>VOFI01002688.1_pt1 | contig 80991 bp, 98 predicted proteins | sample 5384131 | NCBI WGS metagenome assembly VOFI01 (sample SAMN12384728, study PRJNA508395) | human gut metagenome | isolation source: healthy gut H | host: Homo sapiens
GACGATGGTCGTCTTGCCGGAACCGGCAACCGCATTGACCCGGCATTCACCCGATTCAAACTCGACAAACCGGCGTTGGCTGGGCGTCATATGGATGCTGTCCAGCGGTTTTTCCTCCACGGTGGGCTTTTCCTCCAGGCTTCGCTTGACGAACTCCGTGTGGCAGAGGTCCTTATAGATGCAGTCATAGCACTCACGCTCATCGTCAGTGCAGAGGGCCACATCCGGCTTCTGACCGGACAGCTCCTTCGCTAACGCCGTCTCCTCACCAATGGTGAAGTGGTGGTTGATGATGTTGGAGCCCAGCCGGCTCTCGAAGGTCGACTCCAGGCTGCGGGAAGTGTCCAGGGACGACTTCAGGTAGTAGAAGCTGCCGAACACTGGCTTGCCGGTAATACCCAGCTTGGCCGCCTCAGCCTCGCCAGTCCGCTGCAGAGCCAGCAGATCAGGGTTCTTCTCCACCGGCGTCTTGCGGGAACGATAGCTCATCTCCGGCTGCTTATAGAGATACCGGATGCACTCCAGAGCTGTGCCGCGGTCAATGAGCCGATGGGCAGAAACACTGTGGTCGTCGCCCATGACCTTGACCTTGTTCACGAAGTTCTCGGCCAGGATCTTGTTCTTCTGCCGGCGCTCAAACTCCAGATATCTCCAGAGCAGGACCTCCATGCGCTCCCGCTCCGCCTCAGCCTCAAATGGCAGCAGACGGTCGGCCTTGGCGTCGAAGGCGTCACGAATACGCTTCCGGAGCGCTGCCTCTCCAGTGGAGAAAGGAGAGCTCAGAAGGACATCCTTTACAATACCGCGCAGAATGCCGGCCTTGATGATACCAGAGTCGACGGCCGTACGCAAATAGGCCTTGCGAGGGCAGCTACGAATATCCGAGATAGACATAAGTTCATTTCCTCCTTTAGTCTTATATATGTCTCCATAAATTGGGGTGCTGATCAAATAGTATGCCAAACGCATAAAAGTCATTCTGACAGGGGGCGAGTAGCAGCCTTGCAGGGGAGTGGGACCTAGTTGTTTGCATTACGGGTCGTTAGAAGGATCTTTTTTACAGGAGAAACCTCCCGGTGATTTTTTTTCGCTTACCCACCAGCCTGGCAACCTCGCACATGGTCCGTGAGGCTTGCTGGCTAAAATTGTTGTACGCAACGGCGGAGTAGTTCGCCGTTTACAACAACAGAGAGGCGTGATAGTCGGCCAGAGCGGGGCAAGCGGAGACCCCGGCGGAATCTCTCCTGCGGCTCTGCCTACGAAAACCTGTCCAACAGGTATGTAGGGCAGAAACTATGTGGTAAAAAAGACTGTTACTTCGCCTCCCTTGGGAATGAATCCTGTGCAGTCTGCATAATACATAGGCACGAGCGTCCACAAGAAAGGAAAGGAATTATATGATGGGCAAACAATATGTAAACGAGCTAAACAAGGCTATCTACAACTCACCCGTCCTGGCCCGATCGGAGATTTTGTCATCTCGCAAGGAGACCCTGTTCGATACCATCGAGGGATGCTTCGTCCGGGCTGGATTGCTGGATACGCTGGCCCGGGAGATGGAACTGCAGATCCTCAAGGGCGACTTCTCCGCCATGCAGCTGCCGCCCTACCAGGAGCCGGCGCATCGCCCGCTGATGCCCGGAGCTCGGCGGAAGGAGGAAGAACGGCGTGCCCGCTACAAGTGGGCCCAGGATCGACTACTGGCTGCCCAGCAGATGTGCCAGCAGCGGTGGGAGGACGGCTGGTCCATGGCCGAGATCCTCATGATGGAACGGGCTATCTAAGAGCGGCAGCCTCACGGACTATGCATAGGCTCCGAAAGGAGCCGGCTCCGACAAGTGCTCAAGGCAAAAAAAAAAAAAGACCCCCTGCCTGTTTTCTTCACTAGAAAAGATCCGGCACCTTCAGTAGCAAAAATGAGGGTCCTGAAATCTGCATAGGATAGGGCAGGAATCCAATCCAAGGAGATTGCGCAATTAAAAGGAGGAGTTATTCATGTGTAGGGAGTATATCGAACAGCTCAACCACCTCATCAGCATTGCGCCTCATCTGGCATATGCGGAGATCAAAACCTGCAGGCGGGACACGCTCATTGATGAGATCGAAAGCTTCATCCGTCTGGCAGGGCTTCCGGACTACCGCGCTCGGGACATCGCCATCGGGGTCATCAAGGGCGACCTGATGGCATTACGGCTGCCGCCTTTTGTACCAAAGTCAAGGTTCCCGTTCACGCCGGCGGCCTTTCGGGCTGAGCACGACCGGCGTCTCCGGTATGACCGTGCCAGAAACCAGATGATGCGGACGCAGGACTGGTGTCAGCGCCGGTGGAACGAAGGGTGGTCGCTGGCCGAAATCATGATGCAGTCTAAGGCTATGTGATGGGAGGGAAGAACAAATGGCAAAGCTCAAAAATATCAAGCTGGTCTCACTCGGGAAGTACCTCTCCAAGTACGAACTCTCCTATGATACCAGGGACGGAGGAGAAAAACAATATGAAATGGTTAGCAACAACCGGGAGCTGACGGTCGGCGCCATCGGACAGGGCCAGACAGGCATTGTCCTGCTGGTCTTCGATGCGGCCCGCGAGCACATGCTCCTGGGTATCGAGTTCCGGATGGGCGTAAACTGCCATGTGGTCAATAACATCTCCGGGTTCATCGATACTGGTGAGACTCCGGAGCAGGCAGCCGCCCGGGAGCTGAAGGAGGAAACGGGGCTGGAACTTACCAAGTTCATGGATGTCCTGCCCTTTGCCTTCAGTTGTGCCCCGGTAACCGATATGACCACGGCGCTCATCGTTTGCGAAGCTGCTGGGACCATCGCTCCAAGCGACAATCCTAACGAGGAGATCAGCCCAGTCTGGTTCAGCAAAGAACAGCTGCGGGCGATGCTCAAGGACCCATGCGTCCGGTTTGCCGGCCGTACTCAGGCGCTCGCGTATATGTGGTGCTTCCAGAACAGCTAATGCTGTCAAAAGACAGGCCTGCCGCATGGCAGACCTGTCTTTCTTTGCCCGAAATACGAACGAGGCCACTTGCATAGAATAGTTTTAGATTCCAATTTGGGGTCGGAATACATAGGAAAGATTTCTGGAAGGAGGTATATCTGTTGGAGGAAACACTGACCTGCCAATGGTGCGGGGCAACTGGGAGTCTGGACGATTTTGAGCTGGATGAACACAACGGTGAGGGCTTCTGGTGTCCTGACTGTGATGGGTTCACCTACTACGATAAGACCAGGAACCACCTGCGCCGTATCCTGCTCATTCTGGAGCAGAAGGATGGCGGCAAGGCTGATCCAGTCCCCAAAACACCACTGAAGAAGCGGCTGTCGCCACTGCGGTATCCGGGTGGCAAGTCTAAGCTCATCGACTATCTGGCGGCCCAGTTCCGCAAGGAGTCGCTGAAAACCTTTGTGGAGGTTTTTTGCTGGCGGCGCCTCTGTGGGGCCTGTCGCTGCTGGACGCAGGACTTACCAAGCATCTGGTGATCAACGACACGGACCCGGGCATATATGCCTTTTGGGTTTCGGTCGTTTATCACCCTGAAAAGCTGCTCAAGCGGCTGTCTGGGCCCGACCCTAACCGGGCTGAGTTCCGAAGCTGTCAGCAGATCCTGGATTCCCCCAAGGGCTGGTCCCAGGACGATCTGGCGTGGGCCACGCTGGTGTGCAACCGGCTTGGCTACTCCGGAATTACCAAGGCCTGTGCGATGGGTGGCAAGACTGGCACCCCAGAGCAGCTGCTCTCTCGCTGGAACGCGAATATACTTCAACGGCGGATCCGGCACATTCATGCACTGGCCAGTCAAATTGAGGTCAGCTGCGTGGACGCCGTCGACCTGCTGGAGAACAGCGCCTACTGGGATGAGCAGTCTACCTGTTTCATCGACCCGCCCTATGTGGTGAAAGGAAAAGACCTTTACCGTCGTTGGTACGAGGAAGATGACCACGAGCAGCTTGCCATGATCATCCAGATGCTGTATCAGGGGATGCCGGGAGCCGATATTGTCATCACCTACGATGACTGTCCGCTTATCCGGGACATCTATCCGTATGCAGATGTGACCGTCGTACCAAGAAATTATTCGATCCGGCAGCGCGCCGGATGAGAGGAGAATCTACTATGTCGGAGAAAAGAAAACGCTACCGCTATATCCTGGCTGGGAGCGTCCTTCCGGACGAGCCCGTATCCCACTTCCGCCTGGTGGCGGCAACCAACCTCAAGTTCACATCGGCCCACGGGATGATCCGAATCACCATTCCTGATGACATGAAACTCTCCAAGCTGTCCTGCGACGCCTACTCCACCACCGACGACCCGCGTCCCCTGCGCAGACTGGAGGCCACGCCTCTGGTAAAGGTGGACGGCGTCTGGAGGACATTCGAAAGCCTGTGGCCGAAGTATCCGCCCGGCGAGTGGTACACGGAGCTGCGGAAACAGGGTCTGTACCCGACCTTGTCTGATCGCGGTTACCTGAGGGAAAAGCAGTATCGGGAGTACATCGAAAAGAAAAGAGGAGAAATAACATGAAAAATATCGTTTGCGTTTCGGCCATCGCCAATTTGGCAGCCCACTGCATAATCGCCGTTTATGACAACGGCAGCGGCAAGAAACTGGTCTCCGGCGCCCCTGGCAAGATCCAAAGCTGCCAGTATGCCGACGCCAAGGTCGAATGTATCACCATCGGCCCGGGGAGGATCGATCTGTGGCTGCCCCACGATGAGGTACAGAAATTTCAGAAGGACTAAGGAGGAATTTGTCGTGAGAAGAAATTCCGTCGAGCACCTGCCCCTGACTTTGCGGGAGCAGGAGGCTGAGTTGGAGGCCGTAGCTAACGCCAGACCTCTAATGCGATTACCTAAGCCGGTCACCGCCCGCAAGGTTGTCCGCAATATCCGCGTCGAGAAGATGGCGCTGACGGCCCGGGAGCGGGAGGCGGAGGCTGAGATTGAGAAGCGTGAGCTAGGTGTTATCCTGCCTCTATGAAAAACTGAGAATAACATCTATCAGATTAGAAAACAAACCAGGAGGGGGAAAATATGAAAAATTTGCATCTTACTGTTTTTGTTACCAGCATTGGCGATACCAGCATTCGGGTTCCTGACCACTTGACCCTGGAGGAGGCTCTCCAGTACGCTATGGAGCATCTGGATGAGGTGCCTATGCCCAGTAATTTGGATCCGGCCCATGAGTCGATGACACTAGATGAAGAGAACTGCGATTTCGAGGACGAGCCCGGCGATGACGAGTCCCCCAAGCCTTGGCAGACCTGTGAGAAACATGGTTACTGCACAGTGCTGGGTAAGTACTCCAACCCAACAGTTTTTGATTGCGACAAATACTGTGGCGACCGACCCCGATAAGACACAAATGCCGTAGATAAAGGCCCCGTCCATCTGGACGGGGCCTGCCTAAAAGGAGATATAAAATGTCAAAGTCCTTGATATTTTTTCACCGACTATGGTATAGTATAGCATAAAAAGTCATAGCTAAAATCAAGGAGGTGCGTTGAGCATGGAGGAAATTGAGGCGTTAGTAGCGGCAGGCGGGGCAGTTTGTGAACTATGCAAGGGCCAGATGCTGAAAGCTGATGGTTGCACCTGGCCAGGAATCTATTGTAAAGGCAAGTATTATAAGCGTATCCGGTATGGTGACGAACGCCGACACTGGAGGGATGAACGCTGTCACGACTGTGGAGCAAAGCGGGGTCAGTATCATCATGCAAACTGCGATGTAGAGCAATGCCCGGTATGTGGCGGCCAACTGATTAGCTGTGGATGTGATGCTGAATATACTAACGATCCCGAACCGGCACAGGATAAATGAGAACAGTGCTTCCGTTTTATCTTCTTCTTTGCTTATGTGACTCAATTCCGATGCAGAAAAATACTTACAACAAGCTCCCCAGGAGGTAATCCTTCTGAGGAGTTTGATTATATGCCAAACTAGATGACTAAGACGCCCCTACTTTCATTCATTGAAGGCAGGGGTGTTTTGCTGAGACAAAGGCTCCTTGCAATAGTTAGCCCTAAAAAGCCGGCGGGACATTATCCCGTCGGCTTCTTATCGTTATTCTGCGATAAATTGCACAGTAGTATTTCCCCGGAAAACATTCAGCCCCGGATACCCTACAAACTTCTTCGGGGGTGCCTTGCGGGCCTTGGCCTCGTCACCCTTATTCCATTGGATGACCTGCAGGCCCGACTCATCCTGGTAGCGGACATGCTGTTCCTCAGTGCCCATGTACCGGACTCCGGTGATATTGTCGGCAATCAGCCCAAACAGAGGCTGACGGAACCCCTCACCAAACGGTTCAAGGATACCCAAGTGCCGAACCATATCCTCTGTATAGTCCTGGGCGCCCAGTACGGCATCAATAGGAATTGCGACCTCAAAGCCTTTGTCTCCAGCGGCCTCCAGGGCCAGCTTGGTGAGCTTCTCCTTGAACTTATCCAGGTCGGCCGCCCGCACTGTCAGGCCAGCTGCCTTCGCATGACCGCCATAGGAAATCAGGTACTCAGCGCACTGATCCAGGGCCTCCTTCAGCATGAACCCCTCAGGGCTGCGTGCGGAGCCCTTCCAGTTGCCGTCCTTGTCCTTTGCGAGAACCACAGCCGGCAGGGAAAATTCCTCCTTCAGTTGCCCAGCCACGATGCCAACGATACCCTCCTGCAGGGACTCATGGTTGAACACGATAGCCCCTACAGGCGCTTTGCCGACCAGCTCCTTGGCCAGTTCAGTCTCCCTGCGCGTCTCTTCCTTTCTGGCTTCATTGATGTCGTCCAGAGCAATAATGCCGGCCCTCAAGTCATCGGCATTGGTTTCCATAAACAGATCAATGAGCTTGGATGCGTCGCCGCCCATGCGGGACACGGCGTTGATCATAGGTGCGATCCGGAAGGCTACCGTCATGGCATCAATGGACTCCTTTTCCAGGACCTCCAGGCACATCTGGAAGAAAGGCCGGGCACCCGAGTTGATGCGCTTCAGACCCTCCTGCACGATTGCCCGATTGTCCCCGATCAGGGGCACCACATCGGCAATCGTGCCCAGGGCAACGATGTCCAGCAGGTCCATGACCGGCTCTACATTGCGGCCAAGGCCAATATACAGCTCTAGCATCAGCTTCCACACAACGCCGGCGCCGCAGCAATTCTTATCCTGCCTAGCCGACTCATCCACCCGCTTGTGGTCGATGACAGCGTCCGCGTCAGGCAGCTTGGCGCCCGGCTCATGGTGGTCGGTAATGATGACCTTCAGTCCCAGCTCCTTGGCCCGGGACACGCCCTCAATGCCGGCAATACCATTGTCGACAGTGAGCAGTACCTTGGTGTCCGGGAACTTGGCCACGATTTCATCCACACCGGCCGCGTTGATGCCAAACCCGCCGGTGATGCGGTCGTTGCAGTAATGGTTGACTGGCACGCCCAGCTGGGACAGAGCCGACAGAGCAGTAACGCCCGCTGTAACGCCGTCCACATCGTAGTCGTGGTAGATGGTCACCATTTCCTTGTTGGCAACAACCGCTTTCAGGATAGACACTGCCTTATCCATGTCCAGCAGAGGCGGATGAGCCCGCAGCTGCTTGGTCAGGGAAGGGAAGAGGAACTCCTCCATTTCAACAGGCGTCTTGATCCCACGGTTGTACAGGATATCCTGGCAGATCGGGTCGATCGCAGACAGCCGGATTGGAAGCGGGACTGCCGGCCGCTCGATCTTATTATAGACATACTTCATCGATCTTCATGGGCTGCACCGATGCAACCCCACTCCTTTCTTAGATTTCTCCCACAGACTTTGAATTTCCAAATTGAGGTCTGCGGGAATAATATGCAAATTGCGTTTTAGCGATTTCGCCGGGGGATATCCGCAAATGACTCCTCGAACAAGGCACCCTCCAGAGCTGCCTCGCAGAACTCTGCGTCCAGGCATCCGGCTGCCTGAGCGATGTTCAGTCCATCCGGGAGCCCGGGCCTGGGTTCATCGCGCCAGACCGTATCGCCAACCTGGAAGGTCCCATCTTTACTATCCCGGCAGCAGCGGAAGGGCTTGCCGCAGGGGAACTCATCCAAGGTTTTGAAGTTGAGCCCACCCTCGAAGGCGACCTCATCCCGCAGGTACTTGGGGACCTTCTTCTTGCGGCCTATCTGCTCCAGTTTGATACGAATATGCTCCTTCCAAAAGTACCCACTGTCCAAAAGGAAGTGCCGGTCGGCATAGTCGTAGGCTCGCTTGCTGACAATACCATATTCAGACATCTGGCACCTGGACCCACACCGATAGCAGACGCCATCGATCCACTCAGATTCTAGGACGCCGCACACATTGACTCGTTCTTTCATCGAAAAAATCACCTCTCATGGTAATGCCCAGTTCACCGGGGCGGCGCCCATCGCTTTCAGAAACCGATTAGCCTGGGAGAAGGGCCGGCTGCCCAGGAAAGCTGGAGCTCCGCCGCTGGCCTTGGCTGCTCCCAGAGGGCTTGGATGACTGCTACACAGGCTGCATTTATTCTCCGAGCGGGAATATATCTGCAGACCGGCGGTGAAGGATCGGGCGTGTCCACCCCACAGCAGGAAAACGATTGGCTGTGGCAGAGCCACACAGGCCCGGCAGATATCTGAAACAAACAGCTGCCAGCCCCAGGCTGCATGGCTGGCCGGCTTGCCCTGCTCCACCGTGAGGGAAGTATTGAGCAGTAGCACGCCCCGCTCTGCCCAGGGAGTCAGATCTCCAGATTTGGGCGGAGGACATCCAAGGTCATCTTGGAGTTCCTTAAAGATATTACGCAGGGAAGGAGGGATGGCAACACCGGGAGATACCGAAAAAGGCCAACCCATTGGCCTGCCCGGGCCCATGATAGGGGTCCTGTCCGATGATTACCACCTTGACCGCCTCGGGCTGTGTCAGCGTCAGGGCTCGAAAAATCTGATCCTGAGGAGGATAGATGATGTGCCCATTTGCCCCTTCTTTTTTCACCCTGGCTTGGAGCTGCTTTGCCTTCTCCAAGGCAGCGGGGGGAGAGAATATCGCTCCATTTTACCACAAAACTCACTCCTTGCGCATGATCTTTCCAAATTCCTGTTCAGAGACCTCGAACATCAGGGATGTACCCGGGCAGGGGCTCCAGTCGATCATGAATACGCCAGCCCTGGCCTTGTAGATGTCGAGATCATTTGTCCCAAAAGCCAGGATAGCTCGCTCTCTGGACCCTTCCATGACATGAGTCAGCTGTTCTTTGGTGTTGAAATTTTGCGCACAGATGAGGTAAGTCTCACCCTCCTCGTTTTTCACACTAAAAGAGAGCCGAGGCAAGGTGTTCTGCCATTTTACTTCAAAAAATAACGCAGTTTTGGAAAATTTTATGCATGATTACACATCCTCTTCAGGTTTTTCCGCAGAGCCATTCCTGGACCAGCTCCACAGATGGGACACCTTCTTCGCACAGGCCCAAAATCATCGGCAACAGGTCATTGGCCATTTCTTCGAGTGTCATGTTTTTGATGACCTCAAACCGGTCCTGAGGCGCCGGCTGCAAGAGCAGCTCGTCGCTGTACCAGGTGTTACCACCCATTCGACCGGAAAGGATATACTGTGGTTCAGCCTTGCTGTCGTCGACTCCTTCGACCGTGTAGACTTCGTCCGGATGGGCGTTCATGTACCGCCAGTAGTTCTCACCAGACAGAGTAAATTCTACTCCATCCATATCCCCCTTGCCGATTTTGGGGATATTCATTTTCACGCGGTCTCCAATCTCAAGGATGTGACCGCTTGTTTCTTTAATTGCCATAAAAACCCATCCTTAATGGGGAAGAATGCCGTAGGTCGTAACCATGAAGATGAAGGTTAGAATCTCCGTGCAAATCCACAGGCCGGCGACACAGACGAAGCTCAGGTACAGCAGACTGCGGAAAAATTCCAGGGCAACAGCCCTCTTGGTAATCTCAGGGTGCATCATCAGGTAGCCAGGATTACCCCAGCGCTTGAGCAGACTTGCATTCTCAGTGGGGACCTCAATCGTATTGGTCTCCGCTTCTTTCTTTTTGAACAACATAGTAAACACCTCTTTCGTTTAAGCTGATCTCTCGGCCAACATTTGAAGAATATTGACGCGGCTGTAGTCGCCGAAGTCCACAGTTGGGGGAGTCGGTTCCTCCCAGGTTCGGCCGGCATTCCGGAAGAACGAGTCGGATACACAGAAATAGTAGTTCATGGGCCCGGCGTCGATGGGGTCATCCCAGGTCACATCCACACAGTACCAGTTGTCATCGTCCAGCTTGACCTTGTTCCAGTTGTGGTATTTATTGTTGGCCTCGCCCTTGACTACTACGCAGTCGATACCCAGCAGTTTCATAAACAGATCATAGGTAGTGCTGTATCCCTCGCAGATGGCCTTGCCATTGACCAGAGAACCGTAGGGGATAGAGCTGTCCGGGTCAACTTTGGCGTTTGGATCATTGCTGAGGCCGTCTGGATCATACTCAAGGTTTTGGGTCATCCAATCGTGGATGGCCAGGGCCTTTTCCCACTTTGCCATATCCGGCTCGATCGTCTGTGAGATGACGGCTCTGGCCTTATCGAAGATTGCCAGGTCCTTCTCTGAAAGGCTGGATGTATCGCCGCTCTGATAGCTGGAAAGGATGGCGTCTATGCTGTACTGGCCGTCGCCGGGGACTGGGGCAGTTGGCTCAGACGGGATGACCGATTTCTCAGGTTCTGGTTGGACAGCCGGCTCCGGATTGCCACCGGGGACAGGCGTGGAAGTAAATGTTGGGTCGGCGGCATTGCTGTTATTTTGGGGGTTCTTCAAGGGCTTCGGATGTTCGACGGATGCGAAGGTATAGTCAGTATTCTGCTGGGTCTCCGGGTCAAAACAATCCAGGAAGGCGTCGCGGGCTCCTGTAGGGTCCTCGCAGATGAGCATGACCGCATAGTTGCCGATCGACTCAACAACTCCGGCTTCGGCCATAGCTGCCTGCTTGGGAGCATAGCCGGTGAAGGAGGCTGCGCGGCCCAGGAGGTACTCAGACAGGCATGCCTGCACCTCGGCCATATGGTCCTCGTTGTCTACAGATAGAACAGCGATTTCGGAGGCCTCGACTCCATCCAGGTAACAGATGGCGCCGTCTGTGATGTAGCCGTCAGGGACGGCGTAGCTGGCACTGATGAGCAGCTCGTAAATATCCTGACCGGGCGTAGCGAAAATAAAGTCTTGCTCGTAGTCCTGGCTGTTGATGATGGCTGCGGCCATCTGGGCAGGGGAGAGGTCTGTCTCGATTGGCTCTGGGTCGCCACCGCAGGAGGTCAACAGGTATAGGCAGGCAGTGAGACAGACTAGGGGTTTGATATATCGCATGGGAGCTGTGACTCCTTTCCTGGTAGTTGAGTTGATATCGGGTCTCTCACTTATATTATATGCACTTTGCTGTTTTTATATTTTCGGAAGAGTAGGGAAGTCTTTATTAACGAAGAAATGTGGAGGAGGTCTGTTTTGTTTGCCGGGAGCTGTAGTTCGGGCCGGTTCCCTCGCGGGAACCTATGTCGGGGCCATGATGGCTCCGCAAAATAGTTTCAGCGCAATTAGCATACCATGAACCATTGGTGGTTAGCAACATGGCCACCTGAGAAAAGGAGAGTGTTTTTGTTATGAAACCTAAATCCAATACCTTTTTGCTGTTGTCTGGGGTTTTCGGAAGCATCGTTTCTGTACTCGTCCTTCTGGGGCTGGTGCTTTCCATGATTGGACTCTCTGCCGTCCCATCCATCATCGATCAATTCCAGGAGTCGTTTATTAGCCCTGCGTACGGGGCTACTGCCGGTCATGGAACAACTGTATTTGGAAGTGACTCTGGTTATATTATCGAGCTTGGCGGCGTCGACAATCTGTTCAGTGATGAGTCCATATCGTTCGAGGATGCCTTTGGCGTTCAGGATCCGTCTGTCACCACAGACGATATAAATGAATATGTAGATGAACATGCCGACGACCTCATCAACATCTCGCTTCGATTCACAATGGTGATCGTTATCATCGGGCTCGTCGTCACGGTACTGCTCATTGTTGGCACGATCCTGATATTCGCTGCCTGGAGGACGAACAGCCGCAAGCAGGCCATTGCCGGCTCTGTGCTGATGACCATATACACGGTGCTCAGCTTCAATTTGCTCGCGCTGGTTGCGGTCATCTTTGCCTGGATTGGGACGGCCAAGGTACTGAAGGGAGAGGTGCCCGATGAAGTCTAAGCCGAACTGTTTTCTGCTCACTGGCGCTATTCTGAGCCTACTGTCCGTCATCGGCCTTGCCGCCATCATTGTGCTGGTCGCCGCCTTCTGCGGGCAGATGTAGGAGGATGTGGCTGTCATGCGAAGGTTCCTTTCCGCCATTCTCCTCATCCTGGCCCTCTGTGCCGCCCTCACCACAACCGCCTTAGCCATGGCCGTATATCCCAACTCGGAGTTCGGTGACCCGATTTCATCATGAAACTGATTTCAGCGGTGATGATGATTTTGTTGTGTATTTTGACCCGGAGCGGGACGAATTCCATGTTTATGAAAACAAGATAGCCGAGGGATTCACGGCGATTCCGCTGGATGAGGCGCTTCCCTTCATCGCCAGGCTTGTTGGACGGGCGGCATTAGGTGTCATGGTCGTGGTGCTACTGTTCCGCATCGCCGGCACAATCCTCCTGTTCGTTGCCTTTGCCCGCCGCTCCAAGGCCATTGCATGGATCGGCGTCGGGTGCATCCTTGGGACGATGGCCCTCATGCCGAGTCTTCTTGCTCTGGCGGCTGGGATATTTGGGTTGGTGGGCGCGTCCAGAATGCCGGAGCTGCAGACCGGCCTGCCAGTTCCTGATGAGGCTGCCCAAAAAGGCGAATAGCTTTTGGAGAATGTGCATAGTATGAAAATGCCATGCAGAGCTAAGCAAAAACTAGAATAACTTTCGAAGATCTTGCATAGTATTACACAAATTCTCCAAGAAATGCTCTGTGAGGCAAATTCAAATCACTTTGCGTTATCGCAGAAAGGAGTAAAAAGCTATGAAACTCGCAATCAACCTTCGTACCCGGGCTGCCGCTCTGTTTGCCATGCTCTTTCTGTGCTTTGGCATGATTGGCGGCTTCACCGGGATGGCGAACCAGGAGGGCGCATGGTCTGAGCCTTTCGTTGTGGCTGCCCATGCTAGTGTCAATGACCTGTTTGCTGATGACAAAGATGTTATCGATGACTTGAACAATGAGAAGAACACCAACTTGGACACTGTAGAGGACAAGGTTCGTGATGTAGCACAGACTGTCACCACGATTCTGACCATTATCTCATTTGCATGCCTGCTGTTCTGGATTGCTCGGCTGGCCATGTCTGCCGGAAACCCCATGACCCGCAAGACTGCTCTTACTGGAATCATGTTCTCCGGTGTTGCTCTGGCACTGTTCGGCGGCGCCTGGATTGTCGTATCCTTCTTCTGGAATTTCCTGTCCTCCGGTACTCCCTAAACAAATCCATAACTCAAACCCAACGGGGCGGCGGTTTTCCGCCGCCCCATTTCTAATCCCTAACAAGGAGGAGGATTACCAATGCGGAAACTCTGCACTAAATTCTATATTTGGCTTATGTCTCTGCCGGCACTGCTTGCTTCGGTCTTCGGCGCTGTAGTCCCTGCTTATGCAGCTATCGACATTCAGGTTGATGGCAGCGGAGTTAAGATCCAGCCTGGAGATATGCCGGACATGACTCAAGTTACCGGGGTGAAGGACGCTGTCGACGATCTCGTGATGCCACAGGTACGAGCTGTCGCGCAGGTCATTACGACCATTTGCACCGTCATTTGCCTTGCCGCATTTTTGATCAGCGTCACTAAGCTGGCGACTTCGGCGGGCAATCCTCAGGCCCGGCAGCGGGCCCTCACCGGCATCCTAATTTCCGGTATCGCGCTGGCGCTGTTCGGCGGTGCGTGGGTCGTCGTGTCGTTCTTCTGGAACTTCCTAAACCAAGGCACCCCTAATTGCACGCTCCAAAAGAGCGGCGAATATTCCGTCGTCTTTTCTCATGTCAAAAATATGATTGCCGCAATCTGCATATAACTATATTTGAAAAACAATTCAGATTGTCTCATACTCCAAGGAGGCGAAAACCATTATGGGAGCCTATCAAAATGCATCGCAGCTATTGCCAAAGCCGGTGTTGGCCATGGCCCGGGAGGTTAATTACAGCAAGGAAAACTACCTGATCTTGGCCCGCCGGAATAAACAGCTTCAGAAGGAGTTTCCCCAGATTTGGGAGAATATCCAGGGCTGTGCCTACTGCGCCGATGGACGCGCGCCTATCGAGTATGCCCGAGACCTGGTGGCTTCCTGGCTGGTTGAGGACTACTTCCTTCATCTGCTCACGGAGGCTGGCTATGAGGCCGCGGCTGCCGGAGCCGATAAGAAACGGACGATCCTCCAGTACTGCCAGACGGGTGCCGAATGTGATTTTCAGATCCGGCTGGGCGGACAGGTATTTCATGTGGAATTCCTGTGTGACTATACCGGCTACTGGTGTCGCACTGGCCATGTAGACCTGCGAGACGGCAAGTATAAGAAATTGCGTACCCAGCAGTCGCTGGCACTGGGCGTGGACGCCCAGCAACGGAAGGCCATTCTGCTGGATTTCCGCCAGGAGGTTCCTGGCGTACGGCGGGTGGAGGCTCACAAACCATATGGCGGAAAGCCCGCCTATGTGGTGCCGTGTCAGGAGGATGATTTCTTCCCACTGTCGCCGGACGATCTGGCAAAACATCTCCAGGCCGCGCTGTTGGCAAAGACGGCATAGCTGCCAAGAAAGGCTCCATTCGGGGCCTTTCTTCTTGCGAGCAGGCAGTCTCACGGACCCGGCATAGGTCCCTGAAAGGGACCGGCCCCGGCGGGAGACATCGGCAAAGGCAAAACAGCCCGCCAGGTTTTTCTTCGTTAGAAAAGGCCCTACATAGGTTCCTCTGGAAACCTACAAACAACGCCCCCTGCGAAGGCCTCCCCCTGACAAACCATGTCCGAACAAAGACAACCTGACACCACAACCCCAACAAACACCGGCCATTAGCTCCGCCAATAGAGCGGGGGAGATTTGCATAAAATATAAACTAGCAAGAAAGGAGGGCTTACACTTTGGCAACCAGAGTAGTCAAAAAAGCATTTTCCATTATCACTCAGGAAGACCATAATGCCCTCCATGGTATTTACCGCCACCGTTGCCTCAATGACCGGCAGTTGGCTGAATACTTCTACAAAGATCTGGACGACGGCAAAAACGACTACACGCTCATGCGTATCAATGAGTTGGTAGAAAACTGGCTTATTGACGCTCACGAGTACAAGCCAGGCATCTGGGTCTATTTCCTTACCAAGCGCGGCGTTCAGTATGTCCGGGAGACATCGGGGCGCATCATGTACTCATTCAAGGAGCGGAGTGGGAAGAAACAATATGAGGCATCTGCCGGTTCCTTGTGGATGAAGGACCAGATCCTGGATCACCAGTGCCGGCTCAATGACCTGGCCCTTGAGATACTTCACGCCTGCAGCCTGGACCCATCCTGCTACAAAGACAACCTCTTTGCCACCAACTTCTGCTATGCACAGCCGGATGGGGTTCTGGAACTGCCTGATTTCCACATCTTCCTGGAAATGGACATGGGCAATGAGGAATCCAAGATTCTCCGGGAAAAATGGACTCACTACCGCAATTACTTTCTCTCACGCGACTACCAGCTCCACCGTAAGAAACGCATCATCGTCCTCTTTGCAACTGAGAATGTGAAGAAGCTGGCCGCCAGACGAAAAAATTATTGTCCGATCCCTGGCCGAGACATCCATGGACCTGCTGGGTCCCATGTTTGAGTGCTATATTGGCAGCAATGAGGAGATGACCGAGGTCGCCAAAGAGTTGATTGACGGTCAGAGCTGGCATGAAGCCGCCTTCCTGTCCCAGCTCCGACAGGCAGGTATCGCTGTGGCCAATAACCATCCAGAGTTTGTACAAACAGGGGAATGGCTGTGTCGGCTTCCGGGGCGGCAGTTTGTCTTGGCCATTGACGGATATAAACGGCCAGTAACCTTGCTCAAGCGGATTGCCTACTGGGAGCAGTATACGGCCCAGCTGGATATGACGCCCTATGTAAACATGAGAATGCTGGCCTTGGCGCCCAGTGAAAATGAAATATGCCGGGACCTGTTCCATGCAGGGCTGGCAAGAAACTTGAGCACGAACATCATGTTTGCGACCCTGAATCGGCTCCAGGAGAAACCGCTTCATGAGGCAGTATTCGTATTCGACCAGCTTGGTAATCAATATCACTTTACAGGTCCTGATATGCGGGACTTATTTTATGAAAAGCGGCAGTACCGACCGTACGAGAATAAAACAAGGAGGGGTTGAGACCAATGACGCAGAAGATTCTATACGCGGTCCAGTCTAAACAAATTGAAGATGTGATCAGCCGCTCCCTGACTGCTCAGACGAATGGGGCCATTGTGAGTGTCGGCTCGGCCGGCTACCGGGAGCAGGTATTACCGTCCCTAAAGCAAACGGGCGCTGATATCCTGCTGTACCGCGAGGGGGCTGAAGGGTGGCACTGACATTTTTGAATTGATGAAGTCAGTCCGGGAGAATTTTCCGGAGGTGCGGATCATCTTTATGGCTAACAAGCAGCCTACCACCAGCAAGCTGCTCTGTTCGCTGGTCTTCCTGGGCATCTATGATATCCTCAATGGAGATGCCATCTCGCCCGCTGAGATTGTAGATCATGTGCTACGGCCCCGCAACTTTGGTGATGTGGCCAAAGTATTTCCATGCAGAGTATATGGAAGAATACCTGCCCCACGCCCCTGTCCAGTTGGCTGAGGCTGCTGAGTCGGGCGGTAGCAAAAAGGGCGGTCTGTTCGGAGGGCTGCTGAAGAGCTTTGGACCTCTGAGCACCAAGTCTGCCGACCATATTGGCCCCATTGATGTAACCCATGAAGCACCTGCAGTGGAACAGCAAGGACGCTAAGTATGAAGGAAGAGATGGAGGGCCTGCGCGAGTCGGTCTCCCGGATGACGGTTGACTTGCGTGATAAGACGGCCTTAGAGGAGTCCCTCAAGACACAGCTGGCTGAAGCCATCAAGCTGCGCCAGAATGCCGAGGAGCAGCTGCTCAAATTCAAGGATACTGCCGAGTTGACCCTCCAGCAGCAGCAGGCTCAGCTGATCCAGCTGCAGACCTCCAAGTCAGCCGACTGGTATAAGGAACAGACGGCCAAATGGCTGTCCGAACGGGCCCAGTATAAGAATACAATTAGCGGGATGAGACAGCAAATCAATGAACTCACTGCTACCGTAGAATCAGTCCAGGCTGACCGGGCCCGGCTGGGCAAGGAACTGGAGGAGCGGGAGCAGAAGATCGAGAATATGGCTCTGTCCGTGCCCCGCGATGTGACTCATGCTATCGATGCAGTCCTGGAGGACGACTATGTGATCGTCCCCGACGATGAGGTCGAGTGCCGGCAGTTGGCAATGGGCGATGGCCGGGTGATCGCCTTTATGGGTACCAAGCATGGTGTCGGCAATTCTACCGTTGCCCTCAACACGGCTATTTCGTTGGCGAACGCTGGGTTTAAGACTTGCTTCATTGAGATCAACCGCCAGTTCCCGATGGTGGCTGGGTTCTTTGAATTCAACAATATTGCCCTGGGCTTAGATACAGCCCTAGCAGCCTTACAGCAAAATAATACCAACATGGCTGCACGGTGTATCATCAAGCCTCATGGCGTGAAGACGGCCAATAAGAATACGGCCAAGATCTACAAGCGGCTGCCTGGTCCTCTACACTTTCTGCTCTACAGCAATAAGTTTGTCAATGACTGCCGCCGGGGAACTGCGGCCTATCTGTCGGAGGACGACCTGAAGAATCTGACTTACTGGCTTACCGTAAAGGAGCGATACAGCTATGTGATCGTAGATATTCAGCCTGACGACCAGCGCCAATCTGGTGCAGAATATGGAGTTCGTGGTCAACCAGTTTTCGGCCAAAAACCGGATGACTGAAAAGACGATCTGCGATATTCTGCATATCCCCTCCCGGCGGGTCAATAAAATCAGTCTGGACAGTGAAGGATATATGAATGCCAACTTTGCCATGGTGCCCTATGTCCTGTCCAATGGAAAGAATAAGCAAGAGTATATGGACTTGCGAATGCATCTAGGCAGATGATATAGGAGCCGTCCTTCAAGGGCGGCTCTTTTTGTGCCAGCAGGGGAGAGGTGATACAAGGCTTTTTTTTACAAAGAAAGCGGCGGAGAGGTCCTGTCTTGCTGGACGCTGTGGCCGCGGGCCGGCTCCCGTCGGGAGCCTATGCCGGGTCCGTGAGGCATACTGGCTGTACTTCCAGACTCGGATGGGTTGTTTTTTTTCTAGCGTTGGCAGCAACGATTTTCTGGCCGGCCGTTTTGGAAAACAATTTACTGGGCCGACGCCAATGGAATGGGATGTAGCAGCTTTGCATAGTATTCCTAGCAGAACCTCACTTTCGGGGACATAAATACATATTTGGAGGAAAATAACATGAAGGTTCGCAAGAAAATTTCTGAGGTTATGGTTATCTGCTGCGAAAAGATCATGCCTCTCCCTGCTATCCTGGATAAAGCATATCCCTGCTGCCCGCTGGACGAGCTGGAATTCCAGCTCTCCGACAATGAGCTGTACGATGCGTATAGAGAGCAGCAGAAGATCTTCCTGCTTCAGGACGCGGATCATCATCTGGAGCTTGTCGTGTTCGGGACTGAGCGCGAGGCTCTGGATGAGGAGGCCGAGGCTGCTGAGCTGTCCTATTTCCAGGAGCAGTATGGGTTCTCCTATGAGGACGCTACCAATCCGGACAGCAACTTTTACATTCTGGAGGAGGCTGTGGACCGGTTCCAGGACGAACAGGACTGCAACCTGCCCGGAGAACGAGGTTTGGGAGAATATCATCAGGAATATTCTCTCTGAACTCGCGGCCTAAGCATGACCACAAGACCCGGTGTTTCCCATTTGGGAGGCGCCGGGTTGTTTTTTTTGCTGTTATGGTAGGGAGGCTGTCTTTATTAACGAAGAAATGTGGCGGAGGATTTTGTCTTTTGCCGGATGGCGATGCCCAGGCCGGCTCCGTTCCGGAGCCGATGTAGGGTCCGTGAGGCTTGCTTTGACACTGGCCCCCATTGGGGAGTTATTCGTTTTGCAAAACAGCCATCCACCTCATTGTCTTCCACAGAAGACAGCGATGGAATAGTTTTCTTGCTGTTCGCATAGGATTAGATATTCCATCCACTTTGGGTGTTCATATAGGTCTGCGCCGCCAACAAAAGGCGCCTTCCAGGTTTCTCTCCTGTAAGAGGAGATTTGAATATATAGGGGAAAAGCAAACCAAATACATAGGTGCTATGCACCGGAAGGAGAACAAAAATGAAAAAGGTATTCTCTCTACTCGTCGCTACTGTCATGAGTCTGACCATGATGGTCGCTACCGCCTCCGCCGCCGACATCGATGGCATCTACGGTGCTTCCGCTGGGGAGCCCTCCGTCACCTCCATCTCAGCCCCTGTCGGCTACATTGAGAGTGTCGCCATTGACGCTCCTGCCGGCAACAGCGAAAGCACTGATGCTACCGATGGTTGTGAGGCGATCGGCACTCCGCTTGTGGCGTGGGATTTCAGTTTCCTCGACTATATTGCCCTGGAGAAGGGTTATATGGTTGTGGAGCCGGTGGAGCCGAAGGACATCCTTCGGACCTATACCACGACCGAGGATAACATGCGGTACACAATCACGATTTATTGTGATTTCGTGACTGCATGCGTACATGATCGCACAAGCGATCTCCCCGGTGCCATCATGGGCTACCCCTGCTTTGTCGAAGACGATCTTGTGATCAGCGAGTTCGACTTTGTAACGGACATCTTCGGGACGCTCTAAGCGCACAAAATCCCCCGCAGAAGCGGGGGGGATTTCATTTTCTCCAGAATGGTTGCGGCGCCGCCTGCATAAAACAATGCAGTATCCAATTTGGAAAGCAACAAATCGAAAGGGGACATCAATATGAGCACAAAGCGAGCGATTCAGTTAGCTTCCAAACTCCAGTACAAGGAGAATGTTCGGCTGCGGCTTCAGGTTTTCGCCTGGGCAGAGGATTCCAAGTGCTGGGCAAAGGACATGATGGCCAAGTACGGGCCGAATGAGGCGCAGAAGGACGGGGCAGGATTCCAGCTGTTGTACATTCTGAACCATTACTGCCCGGCCCTGTATCATTTCCACAGGAAGCCGGATCCATTGCGGTTCAGGGGGGACATGTCTGGCTACAATCGAGCCATGCAGAAGCATTGGCTGGAAAACACCCAGGCCGGATTTCGTGACGAGCGGGGTAACCTCATCCAGGAGGGTGTGGAGTACAGCGCCGAGAGCCTGTCCGCATTCCTGGAGGAAGCTGAAAAATATAAAAATTAGCAAAAGGAGACTTAAAAACGAAGGTAAAAGTTATATTTTGAGAACGACTGACAAGGAAGACCCGAGGCTTTGGCTCCGGGTCTTTTGTTTTACAGACTTCCCGGCATCCACCGAGGGCCGAAGTCCCGGCTTCAGCCGTGGGGTCCATGACCTAACTGATCAGTAACCCACACCTTGCGCACCGTCCCAGTTTTATAGCGCATGGTTCACACAGTCGGTCACAGGGAGTATTGCTGCTGACAATGTGTGTCCCGCAGTGGGAACAAGTCCCTTCCGAAAAGGCTGGCATCACGATACGGTGCTCACAGCGTTTGCAGGTGGTCCGCTGCCGGCGCACCAACGGGCATCCGTTGTCCTTGGTCCTGCGGGAGTACCAATTCTCGAAGCCACGCTTGCAAGTTCCATACCCTGAGCAGTTCTCCTTGCAGGCCTTGCAAGCCTCATACATTTTGCGGATGGGCATTCTGGTTGTTCCCATATTGGCGCCTCCTCTCAGAAAATCAGGCTGGCCGGGTCGTCCCATTGGGAGTACAGCTTGCAATCCGGCTGCAAAATCAGGTACTTGTAGGCATCCTTCTCCGCATCCGGTAACTTGCCCTTGGCCATGCAGTCATCATCCACAACGACTGACATGCCATCCAAGGCGTACTTGGAAGCCCCGTAGGGAAGGATGCCCAGCGGCTTACCAAAGAACCTCACATGATTGGAGATGTTCTGTACAGTCGCCTTGGAGGCCGCATTCTCCTTTATCCACTTGGCCTGAGGTGTGTCGCCACCGTCCGAATACAACACCCGGCAGGTCACTTGGTTGGCGCCCAGCTGCTTGGCCCAACCGAAGAAGTCGGCCTCCCGCCTTTGGAACTGGTCAAAGGACTTGGTGAGGTTCACGCTAAGCCGCAGGGAGAAATCATATTTTTTGATTTCCTGGCAGAGCTCAGGCAGTTTCAGGGGCACCCAGCCAGGGACGCCAATGATCTCCCGGTTGTTCTCTTCTTCCACAGCCGACACCGACAGACTGATAAGATTTACTCCCACATGGTTGCGCAGGAACCTCAGATAGTTGGCGTCCAGCAACACGCCGGTAGTCTGCATTTCGATCCACTGGAATGGGTCCCGCATCATCTGCATGAACAGCCCGAAGTAGGTGAGGAACTTCCGGTTTTGCTGCGGCTCCGAATTGCCAGTGAGCATAACCGTATTGCAGCCATTATGCCGGGCGAACTCCAGGCGCTTGAGGTAGTCCTTCAGGTAAAGATCGAAAAAGGGGAGGTTGTCATCCATCTGGTTCTTGTAGCTATCACAGTGCATCTTGGACACACAGAACGCGCAGTTGTTAATGCAGCTCTTGTTGGGCACAACGACACTGAGAGACTGAATATTCATAGCCTTACCCCCGTCCCAGGTCTTTCACGGATTTCTTGAAGTCGGCAAAGCTGAGGTCATCCCCATACTCGTTCTCGATGACGCACTCAGGGTGCTCCTTTTGGAACTGCTCCACATCGTCCAAGCTGCTGAACCCATTGTTGGCGCCCCAGTAGAACTTGGTGCTGGTGGCGATTCCAATCTCCATATCGTCGTCCCAGCTCTGTACATTGGAACTGGTCATGGCCGGGCGAAGAGCAAAGACGATGTCCTCAATGTTGCCCATGGCCAGCGGGTTCTCCTCGCCGAACTTCCCAAGGCGCTGGAACAGCCCCTCGCGCTCTGTCTCAAGCAGCTTCTTCAGCTGTTCCACCTGGGCCTTTTTCTCACGGTTGACAAAATGATAGTTCATACTCATAGTTTTTTCTCCTTTCCCATCTTCAGGTTGCCAAAAATTCTTCCTGGATCCGGAGTGCCAGATGCGAATTCCGGTCCATGGATCCTGCTTGAGCCAGGCTGACATCCAGGGCCTCCCTGTCGCCCACAAGGACTACCCGTTTCTTGGCTCTGGTGATGGCAGTATACATGACATTTTTATCCACATTATACAACAGGGTCCTGCAAATTGGAATAACAACAGCATCAAATTCGCTGCCCTGGGAGCGATGAGCGGTGATTGAGTAGGCCAGGTCCAGTTCCTCAACCTGCTGGGCCGAATACCAGACCTCCCGGGGTCCAGGGAACTCGACCAATACGGCCTTAACGGGGGAGTAGTCAACCTTCTTTACGACCCCAGTCTCCCCATTGAAAACCTCCAGATCATAATCATTGCGCATCTGGATGACCTTATCGCGGGGCCTCAGCTCCCCGCATCGGTCCGATTGATAGGCCATGCAGCCGATGCCGAGTGCCCGCGGGTTCAGTTCTTCCTGGAGGATGGCATTCATAGCGTCAGTTCCTACCGGCGAACCATGGATAGGGGAGATAACGGTGATCTGGTCCAGGGAGAAGCCCTCGTCCAGCATCCGCTTCACAGCCTTGACCAGCATCCGCTGAATCTTGTAATGGTCGTTCGCCTGGATGAAATAGAAGGACCCGCCTTTGCCAGCCGACCAGTTCAGTTCCCTCGGAGCCGCCCCTGGCCTGCTTTTGATAATAGCATGAGCATTGTGGACAATCAGGCTACCGCCGCCCTGCCTGAACACCTGAGTCAGCCGGTTGACGGGCACCATCTCCGACTGGATCATGTCTCGGAGCACTAGCCCCGGCCCCACGCTTGGCAGCTGCTCGTGATCTCCAACAATGAGCAGCCGGGCGCTGGAGTTGAGGGCCCTGAGCAGCCAGGAGCAGAGGTCTGCGTCACACATCGAATACTCATCGGCAATCAGGAAGTCGCAGACCAGCTCATCCTGCCGGAGATTATTGTGCGGATAGCCAAGGGCCCGGTGGATGGTCGAGGCCTTGGCCCCGGTTAGCTCCTGCGCCCGCATAGCCGCTTTGCCGGTAGGGGCGCAGATTCGGATATCTACGCCTGGCCATAGTTTCTTAGCTGCCTGCACCAGCACCTGCAGCGCCTGGGTCTTGCCGGTGCCCGGGCCGCCCGTTAGGATCGACACAGGGGAGACGAACGCCGAGTGTATGGCCCCTTTCTGTTCTGCTGTCAGCCGAAGCGAACCCTGCGCCCATGTTATGGCCGACAGGATATCGGACTTGGGTGCCCAGAGTTTCTTGGGGCTGTCCATCAGCTCAAAAAGCCGCTCGCCAATGGCCCGCTCGGCCTGGAAGTTTCGGTATAGGTAAACAGGCCGACCCTCGCCCAGTATATGGTCCGTGATGACAGCCCCTCCGGACGCCAGCTCACGGAGGGCTTCCTCCAAAGTGCTGGCGGTCGGCGTTGGAAAACGGGTGCCAAACAGCTTACGCCTGATATAATCCTCAGCCATCCCCAGTAGGGCGTCCTCCTCAGCATACAGGTTGCCGTTGCCTTCTGAGTCCTCCCGGAGGATCGCCAGCAGCAATGCTTGGTTGCGGTACGACTCTGGGGAAGAGTAGCTGAGACTGTCGTCCAGCCGGGCTGCCGCTGGGAAGTCGATGACCTTATCCAGATAGAGGGCGTAGGGGTTATCCTTGATCTTCTCTACGGCGTGGGACTCGTACATCCGGTAGATTTGGGTGGCGTATTTAGGAGCCAGGCCATGGCCTTGCAGGAAGATAAGCAGTTTCTCAAAGGATTTGTTCTCCACAATGGCCCGATACAGGGCGTCCTTTGCTGGCTGCGGCAGGCCAAGCGTATTTAGACAGGTGGCATCTGTCAGAATGGTGGAAATTACATCTAGTCCAAAGGCGTCGATCAGCCGGCGGCCGATGACTTGTCCGATCCCCTTGATGGATGTCAGGAATTTGAGCATTTCAGCCTCGGTGCCCGGCGTCACCCGCTCAGACAGATAAACCTGCCACTGTGGCCCATAGAGCTCGTGTTCAACCTCCTCAGCTTTTACATGGATGTGATCGTTCTCGATCAGATTGAAAAAATAGCCGGAGCAGGTAACTACCTGGCGGGTCGGCGTCCATTCCTTCTTCCGGGGTCGCCACTCCAGAACCTCGCCATCAAAAACAGTCTGGAGGGTATCGTCCCTGTGGAACTTCACCCGTTTGACCCGTATATCGAAAGTCTGCACATTCGGCAGCATATGTATCACTCCCCCGCCCATTAAAAAATATGTCCTGATGATATGCACGGGCGGTAAAACTACACGCCCCACTCTAATACTATTATATGCACTTCTAATTTTTAATATTTTGCGGCGGCCCGGACTATCTGCTCATACGCTCCGAATTTCCGCCAGAGCAATCCAGGCTATCCTGTGCGTATTCCTTTCGGCCGGGAATTGCCCTTCGGCGATCTGCATAGTATAAAATCAGCTCCCAATTTTGGTTGCAGACGAAAACAAAAAGGGGATGATAAAATATGCGCGGATTGGTGTTGGCTGAAAAGCCGTCACTGATGAGAGCAATCGAGTCCGCCTACAAGAATGGCGGTACTTTCCCATTTACGCTGGATTTTGCAGCGTTTCATGGCCATCTGATGAGGCTGGCCATGCCGGGAGATTACTGCGACGAATGGGGTGGTCCATGGGACGAAAAATACCTGCCGATGGTGCCGGACCAATTCCGGTATTTACCGGATGACGCGGCGTCGGTGGCCAAGATCATGTCAAAGATCAAGGTCGGGAAGTATGATTTTCTCGTGAATGCGTGTGATGCGGAGCGGGAGGGAGAACATATTTTCTGGTCCTTTTATGAGGCCAATGGTCTGAAGCTGCCGGTAAAGCGCCTCTGGTGCTCTACAACTCTGGAGACTGACCTTCAGAAGGCGCTGCATGACCTGAAGGACGCCTCTGTTTTTCAGCATCTGCGGGAAGCGGCTGCGTTCCGAGCCCAGTTTGACTGGCTGACTGGAATGAATTTTAGCCGTGCCGTGTCGCTGAAGGTCCGGGCAAAGTCGAACATTGGGCGCGTGGTCACTCCTACGCTGAAGATGGTGGTCGACCGTGAACTGGAGATTCGAAATTTCGTTCCGCAGAACTTCTATGAGGTTGGCGTGACGATGCAGAAGAGGGAAAAGTTCCCCGGAATTGTACTGGTCCCCCGGAACTGAAGCAGACCCGGTTTCCCAATGAGAAGTCGGCAAATGATGCCAAGGCTGGGCTGGGCAAAACTGGCACAGTGGAGAATGTTGTGGCTAAGAGAACTGCCACCAAGGCGCCGACCCTCTACTCTACCACTGAGCTGCAGAAGGATGCGAACAAATACTTCAAGTTCCGCGCCAGTAAGACAGACTCGATCGCCCAGGACCTGTATGAGGCTGGGTACATCTCGTACCCTCGCACCAGCTGCCGGTTCCTGCCAACATCCATGGTGCCAGAGATCCCGAATCTGCTCAAGCCTATGGAGGCTTTTCCTGAGCTGGCTACGGCGCTGAAACTGGTAACGCCTGCGGCGATTACGGCCGCTACCTCCGGAAAGGACTACATCGATGACGCCAAACTGACGGACCACCATGCTCTGATTCCTACGGTGAAGAAGGTGGACCCGTCCAAGCTGACTGAGGACCAGAAGAAGATCTATCTGTTGGTGGCCAAGCGGCTGCTATCCATTTTTCTGCCGGCCTACACGGTAGATTCAACGACTGTTATGGTCGACAGCAATGGCTGGAAGATTAAGGCATCCGGAAAGGCTGTGGTGGACCCTGGCTTCTCCATCCTTTACACCAGTGAGAAGAAGGATGTAATCCTGCCGCCGCTGAACAAGGGAGACCAGGTGGACATTACTGGGTCATCCATCCGGAAAGGCCAGACAACGCCGCCTGACCGGTACACAGATAAGTCTCTCTTGGACGCCATGGCAAACGCAGGCAAGTTTGTCTCCTCCGCTGAGCAACGAGCTATCCTGCGTGAGGCTGAGGGTATCGGCACTCCTGCCACCCGGTCTGATATCCTGGAGAAGCTGGCGTCCGACAAGACAAACCTCTGCCGGATCGAGAAAGGGCACTATTACCCCACCGATTTCGGCATGGCGCTCGTGGATGCCATCAAGGACCGTGAGATCACCTCTCCCGCCATCACGGCAAAATGGGAAAAGAAACTGCGGGACCTACAGGACAACGGCCATCCGGAGAAGTTCAAGGCAGACATGTTGGAGTTCATCAAAGTTGAAACTGCCGATATTCTGGCAAAGGTCAGCGTTGACCTCAGCGTATATCAATTCGAGCGGCTCGGCGTCTGTCCGATCTGCGGCCACGATGTGGTCTGCAGCAAAAACTACTACCGGTGTGTGAACTACAAAGCCGACAAGGACCCTTGCACCTTCATCGTCAAACGCGCGGAGGTCATGGGTACCAAAATCAGTGTGGCAGAGATGAAGCTCATGCTTAGTGGCCAAAAGACCAAGGAGAAAAAACTGAAGCGGAAGGATGGCAGCGAATATGTTGCCGCTCTGGTCATTGCGGACGGCAAGATCGTTCCGGCGTTTGCTATGGAGAACAAGAAGCCGAAACCTATCAATGAGGAGAACATCGACATCAAAGATGGGTTATGCACCTGCCCCTGCTGTGGAAAGGGTCAAGTGTTCCTCCAGAGGGACTACTACACCTGTACCGGCAGGAACAGCGGGTGCCGCTTCCTGATTCCTAAGGAGTTTTGCAAGGCCCCTATCTCCCCTGAGGATGTAAAGGGTCTTGTGGCTGGCAAAACGGTTGGCCCATTCAACTTCACCTGGAAAAATGGAGGCAAAGGAACCCGGAAACTGAAGGGTGCTCCCGGGATGCGGGATGGCGTGAAAACCTTCAAACTGGAGTTCGTTGACCCTTGATTGCTCAAACGCTGCCCTGCACCAATTGGGTGTGGGGCAGCGTTTTTGTTTGTAGGGGGCAGTTTGTGTGAACCTCACCCTCTAAACAGCCTTACGGCTGATACAAGGAGCTTCTGCCAATCCCCCGGTGATGAGGTATTTTTACTCCGCCTAAGCCTGATGGCTTAGATAAAGGTTCTGACTGCTCCCACCCCTTACGGAGCGGGCTTTCCCGCGGTCCATTTTGTAAAAACGAGTCTAAACTCAATCTTTTCTAACGAAGAAATGCGGCAGAACATTTTGATTTTGCCAAGTCACACACTGCATTAGCTTCCTCCGGAAGCCCCGTGTGGCATGCAGGCCAGCGACTTTAGTGGGGCAATCCCAGCCAGGACCTAAGTTGCAAGTCCACCGTTTTGCGCAACGACGGATATATCTCCCCAGTTGTACACAACAGCAAAAGCCGCCGAGTTCTCACGGACCCCAAATAGGCTCCGGAAGGAGCCGGCTTCGGCAAGGGTCTCTGGAAAGAAAAAAGTCCATGTGCCACATTTTCCGTTAAAAAGATTACTCCTTCCAGCTTTTGACGCAGGAATGCGCATGAAACGCCACCCTCACAGAATTGTTTTGGCTCTGTTTGCATACGATTAAGACAGCCATCCAATTCGGAGGTTGACTAACCGTACGGGGATAACAAATACATACTTAGGAGGAAAACATATGTCGACAAATGTAAAAATGAGAACCCTCCTTGAGGGCCTCAGCGGGAAGGGGATCGAAATCCGAGTCGGTTCTTTAGCCCGCTATACCGCCGAGAACGGCGTTCTCGTCGGGATCAGCTGCGGTCGGACCCGTGGCCGTTTCACTCTTCCCCCCAAGCTGTTGGGCATTCGTCCCGAGAAGTGGGACAAGGGAGCTCAGACTTTCTTTGGAGATCATGTCTCCATGGGCCGTCTGAACATGGTGCCCAAGGAGCTAGAGGACCGGTTGAATCAGTTGGATACCAGGGCTCGCCGTGTTCTATACTCCCACACGCTCAATGGCAGCTACATGCCGCTGACTGAGTTTGAGGAATTCAAGGGCGAGTTCGAGGAGGTTCGAGAGGAGTACTTCCGCACCATCGACCTCGTGGTCGCACAATGGGATACTATTCGCGCCAACTTCCTTGCTGGCGTGGAGAAGATCATTGAGACCAAGGGAAAACGGGCCATGCTGAAGCGTGACCGGGAAAAGCTGCTCCGCGAGCTCACGGCCAGAATCCCTACGGCCCAGGAGTATCGGGCTCGCGCCAAGATGGAGGTCACTGTTCGGGCGTTCCCCTCTACCGGGGGCACCGCTACCGGCCTGGCTCCTGACCTTCAGGATTTGGTTGACCAGACCTGGAAGGACGATGTGACGGCCAATATCGTCCGATCCATCGAGAGTAATCTCGGTGAGATCTTTGCCAAGGCCTGCACCATTGCCACCGACTACGGCAAAACCGGCAAGGTCAATACCCGTAGCCTCAACACGCTGGTGCGTTCGGCCTCCCGGGTGAAGAAGATGAATGTCTTCGCCAACCCGATGCTGGAGAAGCTGGCCGGTTCCCCTGTCCGCCATCACCAACGATGACATGGACAGGGCCGAGTGGCAGGTCGAGGAGGCTATTGTGGACGCCTGGAACTATGCCAGATCCACCGGCATCACCCTGGACATGGCTCTCTGCCCTTCGATGAGAAGGCCTTAGAGAGTATGCTGGCAGCCCGCAGCGTGGCACCTGCCATTGGAGCTTGAATTTGGAAAGGGGATAAATAAAGATGAAGAAGATTACGATTTTGGTTGGTTTCGAGGCCACTGAAGAGACTATTAACTCTATGTCTGCCGGCGCTATGGTGGAGCTCAAGCGTGAGCCTACCAACACTGCCGATCCCAATGCCATCCAGGTTTTCCTGGATGGCGCTCTGGTGGGCTATGTAGCTGCCGACCCCAAGAAGACGGTTCTCAAGGGGACCTCTTCCAACGCGGTCGTGGCCAAAAACATGGATAAGCCCTCCGTCGCCGGCTGTTTTGCGAAACTGCTCAACGCCCAGCCCTACGGGGATGACAATAAGCGTATGCGTTGGGAGGCTGAGCTCTACTGGGTTCCTGTCTGGGAGGATAAGCCCAAAGAGAGCGAGGATGGTCCGCTCGTCCTGAAGGTTGGAGGATCCCGCGTCCGTTACGGGAAGATCCGCTCCGTCCTGGAGGATATCAATTCCTACAAGGGCGGCAAGCTGGTCGCCAGGATGTTCGAGACGGGGGAGAAGGGCGTCTACGAGCCCCAGGTTTGGGTTGCCGGCGAGATGTCTGCCCGTGATGCCAGCCCTGCTGGCAAGATTGAGGATGCTCCGTTCGAGTTGATCGCGGCCCTGAATGCCAAGGGGGCCATCCCCGTGGAGCCAACTAATGTTTTTAGGTGGCGGCGCCTACGAGATCGCCGTTACTCTGGAGTCCAGCTCCATGGATGAATTTTTTCTCTGACATGGAGGAGGTTATCAAGAAGGGATCATGCAGGCTCGTGACATCAAGGCTCGTGTCGTCTACCTGATGGAGCAGGGAGTGCCCAGCACACTCATTCACGGGGTGCTTCAGTCCATGAAGTGCAACGACACTGGAGCCGTTGTCATCAAACCCAAGCAGCTATTCCTGCAGGGCGCGGAGGATAACTATCTGACGCGCTGCCTGGGCTACCACCTGGCTGGCAAGAACATCCGTCTGGTGGGCGAGAAGGGTGCCGGCAAGAATACTCTTGTCTATACGGTCTGCTGGGTCCTTAATAAGGCCCTCACCCGTATCCAGGGCAACAGTGACATGGACAAGATTGATCTGCTGGGCGGCCAGGCCCTGGACGACCACGGCACCCACTTTGAGCTGAGCTCCTTCATCGAGATGCTGATGAAGGGCGGCGATGTGGTTCTGGATGAGATTAACAGCGTAAAACCTGAGATCGCCATCATCCTCCACTCGCTGGCTGACGACGCCCGCTCTATCGAGGTGCCTGGTTACGGGTTCGTGACTGTCCACCCTGACTCCCGCATCTGGGCAACCATGAACGAGGAGTATGTGGGCACCGGCATGCTGAACAGCGCAACCGCCGACCGTTTTGTCCCCATCTACCTGGAGGATCAGATGGACCTGGTGAAGCTGCTCACCAGCATGGTTCCTGGTGCCGACAAGACTGCCATCAAGACTTGTGCGACCATCTATGAGAAGATTCGCAAGGCGATCAAGGATGGTAAGCTGAGCAATGATGCCCTCACCACCCGCGGGTTCATTGACGCGTTGGAGGCGGCCAAGTGGCTGCCTATGCGCGCCGCCCTGCTGGACAATGTGGGCTGCCGGCCTCAGGATCCCGATGAGCGCCGCACTGTGTGCGATTTCATCCGGGCCGTCTATCCGGCCTAACCACTAAAGAAGCCCCTTTGGGGGCTTCTTTCTTTTTTGCCTTTGAATGAGAATTTGCCCATTTGCATATGATTGAACAGTACCCCAATCTTAGGAGAAATACATATTTCATAGGAGGAAACGAGTATGAGTAAAAAGGAAATCCGGGTCTTGGAACTGGCTATGGCCCGCAAGGCCCGCCAGTCTGAGCTGCAGGACTTCATCAACAACAGCAGTTTTCAAGCTGTCATGCGGAAGACGGTTGCTTTCCTCACAGATGACCGGAGCGACCGCATCCAGCTGAAGATTTCGACTGGCGACGCGTCGTTTACGGATGGCCGGGCTATCACGGTCGGCATGGAGGACTACTTCTTCAGTCCTGAGTTCAGTCGCTATGAGTGGGTGAGCATCTTTAAGGCCCTTCTGGCCCACGAGGTGCAGCACATCAACTCCAGTAATTTTAAGGATATCAAGGACATTATGAAGAAGTACACTGCTATGATGACCGGGAAGGGTATCCCTGACCAGTTGCTGGGCAAGATTGCCAAGGACATGCTTAACATCATGGAAGATGGGCGCATTGAGAACATCATCGTTCACAAGCTGCCCGGCTACAAGATGCCCCTGATTCTGATGAACCAGGGCACTGCCGACCTGTCTACTCTGGAGGAGAAGGCCGACACCCCTGGCGAGGAGTTCCTGGACTTCGTCAACTCCAGTCTCTGCTATGTCAAGACTGGACGGCGGCCCTATGGCATCTCCGTCTATGCTGGTACCCGGTTTGAAAAGGAGTATGAAGCTGTGCTGCCTTACTTTGACCTGGCCGTGGATGCCCGCAGCTCCAAGGACTGCAAGGATCTCTGTCTCAAGGTTCTGAAGAGTACTGCCGACTACTTTGCCGAACTTCTCAAGGCTGAAATCGACCAGCAGAAGGCAGCCGGCAACAGCGGCGGTAAGGGTGATCCTGGCGAGGGCGACGGATCTGGCGACTACGAATACACCTCTAACGGTGAGTGCGAGTACAATGACTCGCCCAATGGCTCTGTTTCTGAGCGAGCAGCCAAGGAAGCCGAAGGTGGAAAGTCCGGCAAAAAAGCCGGCAAGAAGGATGAGGACAAAGACGACAAGGGGAAGAAACGAGGTAAAGGTGACAAAGAAGGCAAGGATGGCAATGGCGGCAAGGACGGCAAAGAGGATGGCGATGCCGATGGTAAGGATGGCGAGAATGGAGATTCAGCCAACAAGACTGGCCGCAACGCATTGCGTATGCCACGCGATCCCAGCAGCCGTTCCAACACCGAGAACTGGACGGACGATTTCTCTGGCGACGGCGCCGAGGGCTATGATGTCCGGGAGCTGACTGCAGATGAGCTCCAGGCACTGCGTCAGGGCGTCATGGACGAACTGGATGCCGTTGAGAAGGAGAATAAGGTCGAAAAGAGCAAGGAGGAGGTCACCCGGGAGAAGATTGCTGAGCGTTACTCTGGTGAGTACACCCGCTCCTTCCTTGAGCTTTTCCCAGTTATTCCTAACACGGCGCTGCCCAGCGAGGTGGAACGCGCCGGCCGTAAACTGGAGAATGATGTAGAGCGCGTGCTTCGCGTCAAGCGAACAGAGAAGCGCAATATGCGCGTTGGTCAGGTATGTGCCCGCGACCTCTACCGAGTCGGGATGCGCGATCCGCATGTGTTCATGCGCAAGGGTCAGCCTATGAAAGCCGACCTGGCTACCTTTTTGTTGCTGGACAACTCCGGCTCCATGGGAAGCCAAGGTGCCCGGACCAAGGTCAATGGGCGGGATGTCTACCTGGACAAGTCAACCCTCAGCCGCACCGCGGCCGGCATCATCGAGCGTGGCCTTTCCAAGTTTACGGCCATGAAGATCTCGCTGTTCGATGTCTCCGGCAGCCAGATCCGCCATGCAACTCTCAAGAAGTTCGACGAGCGGAGCACTGGTAGCAAGTGCTACAATTCCCAGCCTGGAGTTGGCATCGGCGGTGGCAACAAGGACGGTTACTCGATCCGAGTGGCTACGGCCGACTTGATGGCCCGCCGCGAAGCCAAGAAGGTCCTGGTTGTTCTCTCTGACGGCCTGCCCTCTGACTACAATGGCGGCACACGGGCCGGCCTGAATGATGTCCGCGAAGCGGTCCGCGAGGCCCGCCGCAAGGGTGTCATCGTCATCCCAATTATGTTCGGTCGGGCCAGCGACCGGGAGCAGATGAAGGATAATTTCTCATACATGTACGGGCAATTTATCTCCTGCGACCCAATCGACATCACGGACGAGTTTACGAAACTCTTTACAAAACTCATTCAGACAGCTTGACTGGGCAACCTACACAAAAAACCCGTCTCCTTTTTGGAGGCGGGTTTTCTAACTTTATGCAACATAATCGAACAAGTGTACGATAGTTGTACGAAAATTCGGGGTTTTGCGAGTAGACAATGGGACTTAGAGTTATATATAATTAGCATGGAATAATTCTCCGCCCAATATACATAATAAGGGGAATTTTCGCCTTTTTATCTTCCGGGCGCATTTTCGCAGCAAGTGCCCGACCCCGGAAGTCAACTCCACGCAACAACTCAGGCCTTCCCTTAGCGGGCAGTGGAAAGGCCGCGCCTTATGAAGGAGGGCTCTGTTATGGACAAGGCGAGATTTATGAACGAGGAAGACACCCTGCTGGGGCGAGGAGAAGACATGCTGGATATGCTGGAAGGAGACATGGATCCAGAGGAGATCCAGATGCTGATGCAGGGAGATGAGTATGGTAATTCGCACATTCCGCAGACGGACAAGGAAGTTGCGGAGTTTATTGAGCGCAACAGCCGGCTCATCCATGCTATCCTGCGGCCCTACCGTGGATTGGACGACTATGACGACTTGTTCCAGGAGGCGGCCATTGGATTCTTAAAGGGGATCCGAACCTACAATCCGAAGACGCAGAATAAGATCACTACCTATGCTTTCGCATGTGGCCGGAACGAGGTCAAGATGTACCTGCGCAAGGGCCGTGCAAAAAGCCGGAGTGGCGGGGTCATCGTTTCGATTGAGGCCAGCGTCAATCCCGAGGACGAGCGGGACAATCTGCTCAACAAGGATCTGCAGAGCTATGACCCGCTGTATGAGCCGGAGGATCTGGACGAGAGTATCCACCGCAACATCCTGTACGAGCGGGCCGAGCGGATCATGAAGAGGTACCTCAACAACACGCAGCAGTTTGTGGTGCGGCAGATGATGAATAAGGTGCCGCAGTCCAAGACGGCCAAGGTGCTCAAGACCTCCCAATCGGAGGTATCCAAAATTCTGAAGACCAGCATCTGTATCATCCGCCTCAAAATGCAGGAGGAAGAGGAGTCAGGATGGCTTTCCGACGACGAAGTCTGTGTCTGACACGAAGGGCCTGGGCGGTTTTGCCTGGGTCCTTTTTCTTTGTACAGAACCTCCGGCAATATATCGGCTCCCGAAGGGAATCGGCTTGCGGCGATGCCATTCTGCAAAAATCTCCCGCCACATTTCTTCGTTAAAAAAGACTCAACGCCCCCTCAGACGACCAAGAAAAGCCACCCCTACTGGGATAGTAGGGGTGGCGATTTTCATGTACCGCGTCAAGATACCTCTATGTTGGCCTTGATGCCATTCCCAGAGAGAGATACCTTTGCCTTAAAGGGATTCTTCAAAACCCATGACATCCGATCTTTGAGGGACGGCAGATTAAACCTCCCATCAGTGAGCATTTCATCTACACAATGTTGCGCAGCCTTCAGCTCTTCCTCGGTGGCATTATCCCAGGAGAAACCAGGCTTGGTCTTATCGGGGTTATCATTTTCCCACGCATCGGCGGCGCAGGGGCGGCAGATACGAACAACTATATTGACAGTCATAGTTATCTCCTTTTTGGCAGGCTTGTCGGGACTTTCGGTGATAGGCATGGTCTGATCGGTGACAACAGGGGCAGCCTTGGATTCCTCGACCGGTGCAGGCCTCTCAACTGCCGGCTTTTGCTTGCCAGGATTCAGAAGCGGCTGTATCTGAGGTGTATGGGACTTCTTCTTTACCAGTGCGATCAGCGCCGGGTTGCTGTCGCTCCAGGGCTCTCCAAACCGGTTACTGTTGAAAAAGGCCGGCGAGCGGGCGGCGATACTCTCAAAAAGATTGAGGTCAGTGATAGGCTCTGAATTATCCAAGCCCCGGTTCACAACCTTTTCAATTTCACTCAGCTTATGCTCAACAGCAGTGAATTCCTTCTGGGGCGGGAACCAGCCGGGGACAATTTGATAGTAGAATAGAGCATAAAGGGGGGACCCTGTAGGACACGCTGATCCGGGCTAAGTAGTTGAACACATCCAGGTTGGAGCAGCCAGAGGAAAGGAGGAGGAGGGCATCGAACATCTCAGCGTTCTCAGCCCCGGGCGTCCCCTTCCGCAGAGCCCTGATATTTTCTACCAGGTAGCAGGGAGCCTTCTTGGTCATTGGCAGGATGGCCTTGTTCAGCAGCTCCGCAAAGGCGCTCTCAACATTCTTGGCTGCTAACGGCAGTTCTGCAGCAACCGGCCCTTTTGGCGTTTCGGCTTCTGCAGGCTTGTCCTCGGATCTCGGTTCATTGTCCAGTTCATCTGGGAGGTTCTGCTCAGCTTGAACCGGGTCCTTCATATCGGGCATCTCAACAACTGGTCTAGGAACAGGGGAAGGGGCCGAATCATCCAGATATTCCAGTTCAAAAGCATTGAGCATGGGCCCGGAGGTGCCTATCTTTTCCAGGCTGTTTACCTTTCGATGGGCGAAAATACAGAGGGCCTCATAGGGGTCGTAGCCAGCTGACCGGAATACATGGAGAAAATCAGCGTAGGTAGGATATTCCATGCCTTTCAGGATACGGGGAGGGAAGATACCGGAGATTGCCGGGTCAATATGTTTCCCAATCAGCCGGCTCAAGGCTTTCTTATTGTAGAAGTTGGTCAGATCACCAAAGTCCAGCGGACGGGAGTTTTTATCTTCAATAGAGAAAGTACAGCACCAGCGGGAGATGGTTCTCAACTCCTCTGCAGTCAGCCCGTAGAGGATAACGGTCTCAGCCACCGTCCGGTAGGTGACCATCTTCACGGCTCCGCCCTTAAAGAAATTTCGCATGACACCGGGAGAATTATAGATGGAACAGTATTTTTGCTTCTGGTCGATGATGCCCAATGTAGGCAGTTTGAGGAGCTGGCGCATATTGTAGTAGATGATGTGGTTGCATAGCTCAGAACTTTGGACAGCCATCCGCTCAGGATCTGTATCTGGCAGGAACGATAGGATCTCTGGGTTGCCCCTTTCGGTCACCTCGGCCAGTAGTATGTCTTTATCGCAGCCTGGCAGGTCTTTTGTCCGGTGAAATTCTTTATAGTCAGTAATAGGTGTGATTTTCATGTCAGGCATCCTCCTTCAAAGTGTAGGTTCTCGATCTCTCCGGGAATTTGATATTCCGCATATGCGGTTCAATCCAGCGCTGGAGGCCGCTACGGTAGATGCGATTGTGGCCGCGAACCCAATAGGCGTAGTCGCAGGGGTGCTCCTGTTTTTTGTGTTCCCGGCTCCCCTCTTCCGGAGCATATTGCCTGAGTTCGAGCTCCGAGAGAGGCGCAAGGCTGATGATACGGTCTTTTTGCGGTTTCTTTTCTTTCTTCTCTTCATCCTTTCTTTCGATGGCCATGCCCAGATCCTTTGCTTTTTACTTCTTTTTCAGAGACCTGCCGCTTAGGCTTCGGCTGAGCCAGATAGATGCTCAATCGCTGATAGAAACGGATGAACTCGTAGATACTCTCGGGCGGCGCTCCGCGACCGGATACAAAACTCAGGTCTATCTGCCTTGGCCATCTGCCGTTGTTTAATGCTGCGTTTACCGAAGCGAACACAACCGGTTTGCCGTCGGATATCATGGCAAAACACATCGACAAACAGGTGCGACTTTTGCACACGGCAGTGCTGACCTGCAGGCCCATGTCGGCAAAGTAGAAGATACACTCCGCAAAGGGGAGAGGGACGCCCACCCAGGGCATATCCCGGACTGTATCCAAAATCTTATACTGGGAATTGTGGAAAATAAAGCGGTCCATGTGGCCCTCCCTTCTGGCACAGATAGGCCGGTTTTGTGCGGATTTGTGCTGACAAGACCCTGATTTTCATTTTGCATATAATAGAAATAGAAATTCAAACGAAAGGGGCGTTTTGTGATGGGTCGCAATGTCATTCCTTTTCACGAAGCCCAGGCGTCTTCCAGATGCCGGCATCAATATGTGGACGAGCAGGCTCTTTCAGATCAGTACTATGAATCACTGGTACAGCTCAGGGACTCCTTGAAGTTACTGGCGCAGGAATGCGGCATTTCTCTCAAGGAGGCCATGATCGACCTTACCTATATCGCAGTGGGCGATGAAATCGTGAGCCAGTTGACGGACGCCGACGAGGAGTGAGTTAGGTATCCTTCAGCCCGGGCAGCAGCTTCACACAGTCGTAGCCGCTGTGACTTTCTTTGAAAGTCATGTGGATAGAGTTGCCGGAAGCGTAGGCGCCCTTTCGAGCAACCAGAGTCTGGTTGTAGACGAACCGGCTGCAGCCGATCGTTTTGTGGATGAGTTCTTCCTGCTTTGCAGTGGGGCATAGTCGGAACTTATATGCCTTCTCCAAAAGAAACGCCTCCTTCCTGTACATATATTATATGCGGATGTATCTATACAAATTTTCATGGTGCGCCTTATATTCATATGGCTAAAGCCAAGGGTTTTACGGCGCATTCGATAAATCTGGTGGATTTACGGCGCAATTGTTAAATACCCTCATCCAGTACTGGGACAAACCCCAAGTTCTCCCGCCTCTCTGCCGGATGTGCGCTGTCCCAACTGTTGGCATTGAGCCCGGCGATAGGGGATCGCTGCTCCGGCTTCTTTCCCTCGAAGCCGATGAAGGTCTCCTCACCCCAGAAGGAGATGCCTTCTGGCACAGCCTGGTTGGCGGGTGGCTTGACGCCGAGGCGAGGGAGGCGGACCATGAACATCCGTCCATCCATCTGGAATGGCTTGCCACTCACAAAACCAAGGTCCCGCAGCTGCCGCCAGCTAATACAGAGCAGGGCAGGGGCTGCAAGGATGTAGCTGTGCTTATCGATAGGCTTCCAATATAGCTCCAGTCCAGGGGCTATGTCCCCAAAGCCGATGATGTCCTCGGGCTGATACATGGCACCAGTCTTCGCTGGTGCCCCATTTATGTATAGGCTGCCAATTTTCTCAAACATATAAATTCCTCCCCCTTCTTTTATAGTTATTATATGCAGTTCTCATTTTTTATATTTTGAGCAGGGAGAGGGATATAATCTTTATTAACGAAGAAATGAGGCGGGAAATTTGTCTTTGCCGGATGGAATTGTTGCGTACCGGCTCCCGAAGGAGCCGTCGCATGCTCCGTGAGTCCGCCCTGTTCGCATAGACTATGATATGCAGAGTTTGGCGTTGTTCCACGCCTGTCCGCTATGGATGGGTGGGTTCTTTCTGTGCAGCAATCTGTTGCACAGAACAAGAAGCTAAGCTCCATGTTTGCAGAAACCGCTTGCAGAGTAGGGGAGAGGAGGCGGTCTCGCGGACCATAGATAGGCTCCGCAAGGAGCCGGCTTCAGCAAAAAACCCGGCAGACGAAGAAATCCTTTGGCACATTTGGGAGAAAAAAGACACTAACCACAGGGAGCCAAGAAAAAAAGAAGCCCCGCCCAGAGAATCTGGGCGGGTGACTTGTACTGGAATCAATGGATCAATTCCAGGTGGTATCGATGGTGAGAACTTCGCCATTAGGACAGCTGACTGCTCCCATCCCTTACCGCCAATAGCAGTATAGGCATCCATGCTCACACTGGGCTTTGTGTTTTAGCAGCTCAGTCTTGCCAGAATAACACATACAGTTCTTCCGCTGCGGCCCAGTGGTGTCTGCGTCTGGCTCGTCCAGTCCCAGCAGTTCCAGGTCATAACTGGAAATGCAACCGCACTTGATAGGGGCCTGCAGCCTAGGCTCGGCACAGCTTTCGATTTGGACCTGCGGAGCTCGATACCAGATTTCCTCCAGCATCCTGTCCACGGCCCTCAGCTGCTCCGCATTGGGCGAGAAGCCATTAGGGCCGTAGGGGAGGGGCAGCCCAGCCTTTAGGAACCGTTCCCGGACATGCGGGTACATATCGATGACGCTCACCCGGAACCGGCGAAACCCTGCTTTCAGGGCCTTGTCGAAGATCTTTTTGGCCCTGGTCAGGCCACGGTCGGTGGGTATGATTGGGTCGATGCGAACAACCACCCGTGCCTTAGGAAATCCATCGTCCACCAGTTTCAGCAGAGCAGCCATCTCCTTGCTGGGGTCCGGCACCTGTGGCTCCAGTTGCGTATTGCCATAGCCGGTAATGGTAGCGTGTAGAATCGCCTTTTCCTTGTTGCGCAGAGCCGCATCATGGAAGCCATAACGGTATTACCTCCTTTTGAGATTTTCTGCTCTCCAAACATTGAAGCCTACCTCAATGATATGCAGGCAAGGTATCATTCTGCACCAATAGAATGAGCCGGTTCGAAAAACAAATATTCCTGCCGGGTACATCCTGGATGGGCAAAAAACGGGTGTTGTCAACCACCTGGCAATGTAGTCATAGGCCTTGCTGTACCGCAGGCGCCGCGTGTAATGGCCCTTAGCAAGCACCGTACCCTTTATGAGTCGGGACAGTTGGTTCGCCGCAACTCAGCCCGGCGCGCCTTTGTCCAATATGGAGAAAAGAACTCAGCCGAGCAGAATGCCGAAGGCGGCGCAAACAGCGCCTGCTTGTCACCACAGAGGACCGGTCCGTCCGGGGAGGCATAGCAGGGCATTCCCATGATGGCTAACTGGATGAATGGCACCAGATAGCTGTACTCATTACCAGCGCCGCCACTGACAAAAATTGCCTTTTCCTGGTAGTTGTCCCGGAATCGATTCCGGACGACATTTGCCATGGCGATCATGGAGGAGCCATATTCCTTGTTGCAGTTAGCCAGATGGATGGTGATGCCGTCGGCAGCGGCAAGGGCTGCATCCGGGTCAGTTTTGCCGGTGAGATCCATGATGCGCTGTACAAATATCTGATTGATCGTCTCGCCGGCATATTGGGCTGGAGACGGGCTGGCGACGCCAAACTCCACGGCTAGGTGCAATAGGACATTTTGGGTTGAGTCTTCGGCCACGCCGGCTGTGATGGCCCGGTGGGCGCCCATAAACAAAGTTCGGATATCGCCGCCGTAGCGGGCAATAATCTGATCCTGCAGGTCACGGTTCATCGGCTCACTGAGCTGGCTGGCCGACCACAGCAGAAAATCACGCCATAACTGCAGTTTTGGTTCAGTTCGCGGCAGATGCGAAAAATATTCCAATGCGCGGTCCAGCCAGATATACATGATGATTCCTCCAAAATCCCTAATATCTCCAGTTTAGTGTCCTCCAAGGTAAACAAAAAACTTTATTTTGTTTACCTAAAAATCCAGATTGAACAAAAATATCATTTTGTTTAGTTTTTGCCTTTCCCCTTCCTTCGAACTCAACAAAACTTTTATTTTGTTGAGTCAAAAGGGTCTTCCTGTGATTTTTGTTTGTCCATTATACACCTGCCAATCGTCCTGCCGCAATAATGGATTTTGGCGTTCGTGCATAGAATTGCTCAGTAGCCAATTTTGGAGATTACATATCAAGGAGGTATCGAAAATATGGGTTACACATCAACGCCAAACTCCTACCAGAAAATGCAGGAGTTGAGCATGATCCCGTATCCGCAGCAGCTGGCCATCGCAGTCCCAGAGATCCGCTTCTATAAAGATGTCCATGGGCTGTTGGCCCTGTGTCCTTTCCACAACGATAAGTCAGTTGGCAGCTTTGTCTTCAACCCCAAGACTGGCGTATGGAAGTGCTTTGCCTGTGGAGTAAGCGGCCAGGGTGTCATCAGCCTGCTGATGAAATCCCATGGCTGGAACTTTCTGGAGGCTGTTGACTACATGTATGACCACCGCAACGATGTGGTGGTGGAACCCCTCTTCCCCGGTGCCAGGATCCCTGCGAACCCGGCGAAAAGTCAAAGTTTCTAAGCAGTCGTCAATCAAAGAAAAAGAGACATCTGACAAGGTTCTATTCACCTATTATGGGACCGTTACGCCTGAGGAACAGCACCTGATCTACAAGGCATTTGCCGAGACCTGTCCGCTCAAGACGGAGGAACGGCGGCAGCTGATGAAGAAACGGGGTCTGTCCTATGGGGACACAGCCCACTTCTTCCGAATGCCGGCGGCCGGTGATGAGCTGTTTTGGGTCGAGTTTGTCGAACACCTCAGGGCCTATGACACCTACAAGGGTGAAGACCGGCTCTACTACCGGCTGCTGGGCACGCCTGGTTTCTACTGGGATGAGGAGGAAAATGCTGTGAGCTTCATCACTCGGCAGAATGCCCTTGGCATCCTGCTCCATTCCCCTGATGGCCTCATCAACGGAATCGAGATGCGGGTGAAGGATGAGTTTGTGGAGCAAGATCAAAATGTGAAGAAGGTTGCCCGGTATATTGGGTTCTCTTCCGGCTCCATCTGTGATCGGGAGCCTGAGCGATGCTCCATGGGCACCAAGTTGAGCGTACTCGTAGATGTCGTTCAGTGCTTCTACTCGAAGAGATCTAAGAAATTCAAGGGGTATGCCGTGACCGAAGGTAAATTCAAGGCTCTTCATCTAGCCCGGCGCGGCTATACGGTTCTGAGCGTTCGTGGTGTGGGTAACTGGAAAGATGTTCTGCCTACGCTGGAAAGCATGAGGGCGAAGGGCCCGGTGACAATCGTCTTTGATGCGGATGCGGCTGTCAATTCGGCTGTAGCCAGAGCTTCGGCTTCTTTGGGCAAGGCCCTGATGAACTACGGCTACGAAGTCCTGTATATGACCTGGGACATCAATGATGGTAAGGGCATCGACGACTTGTGCAATGCAGGGTTATATGGGAAAGCGAAAGTTCTCCCGGCTGTCCAATACATGGACGAAGTCCTGGGGCTGCCGCCTGTCATTCCTACAGCTCTGTGCGTATGAAGGAACGAGGGTTCCCTATATGGGAACCCTCGCATTTTTTCTGCGCGTAGGTCTTTCTTAACGAAGAAAACTTGCAAGGACTTTTGTTTCGCTCGTCTTGCCGTGGTTCTTCGCACATAGTCCATGAGACCTGCCTGTTTGCTACAACAAAGAACCCTCACGGACCATGCATAGGCTCCTGGAGGGGAGCGGATAGAAAAGACTCTCCTCCCCCTCCCCTATCCAGCGCAAAAACTCCCCCGTCTGACGGACGGGGGAGTTTTTTGTGGTTAGTACCCAAGCATGAGTACAGGCTCGCCAGATGAGATGGATGACTGAACATTCAGTACCCGCTGGTTGGCGGAGCCGCGGAACCGAAGGGTGATATCCTTCTGCTCCATGATGAAGGGCCCATCCACCAGGACATCCAGCTGAGTCAACAGCTCTCGACTGTGCTCGCCGATCTTGCCGGCGGCCAGTTCCTCATAGAGGTACCCGGTCCAGCACCAGATGTCCTTCAGGGGGAACTTCTCCCGCACCTGACGGACAAAGGCCAGGACAGCCGCCTGGTTCTCCGGGGCAAAGGGCTCGCCGCCCAGCAGGGACAGGCCGCGCACATGGCTGGGCTCCAGGAGAGCCATCATCTTGCCGGCTGCCTCCTCATCGAAGGGCTTTCCGTAGTTGAAATCCCAGGATTCAGGATTGAAGCAATCCTTGCAGTGATGGGTGCAGCCGGAGACGAACAGAGATACACGGATCCCAGGGCCGTTGGCCACATCCACATTCTTGATATCAGCATAATACATGTATAACTTCCTCCTTATAGAAGGGGCCCCCTCACGGGGCCCCATTGTTCGGTTTGTTGATCTCCTTACAGGTGGGTGACGCGGGCCTTGATCTCCTTGGTCTTGCCCACATTCCAGAACTTCTCGCCCAGGTAGCCGCAGGTCCGGCGGACGACATTCATCTTCCGCTGGTCCTTATTGTGGCAAACCGGGCATTCCCACTCTCCGTCATCATTGATGATGATCTCGCCATCGAAGCCGCAGATGTGGCAGTAGTCGCTCTTGGTATTGAACTCGGCGTACTGGATGTTGTCGTAGATGAACTTCACGACCTCCTCCAGGGCTTCCAGATTCTTGCCCATGTTGGGTATTTCCGCGTAGGAGATGCAACCGCCACTGGAGATGGGCTGGAACTGGTTCTCGAAGGTCAGCTTCGAGAAAGCATCGATGTGCTCACGAACATCTACATGGTAGCTATTCGTATAATAGCCCTTGTCGGTGACATCGGGGATGTCGCCGAACCGCTCGCGGTCGATGCGGGCGAACCGGTAGCAGAGAGATTCGGCCGGGGTTCCATAGAGGGCAAACCCGATGTTGGTCTCAGCTTTCCAGTCGTCGCAGGCCTTCCGCAGCCGTTTTATCACCCGTATGGCAAACTCGGTGCCCACAGGATCTGTGTGGCTGCCTCCCTTCATGAGCTTGGTGGTCTCGTAGAGGCCAATGTAGCCCAGAGAGATGGAAGAATAACCGCCATAGAGCAGTGGTTCAATGGACTCCCCTTTGCCCAGCCGGGCGATGGCGCCGTACTGCCAGTGCAGCGGGCTGCAGTCGGAAGTTACCTTCTTCAGAGCATTGTGCCGGCACATCAAAGCCTCGAAGCAAAGCTCCAGGCGCTCGTCCAGCAGGGACCAGAACTTCTCCTCATCTCCTGCGGCAAGGATGCCTATCTGTGGCAGATTGAGGGAGACGACACCTTGGTTGACAATTTCTTGGACTATCTCTTAGCAGAGGCCTCCATCCTGGAGACATGCTCCTTGCGCTTCGGCGGGTGATAAACTCCCACCTAAATACTCACAGCTCAAGAGCTGCTTTTTATAGTCTCTACACCTTCAATGCTAATAATCTCATATTGCTCTTGGAACCACTTGTGCTGTTTACATTTCGAGAGAGCTCCATTTGCAACTTTGTGACCTGTATGTTCAATGAATGCCCGGACACTTGAAAATGAAAGAACTTCATTTGACCGTTTGTCCAAAACCTTTATAGATTTCAGATGACCCTTCCTCGTGCCGTTTTGGATACAATCTCGTATATTCTCTTTTTGAGTCCCGAGATATAAATTCGAGTAGTGGTTGTGGTCCTTGTTGTCGTCATTGTGGTTAAGCTGGCTCCCAAGAGGGATTTGACCTACCCAAACAAGAAATACCAACTTGTGTACTTTCATGTGCCGGCCGTGAATATCTACCCGATGATATCCGTCAAGGTCTATGTTGTGTTTCAACAGCCCTTTCTTGTAGGTAGAGTAGATATCGCCATCTGCACTCACAAAGTAATGAGAGTCATATTCGCGGAATTCTTTACCTTGAAAAATCATTTCGCAACCTTCCTTTTTTATGCCATGTCCACAACATGGTATGCAAGGAGCTGTTTGGCGATTATTCAAAGCGAGTTTATTAGCAATGCTTGGCACGGTATTCCCATCTGGCCACCATAGTGGCTTCAGGCTCTCTTCCTCAGCGCATTCCCAAGACTTAGGCAGCCGATGTCGTAAGCCGCTGCTTGGTTATTTTAACTGATACCGTTAGCAATACGGGACTTCTGCCCGCACACACCGCTTTATCACGCGTTCACAAGGTTTACCGACGGCTCAACCTTCACAGTCAACCGTCCTTCAAATTTGTAGTTGCCATTCTCATCCTTCCATGGAGCCAGGAAGGACCTACAGCCCATAGGGCTGAAGACATTGCCTTGGTAGTTCTCCCGCATCTTCTTGGCGGAAATATAGTCCGGATACATCCGCTTGGCAGAGCACTTGACAGCCAGCTTGGTCAGGTAGTCGTACTTCCCGCCCTTCAGGCAGTTATGCTCATCCAGGACATAGACCAGCTTGGGGAAGGCGGGGGTGATATACACACCAGCCTCATTCTTGATGCCCTCCAGCCGCTGCCGGAGAACCTCTTCGATGATCATCGCATTTTCCTCGATGTAAGGGTCATCGGCCCTCAGATAGAGGAACAGAGTCACGAAAGGCGATTGCACTTTGGCACATATGTTTCCATACGCAGGGGACCATCTCTTCTATTTCAGTTGCGCGCTTGGGCACGGCATCCATCTCCGCACCTACGGGGCTACACTCATCACCCCTGGCCTCTACACTTTCTATCTGCTTTTAATTGAAGCCATAACAAATCCGCATGCCGGCAAGCTGCGCGAATTTGTTTTTGTGGAATGGCTTATATGGGATGCCCATAGCTCCATCCTCCATGAGCTTATGGAAGGTTCTGCGATCAGGCGCATAACCATACTCGCTGGTCAAAAACTCCCGAAGCTCCTTCACTGAATCAAAATGCTTCACCATCCCGTTAAGCGAAAAGGAGCAAGGTTTATGGAGGTAGGACTGATCTTTCTTGTGCGATGAATAATAGGTCTTCAGTCGCTCACTCTGCTGCTCCCTAAGTTCGGCATCTGACCATGCCTCCTGAACTACTTTAGATTGAAGCTCCCGAGCCGCAGCATCCTGATAACGAATCTGCATATTCTTGGCCTGATTAGCCTTGAACGCAGGAGAGGAGCAACGCTGACGGTTAATTTCAGTCATCGTCTTGATGAACCTTTCCATCATTTCGGGTGGAGCATATGCATAGACATTTCCGCCATCACCGCCCACCGCGAAATTGACGCATTTGTCAGGGAAGGCACTGTGGATTTTTGCAATCCATTCCTTCTCTAATTCATTTAACTCATCTTTGGAGTTTGCGATAGCAAGCATCTCGTTGCAAAAAGCTGATGGACCATATTGTTCCAGCTCCTTACAAATACAGGCTCCGCTCCCCAAATAACGAGGATCGTATTTTGGCGCCTTATGTTTGCCGACATAAAGCGAACCTGTGATCTTGTTTGTGGTCATGTAAATGTACCCGTACATTCCGCGATCTCCTTTGCTGATGAAATATGTTTATTGATATGCAAAAGGAGATAAATGTATTGGCTTTCATAACTTGCATGTCCACATATAGCAGATAGCTCAGCACGGTATCTTGCAGCTATCCAGGGAATTCCCTGGACCTTAGCGTCTCTTACGAAGCGTATTCGCGCCGTTTGGAGTAGTGCGCTGACTGGACGCACCCGGCCTTATTTAACTTCTACCGTTAGCCCCGGCGGTGGATTACACCAGGACACCCCTCGGAATCAAGGGTTCACGCAATTTTACAACGGCCAATTTGTTTTCAAAAACCGTTAGTCGTCATCAGAGTGTTGATCTGATATTGGACAGTCTGAATACCGGCCTTCAGCTCCTCACGAAGCTGCATTTTGACAATCTTCTCCTGCTCTTCGGCACTCAGCTCCGGGCACTCGCTCGCAATCCGGCGGGCAAACTTGTCCCGACTCTTGCGTAGGTACTTGCCCAAATGAACCAGGTCAACGCTTTGCCCACCATACTGGTTGGAAGCGATACAGGCAATGATCTGGGTCGTAACCGTGCAGGCTACCTGGAAGCTCTTGGGGCTCTCGATGAGCTTGTCATTCATCACAGTGCCGTTGTCCAGCATGTCACCAATATTGATGAGACAGCAGTTGAATATGGGCTGGATAAAATAGTCGGCATCATGGAAGTGCAGGATGCCTTCATCATGGGCCTTGGAGATCTTCTCGGGCAGCAGAATACGCCGGGTCAGGTCCCGGCTTACCTCGCCGGCGATGTAGTCACGCTGAGTAGAGGCGATACGGGTGCTCTTATTGGAATTCTCCTCTGCCAGTTCCTTGTTCTCATTCCGGAGCAGGGACAGGATGGACTCATCGGTGGTGTTGGACTTCCGGGCCAGTTCTCGCTTGTAGCGGTACACCGTGTAGGCGGTTGCCACATCGTAGTAGCCAGCCTCCTGGATGGTCCGGACCACCAGATCCTGCACACCCTCCACCGTCGCACCGCGGGACGGGACCTTCTTCACCACCTGCTCAGTCAGGTAATTCACCGTGATCGGGTCGGCGGCGCCAACCTCAGCCTTAAATGCCTTGGCAATGGCGGATGCAATCTTGTCCTTGTTGAACTCCACAACAGAACCGTTTCTCTTCTTGATTTTCATGGATTTACCTCCTCGTAATTTAATGCAGCCAGCCGTGTGCATGGCCGTCTGCCCTATATCTTGTATTTCATAATTTTTATCATACAAGATATATAACTTGATAGTATGCACACAGCAAAATTTTAATTCCTCCAAATTGAAGGTCTGTGTTATCCTATGCAGAACCAGAGAGAACCATTCCTCACAGCTGGCAACCATTGCGGCCCACAGAATTGTCGCTATTTTGCCGAAAAGTCGCCGGGGAAGTCTGCTCAGAGACCTGGATTCCTCCGTAAAATTTACCGCCAATTCTCCGTTTTGCACAACTGGATATCCACCATATCGCAGGAAGCAACAGGTAGAATTCTGGCTCTCTCTGGAGTGAGAACCAGGTGGGGCAAAACAGCAGCCCTCATGGACCCTACATAGGCTCCGCGAGGAGCCAGCTCCGGCAAGAGCCCCCGGCAGCCAAAACAAATCCGGGATGATTTTCTTCGTTAAAAAAGACTCTCCCTATTCCTCTCCAGAATTGTTTGAGCACTGTCCGCATACTATTCAGCAGTACCCAATCTTTGGAGAAATACAAGAAATACGAGGAGGCAAAACAAAATGTTGATAATCACGAATTGGAAGGCCCTCAACATCAACATTGACAACGATTTGACGCATGAGGTCAAGAATGGGCGGTTGGAGGATCTGTTCAATGTGGAGGATCTTGGACTCGACAAGGAGGACCTGAAGCAGCTGAAGGACGGCATCGTTCCACAGTCTGTGTACCGCCAGATCCTGGACGCGCTCAGTTCTGGGTTTAACGACTGCGCCTCTGATCCGGAAAGCTATCTCTACACCAGCGACTTCGATGTCGATCAGTTCACCCTGGGCTTCAAAGACTCGGACAAGCTGATCGCCGAGGTAGACCGGATTCTGCCGGGCATCAAGCGCGGACTTGTGAACAGCCTGTCCAAGGTCTATATCCCTGGCATGGATCCCGCCGGGATCAAGGAAGACACACCGGACACCTACGACCTGCAGAAGGCTGCCCGCGCCCTGGACAATAGCTGGCATAGCTACTCTGAGTGGGGCACCTATCTGGAGAATGGCTGTGGGTATGCCTACTTCTCTGTATTCCCGGACCCCGGCCAGATGCGAGATATCCATGAGCGCCCGGAGGATTATCTCCTTGTGGAAATCTATGTTAAGTAAGAAAGGAGGAAATTAACATGAAGGCTGTAAACATCATTTGGGATGCGGATGATCCTGAAGACCTGGAGGGTCTGCCTACCGAAATCGACATCCCGGAAGGGATGACCGATGAGGACACCATTTCCGACTATCTGTCGGAAATGACCGGTTTCTGCCACAAGGGCTTCGCCCTGGACCCTGAGCTTGGCGAGCGAACCTACATCGTTACCGAGCTCTGCCCTCACTGCGAGGCCGAGGTTGAGATCCACGGCTGGGATACGGACCACAATGGATTCAAGGCTTTCTGCCCATACTGCGGGAAACGGCTGATGCTCTGCGACGAGTGCCAGCATAGCGGCTGCGGCCCCTGCGACTATGACAGTGAGACCGACACCTGCCGCCATAACCCTGGGACCAAGGAGGGTTGAGCCATGAAGAAGGACATCCTCAAATTGGCTCGGGATGAGCTGTTGAAGCTGGATCAGACGGTTCGAGATTGCAGCGACCGATTCATGGAGTTGACGCCGCTTGACCTGGAGACTGCCCGGCTGCGGGCAGCCATTATGGAGGCCAACGCCAAGATTCGGGCAGTGCTCGATGCCAAGTAACACATCAAAAGAAGGAGCTCGGGAAAATCCCCGTGCTCCTTCTCTGTTTATACAAACTACTTGAAAGCTGGGCGTGCCGCATTCTCGTGACTTCAGTCGTGAGTTAGGCGCGCTCCTACTTGGCTTTTACAATGGAGGGCATATCCGACCATAGCCTGTACTGCTACGGCATGGACGGTCGGCATCGTCCTGTAAGACCGGTTAAACAGGAAAATAGAGGGAGCCGGTTGGGACATTCGTCCCTCCCGCCTCCCGAAGCCCGCGACTTTAGTCGTGTGGTAGTTCACTGACAAAGGACCAGCACAAGGCCGGTCCATTTTGTGTCAGGCGATGAACTCCCGAATCACCGCGAGTGTGCGCTCGTTCAGTACTGTTCCAGCATCCTCGCCGTGGGAAACCTTTTGCGTCTCTTCCATGCCATGCAGCCGCTCTATCAGCTCTGTCACTGTTTTGCAGGAAGCCACAGCCGAGTTCACGGCGTCAGCCTGGGCGCCCTGCAGATAGTAGCGAGGCGACATGTTGAAACGCAGTGACTCCATGATAGACCTGGAACTCACCACTGCACAACGCGGGCTGCCGTTGAGCGGCGTCACTCCGTCCAGCGGAGGTGTCTCGTTGATCTCCCCGGAAATGAGGGCCTTCAGGTCAGACAGCAGATTGGCAAGCGCCTGCTCCGTTTCCATGGCAGTTAATAATCTGGCATTCATGTCTTATCTCTCCTTTTTATCTGTGCCGCTGTAAGACCCTCTGCTTTAGCTGCATGGATATAAAGCGGCATCTGTGACTTTCTGAAAAGAAAGTCATGTGGTGACCTTCTCCGAAGGTCATGTGGTGCCTGTGTGCAAATGCCTAGACAAATATTGGACTATCCAACGATGTTAATTCCCCTAATCGTTGTCTAAAACTATTCTATGCAAAAGTAATGAGAGCCATTTTGGACAGTGCCCTGATGCCAACTACCAGAACATGCTGAGCCCCTCCTCTAGGATATCACGCTCCCCTCACGGGGAGCGATGCCTCTGGTGCGTCTTTTGAGGTGCTCCTGAGACGCATTTCAATCCACGCTCTCCTCGCGGGGAGCGATGTCACCAGAAACTCAGAGCCCAGGTCGTCCGGCAATTTCAATCCGCGCTCCCCTCACGAGGAGCGATGCCTGGCGTGCATATCACGAAGTGTACCCCGTATATTTCAATCCGCGCTCCCCTCACGAGGAGCGATTGTACCAAATGCGATAACCAGACCTTATGGAAGTTATTTCAATCCGCGCTCCCCTCACGGGGAGCGATAGCAAACTAAAACAAAATTTGCAATATTTTCGGCAAAAGAATGTAGTAAAATGCCAAACCCTGCTGTGTATATCCAGCCAAAATACTAGGAGTAGAACAAAATGTATGGGATTGGTCCGGGAAATTATTAGATGCAAGGTGCGAACTAAGCAGCATGTCTTTGTGCATGTTCGCACCTCATAAGGCCTGCTATATCTTACATCCCCTCCAGTTCCTCCAGGGCCAGCCCAACAAGCGGTTCCACAGAGATCTCATAATCCTCAACCTTCGTGGGGACCTCGACACTGGGCCGCAGAGTAGCCGTCACAGACCGGTGGACCTTGGCGGAAGAATACTGCCCATTCTTGCAATCATGCTCGAACCAGAACAGCTTGATAACTTCCATGGAGCCTTCCGGTCGGGAGGAAGATGCGTCGTTGACAAAGAGCGTGCGCAGGCACTCCTTGATCACCTGGGCATCCTCCTCGGAGAAGCCGGTCTTCTCCGCCAGCTGGACATTGATGGATCCCATGACCTTATACAGGCCGAACCGGACAAGGTGTTTCATTCCCATGCGATCCGATGCAATAGCCTCATCCTTGCCCTTGTCCTCAGCATTGACACTCTTAGTGATCTGCACGGAGTTGATATCTACAGGGGAAAGGCTGACTGCCTGATGGATAGATACTGGGCCTCGCCCAATCGACGCACTCTCCCCTTGAAGGCAAAAACCTGTCCGAAAGCACGCACATCCATCCATTTTTCACTGGCAATTCTGGCGTACTCATCGCGGTCTTTGATCCCGCTCATCACAGCGGCCGCCCGTTTGCTCAAGCTGTCAAAGCCGTCGTCGCTGCGGTCTTCAGACTGAACAAAAATCGGGAATCCCTGATCCTGCATCCGGTTGCGGATCTTTCGCTTGATACACACATCCGAAATCTCACCATGTCCGTTGTAATCGGTGCGGGGCCGGTTCCCGTTGAGAGGGTCGCCGTTGGGGTTTGCGTTGGTCACGCTGATCAGGGCCACAAAGTCGATCTTATGCTGCAGAATGCTCATTTTTCATTTCCTCCTCATTTTTATTGGCCTTTTCCTTTTTTTTTGGTATATAGATCCTTGCGCTGAAGGCTGTATCCAACCAGATACATCCCACCAAGCTGGGCGTTCCACTGACTTTCCGGAACACCATTCTCCTCATTCCACTGCTGAATCTTGGACATGACATCCTCAATCTTACGGCGATAAAACTGACGCAGGCCGGGGGTCAGTTTGGGAAGATAAGCCACATTCAACTTCTCAAAAATCTGAGCGGAAACTGTCAGCGGCCGGCGGCAGAATGCGGACATATACCGGATTGCATTGGGTTCACGAGTTTCCTTTTCCTTGTATGTATCTCGCTCTGCCTTTTCCAGAAGAGCCAGAAGGCAGCCATACAAGGCGTCTCGATCCATTTTCTCATAGTTCAAATCCATCAGGCACTTCTCCTTGTAAATATCATGGCGGTACTTTTTGAATAACAGCACATGCTGTTGCGAGAATATCTTCCCACAACCGATTCTGGGTTTTAGGATCGCTGAAACACTGGGGCGAAGATGCCTTCTGAACCAGCGCCCGGACAATATCCAAAGGCATATGTCCCTGATCAACCCTGCAAGCCACAAGGCGCTGCATTTGCTGCCCCAGCACTCTGTCTTCCACATCCATCCGAATGGTACCTTTCTCACGCCGCGGATTCCCATATGCATAGGTCACGATTTGCTCCAGCTTGGGAGAGCGGATGCCAGCGTTGGAAAGGTATTTGTCCCAGCCAAAGTACCAGCAGCAGTATTGATCCCAATCGTGAAGCCGCTGAAGGAAGTCGCTCCCCATCAGCTCATTGTAGTAAGTAACAGACAGTCTCCCTGTGTTGGCAGAAGTGAGATCAAGAGCCGCAACAACGACCTGCCCGTCCCGCTCCGGGAGGAGGCTGCGCCAACCTTCCAGAGTGCGCTGCAGCTCCCATCGATAATCACTTGGTCGGAGAACAACCTCTCCATAAATACCAGTAAGCGGATCTGTTACTCGCAGGACTCCAATTCCACCAGGGTTCCAGCAGAGAAAGATTCGGGTACCATAGGCGGCCCGAACGCCCTGCTCAGCAATCAACCAACGCAGTGCATTGTGGGCTTTTTGAGAAGCCACATAACTGACCGTAACAGCCTGGTCGGGTTCAGTAAACCGGCCTCGATAGGTAAATCCAGCATCATCGTTGAACGAGATCAGCTTGGCATTTCCGTTTCCAGGATGAAGGGATTTGGGCTGCTGGCCTGGAGGAACTGGGATGTCATAGGCACCGGTAATCATACACAGCGCAGGAAGGCGACCAGATTGTTTTTCTGCATACCACTCCTGGAAGGCTTGAACCAAAGAGGATTGCTGCCAACATCCATCATCAGGCGTTCCAAATCCTTTCACCCTCCAGCAAACCATCAACTTCTCGTTTTTTGGAATGCCGCTCCCATCCAATTCAATGAGCCCACTGTCCAATAGATCAGCGAGGATCGTTTCGCTCCTTACATATGTCAAAATTGGTTGCAACATCGGATGACTGTGGGCAGAGGCAGTCCACTCTGCGAGCTGTATGACATAGTTCTCATGTCGGGCTTTATCGTAAGCAGCAAGGTAACTAAGCTGATCGCACAGCGGATGTGCTGGCGGGTGTTTCCCAGATCGAGCCGTCGATTGCTCTGTAACTGGGATGGGAATTTTAGATTCGTTCTTACCCACCTTTCTGGCAGAAATAAACTTTCCTGCAGCATCCAGGGTGACCTCTAAATCAGCTCGTGCCACGATATGAGAAATCGGCGCCAACATCAAATGGCCTTCAACAACTTTGCCAACCAGTGACGCATGAGCGTCATAGGTTTCAATCGCCTTTTCAAACAACCGCACCTAAATCACCTCCTGGTGTTTCTCCGGCACACTGAAGGTTTTCATTGTCATTTTGCGCACCGGTTTATGGAACGGGCAATCTTCCGGGCGCGGGAAAGTGATAATACCGTTCCGCATGACTGGGTACCAAAAATTTGAGGTCAGCATACCTTGGCTTCCCTTAGAGTAGGCCTCATCTGGGTATGTCATACCATGAAGCATCAGCCCAAAGCTCAACTCCGGGATGTTGTCATACGCACCGACCCCATCCCCGAAAACACAGGGCTCCACATATCCCTGGCACTCACGGGTTCCCAGAAAAATATCCCGCCGGCCGCCTTTTTCGATCATGCGCTGAAAGAACTCTTTATATTTCCTGGCGTTTCGATCGTTTGCCATCTCAGGGCGGTTGTAATTCCACTCAAAATGGCCTCGTATCTGATAGCGGACGCGTTTAAGGTAGGTGTAGTAGGAAAGATCACTGATTACACCTTTCTTTTTTGGGCTGATAGACCAACGGCCGCATACCCTTAGCTTCTGTCTGGATCGGTTCCATAATGCGAACGGCATCCGGATATAGGATCAGTGTTGGCTTCCATAGAATAGATGCCATAATACCTTTGATAGCCTCATATGTAGGCACCTGATAAGAGCATTTTTCTCCACCCATTCGGGTAACGGGGTCGCTGAACATCGCGTAATCGCCAGTCACCTGAAATTCTATCTGATTAGGATGTTTTAATTCCTGCATTTTTAATCCCTCCTTGGCCTTCTAAAAACAAGGAGGCCATCTTTTGTCGTTGTATAGGTGAGCTACCCCACGGCTAAAGCCGGTATGGTCGGGTATGACCTCCATTGTAAAAAGCCAAGTAGGAGTGCGCCTAACTCACGACTGAAGTCACGAGAATGCGGCGCGCTCAGCTTTCAAATACCCTGTTGTTGTATTGTTATTATATGCAATTTCTCAGATTTATATTTTGCCACATCATTTTGTGTGTGAAGTCCTGCGCCTTATATCCTCACGGATAAATCCGGGGATTTGCGGCACAATTGTTAACATCAGAAGATGCGGAATGATTTATTTGGATACCTGGCCCGCAGCAACTTCCATTTGAGCTGGAACGCTTCAGTCGTCCGGATTTTGCCTGTGTACCGGTCGATCCCCTTCACATCCTCCACCACTTCTCTGTCATCCTGGATGTAGGTAAAGTCGGCATTGTAGTAGAAGAAATAGCGCCGCCCCTGCTCCAACAGCTCAAGCTCCTTGTGCCGGGCATATTCCTTCTTGCTGTCGTATTTGCGTACGATGGCGCCGTGGCCGGTCAGGTCCTTCTGTTCGGATGCCAGCCCATCCTCATAGACATAGATATACCGACTGCGGTACTTGGAGATCTTTTTCTTCTTTGAATTCATGTTTCTATATTCTTCAGCAGACATGTGAGTCATAAAACATCCCTCCTCGCATATATTATATGCAGGGTGGATGGAGCGTATTTTCTTGGGAGCATGAGAAAAGAGCCCGCGCTTTCGCACGAGCTCTTTTCTTTTCTCCATATATCCCCAACAGCGTTTACGCCCGCTGCATTGTATGGCGGCGCAGGTGAGCATCCCGCGACTTTTTCATGTATCTCACAGATCTGCCAGGGCAGCAGAAAATCTGGAGCGTCGATAAGAGATATCCCCTTTGCCGGCTTCGTAGGCCGACTTATATGTATTAACCTGCCGATTCTTGCTCCTAAATCGATGGATGTCTTATCCTATGCAAGTCTGCTGAAAACTATTCCAAAGAAAAAGAACTTCCGCCCCAAAAAGAGCGGAAGTTTTGGGTTTCCGGTCAATCCTCTGTCTTCCAAAGGTCGGCATATTGCTGTTCGACCGTGATCTTCCCGACCTCGCCCATCTCATCCTCCAGCATCGCCTTAATGGCATCGGTAGTCTGGTTCTGGACGACATCCTTCAGCGTTTCAAACGGCAGCAGGCCGGGCATATCTTCCTTGACTTCATAATCGATAGTGACTTGCGCCACATAGCGACCTTTGATCATCTTAGGTTTGGATCGGAGGCGTTAGCCACGCCTCCGCATCCGTCCTCCTTCCCTGGTTTCTTCCTCCCGCTTGGGCGGGGCGAACTTTTCCATGAACGAACAGACAAAATCGGCATAGTCGTCATAGTCCTTGAACCTGACCGTTTTGCCGGTCCGCACATTCACAGCCTCGGCGTCCTTCACCAGCTCGTAAGAGTTGCAGGCACAGATGATGTAGGCGGTGTCTCCTGCATCCTTGGCCACCAAGTCGAAGAGGCTACGAATCTCCCTCATCCGGTCGATGGACGAGCCAGAGTCCAGGGCATCCAGCAGGATGAAGAGTTCCTTCTTCTGCTGCTTGGCCTCCCTCACGGCGGCGCCCAGGCGGGATACAGCTTGGCCAAAGTTCATGGCGATCCGCTCGCCTTCAGAGCTAGTGGCCGAGATGGCCAGCAGCTCCATATTGCCGCTCCATAGATACTTGTCCATGGCGTTGCCGCCGCCGTGTACAAGGTTCGAGTAGTCGAACACCATAATATCATGGCCATTGGCGTACTCGCGCAACTGCCGAAGCAGCGTTGTCTTGCCGGCGCCGTTGGGACCAACCAGAGGTGTGTAGCCGGGCTTGAGGTTCAGGAAAAAGCCGGAGTGGATGCCAAAATCGTCATTGATCTTAATTCGCATCCATCTCCACCTCCGCCCTGATCAGCTCGTACACGCCGTTGACGATCTCGCTGGGGACCTCCCTGGCCCAATTCCGGAAATATTCCCGGATGGCCTGGAGTTTCTCCTGGCGGCGCTTCTCCTCCAGGTAAGTCTCCTCATTGGGATAGAGGATCCAGGAGGAGTTGCAGTCATCGCCGGCATACTGGAAAGTCTCGATTTCGAATTTCGCCTCTCCCCAGGCAGAATCAATGTCCACATAGAAATACTTGCGGGCAATCTTGGTAATGACACCCGGCCGAGGCTTCTTGCCCATGCGGGTGTAGTTGCCGGCAGGACACAGGAATACCTCCTGCCCAACCTTAATGGGGAATTTTTTTTGACTCCCATTTGTTCGTTTCTCCTTTCTCAATGGCTTTTGTAGCGATGGCTGTACCCGCACTTTCGGCACCGGTAGAACTTGCAGCTGTAGGAACTGCCGTCGTCTACCGAGACTTGAGGAATGTATTGGATTAGCCAGCGCATCAGCCCCGCCTCCGTTTCCGGTTGTTGTGAGTGACCATGACCGGCCGATTGGCGTTCAGGGAGGACTTACAGCCGCAACGGTCCTTAGGCTTGCCGCAGGCCGGGCACAGGCCAGCACGGAGCCGGCGTTCGACATTTGACGGGCGAAGGAAGGGATCGCAGAAGGGTGCGTAGCAGCAAGTGCAGAAGTCAAAGGACTTATCACCGTTGAGCTTCGTACCCCGCGGCTTCCTGGGTTTCACAAACCTCATGTCTCTCACCTGATCCTTTCCAGTTGCAGCCGCTTGGCCATTTCCAGTCCAACCTTGGACCGCTTGCCGTCCGATTCACAGACGAAGACGACACTGTCGCTTTTCTCAAACCAGCGCCCGCCACTCGGAGTACGGACTTCATCGCCCTTCTTGGGCAGAGATTCCACAACGAAGATGTCGCCGTTCACCAGGCCGCGGAACCGGTCTCCGATGTTGAAAGTTTCGTTCTTGATCTCGCTCATTGTCTCGTTCCCTCCTATATGTATTTTCTGCTCCAGAATTGGGGGTGCTGTATAGATATTATGCAGAGCCACCAGTTCTCATTCTGGAGTTTAGGTTAGACAATCTTTATTAGCGAAGAAATGCAACGGAAGTTTTATCCTTTTGCCGACAGCACGGCAGGAGTCTGTGTTAGGTCCGTGAGGATTCGTCGGGTATGGCTGCCCGCACAAGTCGTTGATATACCAGCAAAAGAAGACCCGCCACCCCAATATGTTTGGGTGACGGGCACAGCGTATTAGAACTTGGTCTTGGGAGGTTTCTTCTTGGGGGTGTCGTCTTTCTCACCGTCCTCAGCAGAAGCACCCTCTCTCTCATGTTCGGGGCCGGCGGCGGGCTCAGGGACGGTCGCAGGCTCGGGAGCAGGAGTCTCCTGAGGACCGGCCGCAGGCTCCTCCTTCAGATCCTTGCCGGCGACAGAAGGGGGCTCGGTATCCTCTTCCTCAGCGGTCAGCTCAGCAGAAGCTGGGGTCTCCGCAGCGGCTGCCGCAGACCGCTTCGCAGGGCCAGCCGGACCAGGCGTATAGGGATGGGCTGCGTACATGTCGTAGTACATCTCGTTTTCCTCCTGCATCTCATCCAGCTTCTTCTTGGCAAAATAGTAAGCAGCGCCTACACCGGCGCCAATACCCAGCGCCAACAGGATTTTCTTCATGTTCATGGGAAATCTTGACACTCCCCATGGCTAAAGCCAGGGGATTCTTGTGACTTTCGAAGAAAGTCATGTGGGCTCATCGAGGACAGCCTAAGCACCCTGCAGTTACCCGCAGAACACCGAGGTCTTACACTCTCTCCTCAAGCGTTTGGGTAGGTTCCGGTGTGCCCCACCGTACCTTGAATATTTTTTTAGGCACTGGCCTGTGACTTTCTTTGAAAGTCATGTGGTAGCAGCCGCAGACCCTCTATCAACAGATTCTGGGCCGCGTTTTGATCCCTGTCATGGTGTGCCCCACACTTGGGGCACACCCAATCTCGGACTGAGATCCTTGACTTCCGGGTTTTTGTGACCACAACTGCTACACAGCTGGCTGCTGGGGAAGAAAGCCCCAACCTCTACTAGCATTTTGTGCTGCCAGGCAGCCTTTGTACTTGAGCTGGCGGGCCAGCTCACCCCACGATGCGTCAGTAATGGCCTTGGCCAACTTGTGATTTTTTGAGCATGCCCCTACATTGAGACTCTCCACGCAGATGATATCGTAGTCCCTGACCATCTGTGTGGTGAGCTTATGCAGGTAGTCCTGCCGGCAGTTGGCGATGTACTCATGCTGGTGGGCCAGGCGGAGGCGGGCCTTCTTCCGGTTACGGCTGCCCCTTTGGCTTTCGGGACAGCCGCCGCTGGAGGGTGGCGAGCTTCTTCTCTGCTTTCTGCAGGTGCTTGGGGTTATCGTACTTTTGACCATCAGAGGTGATGACCAGATCCTTGATGCCCACATCAAGGCCGACAGCGGCGCCAGTGCTGAGCAGCTGGGGGATATCTACCTCGTGCAGCACAGGTTCACGAAAAACTTTCCGCTGCGGCTCATACTGACGGTGGCGTTGAGGATCCGTCCCTGCACTGGAGTAGAGACCCTGGCCTTTACCCATCCCAGCTTGGGCAGCTTAACTGCCTTATCGGTCGCCTGAATGTTTTTCCCCACGACCTTGCTGGTGTAGCTGGCCTTGCTGTGGTGTTTGGCCTTAAACTTGGGGAAGCCGACCTTCCTCCGGCCTTTGCGGCCAGCAAAGAAGTTCTTGTATGCCTGGTCCATGTGAAGGACAGAGGCCTGGAGGGCTGTGGAATCTACTTTCCGTAACCATGGGTAGATATCCTTCTTTCCGTAACCATGGGTAGATATCCTTTCAGCCAGGGCAGAACCGGCTGCAGCCGATGGTCTTTGAGTTCTTCCTGTTTTGCTGTGGGGTATAGTCGGAACCACTAGGCTTTTTTCCATTGGGCACCTCCTTCCAGCAGGATAGGTGGATATCCGGATAGGCTACCTCCCTTGCTGAGCTTCTACTTATATTATATGCAGTTGCGTAGAAAATATTTTCACCCTCTCCGCAGGGGGATAGGCCAATGTTTGCTCGGGTATTCGAATGACGGATGCTGTTTTACGGCGGCATAGATAAATAATTGCTCGTCCTTCCTGTGGCATCCACATATATATGGTATCGATCTTTTCGGCCCCTTCCAGCATGCTTGCTGCCTGTTCAACTGTCAAAAACCTATCAAATGTGACCAATGCCTTCCCAACAGCATTCGGTGTTTCATCTATAAATTGGGCTAACGAGCTTGCCTGAGCGTTGCTGTATTTTGTCAGGGCCGCGGGAGACATCGTATCTCGGACCCCAATTGCAACTCTTATTTCGTCATCTGTTTCCTCAATATTTGCGGCGATGATCGGCGTGGAAACAGCAGAAAACACCAAACATAAGCAGCAAATCGACGCGATACAAAAAGTCTCAAAAAATTCTTCTGATGGGAAACAATCTGCATTGGAATCACCTTCCCCCTATCTTAATTGGATATTGGCTAAATTTTGCCCTCACTTATATATTCCACCAGAATGGAAAACTGGACAATTTTTTTAGGATTTAACATTTGCGCCGCAAATCCCCCAGCTTTAGCCGTGGGGTGGCTCACTGTAAAAAGTCTGATGTATTGACCGGCGAGTGGGAAAATCCCAAGAGTGCCAGTCAATACATCAGACTTTTTTAATATATGCGTTGTCAATCCCCTGTTTCAGGTCTTGTTAATACTCTTTCGGGTATTTAACAAATTACCATCTTTCCGTCCTGGCCTGCACTCCATAAGGGACAGGGATATGGTAAGCCCTCTGGGATTTGAACCCAGGGCTGTCCGGTTATGAGCCAGGTGCTCTAACCAACTGAGCTAAGGGCCCGTAATCCGGTTAACCTATACACCGGAAGGTAAGGAAAGTTAGTTCTCACAGCGAGAGCACCAATATATCATTTTGCTGTTAATTTCTGAGCGTCCATACTCCTGATGAAAGTGCTCGTCGCCGGCCTCAATGTGAACATTAAGGCCGCAACTTGAACTCTGCGAATGATATTGTCCGTCCTCCATGGGAATATAAGCGTCCAGAATGGTGCCATACTCAGACAGGTCAGGAAGGTCTATGTTTATCTCATGGAGCCAACTGTCCTCTTCTTTGCTACCGCTGTTCCATTTGATCTCTGGTCCTCTGTGCTCATATGTGATATCCACATCTGTCATGTTTATTGGTCCAGATTCGGCCATTACCACTACATAGGGCTTCGTCCCATTCCGAAGGTATGGGTATGCTGTGAGGCGAATGAAATCCTCATCGCTCTCGTCTGGGATATCGGTTCTTGGGGTAAAGTTTTTTAATAGCATACTCGTACGGCTCATTATTTACGAATATGGGCGTATTTTCATATATAATATTGAACATCATTGCAGCACTCAGATTGGTAATATCAGAGACATAAACTCCTTTTACACCACTAAAGCTACTATACGCTGCATCTCTAAGTCCAACATCAGTAAAGCCATTGTAGCTTCCGGATGTGTAATACGCCGAATCAAAGGCGTCCTTGCTTGTGCTTAGTCGTCCGCTGATTAAAATATCAGCATTGGAGCATCCTGCAAACACATTGCGCCCCAACTCCTTCATGGTGCTGGGAAGGGTAATTCTCGTTAAGTTGGTCTGATCCTTGAAGACTTCATTGGCTAGCTTCAGGACCTTAAAATCCCCAATCTGCTCAGGTACATTGATCTCTTTCTTGAACTGCTTATTCTCAAAAGAATCAATCTGAAGCCCATCTTTGTAGGAGCTGAAGGTGAAGCCCATAGCCTGCGCTTCCTCAATAGACTGAGTTAGGCCATCCGAAGGATTACTGCTCCCACCTTCAACTGTGACCTTAATAATGATGGTGAATTTTACACCATTGATATCGACTTCGACCTGGATCTCATTATCACCAGGCTTCAGCTCAGTATCAGGAATCTCAGGCTTTACCGTAATGGTGCTATCACCCTCGGGTCCGGTAACAGGAATTTCAATCTCCATGTCGGGATCGAGCTTGTCTCCAGGCTTCAAATTCTCACCGGGAATAGTAATTTCAATGTCGTCTCCATCCCCGCCAGTACCCGGCTTAATTTCGTTTACAGTTACATCAAAGGAAGTGCTTTCACCACTGGTAATAGTAGCTGTAATGGTAGTAGTCCCCACAGACTTACCTGTCACAGTGTAAGCACTCTGACCTTCAACCAAAGTAGAGATGGGCTTCGGATCAACGCTGGCTACACCAGGTTTACTACTCTCAACACTGGCGATGCTGTTGGTGGCTGCAGTAGAGGTCCAATCGAATGTCACATCCCTAGCAGAGCCGACTAACATGGGGGTATCATCTTCCCAGTTATGGCTGATAGCACTTGCATCCGGTGCCCCTGGCTCTTCAGCCGCATCCTTCCAGTTAAAGGACCAGCTCACTGTGGCAATATTCGCTTTACTGGCCTCCTGTGTTTGCTTGGCCAGCTTCACCTGTGCCTGGATATCCAAATCGGTAGAAACTGGAATGTTCCAGTTGTCAGGCGTAAGCGCGACATGACCAGAGGAGCCAGTACCGTCACCACGGAACTGCATTGCGATTTCCTTGCTGTTATCCGGCTTAGCGGAAAAGTCAGCGGCGTAATCCGCAACAGACCAACCGTTCTTACCTGCAACACTGATGGCGGTCACTTTGACATCATCACTGGAATCATTGCGGATGTTGAGATTCTCAGCAACCTCGATGACACCGTCTTTCGTGATGTTGATCGGAATCTCAGACGGTACAGTGACCGAAAAAATCTTTGGGGCGGTATCTCCAACAGTAAGGGTAACCTCACTATCAGCTGAGCCTCCCGGTGTGGTTATCTCTGCTGCAAAAGCTGTAGAATAAGGGAGAACCATGCTCCCAGCAAGCAGCAGCGACAACAGCGCTTTACTGTATTTTTTCATTTTTTACCTCTACTTTCTCAATGAAGTTGATATCCAGAGCACGCATACTGCTGATGTAGAAAGGCTCCTCGCTTTCTCCCAGAAGATCACCAAAAATGTTCTTCTGTCGACACAAGTCAATACGAGCTGCGTCGAAGGAGTTGCGAGGATAAATCATGTTGTTTGTGATAGCACACATCTCTCCCCGAGTGATGCACTGGCTTAGGTTGTAGGATGAATCATAGGCGGGTACAATACCTGAGTTAAGCATCTGAGCGATCTGCTTTTTGGCATAATGCTCAGACAGATCTACTACTTTGTTATCAGTAGAGAAATTGGTAGTGTAGAGAATACGGCTCAACATAAGGAGGACCTGGTCACGAGTGATCGGGTCATCCGGCTTAAAGTGCGTAGCACTAACACCGTAGACTATACCCTGACTGGCCAGACGGTTAATCTGAACTTCTGCCCAGTGACCCTTGGTGTCAGTGAAAGACTTGGTAATTTCCTCCTCACCTTCGAACACGAACACGCGGTCAATGATGGTGGCGTATTCAGCCCGAGTAAGATTGTAGTCCTTGCCGAAAACATACCCTGGCATTCCAATCATGTAGCCGTAGAGCTTTACATCTCCATCTACGGAGATACCCTCGTTCAGAAAATAGTCGTTACCGTTACCATCAGATCCACCGGATTGTTCGCCTTTTCCGGGGTCAATACTACCGCCACCAGATCCTCCACCATGTGAACCATCTCCCCCGCCGCCAGGGTTCCCAGAACCACTTTGGCCTTCAACGGTAATAGTGACACCAGTGGAGCCCCGCATACTGTCAGCTGCAAATACAGGGACAGAAAAAGGAGCTTAGAATAGAAAGGCAGAGCACCAAAGCTAAAATTTTTTGCATACTATTTCACCTCCCCCCTATTTTAGGATGGTTATTGTAACAGGCATAGAGATCGAACTCTTTTCCGTTCCATCAGGATTGAGCAGAACGATCTTGCCAGTACAATCGTGAATGCCGGTCCCCAATTCTTGAGACAGTGGGGCATATTCAATCTTATACCCAGCAGGAATATTATCGGACTCATAGACACACTTTTCGGTGTCGTTAAGATAAAGATACACCTTGCAGTCAGCACCGTTCTCTTCTGAATTTTGAATGAGAACATTTGCATCATCAGAAGATGTTTTCATAACAATGTTCGAATTCATAAAAACAGAGAATTTAGCAGCCTCAGCAGCCTCATTAAGGAGACTTTGCATATCAATGACTTCTACATTGTTTATATCAATTGTTCCTTGTTGCGCACTTCCATTCTCGAAGTCCCCACATGAAGAAAGGGGAACAACCAACAGTAAAGCCAAGATAATAAATTTCCACATAATACTGTCACCTCTGTCATAATATGTTGAGTCACCTGGATCAAAAATCCAGGCTACCCCATTTTATCTATGTGCTATGACCTGATAGGCCACCAGTTCCAAAATTTTAGGGCTGGTGGCCAGAATCTAGCCAGCGATAGTTGAAATTGTAGCTGGCGATGGGAGTTGAACTAAGGTCCCAAATGTTTGATTTGCCGCAGCTTAACCCTCATCGGTTTCTTCATCCATCGTCTGCGGCAAATGATCTGCGGCACTGGCTGAGTCATTTGCTGCACAGAGTGATCCCTTCGCAGCTCTTTAAGAAACTCGTCGATGAATAGGAGTTCATCTGAAACGCTGTTCATTATCCCCTGAAGCATATTTCCATCAATCAGGAGCACATGATTAGACTGTGCCAAAACGACTGCCTGGCGAGTGAAAACCTGATTGCTGATGACGATCCCGCCATCAGCCCTATAGTGCTTGATTGCTCCGACGACCTCCTGAACCGCATGTATGCCAATGGGCGCAGAATGGTACTTACACTGAATTACGGCGACTTTTCCGTGCCGGTACAGTACCAAATCTGCGCCATAATCGTTTGTTGTGGGGGTCTCAAAGACAGGAATTTCCCGGTCTTCAAACATTGCCTGGACATAGAACTCAAAGTCCAGACCTACTTGTTGTTTCATGACCTGTTGCACCGCCTAAGAGAAAATTGGAGCTGGTAGCCGGAGTCGGCACTCTGCCAACTGAGTTACTGGCGCATATGGTGGGCCCTCTGGGACTCGAACCCAGGACCACCCCGTTATGAGCGAGGCGCTCTGCACTTCTGAGCTAAGGGCCCAATTTTTCACCTCAATAGAGGGCATTTATGCCCACCAGAAGGTAACAAAAGAGATTTTTGGAGCTGGCGGCCGGAATCGAACCGGCGACAACGGCGTTACGAATGCCGGGCTCTGCCAACTGAGCTACGCCAGCATAGGGACGGGGGCTGGGTGGAGAGCCCAGCCCCATGATTAAATATGTTTTGAAGAAACAGGCCCCTCCTCTGCCTGTCTGCACCCGCTGCTGTCTTCCAGCATTCCTTGCCGGACCCGGGCTCCAAACTTTGTTTTTCCAGATGCCGATGGGTGAAAGGCCCGCCCCGAGGGCGGAGGCAAACCGGCAAGCTCAGCATCGGCTCATCGGCCACCACATTACAAACGACACTCATCGTGGAATGCTAATTAGTGTGAGCCGCCCCTCCTCTGCGGCCCGGTCCTCGCTGCTGTCTTCCGGCGTTTCCGCCAGACCCGAGGTCCAGAAGTTGGTCTACCAGATGCCGATGTTTACGGAGATCCCCGGCGACCGGGGCCCCAGAGAACAGACTCAGCATCGATCCATAATCCGGGGATACATAAATGCACAAACGGAAGTGTTGAAATCAAGTTTGATGGAAAGGGCCTCTAGCTATCCCTTTCACTATTATTATATGCACTAGCCCAATTTTTTATTTTGGACTTTCCGGCCTTCTGGGCTGGGTGGGAAATCTGCGTTGAACAGAGTGATGTTGCAAAAGTACAGCCTAATCCGTTTTTCAATGGATCTTAACAATCCTAGAAATATCTTTCAAAGATATTCAACGGACTTGCGGTCCTTAGGGCACATAGTTCGCATTGCGTGGCGAAACGAATGTCGTAAACCTGTGCAACATATCGAGATGACTCGCGGACTAACACATTTGTGCTATCGCGCACTGGCGGCTGATGTTTGTCACAACGGCTGGTGATTGGTGACCTTCATCTTTTTTGCTTTTAGAAGCAAAAACTCAAGTATTTGATTATATAGTCATCGCATTCCCGTGCAGGCCGGACAATTGCCGGTCTTGCCGGGGCTGCGTACACCACATAAGACAAAGATTGGCCAACTCAGCTACATTCACTTGTTCTCGGCTTATTCCCGCCCAGCCCGGGAGGCCGGAGCCTCCCAGTAATGCTGGACGCTGTGCTTTAGCCTTCCTTCACCTGGAGGGCGGAAAGGATATCCTCGAAGGATGCGTTCACATCCCAGGGAGCCTTGTAGTCGACCTTGGTGTTGACTACGGCCTCGTCGATCTGGGCGGAGACTTTATCGGCCTCAGACAGCAGATCCTGCATGGTGGCTTTCAGCTTGGCGCGGTCAAACCGCTCGGTTGTGGTGACCTCCACATCATAGATGTAGGGGACCTGGTTACCCTCGCCGTTGAAGGTATAACCGGCTCCACCTTCTTGCCGCTCTTAATGCGGAGCATGCTGCGGATCTTCTCGGCCACCGACTGGCGGCACTTATTAGCCTCGATGGCCGCGTCCATGTCACCGATGCCGCCGGCCAGGTTGCCCTTGGCCACGCCGATGGCCTTGGTCAGGGGCGTCCTTCTCCTTCACAATGGAAAGGGCCAGGGGAGATGGCGGTGTCAGGAACGACCAACTCGGTGACCTCAGCCACCTCAGTCTCGTCCTCAGCGCTGGAAATAGCCTTGCTCCGGCGGTGGACCTTGCTGACCTCCAGCAGGTTGTCTTGAATGGACATGGTTGCCATAGTCTGGTTCAGCAGCCGGTCCAGGAAATTCTGATAACGGAAAGCCTCTTTGAGATTCATGAAACAATCCTCCTTCGAAATTCTTTGATGGCATTCTGATACTATTATATGCACTTCTTCCGAAATTTATTCCCGCTGTATTTGGCAGCCAGGATCCCGGAGAAAAGCCGTTCACATATATTATATGCACTTCCCAAAAATTTTATATTAGGGACCGTGGCGGGAAGGGCTGTCTTTCTGATTGTATTATATGCACTAGCTCGTTTTTGTATTTCGGCCAGACCGCCGGCTTTAGAAATCGTTTTGTTTTATTATATGCTATACGCCAAATTTATATTTTGAAATTAGAGATTGGAAGTACAAATCTTTTTTAACGAAGGAATGTGGCGGAGACTGTCCTGCTCTCCGGAAACTATGGCTGCGGGCCGGTTCCCTCACGGGAACCTATGAGGGGTCCGTGAGGTTCCGTTGTTTTGTACTACAACCAACCATCTCTGCCGTAGCGAAAAACAAGCAGGCCCCACGGACCTCACATAGGCTCCGGAACGGAGGCGGCCCGCGGCCACAGCCTCCGGCAAACAAAACAAACCCTGGCAGCTTTTCTTCGTTAAGAAAGACTCGCCACACGACCCGTTTCGCTAGGGCCGTATCCCCAAACAAACCTTCCAATGTCCAGCCAACCACCTCCTCCCTGCCGCTTCCAAAATAAAAAATGGTGCAACCGCATAAAATATAACAGTACCCCAATACAGGCGAAAACGAAAATCCCAAAGGGAGGAGGCAAGAACAAATTTATGGCGACAAAAATTGGAGCGCCCAAGAATGAGTTCCGCATCAAATCGGCCGAGAGCATGCTGCCGGTCATTGCCGGCAACACAGTCTTCGTTGTAGCAGATACTGAGACAACTGGCTTTGGCGCCTATGACGACATCCTGGAGATTGGTGCAGTCAAAATAGATGTGGAGACACACAAGGTCATCCAGTCCTTCAGTACTTACTGCCGTATGAAAAACCATCAGAAGGTTCCACAGAAGATTGTTGACCTCACAGGCATCCATACCGAGGATGTGGCTGAGGCCCCCAAGATCGAGACGGTCCTACCGGCATTCCGCCAATTTGTAGATGGCTGCCCAATCGTCTTCCATAATGCGGCCTTCGACTGGCGCATGCTGGGCAACAAGTATAAGCTGCTGGGTACCAGGCTGAACAACGATGTCATCTGCACGATGAAGCTGTTCAAGTACCTGCATCCGGAGGCTGAAGCCAGTAACCTGGACTTTATCACCAAGTTCTACGGAACTCCCATCGTCGGCCACCACCGGGCCGTTGTCGACTGCAAGTGGACGGCCGCGGCCTTCTGCAAGATGCGGGATGAAGTCCTGGCGACCGGTGTCATGCCGGTCATGAACCTGAACATGCTGGCTGGCCAGCAGTCTATGCCGGCAATGACCATGGCAGAACTGAATGCTCAGTGCCGGATCCTGCGGGTCAACGGCTGGAAGAAAGGCAAGGTCCAGCGTATTTATTGCACGACCAACCTGGCTGATGTCTGTTATGACCTGGGCGAACATGTCTGGAATGTAGTCCGCAAGCGGACAGACCGGGACCTGGATATCAATGTTGTATCAAAATTCATCCTGGGCTATCTGGGCTGCAGTCTAATCGAATTCCAGGAGAAATACGCACCGTCCGCCTGACACAAAAACAGCTTCCCAAGATTTGTTTCTTGGAAAGCTGTTTTTCTATGTTCAATTAGTATTTTTCAACACAAACTGCCATCCATCGGCGTCCACATCGCCTTCCAGGGTATAGCCAATTTTCTGCTCATCCAACAATGACAGGAATTTCTGTGCTGTCTCCTGTGACACTACAATGCCGTCAGCGGCATCTTCCTCGAATGGGACTTCATCCCATCCCTCCGGCACCTGCTCAAACCGGACTACTGTCACGGCAGCAGAGTCCATGGCCATCTTCGGGATTATCCGCTTGGCATCTTCCATGCCGTCACTGTACATGACAGCCTGTGTCGACGCGTCGCTGCCGGCCGGACCATTCATGTTGACCTGTGTGGCTGCTCCATACAGGCAGATGCAGAAAGCGGCACAGGCGGCCATGCCAGCTGCCGCCCTTGTCCATGGCTTCTGGAATAGATGGGTGACCTTGGATTTATGTGCTGCCCGCACCTGGACCATCGTCTTCTTAGCCAGATCCTTCGGCGCCGGGATCGTATCCATTACCCGAATCGAAGCACACATGCGCTCCAGCTCGACCTTCAGGGTTCGGCACCGGCGACAGGAATTCAGATGGAGCTGCATCTCCCTCTCTTCTTCCGGAGACAATTCTCCGTCTATATCTGCGGAGATCATTCGTTCATACTTTCGACAGAAAGACATTCCAGATCACTCCTTTCCTTTCCCATAATTGGACAGAATTTGGTCCGAAAAGTTGCTGTCCGCCAGCAATATCTTCCGGAGCGCCAGCCGGGCTCGGGACAGGCGCGACTTCACAGTGCCCAGATCAATGTCCAAGGCTGCCGCCAATTCTTGATAGTCCAGTCCGGCAATTTCCCGCAGCGTGATAATCTGCCGGTAGTGCTCCGGCAGAGCAGATAAGCCCCGCTCGATGGCTCGGCTGATCTCTGTTTTCTCCAGCTTATGGTGTGGATCCAGGCTCCAGTCGCCCGGTTCTGGGATGGTCGACTCCTCATCATCCAGGGACGGCCCTCTCAGCCCCTGCCGGGTGCGGCAGTAGCGAAGATGGTCGATGCACAGGTTTGTAGCCATTCGGTACAGCCAAGTGGACAGGCTGCTGTTACCCCGAAAATTGGGCAACGACCGCCATGCCTTCAGGAATACCTCCTGAGCCAGATCGGCTGCGTCATCCCGATTGTTTACTAGCCGAAGGCAGAGCGAATATACTTTATTTTGGTTTGCTAAAACGATCTGTTCAAAAGCATCCTGGTCTCCCTGAGCGGCCTTTACCGCTAGGTTGCGGTCTGATGTTGATGTGTAGGTCGATACAAGAACAGCCATCTTGATATATCACCCCTGATTTTTTGTTTGTTTTAATATTATATGCAGTTTTAACGGAACATATTTTGTGGCTAATATTCTCCACAATCCAGCCACATCCCAAAGAAGAACCGGACAGCATTGCTGCTGCCCGGTCTTTGGTTTGAGCTCATACCTCAACCACAGTAATAGGCACCCTATTCATGCGCTCGGCAGCTCGCAGGAAAGCCTCCCGCTTGTCGGCGTTGGTACTCATGGCCTGATCCAGCTCCATGATAGTCATAATGCTGTAGTTAGCCAAGTCGATAAGCGTGTCCCGGATCGATTCATCCGAAACCCGCTGCTTCTCGCCGCTAGTGAGAGTTTTGAAACGCAGATACTTGTCGCCAAGCCGGATGCGGGGCATTGCCAGCCCTTCCTCAAGAAAGGACAGATGGAAGCTGTCCCCATAATCCAGATTCTTTCGATGATACAGCTCCTGCAACTCCCTGCAGAGTTCCCAATGATTATCCTCTTCGGTGGGCTTGCCATCCAACTCAATGATGACCATCATCGCCTGGTTGGCCAATGCGACCAACGCACTGCGGGCCGCTTCGAAGTCCCGAATTCTGCTCATCTTCTTGAACATATCCAGATTCAGGCCCAGCAGGCTCCTGGACATCTTTATGGCGTCATTCCTATCCCGGAAGCCGTGGAAAGTCTCATGAAACTCCTCCCCAGCCCCCTGTTTGTAGGCACGGTTGATCTCTTCGCATATCGCCGCATGGCGGATTTCATTTTCCAGCATGTTGCATCTCCCCCATCTTTAATTCTGTCAGAATCTCATCTATCAGTTCCGCAGCCTCCTGGCGTTCCGCCTCGGTAAACTCAGGTTCCTGATGTCGCGGCATCCAGATTTTCTGGATATACCAGCTATGGATGCGGGCTTTGAGGCCCCTCCCCCGCCAGTAAAGGCGGGAGAGGAGCGTTTGAAAGCCCTCTCGCCACATGGCTTTCGAGGAAAGCCATAGGTATGCAGACAGCTTCTTCATGGCAGACTCCCCGATTAGGCAAACTTTGCGGACTCAGCCTGGGCCATTTCATCGCAGATGTTGTTGTAGGCAGTGTCCGCATGGCCCTTGACCCAAATACAGTTGATCTTGTGCTGCTGAAGCAGCTGATCGACCTCCTGCCACAGCTCCAGGTTGGCGATGCCGCCCTTCTTCTTCCAATTTTTCTGCTTCCAGCCTTCCAGCCATCCTTTCGCAATCGAGTTGATGACATAGCTAGAGTCAGAATACAGGGTGATCCGGCAGGGCGTTTTCAGCAGGGACAAAGCCTCCTTCACAGCCGTCAGCTCCATCTCCTGGTTGGTGGATTCCTCCTTGCCGCCGGAGACGCGCTTCTCGGCAAGACCCTTCTTGGTCTGAGCAAGTAGAACCGCAGCCCAGCCCCCGGGCCCGGATTGAACCGGCAGGAACCATCCGTGTAGATGGTGACCTCAGACAGCTTGGTCTCCGAGTCGTCCACCAGGTAGTCTGGTTTGAATTCCTCTTTGGGTTTCCGCGGCGCACGGGGCTTCTTTGCAGGCTTCGGCTCAACCTCAGAGGCCGGGTCACCAGCCTCGGTACCCTGCTCATCAGCTTTTGGAGTAGGTTCAGCAGCTGGCGCATCCACCTTCAGTTCCTCAGTCGGAGCAGGAGTGGTCTCATTTGGTGCATACTCTACGATGGTGCATCCAGCCGACCTGAAGTCGAAGTACTGGGCAATCAGTTTGCTGACATCATCCCAGTTACCACCAGCCAGACCACAGCCCATCAGCTTTGGGAAGGCCGGCTTGGCATCGATTCGAAAGCAGAAATTGGCCACCTGGGACAGGCAATCGTCCAAGGCACCCATGACCGTCTGCACAGCGTCAGTGCCATATCCATCCTGCGCAAACAGGTTGGCAATGACGGTCCCATCATGGCAAATCACAAACTGGGTATGGCCCAACAGTGAACTGCCAAACTGGTCACACAAGGCCTTGTACTGCTCATAGGCCTCCGGGTACTTTTCCTTCACCTGTTTGGCCAGGCCTGCGCCCATCACACCTTTGCAGTTGACCTGATGGCAGCGGACCTTGGCATCGTAGGCGAATAAATCGCCTCTTACTTCCTTAACAAATTCTGACATGTATCGTTTTCCTCCTTTTGGTTAATCTCCACCTTAAATTGGGTGCTAATTCAATGATATGCAAATATCGGTAATCCCATTTCGCGCATTTTTCAGCTGCTTTATTATAAAACTATTACAAAATGGACCGCGGGAAAGCCCGCTCCGTAAGAGGTGGGAGCAGTCAGATTTCCCCTTAGGAGTTTTTGCAGCGAAGTGATATATTTTCCTTTTCTGGTGTCTTTTGTAGAACATTTTGACATTTTTCGCTATTTCGCATATTGCGGAGACGCGCAGCTCCGTGTTATAATCGGGTATAAGAACATATGTACTTCCTGCCAACATGGTGGGTCAATAAGGGGGCAACAATATGCTGAACTTGGAATCTGTTGCGAGTGCCGTTGCGCTGGCTCAGAAATATCTGGAGGATATGGCCAGGAATGACAAGGGACCGATCCGATTCCATGTGCGCGGGTACCAGGAAGGAGGCGAATTGTTCGACCGGCAGCTCTCAGCAAACTGCCCTTATACACCGCCCTGGGGCTGGCCAGTACTGGACTTGCACGCCAGCACTGCTGCACTCTCCGAGGTGCTGGAGTCTTTCTACAGTCCGGGCATGAAGACGGCAATTCTGACGGCGGAGAGCCCGAACCGTCAGATGGATGTTGTCTGTGATTTCATGGATCCGCATCTGGAGGTGCCCAGCCGGCCGAGAGACGATGTGGATGTTCAGGTGCAGGGCTTGGCTGAGGCAGTTGCTGAGATTTGCGCCGAAGAATTGGCGCCCGGCGAGTGTATTGCAGTTGTTTGCCCTGACACGGCTGCTTTCTCTAAGAAATACAATCTGAGCGGGCACATGATGTTTGCCCAGGATGGCAGTGAAACGATCCTCTGGACTGGCTCCTGTGCCCGGAACGGGCGGGATCCGCAAGATGTGCTGGCGGCGGCCCAGAGAGAATATGCCTATACGCACCGCCGGGGCATGGCGCTGGTTGTCTCCGGAAAAATCGTTGACTTCGGCGATGGACGGGTTCGGCTTCGGAACCCGCACCGGCTTGCCGTTCTTGATATTGGTTGAAAAGGCATCAGCCTCCCCATTTGAGGAGGCTGATTTTACATTATCGAAGTTTCCCCTAGACTAGACACCACACGACTTTTCCTCGAAAAGTCGCAGCCATGCATGGTCCGTAGCTAGGAATGTACCACGGAGTGCGGCCTGTGTCGCACCTCTGCTCATAGATTTTAAGCATCCACCGAGGGCCGAAACCCCAGGCTTTAGCCGTGGGGGGAGATTCACTCGAATAGAGCCTCGAAGTCCTCTTCCATGAGTGTCTCCTTCTCCAGAAGCGTCTTGGCGATTCGATCCAGGAGGTGACGGTTCTCTGTCAGAACCTTTACGGCCTCATCGTAGAACTGGGCGGAAAGCTCCTTAGCTTCCTTGGTGTCAGGGATCATGTTCTGGCCGGCAAAGGAGCTCTCATTGAGTAAAGATTTGCCCGCACCGCACTCGATGTAAGCGCGAATGTAGCGGGAAGCATCCTTCAGATCCTGGCTTGCACCAGTACTGATATTTTCCTTGCCGAAGACAATCTCCTCAGCAGCCCGTCCGCCATAACACATAATGGCCCGGCCACGCAGCGTCTCAAGGGGCAATAGATTCTGCTCGTTGCCACCATGGATGGTGATACCCAGAGCGCCAGCCGTGTTGCCGATGATGGTCACCTTCTGTACTGGGTCGTTGGCAACCAGCCGGGCCAGCAGAGCGTGGCCAGCCTCATGATAAGCGACCATCTCCAACTCATCCTTATCGACCGTCTTGCTGATTTCACCGTTGGTGATCATCTGAGTCAAAGCCATGTCGATGTCCTCGCGGGTGATCACAGATCGGTTTTCCATGACAGCCTGGATGGACGCCTCGTTGAATAAGGTATTGATGGAAGAACCGGACATTCCAACCGTCTGACGGGCGATAGCCTCCAGGGAGACATCTTCGGTCATGGAGCGCTTCTTCGCATACAGACGGATGATAGCCAGCCGGTCATCATAGTTGGGCAGCGGGATGGCAATTTTCCTGTCAAAACGGCCAGGACGGATCAGGGCCTGATCCAATTCCTCCAGGACATTGGTCGCAGCGATGGTGAGCACGCCACTGTCCTTGTCCATACCGTCTATCTCAGACAGTAAGGCATTGAGAGTCTGCCGGTACTCCTGGTGCTGGCCAGGACTACGGGCGCCGCCAAGGGCGTCGATCTCATCGATGAAGACGATGCTGGGCGCGTTCTTCTTAGCTTCCGCGTAGAGAGCGCGGACATTGGTCGCACCCTGGCCCACCCAGATATTGACGAACTCGCTGGCGTTGGCGGCGTATTGGTCTCCGCGTAGCCGGCAATGTCATCAAAAGTCGTGGTGACCTCGCCCATCGCCTCTGTGTTGACGGTGGTCATCTGGTCGCGCAGCTCAGCCAGACGAGATTTCTTATCGGCCGGCTTCTCAGTCTGCGGTTTGGGAGCAGGAGTGCCCTCAGAAGAACTCTCCGCAACCTGTGGGTTGGCGGGGTCAGCAGGTTCCGAATCGGCAGGCCCGCTCATTTTCTCCACACGGGCACAGCTGGCCACACTAGGGATGACCAGGCAGGATACCACACCGGATACCATAGCCAACTTGATCAAATGTCCGACCAGCTCACTCTGGGGCACCATGTTTCCAGTGACCCACCAGAGGCAGAGGAACATAAGCGGGAATGTGACCAGTCCCGCAATGAACGATACAATCCAAATGCCAGCCTTGGGGTCATTGCGCACCGTATTCTTCAGCATCTGACCAAGGGTCAGCTTGTCTTTCGTCGAACTTTTCTTACACATTATCGTACGGGCAGCCAGCGTTCCTGCAGTAGCTGCAGAAGAGGCAGCCCTTCCTCCTTTCGAAATTTAAGTTTCCAATAGGTTTGTTTCCCCTATATCGGTTTTATAGGTTTGTATTATGCAAACAGGCTCCGGTCTATTCTAGGATTCTGATTATATTATATGCGCTAGTCGGATTTTATATTTCAATAGTCCACTTTTTGGGGTGGGGTTAGAATCTTCTTTAACGAAGAAATGTGGCAGAGGATTTTTGCCTTTCCTTGGGAGCTTTGGCACGGGCCGGTTCTTTCAGAAACCTATGTGGGGTTCGTGAGACTTGCCTGCATATAAAAGAATATACTCCAATTTGGAAAAACGATCTTCAGGAGGCGACAAAAAGGGCCGGAATCCTATTGCAGGACGGCCGGATATTGAAGTATGCTAAACCAAACAGAACGAGGCCCTGGCAAAGTGCCAGGGCCTCCCTGTTTTTGGGAGCTAACGATTGGGAAGAATGGAACTCTGGCATCTTGCCGGGGTTCCTTCTTTTCTTTGCCTGTTGCCCCAAACAGGCAAAACATCCCTTAGCAAAAAGGGTGCTCTGAAAATATTTTAGAAGCAACCGCATATAATAAATATATAACATGGTATGGAGGGAGGTGTCACTCATGCCACATAACTTTCCAGCCGGAGCATCGCAAGGACACCGATTTTGCCACCCTGGTATTCTCCAACGCAAACTATCGGTACAGCTACAAGGAGTTCGAGAAAGCATTGCTTCAAATCTAACTTTAGGAGGTTGCAAAAACATGAAAAACAAACTGATTGGAGGGGTCCTCCTCTCCGCCATGGCCCTTTCGCTGCTGGCTGGCTGCGGGCCCAAACCGACAATCGGTGACCCGGAGCCGGCTCCCAAACCCGACCACGGCTATGTGGAGATTCCCAAGATGGATGAGAACAACATCTCCCCCGATGAAGAAAGTGAACTCACCGTTCACTATCTGCCGGAGGGCTATGCCATCGCCGTCTCCTCCGGGCAGGCGGCTTTGTTGGGCGGCTGCAGCGAGGCTGATGTGGGCACCGTCGCCGAGGCCCTGGGTAAGTTTGATGTGGAAAAGCTGAACTTCATTGTTGTCCCCAACAGCGAAGAATCCCGCTGGACCGGCGTATCGGCGCTCCGGGAGCAGTTCGGCGAGAACCTGGTGGTCACCTCCAGAGCTGAGGGCAGCGACGCCTATGAGGAGTTTAAGACCAGTATCGGCAACATGCTGCTGACTGTGGGCACCGGAAGCTCCTTCAATGTGGGCACCGCCCTGTTCCAGGTGCTTGGCCCGGTGGTGGAGGACACTGAAACCCCCATGGACGCCTCCCTGGTCCTCTGGACTGAGTGCGGCGAGGAGAGCTTCCTGTTTGCCGATGATGCCACAGAATGGGAGGTTAAGTCGATCCTGGCAGATGGGGCCGATATGAAGGCTCGGTACATCTTTCTTAACAGCCGCGGCGAGACGACACTCCCCTACTCAGCCGTTCAGCAGCTCTCCCCCTGGGAGTTTATCCTTGCCGATGACGCTGCCGAGCCCAACCTTGGAAAGGAAAGCCAGGCGAGCATCCTGGAGATGAATGGTAAGACCTATTCGGTCGCCGCGGCAGGCTCCTGTGATGAGCCGTCTGAGATCGAACCCAGCGAAACTTGACATATAAGAAACAGCCCGGAGAGTCGTCTCCGGGCTGTTTCTTAATTTTCTTGGTACCGATCTGTCAGGCCCAGCTTATCGGCGCGGACCCAAACAGCATGAGGGGAGCGGCCAGGCAGCCGCATGATGACCATATTGCCCTCCTTGAGATAATACTCCCGCAGGATGGCATCTTCTTCTTTGGTCCACGATTTGGAACTGGCCCTGAGCTTTTTACCTAGCCCAAGGGCGCTAATTCGCTTTGCGATACTGCTGATAGAACGGTGGGGCAGCTGCCGCTTGCACTCTCCGACATTTTTATAGTTCCGCCTGATTATGGCATCTTCCTTTGGGGTCCATGGGGCCATCGATTTCTGAACAAGTCCCATTTTGGCAGCCTGATCATAGACTGAGCTCTCCGATTTATCGGGGAGCCGCTTGGAGCAGTTCCTGCCTTCATCTGGATAATATTTACGGAGGATCTCGCGCTCCGGCTCTGTCCATCCAACCTTGGTCTGAAGACCCAGCTTTCTGGCCCGGTGTGCGATCGCATTCTTGGTGCGGCCAGGCAGGAACTCCATACAGGCTGTGGTGCCGCCGTTCACATAATGCTTCAGGAGGATGGATTCCTCATCTTCCGTCCATTGGCTCCTGGGCTTCGGGCGTTTCTTGGACAGGCCCAGAAGACCGGCATGGACGATGATTGCTGCCTGAGAGTGGTTGGGGATCCTCTGCACACAATAGACAAGGCCCTTAGAACGGTAATAGTGCTTCAAAATAACATCCTCTTCAGGCGTCCAACGGGGCGAGGCTTTGTTTTTCGGCATTTGAGATCGACTCCTTTCTATTGTCTATTATATGCAAAACCGAAAATTTCTATTTTGTTGATTCAAACCACAGCCAATTTTGCCCGTCGTGCAAAACGATATTGGTTTGCCAAAGTCTTTTTTAACGAAGAAAGTGGCCGGGGATATCTTCCTTTTGCGTTTTGGCTGCGCCGTGTCGCATATGGTCCGTGAGACCTGCCTCCCGCAGAGGGATCTGGCGGAAGCTATTGCTCTTCCCTGCCCCAAATAGTATAATATAAAATATTAAATTCGGCAACTGCATATAATATAGTATAAGGCAACTTAGAGGAGGAAATTTATATGAGCAAACGAAGAATTATCATCTCCCGCATATTGGCTGTAGTCTGCGCACTATCCATCTTTGCCGGCGTATTTGCATCTGCCCCCAGCAAGCCGGCAACCTTTTCTGATGTGAACCCCGGCGACTGGTTCTATCCTTATGTCACCGAAATGGCAGAAATAGGCGCTGTATCTGGATTCACTGACGGCAACTTCCGCCCAAACGCCACCGTCTCCCGCCTGGAAGCGTACACGATGGCCCTTGGAATGTTCCCCCGGGAAAGCTACTCCGCGGATGAGCTGGCGAAGGTCGAGGCTGTGAATGGCCCTGATTTCTGGGGCAACCGAACCATTGCCCAGTCCATCTATGATGAGCTGAATATGTTCGGTCTCAGCGCCGAGGAGTGGAGTAAGCCTGCAACCCGGGATGAGCTCGCCTGTCTGCTGGGGATGTCCTATGCCGGTTATATGATCGAGGTGAAGGGCGAAGAACCGCATGGCGGCTACATGGAAGCATCCATGCTGATCGGTGACTATGCCACAGCGGTCGCCGGCACGCCCTATGAAGACTGGATCATCTGGATGTACAGCAACGGCATCATCAGCGGCGTGAATGCCAACGGCGACTTCAATCCGTCCGGCACGGCGTCCAGAGCTGTCTGCTGCACTATGCTGTCTTCCCTGTACCATCCGGAGCGATGGAAGAAGATCGATTTCGAGGCGCTGATGGAGCAGGCGAACAAGCCGGCGCAGGGCGTCGACTTAACCGGCACGGCCCGCGTCCGTTATGCTAATGATGTTGCCTACGATTACTGCCGGGCCCTGGAGAATGAGATTGGCATCCAGATCTTCTATCTGCCTGAGTGGACGCCTAAGGCCAATGGGCTTATCCAGCATGAGGATGTGGCTGATTTTGCCGGCTACACCGAGTATTTCGAGGATGTGCTGGCCGAGCTGAAGATCATGAAAGCCGCCTACGACCTGTACCCGGATGGGTTCCTAAAGGAAATGGCTGCCCGAAAGGGTAATCGCAAAGCGGAGATCATTCTCTGTCCCTACACATTCGAGGGCATCAGCTGCTATGGCGTCCATGTCTATGATAGTTCCGGCGACGCCCAGAAAGTGGACCAGATCTATTATACCGGCTCCGGAAACGCCCAGTATTATAGCCATGAGATGGGCCATATGGTAATGAGCAGCGCCGCCGTCCTGAATGGCTGGAACAAAACCTGCGAGAGATGGTTGAGCTTGAGCTCCGGCTCGTCCAGCTATATCTCCGGCTATGCCATGACCAGCCGGGCCGAGGACTGGGCCGAGACCTGGGCTCACCTGTGGCATCAGACGGATATTGTCCGTCGGGCCTGCTCAGACAGTGGCATGAAGGCAAAGGTCCAATATCTCACAGAGCTGCTGGATCAGTATGAGTCTGTGGATGTCTCCAAGCTGCCCTGGGCCGATATTGCAAATCGTTAAATACAACAATCTGCTGCCCGTCCTCCTGGATCAGGAGGGCGGGTGGTTTTTTTGCATGGGATTGGTGGGGGAGCCTGTATGCCAGACATAGGTTCCGTAGGAACCTGTGCGGCGAGGGTTTCCGGCAAAGGGAACTCCTTCTGCCACATTTCTCTGTTAAAAAGACCTATTCATTCACAAAACAGCAAAAGAAAGCCGCCGCCCGAAGGCAGCGGCTTTTTGCAAGCATCAGGGAATCAACTGTTTCAGATAGTCCTTCACAGCGTCCTTACGAATCTGCTCCACCAGGAAATCAGGGATCTGGCAGTGGAAGACATTCCAATTGAAATCGCCAGAATTCTCGTCTTCTCGGATATCGAGAGCCTCCTCTAGCCGGTCCACAGCCTTGTCCAGTCTGCCTGGCTCGTTGTCTGCGAGCACAACAGCGGTGGATGTACCATCGGCGCCAGATTCCACGCCTACATAGACATTCACGATGTACTTGCTCTCCATAGTTTTTCCTCCCTACTTCTGATTTTTCTGTTTCACATCCATTTGGTTGGCTGTATTCTGCAGTATACTGATAGCATCGTCGATACTGCAGCGGTAGCGATAGAAGAGATCTCCCTTTGGGAGACTCATGAGTTGCTGCCTTAATGAAGGTCTTGATCTCGCCCATCATGCGATCTTGCAGCTTATTATGGTTCTCCACCTTCTGGCAGTACTTCCGATGCTTCTTCCGTTCTGCTTTCATGTTCTCCACATTGGCCAGCTCAGACTTATAGCTATACTTCTTCGTGGGTTCCCATTCGCAATAGTTGCAGCCTGCAACCACGCGTCCACCGCTGGAGTAGGCCCCGATCGGGCTTCCACAGGCCGGACAGATCAGGTGGTCGGCCCGCCAATCATCGGAGCCATAGCACCAACGCTCGAACAGGTCATGGCCGGCCTCATTATGCAGCTTCAGGGCTGCAACCATGGCGTCCGTCATGTCGTCAGCCAGTCCACTTTCGAACTCGGCGCCCTCCACGAAGGCAATCGTCTTGCCACAGAGGTCGACCTCCTTGGTCAGCAGCTTAAAGACGGCAATGTCCACATTCTGCTCGCCGATGCGGGCAATCCAACGGACATGGAACCAATCCTCATCGGGCGTCATCAGGACCGAGTCGACCAGGTAATAGGAGATGTCCTCCGGCTTCCGGGTCAGCTCACAGGCGTCCAGGAGTTTCTCCTTGCTGTCCGGGTCATTAAAGAGGTCATTCACCGCGTTCCGGAGCGCAATGTCGATCTTTCGGGCTACATTGCCGACCCGAGGCAGCTCTGAATTATTGCCTCTTGCCACATTGGCAATATCATCACCAAAGCCCAGCTTCTGAGCAAAATCCTTAAACAACATGTTTCATTCCTCCTATACATTGTAGCTCTCCAGATGAGCGTCAATCTCATCAATAGCCTTGTTATATAGCACATCCAGGTTGTCTTGCCCCATCTCATGAGCCAGGTCGGTCCTGAGCTGAACGGCATCTAAATCCTCCAGGATCCGGAAGTGCTTGGGCGATGGGAAATCCATGCAGAATGCCTGAAAATCACCGGTCGCCCCACGAACATCCACATACACCCGGTCAGGAGCGATGCAGAAGAAATGCTCCAGCCCAGCCCACAGATCGCCGGGATCCTCATCTCTCCAATGGAAGGCTGAAATCGGATACCCAAGGCGGTCGTGCAACGCCAAGGCGAACACCCCGCAAACTCCATGAAGGAATATGCGGGGGTATCCGTTCGCCCGGAGCATGGTCAGATCATACAATCCCGCTTCACAGCCTGCAGCAGTTCCTTATACCGCTTCAAGTTGGCGAGATTCTGGGAGTGAGGATTAGGAGCCTCATCTCCTTCATAGGCCAGTTCCCAGATATGCTCGTTGGACATGGCCGCCTCAGTTTCCTGAATGGCCTCGTCCAGCATCTGCTCAAACCAGCCATTGACGATTTCGATGTCAGGACACATGTTTCTTCTCTCTCCTTTCGATTACTTCCCGTGCAAACTCTTCCTTGGTGATTCTCCCAGAGGTCCACGGCCCCGTATAGGTGCCGATGTCGGGCAGATACTTCAGCAGAGACTTGCGGATGGCGAACATGTACTTGTCGAACCACCCACGCTGCAGGCCCTCCAGTTCGCCGTCGCCCTTCTGGAGCAACTTCACAGCCAACGACCACTCGTTGTCCCTCAACTGCGATGCAGTAGAGCTGGTTTTCCATGATGATGCGGGCCCCATGTTCCAAGCGGGAAGGCTCGCACCTTTTTTGAATGATGGATACCATGCATGGATGTCGTACATGAAATCGCCCAGGAGCCGGGCCAGGTTTGCCTGGCTCTCGTCCGGATCATACTTCCACTCGGAGCCACACAGATCCTCAGAAGTCATGCCTCCCAAGAACCGAAAGTCGCGGGTGCCCGTCTTAGGGTCATCCTTCACATAGACCTCGATGTGATCGCGGTCGATGAAGTACAACCCCTCATACTTCCCGTGAACACATGTATTTCCTCGTCCCATATGTTTATCCCTTCCCTTCATCTTCCACCTTGGTCGTATACCGGGGGTTGAAGTCTTCTTCGGCGATCTCAACGACCATCTGGTCATCGTCATCGTCACCATCGGCAGGATAGGCCAGCGGGCAGGTATCTGCCCGGCAGCAGCCAATCCCTTCGTCCTCATCGCCGCAGTCAGGATGGCTGCAGTTGTAGCCATTGTTGACATTCGGCTTATTTTCGTAGCCCTCAGTGAGGTATGCGTTGAAGAAATAGCCGCAGCGGCGGGCTAGCATATTGAGACTCATTTTTACTTCAATCATCATAATCTCCTTCTTGGTCAGGATGCCTTATAAGCCCCGCATCTGGAATAGATGCCAAGCAGACAGGTGCCTTCGTATTCGTGCGCACACTCGTAGTTCACGCACTCGTTGGCGGTGTGATCCGGATACAGCGCACATTCAAAACAGTCGCCGGTACGCGGACAGGTATCACACGGATGTTTCTTTTCCATGTCCGACACCTCACTTCCCACTCAGGTTGATGACGCCCTCAGTGCAGCCATCATCCTCGGTGATGACAGGCATACGCTCGTACACCAGTGGGAAACGGCACTCGCCGTTGTTGTTGAGGGCGCAGTCGGTGCTTTCACAGTCGAAGCACATGCCTAGCAGCTCGTTAATGTTCTTCTCCATATGTATTGCCTCCTGAATTTTTTATTTGTCTCAGAATTGGAAATCTGACTAATTCTATGCAACCATTACAATACTTATTCTAATGATTTTGTCTGTGTTCTTTGTTGCTTCCCTGTTAGCTGGGGAGTTCAGTCTTTTTAACAAGGAAATGGGGTGGGAAGTTTTTGCTTTGCGTTCAGTCCGGAGCTGTGCCTTATATGGTCCGTGAGG
>VOFI01003698.1_pt1 | contig 80781 bp, 91 predicted proteins | sample 5384131 | NCBI WGS metagenome assembly VOFI01 (sample SAMN12384728, study PRJNA508395) | human gut metagenome | isolation source: healthy gut H | host: Homo sapiens
GGCTATACAGGCCGGAGATGAATCGGGGGACGACAAGAACCGTTTATATTTATACGAGTATGACGGGGCTAAGCGAGCCGAAGATTTGTATAGCGTAGTTGCTCCTCAGAATAGTAAATATTGGGCGTTTGAAAATAACCAGATGGGCGCGAATGTCGGTTATCTCATGGCGACTCCTTCTGCTTCGGATGCGGTGACTGTGCGTTTCTCGAAATCTTCATCGGCATTGCCTGTTTATGAAGAATCGGCAGAAGAAGGGGAAAAAGCATTTTGTTGAAACAGCATAATTTGAAGATCTTTGGTCGGTGGCCGTCCTCATTTTTACGTATAAAGAGAATATGGGTTGGAATCTTTTCGGTGTGCCTTATTTGTGCTCTTATACCGAAAGAATGAGTATCGACCATACTTATACTTATGACCCGGAGGCCAGCCGTTTTGTTTCGATAAATTCGTGGGAAGGAAAAACACGATTGTTCTTTCGGCGGTATCTCACGCAGACTGCTACGGTGAAGGAATGGAGGAACTTCTGTTTGCCAAGCCTGTTATCCTGTTGAATACGTTTGCTGCTCCACATGTGTACGTACAGTTGAAAATTTCGGGGGAGTAATTTATCGGCGGGTTGCGACTATGTATCGGTTGTTGCCGATAATGTGTACGGAGAACCCATGAATTTCGACATGGGAAACGATGCGTTGAAAATGATGAGTTTCGACCCGAGGAGTTCCGCAGATTTATGTCTACAATGAAAAGGGAGTCCGATTTGCTCATACTCAAACTGCCGATATCGAAGGGGAAACTCCGGTGGGTATCTATACCGGCGAATCGGGAATTTATGAAATATCGTTGACCGAAGATTCGGAATATGATCGTTATGATGTTGTGGTTCTTATCGATAGAATCGACGGGACGGAAAGTGGACTTAAAACATGCGCCGTATAGTTTTTACGGTAGATGATCTGAGCAATGGAAACAGGACGTTTCTCTCTATCCTTTTAAAAAACTCTTTCCGATGAAATGCAGCCTACATTCTATTCCCGGGAAAACGACAATTGCGAATCGTTAATTTGCAAGGTGGCGAAAGTATAGGTATTTACGATACGCTCGGGCGTCAGAGAGCGAGCCGCAAAGCCTATGGGGAAAGTGAGGAATTTGAGCTCGAATCGGAGTTTGGTATGGATACGTATCGAAGGAAGTAGTTTAGTTAAGGGGAAAGTGGTAGTGAAAAATAGCTTTTGAGTTGGCGACACTTATCGTTGGTGAAAGGCCTGCTTGCGTCGTGTGAAGCAGGTCTTTTCTTTGTTAATATGGAATTTAAGATTCGGAGATAAACAAAAGGGCGGGAATAACATTCCCGCCCCTTTTTGTTTCCTTTCGATTTGAGGTTTATGCAATGATTAGTTCTATTCCTGCTTCCTCTATTGTTTTCGCTACCGATGGCGAAATACCCGAGTCGGTGATGATGACATCGACTTGGTCGAGTGTGCAGATTTTCCCGAATCCTCTTTTCCCGAATTTGGAAGAGTCGGCAAGGACGATCGTTCGTAGTGAGGCTGCGATCATACGTTGGTTGAGCCGGGCTTCGTCTATGTTCGAGGTCGTCAGCCCGAAATCGAGGTCTATACCGTCTACTCCCATAAATAGTTTGGAACAAGTAAGATTGTCGAATGCCTGTGCGGCTAAATCGCCGATGACCGAGAAAGAACTTTTTACGCAATGTTCCGCCGAGCTGTATCACATGAATGTGCTCGAAACGGTTGAGCAAAGTAGAGACATTGAGCGAAGCCGTGACGACTGTCAGGTTTAGATCGTCTGTAATTTCTTCGGCGAATGCATAGACTGTGCTTCCCGAGGCGACGATAATCGAGTCGTTCGGATCGAGCAGACGAATGGCTGTATGGGCGATACGCCGTTTGGCATCGCTGTTTATTCGCTTTTTAATATGTATATTGATATCTGCCGTGTGAGGGTTTTACCGGACTGGCGCTTCCATGTGTACGAAATAGCAATTTCTTTTCTTCCAGTAATTTCAAGTCTTTTCGTATCGTTACAGGTGTCACGTCCAATTCGCGGGCGATATCTAAAACTTTCACGAACCCTTGCGCATTGAGCTTGTCAAGAATGTGTTTGTGTCTTTCGGCTATACTAAGCATAATAATATTATAATATTTGTTCCATACAAATGTAAAATTTATTTGAATAATGCACAAATAATATTGAGAATTTATTTTGAAAACGAAATGAAATATTATTGAAAAAGAGAAAACGAAACGAAAAATTTTTACATTTTTTTTGGTTTATACTTGCTTTTTTTATTTTCTTTGTCACATAAAAAAAAGAAAGTAATCGCAAGATTTAATAAGAAATCAAAAAAATCGAAAGATAAGAAAATGAAACGTGAAGGCTTGATAAAACAGATGGCCGAAGAAAAAGAGACCATGGGATTTATTGATAATAGGTGGCGGTGCTACGGGCTTGGGTGTGGCTGTGGATGCTTCGAGCCGGGGATACCGTGTCCTATTGGTAGAACAACATGATTTTGCAAAAGCGACTTCTAGCCGAAGCACGAAGCTGGTACATGGAGGGGTTCGCTATTTGCAACAAGGCGATGTATCTATGGTTGTGGAAGCGTTGCATGAGCGTGGTCGCTTATGGCGCAATGCCCCCCATTTGGTAAAGGATATGCGTTTCATTATCGGCAACTATCGTTGGTGGGAACGTCCTTTTATACCATCGGGTTGTGTTGTTACGATTTGTTGGCCGGGCGGTTGGGCTTGGGACGGTCTTTGCCTTTGTCCAAGAAACAGACCTTGAAGGAGTTGCCGGGATTGCTGCACGATCATTTGCGTGGAGGCGTGGTTTACCACGACGGGCAATTCGACGATTCGAGAATGGCGATTACATTGATGCAGAGTGCTCATGACCACGGTGCGATATGCATCAATTATAGTGAAAGTAACGTCTTTGATTAAGAATGATTCCGGGAAAATTTGCGGGGCGGCTTTGGAAGATACTCTCGAAGGCGGAACGTATGAAGTAAATGTAAAAAGGGGTAGTGAACGCTACCGGTGTTTATGTGGACGATATCATGCAAATGGATAAGCCGGAGAGTCGCAAGAAAGTACGTCCCAGTCAGGGGAGTGCATATTGTAGTCGATGCCGCTTTCTTGGGAGGAAATTCGGCTTTGATGATACCGAAGACAAGGGACGGACGAGTATTGTTCGGTGTACCGTGGCATGGAAAGGCCGTATTGGGAACTACCGATACGCCATTGAATGAAAATTCATTAGAACCGAAGCCTTTGGACGAGGAAATAGATTTTATTCTCGATCAGGCGGGACAGTATCTGACCCGTAAACCGAAACGCAGCGATGTATTGGCTGTGTTCGCCGGATTGCGGCCGTTGGCTGCTCCTACGCATAGCGATTCCAAAAAGACCAAAGAAATTTCGCGGAATCATAAAATATATGTTTCCGATTCGGGAATGCTTACGATAACCGGAGGGGAAATGGACCACTTATCGTCAGATGGCCGAAGAAGCGGTGAATAAAGTAGCTGCTTTGATCGGTTTGGAACCGAGGGTTTGTGTGACTCGTAAAATGCAATTACATGGTTACCGGGAAGAAGTGGACCGTTCGGTTTGGGATTATGTGTACGGTAGCGATGCCGACCAAATCGCAGCATTGATAGAAAACGATGCCTCGTTGGGAGAGTTGCTTCATATCGGATATACTTTCCGGGTAGCTCATGTTATTTGGGCTGTGCGGGAGGAGATGGCTCAAACGGTGGAAGATGTATTGGCACGACGTGTTCGGGCGCTCTTTATGGATGCTCGGGCTGCGATGGAAATGGCTCCTCGTGTAGCGGCTATTATGGCTCGTGAAATGGGAAAAAGATAAAAATTGGGAAACGGAACAAGTTAAAAATTTTATCAGTCTGGCAAAAAATTATATTTTAGCCTGATTTTTTAGAGAGGATAGCGTATGTTGAAGTTATTCCGACCGGCTCCGGTTATCGATCCGCTTCCCAAAGAGCGGGTGGACAAGGAGTATAAGAAGTTAAGATTACAGGTCTTTCTCGGTATATTTATCGGGGTATGCAGGTTATTATCTGGTACGTAAAAATTTTTCGATTGCCATGCCTGCACTCGAACAGATGGGCTTCGATAAGGCCGATTTAGGTTGGGCTCTGTCTGCTGTTTCGATAGCTTATGGTATCAGTAAGTTCGTGATGGGTACAGTTTCCGACCATAGCAATGCTCGTGTGTTCATACCTTTGGGATTGATAGCTTCGGCAGTGATTATGACTGTTATGGGTCTTATCCGTGGACGGTCAGTTCGCTTTCTATCATGCTTATGTTCTGCATCTTATTTGTGAATGGTTGGGTGCAAGGTATGGGTTGGCCTCCGTGTGGCCGGGTGATGGTTCACTGGTTTTCTGTCCGGGAACGAGGCGTAAAGATGTCTATATGGAATATCGCTCATAATATAGGAGGTGCTCTTATGGCTCCTTTGGCGGTTTCGGTATTACCATTTTCAGGTCTGGGGCGGAGCCTTCTATTTCCCGGCTATGGTTGCCGTAGTCATTGCTGTGATTGCCTATTTACTGGTGCGTGATACGCCTCAATCCTGTGGATTACCGCCTATCCGAACTGTATAAGCCGGAAGAGTGTACTCAGGCATATTCCTCCGAACAGGAAAAGGAACTCTCTACCAAAGATATTCTGTTCGGGCATGTTTTCAATAATAAGCTTTTGTGGATTATCGCTTTTTTGCCAATGCGTTTATCTATTTTGTACGTTATGGTGTGTTAGATTGGGCGCCGATGTATCTCGAACAGGTGAAGCACATGGATTTGGCGAATAGCAGTTGGTCTTATTTTGCGTTCGAAATAGCCGGTATTTTCGGAACTATACTTTGCGGTTGGCTTTCCGATAAAGTTTTTAAGAGGCCGTCGTGCTCCGGTTACTATTATTTATATGTTGCTGGTCATGCTGGCGGTTTATGTTTATTGGAATAGCGCTTCGGCGATGGTAACCAACGTAGCTATGGCCGCGATAAGGATTTCTCATCTACGGCCCGGTAATGTTGATAGGAGTTTCGGCTTTGGATTTGGTTCCTAAAAAAGCGGCTGGTACGGCTGCCGGTTTCACGGGGTTGTTCGGCTATTTGCTGGGATCGGCCGTGTTTGCCAATATCGGTATGGGATACATTTTCGAGCATTTCGGTTGGGACGGAGGGTTTATTCTGTTGCTATCCGCTTGTGCCGTAACTGTTGTGTTAATGTTGTTTTTGTAAAGAGAATCGGTTGTAAATAGTTAAAAGATAGTTTGTTAAAGGAATGAATTTTCATTCCTTATGGATATAGAAACTTCTAATTTAATAAGAACCATAAATCAAAAAATTATGAATTTACTAACGAACACACTGCACAGGAGATGGTCTTGTTTACTCTTGATTATCGCCTTTATGTCTGGTTTCCAGATGTTTGCACAGTCCGTAGAGCCAGTAATCAGTTGACTGGTAGGGTCTTAGATGAATATGACCAACCGATTATCGGGGCTGTTGTTAAAGTTTCGGGTACCTCTATCGGTCGTTCGACCGATGCCGACGGTGCTTTTACTGTGAAAGACATACCTGCCAATGCAACGTTGGAGGTTTCGTATGTCGGTTATGAAAAACAGAGTATTCCTGTCAACAGGGAAAAACTTTGTTCTGGTTAAATTAAAAAGAATCAATCAATTACTGAATGAAGTGGTTGTAGTGGGGTATGGTACGCGGAAAAAAGACAATTTGACCGGAGCTGTGGGGAACCATCAGTGCCAAAGAAATCAATGCTCGTCCGGTAAGTAACGTCGCCATGGCATTGCAGGGGAGCCGATCCTTCGATGAACTTGAAGATGTCTTCCGGGCGTTCCAGTAGCGGATATGATTTGAATATTCGCGGTGAATCGTCTATATCGACGTCAAACACACCGCTGATTATGGTCGATGGAGTAGTGACCGAGCTGAATATGGTCAATCCCAACGATATCGAGTCGGTTTCTATTTTGAAAGATGCTTCGGCAGCTTCTATTTACGGTGCGACGGCTTCGAAGGGTGTGATTTTGATTACCACTAAGACAGGCTCGGATGCTGCCGGAAAGGCCAGTATAAGTTTTAACGGACGTTTCGGTTGGTCGCAAAACACGACATCGACCGATTATATGACCACGGGCTACGATCAGGTAAGTTTGGTCGATAAGGCCTATTATTCGCAATATGCGACCAATTTTACCAACTATACCGAAGAGGAAATGCAAATGCTGTATGAGCGTCGCAACGACAAGACCGAGCATCCCGATCGTCCGTGGATCGTTTTGCAGGACGACGGTTCGTATGCTATTATGCCAACTTCGACTGGTACAACTATCTGTTCCGTAAAACTCGTCCCCAACAGGAATATAATCTTTCGGTGAGAGGCGGTAACGATAAGGTGAAATATTATGTGAGCGGTCGTTATAATCGTGAGGAGGGTATTTTCAATATCAACCCAGATACTTATGACACTTATTCTACAAGAGCGAAACTCGATGTGAAAATCAAGCCGTGGTTGCGCTATTCGACCAATATGAACTTTTTTCTCCTCTTCTTATAAATACAGCGGTTTGTCGACCATAGACAATACGTTGATGGAGGTGGATAAAACCTTGATGTCATCGTGGCCAGCCAAGACCTCCCGAAGGTAAGGCTATTTATGCCGAGACGCATGCCAATACTACCATTAATGGAACTCCTCCCTATTTGGTGGATAATCGCGCGCGCCATGCTAACAATCAAAAGTATATAATTATAGGAAACCGTTTCGATATCGATATTTTCAAGGATTTGGTATTGACGGTAGATTATAGCTACAAATTTCGTGGCCGTTTGAATAAAGTTCGGAACCATAATTTGCACTATTCCAATAAACAGGGTGAGGAAAAACGATTATTACCGGTAACTTCAAGGATTATTATCGGGAAAATCATTATGAGACGAACGAGCATAACTTGAATGTATGGAACTTATACCCACACATGGAACAAGGCGCATAATTTTACGGCATTGGCCGGTTATCAATATCGAGGTGCACGAGATACTCATCTGAAGTTGGAGCAGTTGAATCTGTTGAGTGAGAATTTATCGAGTTTTGCCAATGCGACGGGTGAGATAACCCGTAGTCAGTCAATCTCCGAATGGCGTAACAGCGGCTTTTTCGGTCGGGTGAACTACGATTATAAGAGCCGTTATCTGTTGGAAGTGAGCGCCCGTTACGATGGCACTTCCGTTTTCGCAGCGATCACCGTTGGGTGTTCGTGCCTTCTGCTTCGCCGGTTGGCGTATCAGCGAGGAGAATTTTGGGAACCTATCAGAGACGTAGTGGATAATACGAAAATACGTCTTTCTTATGGTAAATTGGCCAATCAGCATGGTGTCGATGAGTATGCTTATTTAGAGGGAGATCAATACAGGTGGAACCTTGAATTATACGCTCGATGGGACGAGCAAATTGCAATATGCTTTATCCAAGCAATCCTAAGACCAGTTATCTTACATGGGAGACGATCGCTACGTGGAATATAGGTTTGGATGTCGTTCCTCAATAGCCGATTGAATTTTACAGGCGACTATTTTATCCGGGATACCGAGGGTATGTTGGCTAAGTCGTATGTGTTGCCGAGTGTTTTCGGTGCTAAGGAACCCAAAGAAAATTGTGCCGATTTGCGCACTAAGGGTTGGAGCTTTCATTGAACTGGAACGATTCGTTCGCTTTGATGGAAACGGTTTAATTATGCGGTGTCGGCCTCTTTGGGCGATAACAAAACGGTCATTACAGTATAACAATCTGAAAAATTGCTTGCAAAACTATTATGAAGAGGTATGGTTTTTTGGGGTGAAATTTGGGGCTATCGGATAGATGGGTTGTTTGCCTCAGACGAGGGAGGCTACCGAATATACATCGAAAATCAATCAAGATTTCGTAAATGCCCGTATTTTGTCGGATAAAGTGGATCCTTATTATCGTGCCGGCGATTTGAAATTCCGTGATTTGGACAATAATGTGATCAATAAAGGTGATGATACAGTATATGATCCGGGTGATAGAGAGATTATCGGTAACGAGACACCTCGTTATAATTATAGTTTTCGTTTAGGAGCCGACTGGAACGGTTTCGATTTAGGTATCTTCTTCCAGGGGGTAGGTAAAAGAGATTGGTATCCCAATCATCTTTCCACCGGTTTCTGGGGACCTTATTCCCCGGGCATTCACGAGTTTTATTCCGAGAACTTTATGGATCAATGCTGGTCGAAGAGAATCCCGGAGGTGTATTTCCCCCGTTTTTCGCGGTTACCAGACGTTCAAAGACAGTCAATTAGGGTGAATAATGACCGCTACTTGCAAAATGCATCGTATATCCGGTTAAAGAATCTCACAGTGGGTTATACGTTGCCGGTTTTGAAAAAAGGTCTTTACCAAACTGCGTGTTTATACAGGTATGGCTTATAACTATTCGAGAAATTTCTCGGTGGGTGTGGACATTACATTTTTAACGATTAAAAACAGAACAACGATGAAAAAGTATTTATATATTCTGTACGTTGACCGGGGCTGCTTTGATGGGTTGTACCGATTTGGACTTGATCCCCGAGGATACGATGGCTCCCGAAAATTATTTTTTCGAGCGAAGAGGAGCTGCGTCTGTGGACGAACGCTTATTATGGCATGCTTCCGGAGCCGATGCCCTGAATGATATTTGTGCTGACGATGTCATCAAAAATATCTTGGATAACGAGATTTTTAGGCAATCGTACTCCCGGTACCGAAAAAGCATGGGATTGGGAGGATTTACGTGTCATAAATACGTATTTCCAATGGTGTAAAAATTGTGACGATGTAAACGCGCGTAATCATTATGATGGCTTTTCCCATTTTATGCGCGCTTACTTCTATTTTACGAAAGTGCAGCGTTACGGCGATGTGCCTTATTACGACGAAGTAATCGGGTCGAAGGATAATGAGCTGTTGTATAAACCCCGTGATTCTCGTAAATATGTGATGCAAAAGGTAATGGAAGATCTGGACCAAGCGATATTTATGTTGCCCGAGACGAAGACTCCGTATGAAGTGAACAAATGGACGGCTTTGGCATTGAAATCCCGCGCTGCATTGTTCGAAGGAACGTTTCGTAAATATCACAATTTAGGTGATTGGGAGGAAATGCTGAAACAATCGGCTGCCGCTTCGTTGGAATTGATTCAAAAAGGAGGATTCTCGCTTTATAAGACAGGTTCTACCCCGTATCGCGATTTGTTCGCTCGTCTCGATGCTCCTGCCGAGGAAATCATCTTGGGACGTCGTTATAGTACAGAGCTTTCTATCTTGCATAATTCTCAGTGCAATTCGATGACAGGTAATCAACGGGTATCGTTCACCAAACGTTTCGTAGATCATTATTTGATGGCCGACGGTTCTCGTTACACCGATAAACCCGGGCATGAGAAGAATGAGTTCGTAGCCGAAGTGACCGGTCGCGACCCCCGTTTGTCTCAAACGATTCTGACTCCCGGTTATGTACAGAAAGGCACGACGAAGGAGATGATCAATACCTTGTCTAAATATACGTTGACCGGTTATCAATACATCAAATATGTGATGGAGCCGCAATACGACCAATCCAACAAATCGCCGATGTATTTCCCGTTGTTCCGTTTGGCGGAAGTTTATCTGAATTATGCCGAAGCTAAGGCCGAATTGGGAACGTTGACGCAGGACGATTTGGATATTTCGGTCAATCTGTTACGTGACCGGGCAGGAATGGAAGATGCTCATATCGATATGGACGAGGCGAATGCCAATCCTGATCCCTATTTGATGGCCGATGTGACCGGTTATCCCAATGTGACGAAAAGTGCGATGACCGGTGTGATTTTGGAAATACGTCGCGAACGCACGGTAGAGCTTTTTGTCTCGAAGGTTTCCGTTTGTTCGATATGATTCGTTGGAAAGAGGGTAAACAGCTTACCAACGAGTATCATGGTGTCTATTTCCCCCGGAGAAGGTAAGTACGACTTGAACGGAGACGGAAAGAAGGAAACCGCTATTTACAAGGATCAGGCTCCGTCGGGTTTGGGATTGACCAAATACAAATTGGGTGTGGATTTCTTCCTGACCAACGACACCGAGGGATATATGTGGCCTCAAAAAGATGTGAAACGGATTTGGAATGAGGAACGTGATTATCTGTGGCCGATACCGACCGACGAACGTACATTGAATCATAGCTTGACTCAAAACCCGGGTTGGGAAGACGGCTTGTCTTATTAAACTATTTTGGGGAGAATGGAGGTGACTATCTCTGTTCTCCTCGCTAAAATTAAATATTTACCAATAATCTAATCTAAAAAAAGTAGTTATGAAAAGAAAATTGACTTCTTGCCTGCTTGTTGCAGGGTTTATGTTGGCGACAGCGCCCAGCGTGTTGGCCGAAACGTATTTTATAAAGTTGATGGTTCCGATGGAACAGACGGTTCTTCTTGGGAACAAGCCATTAGTTATGACTATTTTGCCGAGAATATGGAACAAGGAAATTTTGCCGATGGCGATGTCTTTTGTTTTGCCGGTGGAGTGTATAAATTGTCCTCTCCCGATTTCGACAAATATTTAGCTATTAATCGAAGTGTGACTCTTTTTGGGAGGTTTTGACCCTGCCAGTACGGGTACGAATACAGATATTACGTATCCTTCTCCTTATGAAACTGTCATTTCAGGGGCTATCGAGAGCGATGTGGCAGCTGTTCCCGGTAACCGTACTCACTTGTGGTATATACAGAATGCATCGTTTACTCCTACGGATACCGTAAGGATTCGATTGGACGTTACTGTAAAAGGATTTACATTCAAACACGCTTTCCGTAACTACGATAGTGCCAGCAGTTATAAAGGGGCGGTGATGGTGTTTGACACCGATTTGGATATGCAGTGGTGTAAATTCATTCAGAATGGAGCTGCCTATGTGGGGCCTTCCGGTCTTGATGTAATAGCTTCTCATGCTAATGTGTCAGATTGTGTATTTTCGGAAAATTTCTCGGGAGAAAAAGGTGCAGCGTTAGGTATGTTCACGGTTTCTGGCTATGCAGAGAAAGAATATAAAACGACAGCGGTTGTGCAACGATGTCAGTTTACCGATAATTATTTTACGACTGAGTATTATCCGGAAGATAAATACGGTGAAGATGGTAAGCCGGCTTATACCAATAAACTTCGCGGATCGGCGATCTTTTTGGGTAGCAGTGACGAGCGTGTCCGCCTCTATTTGGTGAACAGTTTGGTTGCCGATAACTATACCGAAGGATTCGGTGTCATAATGGGCTACCCCGGAACGACGATGTGTATGATTTCCAATACGATTGCTAATAAAGATTATACCGCTGAACAAGAAGCTCGTACGGTTGGTAGTAATAACAATGGCACTAAGGATGTCGGTCGCGGTTTGGGTGTGATGAGTTATGGCGGTTTGAATTATATGGCGAATAATTACGTTGTAAACGGTGTTTTGGGCGAAGCAGCTCCTTCGAATACAGCTATATTGTTGAGCCGTAATAGTCCTGCTCGTCCGGGTACATGGAACAGTGGCGGTTATAATATTTCGGGTACGGCATGGTATTGTACCTCTTGGACTACTCCGAGGGATCGTACGCAAACTCCCGAAATTCAAAAGACGTCACTTTTGTATTTGAAAGATAACGATGCAGAAACATATACCTATGCCGATGTATTCGGAGAGACTACTTTCGGTGATAATGGAGGCAATACACAAACGCTGGTTCCGACGACCCGTATGTCGAGTTTGACTCTCGATGAACTGAACGCTTTAAAACCGAATGGAGCTTGCCGGAGAATATCGATTTGACTGTCGATCAACGCGGTTACAAACGCGCTGCCACTACTTGTGTGGGAGCTTATGACGGTGATGCTACATCGGGTATTACAGATCTGACGAATGTTAGCAAGGTTTCGGTAAACACGCTGGGTAATGGTATATTCCAAGTGAATGGGGCTGATACCGACGTGACGGTTTACAATTTGAGCGGTAATGTCGTGAAAGTTGTACCGGCTAATGAAGTAATCGATTTGTCCTCTGCTGCTAAGGGAGTTTATATTATGACCGTGGGTGGACAGGCATTCAAAGTGATTAAATAACATCTCAATTAAGTAGTTTTTTCATCTGGTATGCTGCCGGAGTTCTTTCCGGCAGCATATTTTCACATTCTCATTACCTTTTTTCTTAATAATAAGTTTGATGTCGTACTATGAAATTGAAAATTTGTTTATGGCTGGTTTTTATGGTTAACGGTATGCAATTCATATGCTTCCGTTACGTGGAAAGTTTGGAATACGGACTATCGGGTAGATACTACGTTTCATGCTAAAATAGGTCCCGGACTACGCAGACATCATTGTTATTGACGGGACCCGATACGACATTGACGGTTTTTTATTTGACGGTAGATCTTACCGATCCTTATGTGGATATAAGGACAGTGTGCGCTACGGATCATTTAGCCGGTGCTCAAACTGTTACACAGATGGCGGAAAGTCATAGTGTGGAGGGCGAAAGTCTTTATTTTGCGGGAATCAACGGTGGCTTTTTTGCGATGTCGGGGACTGCGAACGACGGAAAAACCAGTATTGTCGGTAGGCCGCATCATGCGTCGGTTGCCGAAGGTGAAATTTATAGGACATCTACATCGGCGATATGCCGTCATTTTGGAATTACGTCCGATAAAGTACCGTACCTTAGCAATGCTTCGGTCGATTTTACCGGGACGATTACTACGGTTACCGATTCGTATGAGATATCGGGAGTAAATGTTAACGCCGGAAATAATAAAATTATTCTCTATACCGATAAAATGCCGGGGCAAGTGACGCAGGTGACAGGCAGTTCTTTCCCGATGTATTATGAGGTCGCATTGATGCCGAAAGCAGGAGAACGCTTAGTTCCCGGGAAGCCTTGTAAGATGACCGTGAAAGGTGCATGGGCGAGAGGGACCAATATGGCGATTCCCGACGGTGGGTACGTAATTAGCGGAAAAGGCTTGGCAGGGCCTTTTTATTCAAAGTTTGAATGACGGGGACGAAGTAGAGGTGAATTTACCTATGTCGTTTGATGGCGAGACCGTTATGGTGGAGCATCTGACTACCGGTAATCCCAAGATATTGGGAAAGCGGGGAGGTATTGAATACGGAAGGGGAGCGAGCTGATGCCATAGAGTGGCATCCCCGTACTTCAATCGGGTACAGTAAGGATAAGAAGAAATTGATTATGTTGGTCTGCGATGGTCGTACCGAAATTTCGCGAGGCGTTCGTACCCGGGAATTGGCCGACTTGATGCGATATGCCGGAGCCGATGAGGCCCTGAATTTAGATGGAGGAGGTTCGAGCACATTGTATACCAGTATGCTGGGGGTAAGGAACTATCCCAGCTCCAAAGGTGTGCAGCGTAAGGTCGGCGATGGTGTATTCGTGGTTTCCACAGCACCTGCATCTTCGTTTGTCGGGGGAATAGATTTTTTGCGACACCTCCGCATGTCATATCCAAAGGAGAGGAATATAGTCCGACCGTTTACGGGTATAATGCCTATGGACTGTTGATAAATACGGAAATGTCTAATTATACGATTACTTGTGACGAACAGATAGGATATGTAAAAGCCGATGGTAAGACTTTTGTTGCCGACGGTATAGGTTTGGGTAAAATTTATGCTCGTACACCGGCCGGATATACTTGTGAAATGGAGGTCGTGGTGAAAGAGGATATAGATAATATTGTTTTCAGATTGGATTCGGTTGTGAGCGATTGTCATTATGAGTATCCGGTGGAAGTGTCGATGACGAAAAGTACCGGCGAGGTAGTGCCTCTTAATCCGAGTGCGCTTTCGTGGAGCAGTTCGGACGAGCATGTAGCTTTTGTGGAGAATGGCGTTTTGAAAGGCTTGCAAAACGGAATGGCCGAGATATGTGGCTCTATATCAGGAGTGTCGGATACTCTGAAAGTGAAAGTGCAGGAGCCCTTGAAACATGTATTGAATATAAATGACGGAACTCCCGATTGGCTGAAAGTTTCTTTCACAACCTCGGCCGGGTTTAAAAAATACGTCGGTAACTAATTCCGAGAAAGAGGGGTTACAAATATCGTTTTTATATAACAGTACTTCGGCGAAAACGATTTCTTTGGCAGGGGATATTCCTCTGTATAGTCTGCCCGATACATTACGGATTCATATAAATCCGGGAGAAGCGAAGGTTAAGACGTTTTCTTGTACATTGAAACTTCCGTCGAAAAAGACAGTCGCAGTCGATTTACCGATTCCCGAAGCGAATAAAGAGAATATATGCGATATAGCTTTCCCCGATGTTTTAGGCGATGTTTTCGATATCGCGAATTATCCATTGGTGCTCTCGCATTTTACATTGGGTATGGATATAAATACGTTGGGGCAAAATTATCGGATAGATATTCCGGCCGTGGAATTGGTTTATAATTATTATAATGAAAATGCTTCGGACGTTCAGACGATAGAAGGTAAGTCTTTGGATTTGTCTGTATCGGGGCGGACGATATTGCTGGGTAAGGCGGTTGATCGGGTCGAGTTGTATAATGTTTCGGGGTGTTTGGTCTCTTTGACCGAAAACAGCAATCATATATCGGCTCCGGGAATAGGTATGTATATAGTGAGGATAGTGACCGAAGGCAAAGTGTTCTCGCAAAAAATATGGATAAACAGATAGTTATTTTGAATATGAAAAGCAGATTTTTATTATCGGTGGTATTCTTTGGCATGATAGCCGGGCTTTCGGCTTCGCCTGTGTATAGAATGGGGTCGTATAATATCCGAGGGGAGAATGCGGCCGATACGGGAGATAAAGATTGGAATGTGCGGAAAGAATATGTGGTTAGAAATATTGTGGAGCATGATTTCGATGTGGTGGGCTTACAAGAGAACAGCATCAAGATGTTGCCTCAATTGGAGGAATTGTTGGGCGACGATTATGCGACTCATTCTTGGGGAGCGATTTCCGAGACGAGCGGTACGCATACGACTATCGTATACAAGGCCGGGAAGTTTACTTTGCTGGATAAGGGTCAATATTTCTTGACATCGAACCCTGCGGCTCCGGATTTGTCGTGGGATACGGCGGTACGCCGGAATACCGTGTGGGTGAAATTACAGGACAAGACGACCGGCGATGTATTTTTCTATTTCTCCACGCACCTCGACCATAAGGGCGTACTTGCACGTGCCGAAGGGGCGCGGATCAATGTGCAGAAAATGCAGGAAATAGCAGACGGTTATCCCGCTATTATCGTGGGTGACTTCAATGCCTATTATTCGGAGAAAGCGATGTATAACACATTCAACGCTTATTTAGACGATAGTCGCAAGGTGACGCAGACGGCTCCGGTTGGACCGGGTACTACGTTTGCACAGTGGAATCCTGCCGTTACGGGTGGAGAACCCATAGACTATGTGTTTTGCGAGCGGGTGAATGTGCTTTCTTACGAGACGATTACAGAAGACTTCGGGAGAGGAATTACGCCTTCCGATCATTTACCCATTTTGATTACTTGCACATTTAAAGATAATTTGGAGCGGGGCAAGTGGTATGTGAGCACGACTCCGTCGGCTGTTCCCGATGGTTCGAAAAACGCCCCGTTCAATAATTTGCAGGAGGCTATCGATGTCGCTTCGAAACAAGATACTATTTTTATGACAGAAGGCGTTTTCTATCCGGTGGAAACATCGTCGCATGCAGGTCGGCAAGCGACGGTAAACGTGTATAAGAGCGTTCGTATTCATGGCGGATATGACGAGAGTTTTTCTTCGGTAGTCGGGAAAACGGAATTGTCGGGAGATTTGAACCGGAACGATGTGACCGATGAGTCGGGTCGTATTGCATCGGGCGTGGAGGATAATGTCTATCGTATAATGACCGTTGCCGATTCTTGTTTTGTGGAACTCGACGGTTTGAAGTTGACCGGGGGATATGCCGATGTGACCGGCTTCAATAGCGGAGCCGCTATTTATTCGAAAGGAATAGACCTCATCTTGAAAGATGTGGAGTTGTGTGATAATTATGCTTTGGCGTATGGAGGTGCTATATATTCCGGGGGAAATTTGAATATAAATCGGACGATGTTTGCTCGAAATCAATCCGATTCTCAGGGTGGAGCATTTTATTTGGCTTCTCCGGGTTGGCGGTCGCATATATCTGATTCCTATTTCGTGCAGAATCGAGCGACACAAGGTAGTTCGGGATATTCGGACGGTGTGATTTTTTCCTTGTTGTCGGGGAATACGATAGCCGATAATGTCAGTAGTCGGAACGGGGTTTATACGCAGATGGGCGAGTCGGAGTATATGGTAAGTACATTTGTCAATAATACATTCGTCAATAATCGGTTGACTGCGAAAAGCAGTTCGCTTTCCGATAAAACCAATGGAGGTAGCGCTATTTATTTTAAGTCGGGGTCGGGAAGTTTGAATTTGGTGAATAATACGATTGTCGGCAATACCGATTCGTGTTATACGACGAGCGGAGTTCCTTCGGTCAATTTCAACGGTTCTGCCGTACATGTGATTTCGGGAAAGGTGAGATTGGTAAATAACATAATCGCCGGTAATTTTTCTTCGGCTGCCGCTGCGGGGGAAGTCTATTTAGGAGAGTCGGCCTCCTTACAAAACTCTACATATAATTTGTATGGTGGAGCAGATAGAATGAATATTACGGCAAAATCTACCGATATGGTATGTCGCAATTATGACCGTTGTGTACAGGATTTGCAGAAAGTGTTGGATAGTGAAATCGTCGATGGAAAATTATCCTTGCTGTTATCCGATAATGGGGGATTTGTACCTACTGTAAAAGTGAAGTCCGTTGCATGCGGAAATAATAACCTGAATGTATTGAGTGCTGCTGCTCTGAGGGAATCTACTTTCTATATCGACATAAACGATAATGGAGTTTATACGGATAATCTGGCTGTCGATGGGAGAGGCGTAATACGCAATACTACCGGCTCTATGATAGGTGCTTATGAATATACCGGAGAGTCGGGCATGGAACCTAATGTACAACAGAATTCGATAAGAGTTTTTGTTTCGGAAGATAACCTTTATGTTATTTCTGATAGTTTTACAGTTGGATATACAATATATAATCTGTCGGGGAGTTTGCAAATGAAAGGAGAGGCGGTTTCGGGTCGACCTGTCGATGTGTCGATTTTGCCAGCCGGTGTTTATATGGTGGAAACCAACGATAGGTCGGGTGGTATAGAATTTACCAAAGTGTTGAAAAATAATTAATTGAAGTATATTATGATAAAGTTAGGCAGAGATTATTGGAGCAAACTTTTATTGATAGGTTTGATATTCGGTTTTGTAGCTTGCGGATCGAAAGACGAACCTTCGAAAGAGGGTGATAATACCCCTTCGTTCCCGGTTACGACCGATACGACTTCGGTCTTGGTGAAGAAAATATTGAGTCGTACCGATTTGGTGGTGAAAGTAAACCGGGTGACGACAGAGGAGCGGTATCCGGGATTGGTATTTTCCGAGATTGACTTTCACACGGCTAAGGCTCGCCAGCATGCTTATGTGGCGGAAGTCGACGTGAATAAATTGACTATTGCGACGACTACACCGTTCGGTGAAGTGAATACCATGCCGACAAAAGTCAATACGATTCCCGAACAGACGAAGTATCTCGAAAATTCGGGACGCCGGGTACATGTTGCCGTGAACGGTGGTTTTGGGTGTATGAAAAAGACTCGAAAGGTGAAACGACTTTAATTAAAACCGAAACATCTTTTTTGGAAAGACGGATATCCGTTGAGCGATTGGTGGCAAGATCCCAATCATGAATTTACGGTCTATATGACAAAAGACGGAAAGGTGGATATCGATATTGCCAGCAATGTTATCAAACATAAAGCCGATATTTATCAAGCATTGGGCGGTTTGGGCTGTTTGATTAAACGAGGTGTATTTAATGACGGGATCAGCAGTATAGGTACATATTTGTGCGATACACACCCCCCGTACGGCAATAGGACTGTCGGAAGACAAACAAACGTTGTACGTCGTGGTGGTAGATGGCCGGCGAACGAATTATGCCGAGGGTTTGGATATTTACGAATTGGCCGATTTTATGTGGGGAATAGGTAGCTATGATGCCGTGAATTATGACGGGGGAGGTTCCTCGACAATGGTTTTGCGGGACGAAGATGAAAAGGCGAAGGCTTCGTTTATTGTTCGTAATCGTCCTTCCGATGGTTCTCCCAGAGCTGTCGGGAATGGATTGGCTATCGTAGAGAAAGACTGAATGTGATACCGTATGAAAATATCGATTCATGTGAAGAGTTTGAATATCTGTGTATAGAGGTGTGAAAATAAATTTTGTGAGCCGAAACAAATTTTTTGTTTCGGCTTTTTGTTTGCGTTATCTTTGTGCCAAATAATAAACGTATGTCTGAATTGCTATGTAAGGTTCTATTTATCGATTTGGACGATACAATATGGGATTTCAGGGCAAATTCCGTGTTGTCTTTGCGGCAAGTTTACGATGAGTTTGCTTTGAAAAAAGAGATTCCCGATTATGACCGGTTCAAGTCGTTGTATATGGCGACGAATCACGAATTGTGGGAGTTGTATCATCACAATCGGATAACGAAAGATTATTTGATAGTCGAGCGGTTTTCTCGTCCGCTTCGGCATGCAGGTAGTAAAATGTCCGAGGATAAGGAGTTTATCATGGCCTTGAACGATCGCTACCTCGATGTATTGTCCCAGCAGAAGACATTGGTTCCGGGAGCGGTCGAATTGTTGGATTATCTTACGGAAAGAGGCTATTCCTTGTATATATTGAGCAACGGTTTTGCCGAGGTTCAATCCCGTAAATTGGAGTCGGGTGGTATTTCTCATTATTTCAAACGATTGATTCTTTCCGATGAAATAGGTATTACCAAACCCGACCGGCGTTTGTTCGACTATGCTTTGCAGATTGTGGGGGCAGAGGCTTCGGAAACATTGATTGTCGGCGATAATTACGATGCCGATATATTGGGAGCCATGAATGCCGGCTGGAAGACTATTTATTTTAACAGGGATAATCTCGTTATTCCCGGAGCCCGACCCGATTATACCGTTACTTCCCTTTCTGAAATAAAACAAATTTTATGACCGATTGCCAGAATCCATAAAGATGAAATTCTTTCACTGTTTTTCAACGGGTAAAACCGCTTCGATGGAGTCTTTCGCCCGGCTCTTGATTGCGATACCTTTGGTCAGTTATGTGCTGGCCGTGCTATCTTTATGGGTAAGTTTGCAAATAAATAGTTTTATTTTTCCGATTGCTGTATGTATATCGGTTTTATGGGAGTGTTCCGATAAGAGAATCCGGGGATGCGTGAGGTGGACCACGACTGTTGCCGTGCTTGTCGTACTGTCGGTTACTCTTGGGTTATCCGCTTGTATTTACGATCGGTCGTTCGACGGTCAATGGTATCATGCTTGTACGATTCGGGAGTTGGTGAACGGGTGGAATCCGATCTATTCTTCTGCGTGCAGCCCTACTCCTATCGATGGATATACTGTTTTATGGGTAGAGCATTATCCAAGAGGAATAGAAACAATTGCAGCTACGATTGTTTCCTGTATGGGGAATCTGGATGCCGGTAAAGCATTGAATTTATGGTTCGTATTTTCTTCCATAGTATATATCTATTTATTCTTATGTTATTGTTTGCCGACGATGAATAAATATTTACGCATATGGGTTGCTTTGGTGGTTGCTCTCAATCCGGTCGTGATTAATCAGATGTGTACCTATTATATAGATTGGACTCTTTATACGCTTTTGGTTATTTTCCTTATTAACATGTATCTCTTTTTTTGTGAAAGGGATACAAAGGGCTTTGCATATCGATTTATTGTTATTGTTCTTTATTCCGGCGATAAAATTCAATATTTTCTTTTGGGTCGTGTTGTGGGGAGGAATCTGTTTCTTTGCATTGTTGAGAAAAAGCCGTTATAAACATTCCTTTCGATTGACTGCGGTATGTACGGTCGTTGTTTTGTTAGGGATTGGTGTTGGTGCATACAATCCCTATCTGACTAATTGGAAAGAGCACGGTTCTCCTGTTTATCCTCTTTCGGGGAATGGTAAAGTCGATATTATGGATTGTCAGGTATTGCCGGCGATACGAGGGAAATCTAATGCCGAAGCGGCTTTAATATCGGTGGCTTCTAATCCTTCCGACGATATGCTGTCCGAAGACATACATGTGTTCGGGATTTCTAAAATCGACATATTATCGTCGGTCGCGTCTGATGTTCGAATCGGAGGATTCGGTATATTCTTTTTCGAAGCGATTTTGTTGTCTATCGTTTTGTTTGTTTGTACGGGGCATATTCGTCGTATGCGTTGGTATCTGTCGGTTCTTGTCGGGTTGCTCGTCTCATTGGTTATTCTTCCGTCGGGGTGGTGGGCTCGATACGTCGCCTTTTTCTATCTATTCCCGTTCGTTATGCTGTTTTATGCCGAACGGTTCGGGCTGAAAACCCGTTTCTCCCGTGGATTGCATATACTGATTCTTTCGTTGCTTTCTGCCGACATTTTTTATCTGTTTGTCTGGCTTAGCGGTCAAGAATATCGTGTATAAGGAAACGATAGATTATGTGTTGGAAAAGATGGAGTCTTCGCCGGGAGAGGCGAAGCTGTATACCCGGAACTACTCGTTTCTCGATAAATTGGAACGGCGTTCGATTCCATATAAATTATTCCCCGATACGGAAATGAAAGACAAGCTCGATATTCCTTGTCCTATTTATATGAATAGGACGGATTTCGATTTTGAAACCGACCAGCCGTGGATATTATCGCTCCGTCCTTCGTTTCAATTAAAGTGGAGCGATAATAATCGGTACGAGGGGCAAGACGAATGAGTTTCCGTCATGCGGGTTTAACTTGTTTTTGGCTTTTTTTCTTCCCAACTGAATGACCGGAGCTTGTCTTTCTCGGTTATGGTGCGTATAACCCGACAAGGATTTCCTCCGGCGATGACGTTGGACGGAATATCGTTTGTGACGACACTCCCGGCAGCAATGATACTATTGTCTCCTATGGTTACACCCGGGTGATGGTAACTCCTCCGCAGATCCATACGTTATTCCCGACCGTAATAGGCCATGCGTATTCGAGCCATTCGTTTCGTCGCTCGACATCGGAGGGGTGACCTGCCGTATAGAAGCTCACGTTGGGGGCGATGAACACGTTGTCGCCTATGGTGATGGGAGCCTCGTCGAGCATAACGCAATTGTAGTTGGCAAAGAAATTTTTGCCCAAGTGAATGTTATGCCCATAGTCGCAAAAAGAAAGGCGATATGATTATGAATTTTTCGGGTGTAGTACCAATGATTTCCCGAATGAGTTTTCTCTTTCTTCTAATTGAGAGGGCCTCAGATGATTGAGTTCAAAAAATTTTATCTCGGGTAGATAGCAATTGTTCGATTAGTTCGGGGATTGCGGCATCATACAATTCCCCCTTTTCCATTTTCTCTTTTTCTGTCATATTTGTTTATTCTTCATTTATAAAATGAACTCCGTCTACTTTGGATAAACGTTTTTTTTTTTAAATTGTCCATCAGCGAACGGCGTATGCGTAGAGTCATCTCGCAATCCATATCGAATATTTGAGATACGATGGTGGGTCCTTCTTCCTTGACGATACGCATAACTTCGTTCATCAGAGGGTATTCGAATCCGAAATGTACCTCGTCTTCGACTTGCCGTTCGATTATTTCGTTTGCGGCAATGGCTTCGGAGGCGGCTTCGCGATAGGCGACGATTAGTCCGCTCGTGCCTAATTTTATTCCACCGAAGTATCGGACGACGACAATGAGAATATCGGTTAGTCCCGCCGAATTGATTTGTCCGAGGATAGGTTTTCCGGCCGTTCCCGAAGGTTCTCCGTTATCGTTCGAGCGAAAATCGGTTCGTTGGGGCCCTAGCATATATGCCCAGCAGACATGACGAGCATCGTAATACTCCTTTTGATATTTTTCGAGTTGCTTTTTGACATCTTCCACCGATGAAACCGGTATGGCGAATGCAAGGAATTTACTCATCTTTTTCTTTATAAATTCCTTCCGAGATGCGCGATATGGTGAGGTAGGTATCGTCCATAAAAAGAGCTTACTTTAACAAACAAAAAGTAAGCTCTTTTTCTGCGAATACGCAAGTGTCAATATTTGTGTTCGTTGCTTTCCATTTCTTGGGCTGTGATAGGCTTGGCATCCATAGCTCGCCAGACGTAAACGATATAGGCGAGAACAAATGGGATAAGTAACGATACTATACTCATGGTTTTCAAGGTGAACAGGCTGGAAGAACTATTGTAAATCGTCAGTGAACTTTGCATGTCTACGGACGAGGGATAATAAGCCGTATGGTTATATCCGGCGATGAAAAACAGACTGAGAACTACTAAGATCGTTCCTATGCCCGAAAACCAGATTCCTTTTTGTGAAGTGTTGACCGAACACGGAACGGATAAGGGCGTACAACACCAAAACGACTCCTGCCAAAAACAGAATAGCGACCCACGGCATTTCCACGAAATTGAAGAAATATTTGTAGGGACGAACGGCGATAATGCCCGAATCGGTAGCTACTTCATAGCCGTCGGCCAACAGAGTCGCTGTAACGAACGATAGGAAGAGAATAACGAATAAAACGCCGTTGAATAATACTTGTTTCCGGGATTTCTCGAAAATGCTGTCGTTCTTGATATTGTTCATGAAATATAAGGCTCCTTGCGTACGGGCAAGAAATAGAACAGTAAATCCGAGTAAGAGATTACGTACATCGAGAATAGCTTCCAACCCGTGCCAATCGTTTGTCCAACTGCTGATAACCGGAGAGCCTATGGTTGTCAAGTTCCCTTTGTCGACGATAAAGTCCGATCCTGTGAAAAACGAGCCTACGGCTATACCTAATAATATGGGACCGACGATACCATTGATTAAAAAGAAAGGTGTCGTAGGTCTTTTTCCCGAGGAAATTCCCGCTCTTTGAACGGTATTCGTATGATACGGCTTGTATGATAAAAAAGCTGAACAGTATGGCCATCCATAACCAATAGGCTCCGCCGAAACTGGTCGAATAAAATAGAGGAAACGAGGCGAAGAACGCTCCTCCGAATACGACGAGGGTGGTGAATGTAAATTCCCATTTGCGGCCTAAGGAGTTCACCATCATGCTTTTCTCGGTTTCGGTTTTACCCATGACTGCCAATAGGGATTGACCGCCTTGTACGAACAACAGGAATACCAATAACGCACCTAACAGCGATATAAGAAACCACCAGTAGTTCTGGTAAAATAATTCATTCAGTTCCATAGTTTTTTATTTTTGTTCGGTTCCTTTTTTTTATTTGTTTCAACATGATGCCTACTTCGGCGATCAACAGTACGGTGAACAGGACGGCAAACATCCAGAATGTCGTTTGCACCGAGGCCACTTCGATGTTAGAGATCGCTGCGAAGGTAGGCATGATATCTTGTATCACCCACGGTTGGCGTCCCATTTCCGCTACGATCCAGCCTGACTCCAAGCAGACATATCCGAGAGGAATCGTTAGAACGGCAATCCATAGCACCCATTTCAACTTTTGCAATTTCTCTTTATAGGATAACACCAAAATGAAAATAAAGAACAAGAGGAAATAGCCTCCTAAAAAATAATCATGATGTGGAACGAATAGAATACGAACGGCACATGTGGAATGAGCTGTTCTACCGAGTCGATATATCCGTAACCGAAATATTCATAGTTTGCCTCTAACCTTGCTTTGGCTTCGTTCATGGCCTCTGTGTCGTTGTCCTTTCTGGCGGTGTTGAAGTCGGCGAGAGCTGCGATGGCTAAACGGCCTCGCTCCATCTTTTTCTTGGGCGGAAAGAGCGATGATTTCCTCTCCTTTCAGATTTTTGTCGACGTAACCTCCGTTAATAATATCGTTGATTCCGGGAACGAATCCGTCGATTTCCCGGGTCGCCAAGATGGATAACAGTTTGGGTATGGGTATGTCGAAAAGAAATTCTTTCTCGTCGTTGTCGTATTTCTTGTCGGGATTGAGTATCCCGAAAGCGATGAGTTCTTGTCCGTTTTTACCGTTGTAAACTCCTTCCATAGCCGCCAGTTTCATAGGCTGCTTGTCTGCGACCTGATAAGCGGACCCGTCGCCCGTGTAGGCTACGACGAGCGTGCCTATCAATCCTACCCAAGCTCCCACACGAATGCTGTTACGGACTAAGAAATTCTCCCGGTTTTTAATCAGATACCAAGCGCTTACCCCCACTACGAATATACCGCCCAATACCCAGCCGGACGAGACGGCATGGAAAAATTTGTTGACAGCGACGGGTGAGAGTACCAGTGCCCAGAAATCGTCCATAACGTTTCGTGCAGTTTCCGGGTCGAATTTCATACCCACAGGGTATTGCATCCATGAATTGGCCACCAATATCCAAAGAGCCGATATGGTAGCGCCTATTGCCGTGAGCCATGTAGAGGCCAAATGGAATCTTTTTGCTGACTTTGTTCCAGCCGAAAAACATGACTGCGATGAAAGTCGCTTCCATAAAAAGGCCATAATTCCTTCTATGGCAAGGGGAGCTCGAAAATATCGCCTACGAACCAGCTATAATTCGACCAGTTCGTACCGAACTGAAATTCGAGGATAATACCCGTTGCTACTCCGATTGCAAAATTGACTCCGAAAAGGGTCATCAATACTTGGTAATCGTTTTCCACCGTTCGTCGCCGGTACGGTAATAAATGGTTTCCATTATACCCACGATTACTCCCAGTCCCAATGTAAGGGGAACAAATAGCCAGTGGTAAATGGCGGTGAGTGCGAATTGTGCTCTCGACCAATCTACAAGGGAAAAAAGATCGTTCATGGTTACTTATGATTGTTGATTTTTAGGATTATTCGGGTAATGAGATTCTCGATGACTTGGTTGGCTCTCTCCTCGTCGGTATCGTATTTCTGTTGCAAGATATTGGGGAAAAAAAGAATAACCGCAAGATAAAAAACATGATGAACAACTTGATGAGGATAATTGCCCAAAGAGTTTTCCCTAAGGTCATGCTTCGAAATCCTTCCATATAAAATCGCCAGATTTTCAGAGGGATACTATTGTTTTTCAAGATCTTGTTTTCCTCCATGCGTATTATCTTCAACGAATATGTTCACAATATTCGGTAAAATTTATGATTAATACAAATTTGTACACATTATTTTTCGGATAAAATAAATTTCTATTTTTTGAAGTAACGATTGGATTGCATGTTTGGTTTGGAATATTTTTTAATAAAAAATAGAAAGGAGTCGATAATTTATGTTACCTTTGCAACGCATTGGTTTCTGAAGCCCCGGTCGGGGTGTAGAATGAAAAGGGAATCGGGTGGAAATCCCGGACAGTCCCGCTGCTGTGAACTCCAAAAAGGTTCCGAGAATACTGAAAGCCACTGATTATGACGATTGGGAAGGCCTCGGTTACCGGAGTAAGTCAGAAGACCTGCCATGCTGTTTGTCATTAGCTTTCGTGGGGTAGAGCTTGTGAATCTGCGGAGTAAATATAAAGCCGCTTGTTTGCATGGATTTTTAGGCATTATACCCGAAGGCTGTTTATGAAAGGATAGGCCGATGAAGACTTTTTATCGATGTGTGGGGTATGATGGTGTCGCTGCTTTGCGGTGTGGGACAAGCGAATGCCGATTCTTCTTCTCTTGACTCGATACAGACATTGGGGAGGTAATGGTTACCGCCAACCGGTATAACGAAGTGATTCCTTCGCAGAAGCTCACCGGAAAGGAACTGAAAGCGTTGAATAGTTTTTCGGTCGCCGATGCCATACGTTATTTTTCCGGTTTGCAAATTAAGGACTACGGTGGCGTGGGAGGATTGAAAACTGTCAACATTCGCAGCATGGGTACAAACCACATGGGTGTTTATTATAATGGAATTCAGTTGGGAAATGCTCAGAACGGACAAGTGGATTTGGGCAAGTTTTCGCTTGAAAATATAGAGGAAATATCGTTGTATAACGGTCAAAAAAGCGAGATATTCCAGTCTGCTCGGGAGTTCGGTTCGGCGGGCTCTATCTATTTGACGACACGTCGCCCTAAATTTAAACCGGGAGAAAAATCGCATTTGAAAGCATCTGTGAAGGCCGGGTCATTCGATTTGCTGAATCCTTCGGTTTTGTTTGAATATAAACTTAGCGAGACGGTCAGCATGACATTCAATAGCGAGTGGATCAATTCGAGCGGGAAATATAAATTCCGTTACCGGCGGGTGACTCCTTCGGGAGAGACGGCATACGATACCACGGCTACCCGTAAAAACGGAGACATCGATGCCGTTCGGTTCGAAGGAGGATTGCAAGGTTACTTGCCCAACGGTTATTGGAAAACCTATGTTTATCATTATAGTTCCGAGCGGGGGATTCCGGGGCTATCGTCAATAACGTGTGGCGCAACGGAGAGCGTTTGTGGGACCGGAATTCTTTCGTGCAGGGTGTCTATCAACAGGATATTACCCGCAAATATGGGATTAAGGTGAATGCCAAGTATGCTTTCGATTATACCCATTATATGAATAACGACGATAAGCTGATGCGAGTCGACAACCAGTATAAACAACGAGAGGTTTATGTGTCGGTAGCCAATAAGTATTCGATATTCAGAAATTGGGACGTCTCGGTGGCATACGACATGCAGTGGAACGGTTTGTCGGAGTACATGTCGGCCGACCGGTACACGCACTGGATTTCGGCGGCAACGGCTTTTTTCTCTTGCCGACCGTTTGAAAATGCAGGCCAGTGTTTTGGCGACTTTGGTCGATGAGAAAGCTTATCGGGACAAGTAAAAGCGCCTAATAAAAGTAAAGTGACTCCGGCGGTATTTCTTTCTTATCAACCGTTTAAAAAATATAATTGGGTGTTTCGCGCTTTTTTATAAACAGATATATCGCATGCCCACCTTCAATGACTTGTACTATGCCGATATGGGTAACTCGGTATTGAAGCCCGAAAGCGCTACGCAATACAATGTGGGATTTACTTATGCTGTCGCTCCGAAAACGGGTTTCCTTTCGGGGTTTCATGCAGGAGCCGACGTTTATTACAACCTCGTTTCCGACAAGATTATCGCCTATCCCAAGGGACAGCAGTTCCGCTGGACGATGCTCAATCTCGGTAAAGTCGATATCCGGGGTGTTGACGTTCAGGCTACGGCGACTTTCCGTTTGCCGTATGAAATAAGTTTAATGACGAAGGTGCAATACACCTATCAAGAGGCGATAGATATAACCAGTCCTCGGGATAACTATTACCGCGACCAGATTCCGTATATACCCTGGCATAGCGGATCGGCCATATTGAATTTGAGCTATGACGATTGGAGTTTGAATTATAGTTTCGTATATGTAGGGGAACGGTACAATCAGCAAGAAAATATCGAATATAATTATGTGCAGCCGTGGTACACGAGCGATATATCTTTGGTGAAATCGTTTCGGATAAAATCGGTGAACCTGAAAGTGACGGCCGAGGTTAATAATGTGTTTGATCAGGCATACGACGTCGTTCTTAATTATCCTATGCCCATGCGTAACTATCGTTTTGGAATTGCCATTGAATTGTAATGAGATCGGTTGTCGCACATATTGTTTCGTGTATCCTGCTGGCGGGAATATCGTTGATGACTTCCTGTCGGGAAGACGAGGTCATTATCTTGGCGGAATATGAACGATTGCCGCTCGGAGACAACAGCCGGTCTGATTATGCCGGACTTTATTTGTTGAACGAGGGGAATATGGGTTCGAATAAATGTTCGCTCGATTTCGTCGATTTCGATAACGGCTATTATGTCCGTAACTTGTATGCCGAGAAGAATCCTAACGTGGTAAAGGAGTTGGGCGACGTGGGTAACGATGTCCAGATATATGGTTCCAAGATGTATGCGGTTATCAACTGTTCGCATAAAGTCGAAGTCCTCGATGCTCGTTCTTGTCAGCGATTGGGACAAGTGGACATACCTAATTGCCGATATATCGCCTTCGATAAAGGTTTTGCTTATGTTTCGGCTTATGTAGGTCCGGTAGGGATAGACCCGAATGCTCAGCTCGGAGCTGTCTTTCAAGTCGATACCGCTACTCTCGAAATTACGGCCGAAGTAACGGTGGGTTATCAACCCGATGAGTTGGTCATTCAAGACGGTCTTATTTATGTGGCTAATTCAGGCGGTTATCGTAAACCGAATTATGATAATACGGTTTCGGTGATCGATATCGAAACGATGACGCAGATACGAAAGATTCCCGTAGGAATTAACTTTGCATCGTATCCGGGCGGATAAATACGGGAAATTATGGGTTTCATCTCGGGGTGATTATGAGAAAATTCCTTCCCGTCTTTTCGTTCTGGAAAAGATAAGCGTACAAACCGCATGGAGGTGAGAGATACTTTTGAATGTCTCTTGTAGCGAGATGGATATTTGCGGCGATTCGCTTTATCTGTATAGCGTGGAGTGGAGTAATATTTCGCAAGAAAATAATGTTACTTACGGTATTATCGATGTTCGTACAGGGGAATTGATTTCAAATAGTTTTATTAAGGACGGTACGGAAACCGATATAGAAATCACTTATGGATTGAAAGTAAATCCCGAGACCGGAGACGTTTATGTAACGGATGCCAAGAATTACGTGTCGAGCGGAAATCTTCATTGTTATGGACGGGACGGGATAAGAAAATGGAGCGTTCGTACCGGGGATATTCCGGCGCACATGGCTTTTTTGTATAAAAATAAATAAACCGATATGAAGAAAGTGTGGTATGTTTTGTCGATGGCTTTGATTTTGCTGATAGCCTCTTGTCAGTCCGATAATCCTTCTATGATTACATTAGGGCTTGACGATACGTATGTAGTGGAACGCATGAAGGGCTTGACGTTACACCGGGATTTACCGGAGAACGATACGAATGGGCTCTTTCTTACGAGTCCGATTCGGTATCTGTCACCGATTCGATTGTGGCGACGACACGCGATTATACGTTTGTAGCGAGTGAAACTGGAACGTATCGGTTGCGATTCCAGATTTATGATGCGGCTAATCCCATAACCCATCTTATGCGTATTGTCGTTCGCAAAGAAGAGGTAGCTTATAGCCCTTATATAACTAAGGTTTATGAATATCGCCCTGCACCGGGGACAGTTCGTCAATGAGCTTCCGAGATATACCGAGGGAGATACCGAAGAATCTATGCGGCAGAAAGTCGAAGATTGTTTGGCATACGACGCCCGTACGATGGTCCGTTGGGAGGCTACGGCGGATATATTGTCGTCGGTTTCGACCATACGATTGTCAATCGGCCGGGAGAATATGATTTCAAAATATTGGGTAATGCATTTTATGCCAATGACAATCCTCGTCCCGATGCCCCGTTGGGAGGTAGTAGCGAACCCGGGATAGTGATGGTCTCGGTCGATACGAACGGGAATGGCGTTCCCGATGATGAATGGTACGAGTTGGCCGGTAGCGAATATTATAAAAAAGAGACTTTGAAGAATATGAAATAACCTACTATCGACCCGATGAAAACAAGGAGCCGGTGACTTGTTCCAATCCGAATATCACGGATTCTACGTATGTTCGGTGGACCGACAATTATGGGAATACAGGATATATATCGCAACTCACTTTCCATAAGCAACCGTATTATCCACAATGGGTTTCGGAAAGTTCGATAACTTTCAAAGGGAGCCGGCTTGCCGATAACGCTATCGACGAGAGTGGAAACGGGAGTTATTATGTCCTTTACGCATACGATTGGGGTTATGTGGATAATCACCCCAACAGTAGCGAAAAGTCATTTTAAAATCGATTGGGCGGTGGATAGCGAAGGTAATCCGGTCGATTTACCGGGTGTCGATTTCATAAAAATTTATACGGGAGTGAACCAATTCAACGGTTGGTTGGGCGAATGTTCGACCGAAGTGATGGGTGTTACCGATTTACATATAGAAGAATGACTATGAAAAAATAGAAAGAAACGAGAGGAAAATAACTTAAAAAATATAGTGCACACAGGTTCGGCTACTTGAAAAAGGTCCGCCGATTAAAAGGGAATCGGGTGTAAGTCCCGAACAGTCCCGCTGCTGTAAGCTCCACAAAAAGGTCCCGAGAATACTGAAAGCCACTGATTATGACGATTGGGAAGGCCTCGGTTACCGGAGTAAGTCAGAAGACCTGCCGTGTGTATTGTCCGAAAAGCTTGCGAGGTATGAGCTGTGACAAAAAACGCCGGGAAGTCCGGGAAAGTTTTGGAGGCATATAAGTGGTGTATCTTGCAAGTATTGAATGAGAAAGAACTGTTTGTTTTTTATTTAATACTTAAAAGTTTAACAAAGATGAGAAAGATTTATGCTTTGATGGTATTGCTGTTTGCGGTTTTACAATTACCTGCACAAGTCCTTGTGCAAGGTCGTCCGCACCCTACGGCAAAGCCGCAGATGGTATCGCCGAGGGCGATTGCCGATGGAACTTTCACGATGGACATGATCGAAAACTGGTCTGGCGAAGGAGCTAACCGCGCTGCGTTCGTCGTACAATGGAATGCCGAGAGTGAAACCTCGGCGCTGGTTTGGGGATTCCGTTGGGACGGTGAAGCTACCGGCGAAACGATGGCGCGTGCAATCGCTGCTTCCGACCCTCGTTTTTTCATTATGACCGAAACAGGAACGGCGTATGGTAGCACTGTATCGGGTTTTGGGTACGATGTTAACAAGAGTGGCGATTTTTCTATTACTAAGGACGGAGTAACACTTTCCCCTGATGAGAACGGGATAATCTTTTCTTCGTCGTATGGATATGACGGTTGGACCTGTACCGATCCCGAGGACTATTGGCAATCGGGCTGGTATCAAGGGTATTGGTCTTATTGGCTGAAATCGAGCGATAGCGATCCCTGGGGATACTCTGGAACCGGAATTACGGGCCGTAAATTGACCGACGGTTGTTGGGACGGTTGGAATTTTTCAGTAAACATGTCGTCTCAACCGTGGAAACCTCTTGCGCCGGCTCCTAAAAACGGGCCGACAGCTCCTTCTGTGAAAGTTCAACCCGAAGATTTGACGGTTTCTCCGGGAGAATCGGTAACTTTTGCCCCTGAGTTCAAAGGCGATAGTTTGTATTTCCAGTGGTACAAAGACGAAGTAGCCATACAAGATGCCGAAGCGTCGTCTTATTCGATCGTTTCGGCGGAAACTTCCGATGCCGGGCGTTATTATTGTGTGGTGAGCAACATGCTCGATACGATTTCTACCGATACGGTTACGCTCGTTGTCGGCGATAAATCGGTAATAGCCGCTCCGGGAGAGGAACCGGGAACTGCCCTCGTGGTGTATGACGATTCGTATGCCTCTTTTTCGGGGATTTTGACGATCCCACAAACTATCCTGATAGAGGGAGAATCTTACACGGTAGTCGGTATCGACGATATGGCTTTTATGGGGTGTGCTAAATTGACTTCGGTTATTTTTCCTTCGACTTTGAAAACAATCGGCGAAGGGGTATTTTACGGATGCAGCCGTTTGACATCTGTGGAGTTGCCTGCGCAAACGGTTTCGATCGGTAATGAGGCTTTCGGCGATTGTCCTCTTTTGGCAACCCTCTCTTTGGGTGAAGGATTGAAGAGTATAGGTCGCTCGGCCTTCGAGAATTGTATCGCTTTGACCGGTGTAAGTATGCCGGCAGGTATAGAATCGATAGGGGCTTTGGCTTTCAAGGGTTGTACGAAGTTGGCTTCGGCTGCTCTGGGGAACTCTTTGACTTTATTGGGCGATTCGGCTTTTTATGGCTGTTCGGCTTTGCAATCGGTGGAATTGCCGGTTACGGTATCCTCGGTGGGTACTCGTACATTTGCCGGTTGTTCTGCTTTGAATGCTGTCGGGTTAGGAAATGTTTCGACTATTGGCGAAGCCGCTTTTAACGGCTGTTCCGCTTTGACTGAAATTGCGATACCGAATGGGGTCGAAACGCTCGGCAATTATGCTTTTACGGTTGCAGTGCTTTGGCGACAGTGACTTTGGGTACACAGGAGCGTTCATCTTCTTCCTTGAAAACAATCGGCGATTATGCATTTGCCGAGACTGCTGTGAAATCGGTCGTATTACCCAACGGTGTGAGTACTCTTGGTAACTATGCCTTTAACAAGTGTGCTTCTCTGGCTACCGTTTCGTTGGGAAATAGTTTGACCGCTATCGGTGATTATGCTTTCAGCGATTGTAAGAAGTTGGAATCCGTAACATTCGGAAGTGCTCTCGAAACTATTGGAGAACGTGCGTTTGCCAGTGCGAAAATTTCTTCTCTTGTTTTGCCTGCTGCGGTGAGAACGATAGGTGATTGGGCTTTTTATAATAATCCTTTAACGGCCATAACTTTTAACGATGGCTTGCAGTCGATAGGCAGCAGGGCTTTCTATGGTGTATCGGTTCAAACGTTGAATATTCCCAATAGCGTGACCGAATTGGACAGCTATGCATTTAGCGGTTGCAAGTCGTTGGAAACGGTAACTATCGGGACAGGTGTGACGAAAATAAGTGACTATACGTTTAATACATGTTCTGCGTTAACGCAGATATCTTGTCCGTCGGTAACCGAAATCGGGGCGAGCGCATTTAAAGGTTGTTCATCGTTGACCGATATTCCTTTAAACGATAAGATTACTTCGCTCGGTAATTATGTGTTTTCGGGTTGCTCTGCGATAGAGTCGCTTGTTATTCCGAATAGTGTAACTTCGATCGGTAGTTATGCCTTTGAGAAATGCACGAAGTTGACATCGGCGACTTTGGGTACAGGTATAAGCTCTATTCCCGATTATATGTTTAGCAGCTGTTCCGCTTTGACGTCGGTAGTTCTGCCGGAGAATATTACTGGGATCGGCAAATATGCTTTCCAAAGTACGGCCTTTACCGAGTTGCCGCTGACAGCAAGCATTACCGAGATAAAAGATTATGCTTTCAAAAGCTGTACGAAATTAACATCGGTAGCTATTCCCGATCGGGTTACTAAACTGGGAACTTATGTGTTCCAAAGCTGTACGGGATTGGAATCTGCAAAAATAGGGGGTGGAGTTACTTCTGTGCCTAATTATATGTTCCACGGCTGTACGAATCTGGTTAATGTAGAACTTTCGGAAAAGTGACTTCTATCGGCAATTCTGCTTTTTATAATTGTAAGGGCTTGAAATCATTGCCGGTTACCGAATCGATAACTTCTATCGGGACGAATGCATTTTACGGTTGTACAAGTCTTACTTCGGTAAATCTTTCCGATAAAGTAACCTCTTTGGGAGCTTCGGCATTCTATGGCTGTTCCAGTTTGACAGAAGCTGTTTTGGGAACGGGGATAACTACGTTGGGATCGAGTTTGTTCCGCAATGATGCTAAGTTAAAAAAAAGTAGTTGCCAATGGCAAAATAGCTTCGGTTTCCACTTATACGTTTAATGGTTGTTCTTATTTGGAACGTATCTATATTAACAATACACCGCCGACCGGTGCAAGTTCCAATACATTTACCAAAGTGCCGACAACCTGCCGGATTTATGTCCCTGCCCAAACTTGTCAATTCTATGCCCAGACCACCTATTGGAAGGATTTCGTAATCATGCCGTGGTTAGATGAATTGAAATAGTATCGACTACTCCGTCGATGAGTTTCGATGGCGAGGAAGCGTTAGACGTTAAACCCGATACGAAAACTTTCGTGATAGAGTTTAATCGGACTGTCGTTAATACCGATAGTGTTTCGGCCATGTTGATACGTAGCGGATTCCCTGTCGAAGATCAGGAGTTGACCGTTTCGTACTCCGGTAACGAAGTGACCGTAATTCGTGAAGGAGAAGATTTGCCGAACGATCCTTATTACTACTTGGTATTGACAACGTCGGATAAACAGTTTAGCATATTGTTCAAGGTAACGACGGCTACCGGTATCGATGACCTGGCTGTCGAAAAGGAGGTGCGTTTGCGTGAATATTATTCGGTGGACGGGAAACTTTTGCCTTGCCCCGTGGAAGGTATCAATATTGTGAAAACTGTATATGAGGACGGTTCGATCGAAGTTTCGAAAGTTTATGTAAAACCAGAAGATTGTAGGCGATAAGTCTATGATTGTGAAATAGTAAAACGAAGATGTCCCCGGAGTTTCGGCTCCGGGACATCTTCCCAAAAAAATAGAAAGATGAGAAAAATATTTACTTTTTTTTAGCTTTTTTCGGCAGTTGGTCTATGTCGGTTCGTGCCGTTTCCTTTTCGGATATAAATTATTGGATAGGAGAAGGGAATGTCGAAGCCATGTTAGTCATCGCTTGAACGACGGGAAAACGCCCGAAGCGTTGGCGTGGGGCTATAAAGGGGAGGAAGAAACTACAATCGTGGAAATGTTGAACGATGTGGTGAAAACGGATCCTCGTTTGTTTTCTCTGATGCGCCGACAAGGTGGTTACACGGTCGATGGATTGGGTTTCGACCTGAATGGGGAGAATACCGTTGCATTGGTTGTCGGCGGCGATACGACCTATCCTAAGTCTAATGCTACGGGACAATTTACAGCGACTCCGAATAATTTCAAGAAATGGGAGTGTGTCGACAAAGAGGACCATTGGAATTCGCCTTCGGTCTCGGAAGATGGAGTATGGCATTGTTTGGCCCGAAGCGAAAGCGGAAACGAGGCTGAGACCGAAATCAATAAAATGCCGATACAAAATCGATATACCTATATATTTTATTACGATAAACCCGGTAGCGATACACCGGATTATGCTAATGCCGTAGCGGTAGAGCCATATATACAGGAAGCTGTCGATTATTCGCAAGGGATATTTTTTGTCAATGAAGATTGGTATGGCTGGGATAATGGAACCATTAATTTCCTGACGAATGATGGCCGAATGTTTTACCGCGTATTTCGTCGGGAGAATCCCGATGAGAAGTTGGGTGTCACAACGCAGTTCGGAACGATTTACGGTGAAAAATTTTTGATTTCCAAACAGGCGAAGTCGACCGAAGAAGAATCGACAGGGGGGCGACTGGTCGTGGCTGATGCCTTGTCGTTGGACAAGATAGCGGCATTTGACCAAATAGGCGGCGGTGACGGCCGTTCCTTTTTAGGTGTAGATGAGAAGACGGGATATATAGGAAGTTCATCGGGAGTTTTTGTTTTCGATATTGAAAACATGAAGGTCGGCGATGTGATAGAAGGGACCTTGAATGACGAAGGTCTTTATTCGGGTCAGATAGGTTCTATGGTTCGAGCCGGTAAATATGTCTTTGCTGCGAAGCAATCGGAGGGCGTATTGGTGATCGATGCCGAAAACCACACCTTACAAAACTACTATCGAACTTCCGTCTATCGCGACACTTGTGTTGGGGCGAGACGGAAATATTTGGGCTGCCGATGGAATGCGTTGGTTAGAATAAATCCGGTTTCGTTCGAAACTTGGGCTCGGTCGTTACCCTCCGGTTGTCGGGTCGCCGATACATGGGGGCATGGAATGCCGGGAGTTTATGCGCAGCATATAAATCTAACCTTCTTTATTTTGCCGACGAAAGTAAAAATAAAGTCGTATGCTATAATATAGATACCGATGAATTGAATGCATCGTTTTTTACTTTGCCCGATCAAGACGGGGAGTATGTGCAGATGTTCTATGGCGCGGGTTTGAGAGTGGACCCGCAGACCGATAATGTCGTGGTAACTTCTACGGAATCGGGTTATCTGTCCCATTACATGAACAATTGATTCACATAGTGGACGGGACGAATGGCGAGTTGTTGAATACGTTACTTCCTGAGAAATACTATTGGTTCCCGGCTATGCCGGTATTCCCCGATAATGAATATCCGGTTATCTCGATTTCCGATAATTTGTCGGTGGGTAGTTCTCCTGTAAAAATTTCGCTATTAGAGAGTGTTTCCGATGCCGATAATCTTTCTGCGGCGATCGTTTCGACGGTCGAGGTAGAAGACCCTCTATTCTTGCTGCCCGAATCGAGGGATATGATTTGATTCTTTCCGGTGAGAAATTGGGCGATACGAGTTTCACGTTAGCGGTCAATTCGAATGGGCGTGTAGAGACAAAAATGGTTTCGGTACATGTAACCGAAGTTTGTGGAATCGAGGAGGCAGAAAGTTTGAAAATTGTAGCTTCTCCTAATCCTGTCAGGGATATTCTGACGGTGAGAGCTTGTGTTGGCGCAGAATTGACCGTATTCGATCTTCGAGGTGTAGCTGTTTATCGCGATACGATGGTCGAGTCGGAGTCTCGTTTGAATGTATCTTCTTTACCGGCAGGTATTTATGTGTTGTCGGTGTGTGCAAACGATAGAACTGAGTATATTCGAATAATCAAACAATAAATATTAACTAATTAAATTTTTTTTGACATGAGAAAAATATTACTTGTTTTTGCCGTTTGTGTATGCAGTGCTGTTTTTGCGGAAAACATCGTTTTAGATTTGTCGAATCCAGGAGACTTTCCTATCGAGTATGATGAGTCCGGGTTGTGGGCAGATGTTTTTAATAATGATGCGATTGTTTATTCACAAGAATTTATGTTTTCGCACGCTTCTCCTTATTCCAATTATTCAAATGGATTCTTTGCCAGCAAGGTAACTGTCATATCGGCATCGGCAGGTACCGATGATCAATGGGGCTGTATGGCTAAGGGAGGCTTTGCCGGTGAGGGAACTCCCTATTTAGGGGCATATTGGGATGCCTATACCGAATCGACCTCCGATGCGAAGACTTGCGAGGTATACACTTCCGCTCCATATTATGCCGTAGGGTGTTATGTATGCAACAACCCTTATGTCTATTATGCTATTGAGAAGGGGAATCCATATTCGACTAAATTCGAGCAGGGAGATTGGTTTTAAATTAGTTGCTCACGGTATCGATGAGCAAGGCACAGAGACAGGAACCGTGGAATATTATTTGGCCGATTACCGTTCTGAGAATGCCGACGACTGGAAATTGAACGATACTTGGGAATGGGTCGATTTGAGTGAATTGGGACAGATTACTTCGATTTACTTTACGATGGAGTCGAGCGATGTGGGTGATTATGGCATCAATACGCCGACGTATTTTTGTCTCGATAAACTTACCGTTTCGACCGAGCCTTCGTCGGTTGAAGAAAGTGTGGTTGCTCAGGTGAAAGTTTATTACGACCGTTCTAACGGGGCTGTTCGTGTAGAGTCGGCTCAGCTGGTCGAAGCTGCTGTTTATAACATGAGCGGTACTCTCGTGATGAAACAACTCGTAGAAGGATCGGGTGCTATTGACATGTCTGCTTATCCCGCTGGCGTTTATGTAGTGCGTTGCGGCGGATACAGTACCAAGATTGTTAAATGAACTCTGAGAAGAAGTATATGATAAATTATTAGTTAAGTCCCTACTGCCATAGGGTATTACGCCTCCGGCGAAGTGATTCGACGGGGGCGTGTTTTTATAGAAATAAGAACCCGGTTATATAAAAAAATATTAAAATTAGATTTATTCTAATTTTATATTATATTTTTGTGAAACAATAAATAAAAACAATAGAATTATGCTTAGCAAGAAAATGGAAGAGGCTCTTAATGCCCAAGTGAATGCCGAGTTTTGGTCGGCTTATTTATATCTTTCGATGTCCAACCATTTTGCAGCGGCTGGAAATCAAGGTTTTGCTAATTGGTTTTCTATACAGTTCCAAGAGGAACAAGCTCATGCTACTATATTTATGAAATATGTGCTCTCGTGTGGCGGTAAAGTAACGTTAGCTCCTATTGCCGGTGTGAAGACCGAATGGAAATCACCTCTCGAAGCTTTTTGAAGATACGTTGGCTCATGAGAGAAAAGTAACCGCCCTGATTCATGACCTTTGTGTGCTTGCCGATGAGGAAAAAGATTTCGGTACTGCCAATATGCTGAAATGGTTTGTCGACGAGCAAATTGAAGAAGAGGCTAATGCTCAGGAATTAATCGATAGCTTGAAAATGATTAAAGATAACGGTTTCGGGTTGCATATGCTCGACAAAGAGTTGAAGGCTCGTGTTTATACGACTCCTGCCCCGTTGGCTACATCGGCCGAATAGCTTGGTTTTGTATTATACGAAAGAAGGGGCGCCACAATGCGCCCCTTCTTTTTTATGTACAAAGAGGGTGCATCATTCATTACGACACCTCCTTTCGTTTTGTCTTTTACGGTTTCAAAAGATAGGTGATTTGCGAGATAATGTGTTGTTTCCATTCTTGTAGAAAGGCATTGAATGTATCTTTGTCTTCATTGAAAAAAAGTTTCATGGTAAGGTTCTTACTGAGGAAAGGGAAAGCCAGTTGGCTGTAAAGTGTCATGAATATAAAGGGAGGGGGACTTTCTTAAAGTTTCCGCTTTCCATTTTTTTTCAAGAAATTCTCCGATGTGTGTTTTTAAATATTGATCGAGGTTTAAACTATAAAAAGTTTCTATTAAATGGTTGGCGTCGCGTTGAATTTCGCCTATGATGAATTTGGGGAGCAAAGGATTTGTCGAGAAAATGGATACATAGACGTCGATAACATCTTCTAATTTTTCAGAGAACGATTGCTGAGTCGAAAAAATAGTATCGATATGAGGTAAAAATTTTGCAACGATCGAGGCGAAAACTGCTTGAAACATTTTATCTTTTGTCCTGAAATAATAATGCAGGGGTGGGACGGTTGATCCCTACGACCGCTGCAATATCGCTCATCGATGTTTGCTCGAACCCTTTTTTTATAAATTCTTGTTTTGCCGCCTCGATAATACGCGATTCTATATTTTCGGTTTGCTCTGTCTTTTGGTGAGCGATGGTTGAAGTTGAATTCATAGTCGTTTGTTTTTTTAGGCACTTAAATTGTGTGTGAAAAGTAATAATCGGTTCGTTACGTTTACGCTGCTCACCCCACTGTCAAAATCCAAAGATAATAAATTTAATTCAGGATACAGCATACGCAGCTTCTTTTTCTATCCCTTTCGATACGATGTGGTTGGCGATGCAGCCGAATGGTTGTAACGATATGACGTTGTTTATACCCTGTTTGGTGAACGCTATGATTTCGGCCGGTAGTAGCCAGCCTTCGCCGAATTGAGCTGCACCCGAGACAATATTTTCGTCTCTTCCGCTTCTTCATAGATGTCGGTAAAGGGTGTGAAATACCGGAATGTGGATGCCGTTCTGTTAAACAGGGCTATCCGTTTATTGATGTATCGGTAGAATAAGTTGGATAGGAATGAGGTATACATTTTTTTCTAAGAGTAGTTTTTCCTTGTTCTCGCGGTTCACGAATCCTTGCATAAAGAACGGCAATAAAATGGGAGGAGCCACCTCTATACCTTGTTCGCACAAGAAGCGTACGACGTGTTGATGAGCGTAGGAATTGAATTTGAGGAATATTTCTCCCACTACACCGATTTTGGGACAGGTTTTGTCCATACAGATATCGTTGAATTCCCGGGCTGCAAGGTGGATATATTCCACTAACTTGTGAGGCTCGTTTTCAAGAATGGGACGCTCGGCGAGGTTTAAATATTTGTCTCTCAATCGGGCCGCGGCTCCCCGTTCTTTTTCCCGGACTACCGAGGCATGATAAAATTTAGAAAGCGTATCGGTGTAGAGCAGGGCATTGAGTGCGACGGGCACTATCTTTTGCCATTTCAGTTCGAAGCCTTCTTGTTCGTTGGAAACTTTTCGCCCTAATCCCAACGTGACTACGGGAACATTTCCGAATCCGGCATCGAGCATGGCTCGTTTAATAAGAGCCAAGTAATTGGTCGCACGGCATTGTCCTCCGGTTTGAGTAATGGCTACGGCCGTGTTGTCGAGATCGTATTTCCCCGATTCCAAAGCGTTGATAATATCGCCCACAATGAGTGTGGCTGGATAGCAAACCTCGTTGTTGGCATACTTCAAACCGGTTTCGGCCGAGGAGGCATCGCTCGGTGGCAATACCTCTATGTCGTACCCCGACAATTTGAAAATCGGCTTTAACAGAGGTGTGATGTATTCCGACATAAAAGGGGCTATGATTTTTCGGTTTCGATCTTTTTTGCGAAAGACTTCTGTTGTACGGAATTTCTCTGTCGTTCCGCGTAGCGGCGTTTGTTTCAGGCTTTCGACCAAAGAACGCACTCTTAGTTTCAGAGAACCTATGTTATTTACATCGTCTATTTTTAGAAGCGTGAAGGGTTTCCCGTTACGATGTAGAATATCCCTTACTTCGTCGAGAAGAAAGGCGTCGGGTCCGCAGCCGAAAGAGGTCATTTGTACGAATTGAATATCGTTTCCTTGCCGGGCTGTCCATTCAGCGGCTTTCAGGATGCGGTTCATATAGGCCCATTGTTTGATGAGGTAAGTGTCTTGGGTCTCTATCTCGGAGTTGTCTCTAACTATGTCGTCCGAGATGACGTTTACTCCCAGATTGGCTATCATTTCGGAAAGTTTATGCTGTATGAGCGGGTCGGTGTGATAAGGGCGTCCGGCGAGCAAGATGATCGGTTCTTCTTTTCTGCGGCTTGCCCTGACAATGTTTTCGGCTTTTCGGCGTATGTCTGACGAATATTGTTTCTGGGCGTTCAACGCGTATTTCACAGCCTGCTCGGCATCTCTTTTCGATATGCCCCAAGAACTTAGGTAATTCGTGCATTGTTTGGTGAGTAAGCCAGTGTCGGCAAAAGTGATGGCCGGAGAGTCTACCGGAATGTCCGGCGACATGGAACTGCGTATGACATCGGAGTACCCGGTGACGATTGGGCAGTTGTAGCTGTTGTTCATTTTCTTGTCGCTTTCGTGCTCGTAGACAACGTATGGCAGGAAGATGCGTTCCACCTTCTTGTGAATCAGGTTTTTGAATGTGGCTGTGCACTAATTTGGCCGGGAAACAGATGTTGTCCGACATGACCGAGTTGAGAGCTTTCTCATAACTGACGAAAGTTGAAATATCGGACAGTACGACCCGAATACCGCAGCGAGTAAAGAGAGCATGCCAAAAGGGATAGTTCTCGTACATGTTAAGGACACGGGGTATACCTATGGTTCTGTTGCCTGTTTCCGGAGTTTCCCGGTCGAACAGCAAAGCATATTTGTTGGTATATATGTTCTGTCCGGGTTTTTCGCTTTCCCCCCGATTGGTGAAAATTCGTTCGCATTTGTTTCCCGAGAAGAACGTATTACCGTTGGGGAAGGTATAGCGGCATACGAAACATTTGTTTTCACAGCCGTTGCATTGAATTTGTCGGCTGGCATATTCGGTAGTTTCGAGTAGTTGGTTTATCGTGCGCGAATTCAATTTTTGAGAAGCAGCTTGTAGGGCGCAGCCGTATGCTCCCATCAATTCAGGTAAATTACTTCGTACGACTTTTTACCGGTTTCCAATTCGAATGCACGGACGATCGCATCGTTATGCATCGTTCCTCCTTGAACGACAATCGTTTCTCCTAACTCTTTGCCGTCCTTTAACTTCAAGACTTTGTACAAACAGTTTTTACGACCGAATAGGACAACCCTGCGGCTATATCTGCTACTGTCGCTCCTTCCCTCAGAACCTGTTTAATTTTTGAATTCATAAAGACGGTGCAGCGTGTGCCCAAGTCGCAAGGGTGCAAAGCCATACAGGCGGAACGGGCAAAATCGGACACGTCGTATTTCAATGTGCGGGCGAAGGTTTCGATGAACGAACCGCATCCCGACGAGCAGGCTTCGTTCAGTTCCATGCGAGTGATAGCTCCTTGTTTGACGAAAATAGCTTTCATGTCTTGTCCGCCGATGTCGAGAATGAAAGAGACATCGGGAGCCATTTGTCGGGCGGCTCGGTAATGGGCCATAGTTTCTATCATGCTTCCGTCGAGGCCGAAAGCCGCTTTTATCAATTCTTCTCCATATCCGGTCGAACAGGAGCCTGTTATGTTTAATACCGTCCCGTTTTTATCGCATTGTGTTTTTAATTCGGTCAACCCTTTTCGGACGGCTTCTATCGGATTCCCCAAATTGGGGGCGTAGTGCGAGAAAAGGATAGCGCCGTCGGGGGTTGTCACGACTATTTTTGTGGTAGTCGATCCTGAATCGATTCCCAATACAGCTTCTTGTATCCTTTGAACGAGAGGGGCAGAGGGCCAGTTATAATGTGCTTTTTCTTTCTTCCAGTTGTCATAATCCGTTTCGGAATCGAATAGCGGAGGCAGGCTGTTTTTTGTTGTGATATCGGTGCTTCGGGATATGAGATTTTCTAATGTCGATAAAGCAACTGCTTTTTTCTTCCGTGGCACATAGGGCACAGCCTAATGCGGGAAGAAGGTTTCCGCCGGCAGGAAGAATAAAGTCGCTCTCCTGCAAATGCAGATAATCGGCGAATGCTTTTCGTAAGGCTGGAATGAAGGTCAAGGGGCCGCCGCATAATAGAATAGGCGGGTGGAATGTCCAGCCTCGCGATAATGTTACGATGGTTTGTACAGCGACGGCATGGAAAATGGAGGCGGCGATGTCGCCCAACGGGACGTTCCTGCTGACTAGATTTTGAATGTCGGTTTTGGAGAAGACTCCGCAGCGGGCAGCTATCGGGTGTATATGCTCTGCTTGCAAAGCCAATCGGCTCAGTTCTTCGATGTCTACTCCCAACAGTACGGCCATTTGGTCGATAAACGCACCTGTACCACCGGCACAATTCCCGTTCATGCGAAGGTCGATATGGTTCCCTTGAAAGAGAACGACTTTGGCATCTTCTCCGCCGATGTCGATCAAAGCCGAAGCAGATGGATATAGTTGCTGGGCGTACCGGGTGGCGGCTACGACCTCTTGTATAAATTCGGTTCGTAGCTGTTCTGCTGTTCCCATGCCTACCGAGCCGGTAACTGCGATAGAGGTTTCGATGTCGCCCAGTTCTTGTCGAGCTTCCCGAAAATAGGCGGAAAGAAGATCGTTCACTTGGGCGTTATGTCTTTCATAACGAGAGAAAACGGTTTGCCCGGATTCATCGATAATGACTATTTTGGCTGTTGTAGAGCCTACATCGAGTCCTGTTTTGTACTGTTTTTCCCCTTGCATGTGAATGATAAATTAAGTTTAACTATGTAGTTTGTCTTATATGTCTGACTATATTGTCAGACGTAAATGTATAAATAAATTTTGAAGGAGATAATTTATTAAACTTTTTTATGTTTTCCGGATTCGAGTCTTTTCTTTATCTCGGAGTTTTTGTTCTGATATTCCTTGTTTAACACTCTTTTGTTATAATAACTTTTGCATTAACACATCTATTCCCTTATTTCCTATATATTTGCGCAATCTGCGAATTTGATATTAAAAAAAGAAGATTATGGTTTACGTATTATTTATAGTCATTGCATTAGTTAGCTTTGCGGTACAACGTACATTGCAAAGTAAATTCGAACGTTATTCTAAAATTCCCATTCCTTATGGCCTTACAGGACGGGATATTGCCATGCGTATGTTGCAGGAGAATGGAATAAACGATGTTTCTGTAACGCAGGTCGATGGGCATTTGACCGATCATTATAATCCGGCCACACATACGGTAAACCTCAGCCGTGATGTTTACTATGGCAACAGTGTCGCAGCGGCTGCCGTGGCTGCCCATGAATGTGGACATGCTGTACAACATGCCCGTTCTTATTCTTTTCCTGAATTTGCGCTCGGCTCTTGTGCCGTTCGTGAGCTTCGCTTCGAATTGGGTACAGTGGATTTTATTGATAGGGATTCTCACGATACAGGCTTATCCGGCTATTATGCTATTGGGTATAATTTTATTTGCTGCGACGACTTTGTTTAGTTTTATTACTCTGCCGGTGGAAATTAATGCCAGTCAAAGGGCGTTGGCTTGGTTGAACGGAGCCGGGGTGACCGATGCAAGTACTCACGACAAGGCCAAAGACGCATTGAAATGGGCTGCATATACTTATGTAGTGGCAGCGTTGGGGTCGTTAGCAACGTTGGTGTACTACATTATTATTTTTTTGCAGGAGGGCGACGGGACAGTTAAGAGAGCATTGCTTCTATAATATTAAAAAATAAGGGCTGTTATTCATGTGAATAACAGCCTTTTTTTATACAAATGAGAGATAAAAATATAAGCTTATTTTGCATATATGAATGAATTATATATTTTTGTTCCGTTTTTTGAGAGTTATTTAATACTTGGGTAAGAAACGGTTTTAAAACTTCGAGTGAAGCTTTTTGAAAAGGGGGATCGGCTTCCGGTTAGTTAATAAGTATGAAAAAGGTTTTTAATAAATGCTTTATTATTTTGGGAGTGATCCTGAATATTCAAATGGTCAATGCACAACGTGTCGCTCTTAAAAGTAATCTCATCGATTGGGCTACATTATCGCCTAATTTGGCGGTAGAAATGAGGTTGAATCAAAGATTGACCCTCGATATAAGTGCTGCGGCTAATCCGTTTTCGTTTACGATTGCCGATATGAAAGCCACGCATTTCCGTTTTCAGCCGGAGTTGCGGTACTGGTTTAATAGGCCTATGGCTCGGCATTTCATGGGAATAAGTTTGTTGGGTGGACTTTATAATGTGAATTTAAAGAACATCTTTATGAGGGCGATATTTGGGCCGCCGGTCTCACTTACGGCTACGCTTTTGTCCTTAGTCGTCATTGGAATATGGAAGCTACGTTGGGTATCGGTATGGCGAAGTTACGGGCTTTCGATTATCGGGAAGGAGAGGAAAAACCGGCAACACCCAATCTTTCCAAATGGTCGCCTGTCCCTATTCGGCTGGGACTATCTTTCTCTTATATATTTAAGTGATTTTAATTGATAGATTGTTATGTTGAATCTCAATAAATTTTGTTCCTTGTTCATAGGGCTTATTTTGAGTGTCGTTTGCGCTTTGCCTTTGTCTGCGCGTGATATAAATGTACGGGGAACGGTGACCAATATCGAGGGGGGAACCGCTATTTCGGGTGAGTATCTATAATGCCGGAACCAATAAACTTATCGGCTCGACGAATGAAGATGGAAAATATTTGGTGAAAATCGATTCGGAAGGAGAGTTATTGTTTACATCGTTGGGATATGAAGAATGTAAAGCTGCCGTCCGTGGGGAATTGACGGTCGATGTCGTGCTTCGTCATTCGGCCGTAGCTCTCGAAGAAGTAGTCGTTTCTGCCAAGAGGATTACCGACAATGTGGTTCCCGAACCCACCGATATTGAAGTGAAAGGGAAATTATTTTCATATCCGCACTCGTGTGAAAATTCCCAAAGAGCTTTTTTCTACGAATGCCCGCATGATTATACAACCGGGTGTTTACAACGTCACCCGGGAGCAGATGATTTTTTCTCGAACCTTTGGTTTCGATGGGAAAGAGTATGCCATTACTCAGGAACGTATGTACGATTATGATTCGGGTCAAGACCCTTTGTCGCGATATGTTCAGGTGAAAAGTTCTTCTTCCCGCAAGGACGATTTGGTCGGGTATAGTGACTCGACCTATGTAGAAAATGTAAAATGACGATTTCCGTTGCGATATGATGGTCTCGATGGAAAAATTACAATCGGGTGCTCTATCGCGATACGTTTGTTATTGCCCGGGGTGTTGTGAACCCGTTGCGTTTCCTCGAATACGAGATCCCCGGCAGTGCGGTAAAGAACGAAAATTTTTTCCCGCAGCCAGAGATGCAACTGCGGGATACGAAGGGTGATGTGAATCTTACATTCAGAGTGAACAAGAGCGATTTGAATCTCGCCGATGGGGATAACCGAGAGGAATTGAACCGGCTTATTTCCCGATTGCATCAGGTAGAGAACGACCCGAATGCTCGGTTAAAAAGTTTTTCTATTGCAGGAACAGCATCGCCGGAGGGGAACTATGAGAGAAACAAACAGTTGGCGCAGAAACGTATGGTATCGGCAATGTCGCTCATCGTTAAAGAGTTGAACGAGTCTACCCGAAGGCAAATAGATATGCATACGACAGCATCGGTCGAGACTTGGGACCGGGTAGTCGATTTGCTTCGGGCGGATAGTAAAATCCAAGAGGCCGATGCTATACAGGAAATAATCGATAAATATCCCGATAATCCGAACCGGCAGTCGAGAAATGTCGTATCGTTGCCTTTTATCGCCCTTTGATAACTTCCCGGTATTTGCCTCAGTTACGTCGGGTAAGTTATGAGCTGTTATTTTCGCAATACCGTTATCTCACAGACGAAGAATCGAAGTGCTCTATCGTAGCGATAGTGCATCTTTGTCTCGTAATGAGTTTTGGCGGCTGTACAATCTCGCCGATTCGATTGCCGAGCGTGAGGCGATATGCCGCCGGGCATTGGAGGTCTATCCCAAATTTTTGGTTGCGGCTACCGATTTGGCAGCCATTCTTATCGATAAGGGAGAGCCGGATTCAGAGCTGCTTTTACCTTATCTCGAAATGCCGGAATTGCCCGATGAAACAAGATTGAACCAAGTGGTCGCTTGGTTGTCTGCTGGGCGTTATGCCCAAGCCGACTCTTTGGCATTCGATTTGCCGGATACAGGTATTTATCATAAAGCGAAAGTCTATGCCGCCGCGCTGAACGGTCGTTACAACGAGGTGATGCAGGAAATATCGGCGGAATCGCCTTTTAACGAAGTGCTTATGCTTTTGGCTATCAAGTCGAACGAACAAGCATGGGAAAAAGCGAAGCTGCTCGGAAATTCGGCCAAAGAGGAGTATATCAAGGCCGTGGCGGCTAATCGTGTCGACGAGGTGGTTCTCGCTTTGTCCTATTTGGAGAGTGCGTTCAAGAAAGACCCGTCGTTACGAGATGTTGCCAGTGTCGATGGCGATGTATTGGATTTGTTACAACAGGAAGATTAAAGTATGAAAATGAGATATATTATGCGCGGTTTTACTTCGGTGGTTCGACTGCCGCTATTTTTAATCGTCGTTTTTACGATTAGTGCGGCTGCGCAGGAACAACCGGAGAATAATCAGTTTAATGGGTTGGATTATACCTTGCAAAAAAGCCCGCCAAAAATGAAAGGTATGCTAAAAAAGAAATTTGGCGACCATCTTTTTATTTCAGGGGAGGCAGGCCTGATTCTCGATCGTTCGGCCGGTTCTTTGTTCGCTACTCCCGGTTTGGGGCTTCGTGCAGGATTGACGGTAGGCGATTGGTTTTCTCCGGTGCACGGTATGCGTGTGGGGTTAAATGCGGGGTTACATAACGGGCTCGCAGGGGTGAATCCCTATTTTGTCGGTTTGTCTGCCGATTATTTGATGAATATTACTTCTTTGCTGCATAAAGATAATCCCGTTCGAATGTTCGAGTTAATCGGTGTCGCCGGTGGTGAATATCAGTTACTATATCGTACCGGCAATTGGTCGCATGCCGGCGGATTTCGATTGGGTATGCAGACAAGGTTTAATTTTTCTCCATTGACCTTTTTCTATCTTGAACCCCGTATTGGAATTTATTCCGACGGAATAGACGGGATAAAGACTTGGATGCGTTACGACTGGGAGGCTTCGTTGATGGCCGGCTTAGGTTATCGTTTACTATCGGACCCGGTGCGTCGTAAAGCTCCTTTTTTCGGAGCCGATCAAAGGTTTCTTCGTTTCTGTGGAAGGCGGTATGGCAACTACATTGACGAGCGGTTCTGGGCTCCTCCTTGATCCCGGGGCTACGGCTATGCTGTCGATTGGAAATCGATTTACTTCTGTTTCTTCTTTGAGACTATCTGGATTGATGCGTTATTTGAAGACCGACGAATTATATAATAAGTCTTCTTTCGGCTTGCAACTCGATTATCTGTTTAATCTCCATGCTTTGTTCGGTGGATATGATCCGAGCCGGTTGTTCGAGATGTCGGGGGTATTGGGTGCGGGTTTTCATTCGGTAGCCGTAGACGATAAATTGCATACCCGGTGGAGCGCCGGGGCAGGTTTGCACGGAGAGTTTCGCCTATCGGATCATTGGGCTGTATTTGTGGAACCTCGTGTCGATGTATTTTCGAACGAATCTTGGAAAGACGGGTTGAGTGCTGTCGATCCGCTTCCTTCCGTTTTGGCCGGATTTACATATCGTCCTGTATCGCCGTCGTTCAATCGGTCGGCGAGGGAAGAGGATGCTTTTGATTTTCCTCGCCGTATAGGAGATCTTTATTTAACGATGGGAGCCGGATTTGCAGGGGCGATGAAATCTTCGCTTTCCAATCCTTTGCCCAATAAAGGTTTCCGCATTTTCGGCGGTATGGGTACATGGTGGAATCCTGTTTCGGGAGCTCGTTTATTGTTAAACTATTCGTCTCTCGATGCCGAGTTCTCTCCATACAGGACATTGGCTGTCGGTGGTCAACTTGATTACTTATTGAATTTTTCCACGCTTTTTATGGGTATGATAGCAATCGGTTTTTTAATTTGAACGGGGTTGCCGGGTTTAATTACGACTATGTCTCTTCCGAGGGCTATTTCCAACATGGATTCGGAGCGGGTATAGGCTTGCAGGGGACATTCCGTCTCAACGATATGTTCGATTTATTTGTCGAGCCTCGGTTGAATGTGAGTCAAAATAACCGTTGGGAACGAAACCTGTTCTCTTCGGTCGATGTTGTGCCGACCGTTACGGCGGGGCTTTCCTACAATCTTTATGCTTACGGAATGAAACACGGATCATTTGAGAAAACCGTAGAATTTCGTAACGAGAATTTTGTCGACCACATGTTTTACGGTTTTAAATATAGGAGCAGCAGGTATTCTGCATAAGGGGTTGCGCACTAATCCTTTGGATCGAATCGGTCCTATGGCTTCTCTTTATTTGGGCAAATGGCTTACGGCCGCGTCGGGCGTGCGTTTGACGGCAGGCGGAGGCGCGTATGGCGATTCCCAACCCGGTTATCGCAAGTTCGGTCTTGTACAACTCGATTATTTGTGGAATATCAATTCGACGTTGTATGGGTATAATCCTTCTCGGATATTCCATGTGACATTGGGTGTTGGAGCCGTACTATCCTATGCGACCAGCTATAATTCGGGATTTTATCCCGGTATGGGTTTGAGTTTGCAAGGATTGTGGAATGTAGGTTCGGGTATCGGACTGTTTATCGAACCCCAAGTGAGAGCTTTCGGGAAAAAATATTCTCGTGAGAGCTTTGCCGGTTTACCTGTCGACATGTTGACTTCTCTAAATGTCGGTCTGCAATATCAGCTCGATCGATATGACTATAAGGCCAATCATGCCGCTTATGACTTGTCCGATAAATATTTCTTGTCATTGGCCTATACGGGACGGCTGTTTCTGTCGGCAAGTGGTACACTCCCTTGTCCTCTTGGCGGTTGGGCTTGGATTATGGATATTACGGTGCGGCTCCACGTTATATGTCGCTGGCTTTGTCGGCCGACTATATGTTTAATCTGTCGGCTTTTACGGCCGGATATAATTCCGATAGGTTGTTTGACCTCATTGCGTTAGGCGGAGTGTATGCCGGAGTCGGAAATAGCCAAAAAGGAAAAATGAATTTGTTTATGGCGTCAGAGCGGGAGTACAAGGACGGTTCAATGTATCTTCGGGTATCGATTTGTTTATCGAGCCTCAGCTTCTTGCATCTCGTGTTTCTCGGAATGACAATGGCTTGGGCTTCGACCCGGAGGCTCGTTTGATGGTTGGCCTCAATTATAAATTGGGCGGGAATACAGTTGCGGGAGGAAAACGAACTTTCGATAAGAGAAACTATTTTTCCGTTTCGGTAGGTCCGTCGTTGTTCAGTGAAACGATTTTGGTGGACCGTTATCGGAAAGTTTCGGTAGGGGCAGACCTTTCTTTCGGTAGATGGTTTACATCGGCATCGGGTATGGAAATAGGCTTGGGATATGATTTTATCGCACCCCATACATCGAAAACTCTTTGCTTGGGGACGGCTCATGTCGATTATCTGTTGAATCTTACATCGCTTCTTGAACCCGATCCCGATCGTCGTTTCCATCTGATAGCCTCGTTGGGAACCGGTATAGGGTGGAGTAATTATAACAGTGATGGCGGTATCGGTTGGGTGGCCGAGGGAGGTTTGCAATTCCGGTGGAATGTTTCTCGTTCGTTCGATCTTTTTGCGGAGCCCTCGATGACGTTGTGGGACGATAAGTTATATGACTACATACCCAATACACATCATTTCATCGGAGTCGGCCGCATTTCATTAGGAACAGCTTATCGTTTTTAGTCATCGACTTGAAAAGTTGAAAATATTTTCTCAATAAATTTAAAACAGCTTCTAAGAATTTGGAACTGAAAATGTGGTGAAAGGAAAAATGTTATACCTTTGCATGAAAAGCGAAGATAGGCTGTATTTCGGGAGAATCCGATAAATTTGTTTCTGTCTTTGGTTTACGCTATTTTTGTAGTTCATTTATATCGGGGTTTTCCCCGTAGAAATTTTATAGAATAAGATTATCAAATATGATGGCAAAACCTTGTATCCCGAAGGGTACGCGAGATTTCTCTGTGGAAGAGATGGCGAAGCGTAATTATATATTCAATACGATAAAGCATGTTTTCGGCCTTTATGGATTCCGTCAAATCGAGACTCCGGCGATGGAGACTTTACAGACCTTGATGGGAAAGTATGGAGAAGAGGGGGATAAACTTTTGTTTAAAGTCCTTAATTCGGGAGACTTTCTTTCCGATGTTACCGAGACCGATTTAGAGGAGCGTAATCTCAACCGCTTGTCTTGCCGGTTATGTGAGAAAGGGTTACGATATGATTTGACGGTTCCTTTCGCCCGTTTCGTCGTGATGCACCGTAATGAACTGACGTTTCCATTCAAACGTTATCAGATACAGCCCGTGTGGCGAGCCGACCGTCCGCAAAAGGGACGCTATCGTGAATTTTACCAATGCGATGCCGATGTCGTAGGTTCCGATTCATTATTGAACGAGGTGGAACTCATTCAAATGATAGACGAGGTTTTCGCCCGTTTCGGAATACGGGTCGCTATTAAATTGAACAATCGGAAGATATTGAGCGGGATAGCCGAGTGGATAGGTGCTTCCGATAAGATAGTCGATATTACGGTCGCTATCGATAAGCTCGATAAGATAGGATTGGATAAGGTGAATGACGAATTACGGGAAAAGGGTTTGTCCGAAGATGCCATCGCCCGATTGCAACCGGTGATTCTGTTGCAGGGAAGCAACGAAGAAAAGTTACAAGTGTTGCGTAGGGAATTATCCGCCTCGGAGGTGGGATTGAAAGGTATAGACGAGTTGGAATATATTTTACGAAAACTATCTGCTTCGTCTCTGCGATCATCGCTTGAAATCGATTTGACTTTGGCTCGCGGCTTGAATTATTATACGGGAGCAATTTTTGAAGTGAAGGCCTTGGATGTGCAGATTGGAAGCATTACGGGGGAGGCCGTTATGATAATTTGACGGGAGTGTTCGGCTTGACGGGAGTTTCCGGTGTCGGTATTTCTTTCGGGGCCGATCGTATTTTCGATGTACTCAATCAGCTCGATTTATACCCGAAGGAGTCGATGGAATCGACACAAGTCCTGTTCGTTAATTTCGGAGAGCGGGAATGCGAGGTTTGTCTGTCTCATTTAGCCCGGTTAAGAGCTGCCGGTATACGGGCCGAAATTTATCCCGAAGCCGCTAAGATGAAGAAGCAGATGGGATATGCCGATTCCACAGGTGTGGAGTATGTTGCTTTGGTCGGTGAAAATGAAATTGCGGCAGAAAAAATCACATTGAAAAATATGACTACGGGCGAACAGTCCCTGCTTACCATCGATGAGGTGATAGCTTTGTTCGCATAGCGGTTTCTTTATAAAATAGGTATTAATAGAATAATAGAATAGATGAAATCTGAGGTAGAATATTCCGGGCTTAGCGAATCGGAAGTATTGGCCAGTCGGGAACGGTATGGAGAAAATATATTGACTCCCCCCCGGCTCGTACGCCTATGTGGAAATTGTTTTTGGAAAAGTTTTCCGATCCGATTATTCGTATTCTTTTAGTCGCATTACTGCTTTCTGTCGCTGTTGCGGTTTATCATATCGCTACGGGAGAGGCCGGTATGTCGGCGTTGTTCGAACCGGCAGGTATCGCTTTGGCTATATTGTTGGCGACGGTTGTCGGCTTTCTTTTCGAAATGAGTGCGGCTAAGAAATTCGATATTCTCAATCAGGTAAACGACGATCTTCCTGTCAAGGTCATACGAGGCGGACACATGTTGGAGATACCCAAACGGGAGATTGTCGTGGGCGACATCGTTATGTTGAATGCCGGAGGTGAAATACCTGCCGATGGAATTTTATTGAGTGCCGTATCGGTGCAGGTGAATGAATCTTCTTTAACCGGAGAGCCGATGGCGACTAAAACGACGATAGAAGCCGATTTCGATAAAGAAGCCACATATCCTTCCAATGCTGTTATGAACGGCTCTACGATGTTGGGCGGATATGGTGTCATGCAAGTAACGCAAGTGGGCGATGCGACCGAGTACGGTAAGGTATATACCGGTTCTCAGATAGAAAATAATACGCAAACACCCCTCGATAAGCAGCTAAATACATTGGCTTCGTTTATTACAAAAGCGAGCTACGTTATCGCTGCCGTTATTTTTATAGCTCGAACGGTTATTTACCTGACAGAGCACCCCGTTATCGATTGGTTATTGTTCGGAAGCTATCTGTTATCGACGGCGATGATAGCTGTTACGGTTATCGTCGTGGCTGTTCCCGAAGGATTACCGATGAGTGTCACGCTCAGTTTGGCGATGAGTATGAAGCGTATGCTGGCGAATAATAATCTGGTTCGTAAAATGCATGCTTGCGAAACGATGGGTGCGGCTTCGGTGATTTGTACTGATAAGACCGGAACTCTCACGCAAAACCAGATGAGAGTGCATGAGGCGGCTTTCGATTATATTCCTGAGTCGGGAGTGGAGGACATTATTTTTGAGAGTATAGCGGCAAACTCGACCGCTCATTTAGATAAGGCTGCCGGCAGTGTGAAAGTGTTGGGCAATCCTACCGAGGGAGCTTTGCTGCTTTGGTTGGCCGACCGGGGAGTCGATTATGCAGCGTTGCGTCGTCATGCAGAGGTGATCGAACAGTTGACATTTTCTACCGAGCGTAAGTATATGGCTACGGTGGTTCAGTCTCCGTTGTTGAATCACCGGGTGCTTTATGTGAAAGGTGCTCCCGAATATGTGATGAATTTCTGTTCAGATCGGGTTACTTCGTCGGGAAATGTTCCTATGGCCGATAGCCGTCCGATGCTGAAGAAAAGCTGTTGCAATACCAAAATCAAGCCATGCGTACTTTGGGGTTTGCCTATGCTTTGGTCGAGCCCGATGAGGTGTGTTTATCGCCGGACACTTGGCTCCCCCATATCAAATTGACTTTCTTAGGTATCACAGCCATTGCCGACCCGGTTCGTAAGGAAGTGCCTGCGGCAGTTTCCGACTGTTTGAATGCGGGGATAAAAGTGAAAATCGTAACAGGCGATACCCCGGCCACAGCTCGTGAAATAGCTCGCCAGATTTCGTTGTGGACACCCGAAGACGGAGATCGTAATATAATTACAGGCTCCGAATTTGCGGCTCTCGACGATAAAACTTTGTTGGAACGTATCCCCGATTTGAAAGTTATCGCTCGGGCTCGTCCAATGGATAAGGAGCGACTTGTACGTTTGTTGCAATCGCAAGATGAGGTCGTTGCCGTTACCGGAGACGGAACGAACGATGCCCTGGCACTCAATGCTGCGCAGGTGGGGCTTTCGATGGGCGACGGGACATCTGTCGCCAAAGAAGCGAGCGACATTACGATTATCGACAATTCATTCGGTAGTATTACCAAAGCGGTGCTTTGGGGACGCTCGCTGTATCGTAACATACAGAAGTTCATTCTTTTCCAGATGACTATCAATGTGGCCGCATGTTTGATTGTCCTTATCGGTGCTTTTTTAGGAACAGAGTCGCCGTTGACAGTCACTCAGATGCTTTGGGTAAATCTCATTATGGATACCTTCGCTGCTTTGGCATTGGCTTCCTTGCCGCCCGACGAGCGGGTTATGCGGGACAAGCCGCGTCATTTGAACGATAATATCGTTACCCGGCCTATGGCAGGAGGTATCATCGGGACTGGAATTGCTTTTGTGTTGCTCTTGTTCGGGCTGTTGCAATATTTCAAACATGTCGATATTACATCGCTCGCTCAGTTCGATCTGTCGCTTTTTCTTTACCCATTTCTTTAACTTTACGCCGGTTCCCGGAGGGCTTACCCGATATGAACTTACCCCTTTTCTTTTCCATATTCGTGTTTTTACAATTTTGGAATATGTTCAATGCGAAGGCTTTTGGAAATGTACAATCCGCTTTTGATCGTTTGGCTTCATGCAAAGGATTTCTGTGGGTCACCCTCATTATTTTGGCCGGGCAGATTTTGATAGTCAGCTTGGGTGGAGCATTGTTCAGTGTGACACCTTTACAACCGATGGACTGGGTGTATATTTTTGTGGCAACTTCGTCCGTTTTGTGGATTGGAGAGATATATCGGTTGATACGGCGATGGATTGCATGAATTGGTGAGTAAAAAAAGTAAGCCAATTTTTTGTGTAGTATAAAATAATCCCTTATCTTTGCACCGCATTTGACAATCGGTCGGTGTGATATATAAACATGTTGGCGAGATAGCTCAGTTGGTTAGAGCGCATGATTCATAATCATGAGGTCCCGGGATCATGCCCCGGTCTCGCTACAAAAAGAGTGATGAGATTTTCATCACTCTTTTATTTTCATCAAAATGTATTACGTCTATATTCTTTATTCTCGCACGAAGGATAGGTATTATGTGGGTTATACGCATAATATAGAGATTCGTTTGTCGAAACATAACGCAGGTGCTACCCCAGTACCCGAGGTGGTCGTCCGTGGGAGTTGGTTTATTCGGAAGAGTATATCGATAAGAGTTCGGCATTATTTCGGGAGCGTGAGATAAAGTCAAAAAAAAGAGTCGCAAGTATATCGAGCATTTGGTGGCGAAGGGTTAGAGCGTCCTGATACAAAATCGGGAAGGTCCGGGATCATGCCCCGGTCTCGCTACAAAAAAGAGTGATGAGATTTTCATCACTCTTTTTATTTTCATCAAAATGTATTACGTTTATATTCTTTATTCTGTCTCAGTCGATAATTAGTGGAGATTGTCCTTGTATATTCTACTCCCTCTCCTCAGAAACTATCGTTCTTCGGTATCTCCCCTATTTTTGCGCTACAAAAACACAGTGGAGGAGTATGAATTCAACTCTCCCTCTGCTCATCGCAGGTGAGATGGGGGAGTGCCCGTAGGGCGAGGGGTTGAATATCTCCAAAAATCTATTCGGCTGCTTTTTACCGTTTGCCGAGGAGTTCGTAACGTGGTTGCCAACAAGAGATTCATTATTAAAATACAAGTCTATCCCCACGAATTTTTTACGGAATCTTTATCCTCGCACCTATGTAGGCTATATCCATGATATGGCTATACGCCTATTCTGTTTTAATCGGGGATATATTCAACACTTCTTTTTACATGATAGACCCCGGTATATTCAGCGGCAAATCCCTCGTTCGATTTCCCGGTATCGATAACTTTTAGTTCGGCATATACCGGAGTATATGGCTTGGGGTTGTTGCCGATAGTTTTTTCATATTCTTCTTTCAGTGTTCCCGAATCGTCGATGATCCAATATGAGGTGGTGTCGCCTTCTGCGATAAAAAGAGCGTACTTCATGTCCGATGACTAATTTCCCTTTTACTGTAAACGTAGTAGATATAGCTGGTTGTATCGGAGTCGCTGGAATGATACTTTTGGGTCGTGTATATGTTTTAACCAAATCACCTTTTTTTCAAAATCAGACTGTCTTCCGATAGTTTGCAAATTTTTAAAGTATCAGAGAATGAGATTGTTTGGTGATTGCCGATGCTTTCTCCCGATAGAATGAGCCGGTTGTCCTCTTTGCGCCCAAGATTTATATTGAAGGGTGGCCATATTGATGGACGTTGCTTCTCCGTTTTCTTTCAGACTGAATCCTTGTGTCGTATTTGTATTACCCGGTACTGGTTCAATCCAATCTCCGGTTAAAGTAGTTTTGTCGTGACAGGCTGCACATAAAACAGCGATTGCAATGAAAGGAATAAAATTTTTCTTTTTCATGCTAAATCCGTAGTTTAAATGAATATTTAGTAAAAGGTAGCAAAAATGTATGATGGATATTGTAAATACTATCGAGGAAAGGGAGACTTTTGAAGGGAAATAGCGTATTTAAAAAATTTTAATATATAAAGACGCAGTATTATATTCTTTTCTCCAATTATTTATTGAAGTCGCATATAGTAGATTTAAAATAGAGATATGAATGCAAAAAGATGTACTTGTCGGTATTCTTGGGAGTTTTATTATTGTCTTCTTGTAAAATGGCGAGAGATATGGTATCGGAAAATGATATTTGTGGTGAATGGAACGTGGTAGAAATTCAGGGTGAACCGGTTCGGGCTCAATCGAACCCCTTTATCGGATTCGATACGAAGAAAGGGAGAGTATATGGATATAGCGGTTGTAACCGTATAATGGGGAGTCTGGATCTTTCCAGAGACAATAAAATAGAATTGGGTCATATGGCATCCACTCTCATGGCTTGTCCCGATATGGAATTGGAAGGAAAACTTATCGAAGTGTTGTCTACGGTAAAGAACGTTAAACGCGCGGGTAAAAATAAAATTGCCCTGTATGCTTCGGATAAAGAACCTGTCATGTTATTGAGTAAGAGGTTTTCGGTAGTTCCTTTATCTGAATTGGAAGGAGAATGGGATATTGTTAAAGTGTATGGAGATACTTTATCTACCGATTTGGAAGTGCGACCGGGTGTCAAGTTTGATATTGCTGACGGTCGAATAAGTGGAAACTCGGGTTGTAATCGTATAACAGGGGAATTACGGAGTGATGAGACCGTAGAAAATTCTATCTCTTTCCACGGTGTGGCTGCAACTCGTATGATGTGTCCCGATATGGAGACAGAGAAAAACATACTTTCAGCTTTGAATAATGTGAGGACTTATGGCATACTCGAAAATGGGAATTTGGTATTTTTACTGCTGGCGGTGTAGCGGTATTGGAATTGAGGCGGAATAAATAACTTTAACTATGATGTGAGAGGAGGCTGTTCTTGAATAACATAGAACAGCCTCCTTGTTTTACTACCATTTTGTTTCTTGTTGGGTGATTTCGCCGTCCTCCATAGTACATTGTTCGAGACTACCTTCTTTTTGCCTGAATGCAGATGTAGAGCATTTTTTCGGTTGATGTACATCGTATGGAACGATTGCTGGCTGTGGCTACACGGATGATCGATCCCTCGGCAATGGGGAAAGCCGTATCGTTTACTTGAAAGTCGCCGGCGCCACTGAGAATAATATAAATTTCTTCGTTTTGTTTATGGCTGTGAAAGAAAGGTGCGGCTTGGCCGGGCTCTATTGTCCCGAATGAAATTTCGCAACCAGTTGTATCGACAGTGTCTTTGAGGAATTGTTTACCATTGAACTCGGCGAGTTTTCCGACAGATGTGTGGGTAAACTTTTCTCCTGAATTGATTTTTGTGATTTTGTCCATCGTTTTTCGTTTTAAGTTTACTTCGATTATCGTTAATAACTTTTGTTTTTCAATACAAAGATGAATTTTTGCGAAACAATTTGCAAGAAGAAACATCGATATTAGTAACTTACATAAATGTAACCATTGCAGGAAATCAGTCATGTAGAAGTTGTTAAATAAGCTGGATTTTTATGCGAGCTCCGTAGAAAGCGTTACATGTAGGTCGAACGATAGGTAGTTTTTTCTCTGTGGGTCTATCGGGTTGAGATACAATATTGCATATCGTACTGAAATATATTTGCAAAATTCGGTATACGATAATGTAATACATGTTATATATCGATTCATATTGCTGTCATGTTTTCGTATTCTTTTTGCTTTTACTTTTGCAGCGGAAAGAAAAAGGTAAAAATATATGTATAAAAGCGGATTACTGGCGGTTGTTTTAGGTTTTGTTTTTTTTTCGATTCATGCATTGGGGATAACGGCTTCGGCAGGAAGTTTGATTACCGGAGAAGTCAGAGATAAGAAAAGTGGAGAGGCGATTATAGGGGCCACCGTACAAATAGAGAATAGTTCGGTAGCGACAGCTACCGATTTGGACGGAAAGTTTAGTTTGAGAAATATTCCCATAGGAAAGCAGACGATTGTTTGCCGATATTTATCCTATAAGACGGTTCGGGTTCCGGTGAACGTGAAGCAGGGAGAGTCTATCGCGGGTCTTGAAATTGAGATGGAGGAAGACGGGGTCGCCTTGAATGAAGTCGTGGTTTCTACCTATCGCAGGAACGATACGGAGATGTCTTTGTTGGAAGGAATGAAAGCGCAAGTACAGGTAGCGAGTGGTATATCTTCGCAACAGATTGCCAAAACACTCGATCGTGATGCATCGGAAGTGGTGAAACGAGTACCGGGTATATCGGTAATAGACGATCGGTTTGTTGTGGTACGTGGATTGTCGCAACGGTATAATAATGTGTGGATCAATGGGAACAGTTCTCCGAGCTTAGAATCTGATAGCCGAGCTTTCTCATTCGATATGTTGCCCAGCTCTCAAATCGAGAATATGATTATCTATAAGTCTCCGGCTCCCGAAATTCCGGCCGATTTTGCCGGTGGATTTATTCGTATCTCTACCAAGAGTTTACCTTTGCGTAACTCCATTCAGATTGGTTATACGACAGGATTCAATACCAATACTCAATTTGTAAAAACGCGTCTGAATCCCGGCAGTACTACCGATTGGTTGGGGTTCGATTTGAACAAGAGACCTTTGTCGAATGGCATGCCTTCGCACATGGACGTTACCGGTAGCGATCCGGCGGAAGTTACACGGCTTACACGCTCGTTTAATAACGATTGGCGGGTGAAAAGTTATTATCCGATTCCCGACCAACGTTTATCTCTGACGATTAATCGGCGGTTCGAAACCGAGGGCGGGACAGATATAGGTATGACTACCTATATCAATTATAGTAATACTTATAAAACGATACAGGATATCACGAATGCCCGTTTCGGTATTTATTCTTCGGATGCCGATAAGCCGGTGTATCTCAATGATTATGTCGATAACCAGTATTCCAACGATGTGCGATTGGGCGCAATGCACAATTGGGCTTTGTATTTGACGGAAAAAATAAATTGGAATTCCGAAACCTGTTTAATATGTTGGGTAAAAACCGATTGACCGAACGCTCGGGAGAAAGAAATGTGAGCGGTTTGACCTATCGGGAAGAGACGGAGATGTTGTACCAATCGCGTCTGAGCTATTTGGGACAGCTGACCGGTAATCTTTTTTAGATGAGAAGAAGCTCCATTCTCTGGCGTGGAACATGGGATATAGTTATGCTTATAGAATCGAGCCCGACCGTCGGATAGTCGTTAATCAGGCGGGAATGAGCGATGGAGTAGATGTATCGCAGTTAAAAGTAGGCAATGAGAGCATCAAACGTTATTTCCAATCTTTGTCCGACCATGTCTTTTCGGGTAGTGTGGACTACAAGGGAACAGTTCCTATGGGCGAGATACTCTCTACTGTGAAAGGCGGATTGATATCGAGTATCGTACCCGTAATTATACGCCTCGCGAATTTATCTATCGGTACGAGAATCTCTCTCTTGAAGAACGCATCTTATCTGTATCTGCCTTATGAAGAAATGATGAGTGAGGATTGGTTGAGTGTCGATAAAGTCTTTATAGACGAGATTACCGATAAGAAAAATGCTTATGAGGCATACAACATATATGGAGCGGGATATGGTGCGATGGAATTGCCGATGGGTAAATTCAATGTTTATGCCGGTTTGCGGCTTGAATACAATCGGTTGAGAATGAAATGGGATAAATCTCAGTCGGCATCGCAAGTGTTGATGACGAGCCGCAATTATACCGATCTCGATTTATTGCCTTCGGTCAATGCTACGTACAATTTTGATGAGCGCAATTTGCTTCGTCTGGCCTATGGACGTTCTTTGAATCGGGCGGAGTTTCGAGAGGTTTCGCCGGCTGTATATTACGATTTCGATCTTTTTAATGAAATAGGCGGGAACGAGAATTTGAAGACGTGTAAGATAGACAACCTCGATTTCCGGTACGAGTTTTACCCGCAACGGGGAGAAGTCATCAGCTTAGGTATTTTCTACAAATACTTCAAGAACCCCATAGAATGGACCTTTATAGATATGGGAGGATCGCTGCGATATAATTATGAGAACGCACTTTCGGCACAGAGTTTCGGTGCGGAGGTTGAAATTCGCAAATCTCTCGACTTCTTAGGAATGAGAGGATTAAGCCTTTTACTCAATGCTACTTTGATAAAGAGTAGAGTACGTTTCGACGAATCGGGTATTGTTAAAACCGAAGACAGGGAAATGCAAGGGCAATCGCCTTATATCGTCAATGCCGGACTTTATTATCAGAATGAAAAGTGGGGATTGATGTCGTCGTTGCTCTACAATCGTTTGGGAAAGCGTATCATCGGCATCGGAAAGTCCAACAGTACTACGCACGATGTGAGCGTGAATATCCCCGATACCTATGAACTGCCGCGTAATAGTCTCGATTTCACGGTGTCTAAGAAGTTCGGTAAGCTCGTCGAGTTGAAAGCCGGAGTGAAAGATATCATCGGTGAAAAAGTAGTATATAAGCAGTATCCGCAATTTTATGATGCCGAAGGAAAGTTACAGAAACGCGAACAGACTACGAAGTCGTATAAACCGGGACGTTCGGTGAGCGTAGGTATCACATTCAGTTTTTAATCCTTTTCTATAATACTAATCAAACAGAAAAATCAAATGAAAAACGATTCAAAACAATTGCTTTTGTATGCTTGGCGACAATGGCGGTAGTAAGTTGTGACGAGAACAATGATAATCCCATTCCGAGTGGAGAGACTTTCGATTTGGGAGACGGTTCGAATGCTTACGAGATTTCGTCCAATATGACTTTGACCTATCCGAACACCTATAATTTGAAAGGGTTCGTTTATGTTACCGAAGGGGCTACACTCACTATCGAGCCGGGTGTAGTTATTAAAGGAGAGAAAGAGTCTAAGGCTACGTTGATTGTGGAGCGCGGAGGCAAACTCATTGCCGAGGGTACGAGCGAACGCCCCATTGTATTTACATCGGCGCAGGCTCCGGGCAAACGTAAACCCGGTGACTGGGGCGGTATTATCCTTTTGGGCAAAGCCAAAAACAACATGGGGAACAGACTATCGAAGGCGGTGTCAGAAGTAAACATGGAGGTAACGACGATACCGATAACTCCGGTGTATTGAAATATGTGCGTTGCGAATTCGCCGGTATCGAGTATTCGACTGATAATGAAATCAATGCCATTACGTTTGGTTCGGTGGGTAGCGGAACGACAGTCGATTATGTACAAGTCTCTTACTCGGGAGACGATTCTTACGAATGGTTCGGCGGTTCGGTAAATTGTAAACACTTGGTGGCGTTGGGAACTTGGGACGACGACTTCGATACGGATAATGGATTTTCTGGTAAATTGCAGTTTTTAGCAGCTTTGCGGAATCCGAAGATCGGGGATAAATCGGCATCCAACGGCTTCGAATCCGATAATTGTGCCGACGCTGCGACCGTTGAACCTTATACTTCCTGCGTGTTTGCAAACGTATCGATGTTCGGTCCGGTACTTGATCCGACGAATTACACTAATGAGGCTGGCGTAAATGGAAGTCTTACTGATGCTCGTTTTCAGGCTGCCATGCATTTACGCCGTAATACACAGTTGAGAGTGTTTAATTCTGTATTTGCCGGATTCCCCATTGGATTAATCATCGAGAATGATAAAAACTCAAAGACTCAGACTCATGCCACCGAGGGAAATTGGTCGTTTCGAATTGTGTGTTCGCCGGTATGGTTAAGAATTATCAAGATGCACAATATTGGGCGAATGGTACACAGTTCGATCCTTCGGATAACGGAGCTTTTGCAGATAGCTATTTCAATAGAGAAAGAGGCAAGAATATCGCTTATACGGCTATTGACGATTTGAAACTGCAAAGAGACCCTCAGAATTTGACATCGTTCTGCATGGTTCCTTCTCAGGACAGTCCGTTAGTAAGTCAGTCTGCCGATTGGAGCCATTCTCTGGTTTCTTCCGGTTTTGAACAAGTGGCCTATATAGGTGCGTTCGGACCCACAGAGACCGCTGCTAATAATTGGACGACCGGTTGGACAAATATGGATCCGCAGAATACGGTCTATTGATAAAAAGATTATCGATCTAATACTATTATGAGGATATTCCCGTTTATAAAGGAGTATCCTCTTTTTATTAATCATATATATTTATTTTTTTATGAATCAGGCTCGGTTTCGTATAGTTTCACCCCCATTTTTTTGATTTGTGTTTTAATGTCCAGCGGCATATTGTTGTCGGTGACGATTGCACTCAATTTAGAAACGGGGGGCGATAAAGGCAAAACTTTTTTATTGACTTTTGATGAATCGAAAACGGCGATAGTTTCTTTTACCATTGTAATCATCGTTTGATTGATATTTGCTTCTTCTATGTTGGAGTAGAAACTCCTCGTTCCAAATTAAAACTGTCCACACCCAGAAATAATTTGTCGCAATAAAATATTTTGAGCGTGTTCTCGGCTATGGGACCGACCGTAGAGACTTGAATCTCTTAAATGACCGCCCAGTAAAATGACATTGAACCGTTTGTATTTACTTAATTCTATGGCTATGTCTATGGCATTTGTAATGATGGTTAATTGTTTGAACGAGTGCAGGTTTTTAGCAATTTCCATCGTTGTACTGCCCGAATCGAGAATGATGGTTTCGTTTTCTTGTATTAGTGTAGCCGCCATGCGCCCGATACTTCGTTTTTCTCGATAATGAAATCTTTTTTTCTCAGTCGTAGCTTGTTCTTCTGCAATGTTTAATTTCAGTAAACGTATTGCTCCCCCCTCTGACTCGTATCAATAAATTCCTGTTTTCAAGCTCTTCTAAATCTTTTTCTGATAGTAACTTCCGATATATTAAACATTTGGCTAAGGGAAGATACCAATATTTTGGGACTGCTTTTTAGAAGTTGTAGTATTTGCGCTCGGCGCTCTTTGGCTGAATAGTATGTTTCCATTGTTGCGTAGTTTAATGATAAGGTTTTGGGATAAAAATATTTCGAATCGAAAGTGCTTGTACTTAATTTTAAACTTGTACCAAATTATTTTATTACTAAGGTAGATTGTTTTTTAGAATACACCATAATTTAATAAATATTATATCGACAAATCTTTATTTTATAATGTATTTTAACAATCGGAACATTTCGAAATATTTTTATTTTTATATAAATTATTGATAATCTTTTTATTTATAGATTTTCATAAAGTATTATTTAGATATTTGTTGATATGATATTTCGAATCGAAAGTTTCGCTTGTCTATATTTGTGATAGAGAAATAGGACAAGAAGAGTGATAATAGAGTTCTCAATTTATTTTAACACAGTACTTTATGGATTTAAGCGATCATAAAACGGCTACATATTGTGAAATTATGCAGCAACCCGATGTTTGGTTGAAGGCGTATGATTTGGTTTGCAGAAATGAAGCCGCGATACAAACTTTCATTTCGAACAACCATATCGGAAAGGATGCCGAAATTATCTTGGCGGGTGCTGGAACGTCGGCCTTTATTGGAAATGCATTGGCCGGGATTTTTGTGGAAAAAGGCTATTCTCAATGTCGAGCCGTAGCGACGACCGATATTATTACTTATCCCGAAAGTTGTTTGCCTACCGGAAACCCTGTCGTCCTCATTTCTTTTGCCCGTTCGGGAAACAGTCCTGAGAGTTTGGCGGCCGTACATATTGCCGATAAATATTGTAAGAAAGTATTTCATATTATCATAACCTGTAATGAAACGGGCGATTTAGCGAGAGAGGGTTCTCGGGATAATGTGTTGCTGGTGTTACTTCCACCGGAAACAAACGACAAAGGATTGGCTATGACCAGCAGTTTTACGACTATGGCATTGGTCTCTATTTTGATTTTCAATATAGAGCAGTTGCCGGAGCAAAAAAGTAAAATAGAGGCGATAGTAACTTTTGCACGGGATATTTTGAAGAACGGTGAAAAATCGCTTTCCGAGATTGCTGCGCGAAAATTCGGTAGGGCTGTATTTTTAGGCTCCGGCGCATTGAAGGGAATAGCGGAAGAGTGTCATTTGAAATTACAAGAGCTTACCGATGGATTGGTCGTTTGCAAGTTCGATTCGTTTCTTGGATTCCGTCATGGTCCCAAAGCTGTGATCAATAAAGATACCGTGCTCGTATATCTTTGTTCAGATGATGAAAAAGTGTTTCATTACGAGCGTGATCTGATACGCCAAATTAACGAAAATAATAAAGTCGTAGCTCAAATAGCGGTCTCGCCTTCGGGGATAGTCATACCGGGGGTGAATCTCGATTGTGTCGTTGCAGCGACAAATCCCGGGGAATTGCAAAAAAATGAATATGCCTGTATCCCCTATGTTTTGGTGGGGCAATTATTGGGCTATTTCAAATCGGAGAATTTGGGATTGAATCCCGATGAACCTTCGGTTTCGGGAAATATATCCCGTGTAGTGGAAGGTGTGAAAATCTATGACCTTTAAATCGAACGACATGAAAACGACGCAACCGAAAACTGAATATATCCTGAGGAGGATTGCCGAACTAAAAGAAACGCAACATATATCCCGCACGTTGTTGGCCGTGTGCCCCAATTCGATGGCGGTCATTAAGGCGGCATTCCGTTCGGCTAAACGAAATAATGCGCCTATAAAATTTGCGGCGACACTTAATCAAGTCGATTGCGACGGAGGATATACCGGAATGACTCAGTCGGTTTTTACCGATGTATTGCGTATGGAGTCTCAGGCAGTCGATTACACGGGGCCTTATATCGTGGCCGTGGATCACGGAGGGCCGTGGTTGAAAGATGTACAGTCCGTCGAGAAATGGGATACCGATAGAGCTATGGCTGCGGTTAAGAAATCGTTCGAAGCTGCGGTTGCTGCCGGTTACGATTTGATACATGTCGATCCGACTGTCGATATTCATGTTCCCAAAGGGGAAATCATAGATATACATCTGGTAGCTAAACGTACGGTGGAGCTGATCGAACATACCGAAACATTCCGACGGTCTAACGGTTTTCCCCGGTTTCGTATGAAGTGGGGACGGAAGAAGTTCATGGAGGTTTGGCCGATGAGAGTGTGTTCGATACGTTTATCGTCGAGTTGAAAGCCGGATTGAAGGCTTGCGGTTTGGACGATGTATGGCCCTGCTTCATTGTCGGTAAAGTGGGAACCGATTTGCATACGGTTACTTTCGATAAGGAGGTAGCACGTAAGTTGACCGCTAAGGTGGCGAAGTTCGGGAGCTACATCAAAGGGCATTATACCGACGGGGTTCTGAATCCCGAAGATTATCCGTTGTGCGGAATGGGAGCTGCCAATGTAGGGCCTGAGTTTACAATCAGTGAATATGATGCGTTGATGGAACTCGAAGGAATAGAGAAGCGACTTCATGCGGAGGGAAGAGTTGCTGTTTGTTCCGATATGAAAAATGTGCTTTGGAAACTTGTCGATGAATCGAATCGTTGGCGCAAATGGTTGCTCGAATCGGAAAAAGGCCATCATTTCAATGAGCTTTCCGAGGAGAGAAAATTATGGTTAGTGCGGACAAGTTGCCGTTATATCTGGCAAAAACCGGAGGCGATAGTAGCTCGCGATCAACTTTATGAAAAACTTGAATCGGAATGGTTATGAGTCCGAAGATATTGTTTTGATGCGCATCGAACACGATATGGATAAGTATTTCAATGCGTTCAATTTGGTAAACCTTAATGATTATCTGCTATGAAACCGTACGATATTTTGGCTATCGGGGAGTTGAATGTCGATTTGATTCTAAATAATATCGACGGAGAGCCCGAAGTGGGGAAAGAGAAATTTGCCGGGGATATGATTCTTACGTTGGGAAGCTCGACTGCTATTTTTTGCCGCCAATGCCGCAGCATTGGGCGCAAAAAAAGTGGGCTTTGTGGGAATGATAGGGCAAGACACTCTCGGTAATCTGATAAGAGAGAGCCTCGAAGCCAAAGGAGTGGACACCTCCATGTTGATAGAAACCGATGAACACTCTTCGGGGGCGACGATTGTACTGAATTATGGCGAAGACCGTGCTATGGTAACTTATCAGGGTGCAATGGCGGTCATGTCGTTTGCCGATATAGACAAATCGGTATTTGAAAAATGTCGTCATATCCATATATCCTCCATATTCCTACAACCGGCGTTAAAAGCCGATTTGGAAAAAATACTCGATTACGCTCGTGTACAAGGCGTGACGACTTCGCTCGATACGCAATGGGACCCGACAGAAATCTGGGATTTCGATTATACCCGCATTTTACCGTTGGTTTCGGTGTTTTTGCCGAATGAAAAAGAACTTATGTTATTGACCTCTTCCGAAACGATCGATGAAGCTGTCGGGAAAATAAAACCTTATGTCAATACAGCGATTATAAAAATGGGGAGTAAAGGGTCTCTGTTGGTTCGTCGGGGAGAAGAACCGGCATTTCTGCCTTCGTTCTTGAATACGGAAGTCGTGGATGCTATCGGCGCCGGCGATAGTTTCAATGCCGGGTGTATTTCGCGATTTGTCAAAGGCGAGACTTTGGAAGATTGTCAGCGATTCGGGAATCTCACAGGCGCCATCAACACGACTGCGGCAGGAGGAACGGGAGCTTTTGCCGATAAAAAAGACCATCGAGGAGATAGCACGGAATAGGTTTAATCAGCACATCACATTATAACAGAATATGAAAGTTCAGGAAAAACTTAAACAGTTTCAGCTTGAAAGGAAAGCCATTCTGGCAACCAATTTTTACAACTACGAGACCTTGAAAGGCATACTCGAAGCCGCATCGCAAGTGCAAGCGCCTGTTATGTTGCAATTGACGAAGAGCTCGATCGATTATATGGGATTGAAGCGGGCGGTTGTATTGGCGCGTCAGGGACTCGAAGACTACCGGCTTGACGGTTGCATACACTTGGATCACGGAGGTTCTGTCGAGTTGGTGCAACGTTGCCTCGATGCCGGATTCGAGTCGGTAATGATCGATGCCAGCGAAAAGAGTATGGAGGAGAATATCGAAACGACTTGTAAGGTCGTAGAGATGGCTCGACCGTACGGGGCTAATGTGGAGGCCGAATTGGGCTATGTGCCTAAGTTGGGACAAATGCAAGATTCGTCCGGTTTTACGACCGTGGAAGATGCCGTTCGTTTCGTCCGAGCTACACAGGTAGATGCTTTGGCTGTGGCTATTGGGTCGGCTCATGGATTTTATAAATCGACACCTCGTCTCGATATCGACCGTTTGGCCGAGATACATGCCGCAACCGATGTGGTTTTGGTTTTGCACGGGAGTTCGGGTATTCCTCACGATATGGTTCGGGAGGCTATTCGCAACGGTATAGCCAAAGTCAATTTGGCGACAGAGATAAAAAGACACGTTTATGCGGGCATTGAAACAAACCTTGCAGAATAGCGATGAAATCGATTTGCGAAAAGTATTCCCTAAGGCGACCGATTCTGTGGTAGAACTATTGTGCGATAAATATAAAATGGTGGGAAGCGCCACCGAATGACGATAAGAATTATTACGAACTTAATCTTGGTATATGAAACACTGTTATCTGTTTTTAGTCGCTTTGCTTTTTGTTTCGACCGGGTATGGACAGGAGAATATACTGTTGGAAGAGTATATGCCGAAATCTATTTATAAAATACCCGAAACGAAGGTCGAGAAAGCGAAATATCCGGTTATCGATGCACACTCTCACGATTACCCTTCTTCGCTCGAAGAGGTTGCTCAGTGGGTGAAAACTATGGATAGGAAAGGCATCGAGAAAACAGTTGTATTGACTGGGTATACCGGGGCTTCTTTCGATTCCATCGTAGAAGTTTATGCTCTTTATAAGGACCGGTTCGATTTGTGGTGTGGCCTCGACCTGTCGGATTACGGAAAGTCTTCGTTTGTAAAAACAGCCGTCGAGGAATTGAAGCGTTGCCACAAAATGGGAGCTAAGGGTGTCGGAGAGGTAACCGATAAAGGATTGGGCGTATATGTCGCATTTCAGACGAATATGGCCGAAGGAATCCATTTGAACGACCCTTTGATGTCGCCGATTTATGAAACTTGTGCAGAGTTGGGGATGCCATTGAATATCCATGTAGCAGAGCTTATTGGATGTATCTGCCCGATGATAAATATAACGATGGGCTAATGAATGGGAAGAAATGGAAAATCGATATGTCAATACCCGGCATGCAATCCCACGAACAGTTGATTGCACAATTTTCGGAGGCTGTTAAGAATCACCCGAACACGTTGTTTGTCGCCTGCCATTTCATCAATTGCAGTTATGATCTTTCTATCGTGGGAGGTTACTCGACGAGTATTCCAATTTATATGTCGATATGTCGGCCCGTTTCGGAGAGACGGCAAGTATTCCTCGCTACATGAGGAAATTTTATACTCGTTACGCCGATCGCATTTTATATGGGACCGATAACGGTATGTCTGCCGAAATGTATGAAACGACATTTCGGATTCTCGAAACCGACGACGAACACTTTTATGTTCCCGATTATCACTATCACTGGTATTATTCGGGTTTTGACCTTCCCGATGAAGTCTTGCGAAAAATCTACCGGGAAAATTTCATTCGAATTATGAAATAATTTAAGAAAAGAAACCATGAAACACATCGATAAATACACGATTATTTCAATACTGTCCTCGTTTTTACTGTTTTTCTTGCAGCGAAGGTCTCGAAATAAAAAGCGGTTCGATGATTCTGTCTGTGGATAAGGATATGCACATGACGGTCGAGTTAACCGGAAATGATGCTCCTTTGACCGAAAAAGCCAGACTGAATATATAGAGCTGGAAGAGGGGACGGTATCTGATTTTAAATTAAAAAGCCGGGATACCCGGGTAGTTGGGGATACTACTGTCTATACGTTGATTGGAGAGGCTTCGATGCCTTTCGGTGGTACTATCAAAAAATACAAACGATTAGTGGATCGTCGTTTCCCCGGTATGGCCGTTACCGAAGTAAAATATGTGAATGAATCTTCTCGCGATTTGCATGTAGTGAAGTGGGTAAACCATGCGTTCCGGGTGATCGATAACGAAGATACTCCGGCGTTCTGGTCTTTTCAAGGTCAGTCTACCATAGAACGAGCCGATTGGATTCTCCCCTGTCGATTCTACCTTTTATCAACGTAACTATATGGGAATGAATGATTCGGATTACGGTGGAGGTATTCCTGTAACTTGTTTGTGGCGTAGAGATCAAGGTATTGCCGTGGGACATGTAGAACTTTCTCCCCGGTTGGTTTCGCTTCCGGTGAAAAAAATCGAAATACGATAACTATGCAGAGGTCGCGGTCGAAAGTACGGAAGAATCGGTCGTGGCATTTACACAGGACGATACGATTTCTACGGTGCGGACATTCGTATCGGCATATGAAGGAGATTGCTTTGCTCCGCTTCGACAGTTTTCAGAATATATGCAGGCTTCCGGGTTGGTAATGCCCGAATCGGAACCGGCCGCATTCGAGCCCATGTGGTGTGCGTGGGGATATGAACGAGAAGCCACTTTGCCGAAATCTTAGGGACTTTGCCTAAGGTGAAAGATTTGGGCATCAAATGGGCGACTGTCGATGACGGTTACCAAATTGCCGAAGGAGATTGGGAGCTCGATACCAAACGTTTCCCCGGTGGCGATAGGGATATGGTCGATTTGGTGAAAAGATGAAGGCCTATGGTTTGAAAGTTCAACTTTGGTGGGCTCCGCTGGCTGCCGATCCGGGTACGAAAGTGCTGAAAGAAAATCCCGATTTTATTACGCTTTCCAAGCAACAGACCCCGCATTATATTACTTGGTGGGACAGTTATTACCTTTCCCCTGTCGATTCGGGCGTGGTGTCGTATAGTCGAGATCTGGTGGATCGATTTATGAAAAAATACGACTTCGACGGATTGAAACTCGATGGTCAGCATTTGAATAGCGTGCATCCCGATTATAATTGGAAGCATCACCCCGAATGTCCCCAATATTCTTATGAGCAGTTACCCGGATTCTTCAAGATGATATATGACGAATCCCGGTCAATCAATCCGCATGCGGTTATTCAAAACTGTCCCTGCGGCTGCTGTATGTCTTTTTATAATTTGCCTTATACCAACCAAACGGTAGCCTCCGACCCGACCAGTAGCTGGCAAGTACGTTTGAAAGGATATGTCTATAAAGCATTGGTTCCTCGAACGGCCTATTTCGGCGATCATGTCGAATTGAGCGATAATGGCGATGACTTTGCTTCGTCGTTCGGTATTGGAGCCGTATTGGGAACCAAATTTACTTGGCCCAAGAATAATCCTAAGGTAAAAAAGCCGATTATCGATTGACTCCTGAGAAGGAGGTTATCTGGAAGAAATGGTTCTCGCTGTATAACGAGAAGATGCTTTCGACAGGAGAATATGTAAATGGCTTGTATGATATAGGCTATTCTCGTCCCGAAGCTCATGTCATTCGTAAGGACGGCACGTTGTATTATGCTTTTTATGCTTCGTCGTTCGACGGTGATATCCTTGTGAAAGGTCTGGAAGAAGGTAAAAAGTATGAGCTGTATGATTACTTCAATGAAGTTTCGTTGGGTGAGGTTGAGGGGCCTGAGGCTCGATTGCATTGCAAGTTTGAGAGAGCGCTTTTGTTCCAAGCGAACGAGGTGAAAAAAAAGTGAAAGTCCAAATTTCTCTATATAATTTTTTAACAAACTAAAAATCTCGATCTATGAATCTATTACAGAAAGTAGAACGGAATCATGGAAAACACAGTATGAAATTTCGGTTTTGTACGCGATTTTTTCGTCTCCTTGATTCTTATGTGCGGATATTTGGGAGCAATGGCTCAGAATATACAAATATCCGGTGTTGTGAAAGATGTTGTTGGAGATCCGTTAATCGGTGTCAGTGTTCTTGTGAAAGGAGGAACAAAAGGAACCTCTACCGATTATAACGGCTTTTACACCATCTCGGCCCCAGCCGATGGAACGCTTGTTTTTTCATATGTGGGTATGGATACCCAAGAGGTGAAAATAGGCGGTTCGAAAAAATTAGATGTGACTATGACCGAAAATGGGAATTACATCGACGAAGTAGTCGTTATCGGTTATGGTACGGTAAAGAAACGTGATTTGACAGGATCTGTTTCTTCGGTGAAGAGCGAAGACTTGAGTCTTGCAGTAGCGCCTTCTGTTGCTCATGCCTTGCAAGGAAAAGCCGCCGGTTTGGTGATTTCCCAAAATAGTGCCCAACCGGGTGGCGGATTGAACATTCAGGTCCGTGGTTTAGGTACGGAGATAGGAGGTTCTTCTCCGTTATACGTGGTTGACGGATTCCCTATCGTAGAGCTTGACCAACCCAGTACGACGAATGAAAGAATGGATGCCGGAACGCAGAGCGTATTGAATTTTATCAATCCGGCCGATATCGAATCTATCGAGGTTCTGAAAGATGCTTCGGCTACGGCCATCTATGGTTCTCGTGCAGCTAACGGTGTGGTTTTAATTACGACCAAGCGAGGAAAAGAGGGCCGTACTGTTGTCTCTTATTCGGGTTCTTATTCTATTCAGCAATATACCGACAATTACGATGTCTATAATCTGAAAGAGTGGATGAACGCCATGAATACCGCAACTTGGGATTTGTGGATGTATGAGAATAATGTCTATCCCTATGGAGATCGTACCTTGCAGGAGGCTATCGATTCTCCTAAAAACGGTTTGGCCTATAAACTGTCGTTTACCGATAAACAGATTGCGGCAGCCGGTGAAGGAACCGACTGGCTCGACTTGATTACCCGTAACGGTAGCGTGCAACAACACAATGTAAGTGTACAAGGTGGAGGTAAGACTACCAACTTCATGATGTCATTGAACTATTATGATAATCGTGGTATTATTAAGAATTCGGGAATGAAACGCTATTCGGCAAAAATTAATGTGGACCAGGTTATCAATAAATATTTCAAAACCGGTGTCAATATTACGGCATCGCGTATTGATAACGACAATACTCAATTGGGGGCTGCTGAATATGAAAAATCGGGTATGATTCGGGCTGCCGTACAGATGAATCCGAATATTCCGGCACAAGATGAAGATGGTAATTATCCTGTCAATCCGCAGTTACCGACCCAGCCGAATCCGGCCTCATTGTTGTTGAATACGGATAAGGGATTGATGGATCGTATCTTGGCAAATGCGTATGTGACTTATGAGCCGATCAAAGATTTGGTGTTCAAGTTCAGTATGGGTATGGATAGGGCTCATCAAAGTCGTAAGACCTATATGCCAAAAGAAACGCTTCATGGAGGCCTTTCCGACGGTATCGCTACGATTAGTGAAAACGATAGCGAGAAATATCTGATCGAGACGACCGGTAGTTATATGAAAGAGTTCAATCGTAACCACCGTATTAATGCGGTAGTGGGTTGGTCGGCCGAGTTTAATAAGGACTATTATGTAAGCGCCGGTAACAATGGATTTATCACCGATGCATTTTTATGGAACAGTCTTCAATCTGGGGAAGGTACGAAACAAGTAGGTTCAGGTGGTAGTGAGAATAAGATTTATTCGGCGTTCGCTCGTGTAGGATATACGTTCATGGATCGTTATTTGTTGACTGCGACTTTCCGTGCCGATGGAGCCAGTGTATTTGCCCGTAATCGCAAGTGGGGATATTTCCTTCGGTAGCGTTGGCTTGGAATATGGCCGAAGAGCCATTTATGGAACCTGCCCGCTCGGTAGTATCAATGTTGAAGCCCCGTGTCAGCTATGGTACGGTGGGAAATGCCGGAGGTGTAGGCGATAACGCATTTGCAGCTTATTATGCACAGTTGGCATATAATAAACAGGATAATAGCCCGCAAACAGGTGTATTTTTAGGACGTTTGGAGAATCCCGATTTGAAATGGGAAACAACCAAAGAGTTCAACGTCGGTTTGGATTTTGCCCTGTTCGATGGACGCATTGGCGGTACGTTCGAATTTTTTTGAACGTCGGATAACGGATTTGTTGACATTTAAGCCTTTAAATACGTACCACGATTTGACTTTGGTTGCTGCCAATATTGGTACAACGGGTGGTCGGGGATTTGAGTTTACCTTGAATACGAAAAATATCGTGACAAAAGATTTCTCTTGGTTCTCCGACATTACTTTCTCTCGTGTGAAGAACTGGTGGGTAGAGCATACGACCGATTGGAAACCTTCGGTGTATGAAGGAGACCATGATCCCATGAGGGCAATCTATTCTCGTAAGGCCATCGGTATTATGCAAGAGGGAGACGAGGCTCCGGCGGCACAACCCGATTTAAGACCGGGTCAGTTGATTATTGAGGACTTGAACGGTTATTTGCGTGACCCTGAGACTGGTGACCCCGTAGTTCGTAACGGACGTTTTGTTTTGACCGGAAAACCCGATGGGCAGATTGACGATGCCGATATGCGTTTGATAGGGACCGCTGATCCCGGGTTTACAATTGGTTTCAACAATACTTTCCGGTACAAAGGCTTCGACTTGAACTTCAATTTCTATGGTTCATTTGACCGTCGAATGATGGATCCCACCCGTATGGCTTATGGTGTTAATGCTTGGGGAATGGCACAGTATGGTTATAATGGCTTGCGAAGCCTTGACGACCGTTGGTTGCCAGATAAACCTTCGACAAAAAATCCCAGTTCTTTCTTTGCCGGTTCGACTTATGGATACGGAGACTGGTTCTATGAAGATGCTTGGTATATCCGCTTACAAAATATAACATTGGGTTATACTATTCCTTCTACGGTAACTACTCGTAAGGTTTTCCAGAATATGCGTTTCCATTTTGACGTGAACAACGTATGTGTTTTTACTCCTTACGGAGGTCTCGATCCTGAAACCGATTCTTATGCGGCTTCTTATCCCAATGCCCGAACGTTCACGTTCGGTGTAGATATTAAATTTTAGTAGACAACAATATAATACGGAATACAATGAAAAAAGATTTTTCGAAAATTCACACTGTTGCTGCTGTTGGTTCCCTTCCTGAATAGTTGTGATTTGGATCCAATTAATTATAGCGATATAAATCCATCAATATTCCCTCAATCCGAAGAGGATTTACAATCGATGGTGCTTTCGTGTTATTATCCTCTGCGCGGTAGCTGGTGGGACGGTATCAATACGACTTCCGAAAGGGGGCAAATGTTTGTGAACGATGCTTGCACCGAAATTTTGGCAGGGGAAATTTGGCGCTCAGAAGTATTGCCATGAGCTTTCTTTCAATACGGAAACTACCGATGTAACCTATTTTTATTATACTCGTGACGAACCTTACGGTTTTATCGGTAAGATAAGTCGTTGTACTACGGTAATGGATATGATAGAAAAGAGCGAATTATCTCGCGAGGAAAAAAGATCGTTATATCGCCGAGGTACGTTGCGCTCGTGGGTATCTGTCATATATTTTGTACGATATGTTCGGTCCATTGGTGATTGCACCTATCGAGGTACTCGACAATCCTCTGAATGAAACTCCGCTCCCTCGTTTGTCTCGTGAGGAGATGGTTAAGTTTATCGAAGACGATTTGAAATTCGCTGCCGATAATTTGCCTTATCCGAGAGATACCGAGTATGGAAAATTCAGTAGAGGTTTGGCCAATATGTTGTTAATTCGTCTATATCTGCATGAAACTCCTGAGGATCAATCTTATTATAACAAGGTAGAGACTATTGCCCGAGAGATGATGACGGCTGATTATGGCTATGCGATGGTCGATGATTACCCGTCCTTGTTCGAATTAGCAGGACAGTCTAAATGCACGTCGGAATATATTTATGTCGTTCCTTGTGCTATCGATGGCCCCAGTCAGAACCAGTGGCACATGATGGCTATGCCGCCGGATATCGATGGTCTCGTTCAAGGTTGGGCAACGGTACAAAGCACGTGGTATTTTTATGATTCGTTCGAGCCTAACGATACGCGTAAAACCTATTTGATTCCTGAATATACGACAGGAGACGGCGTGATTCGTAATCGGGAAAATCCCCGATCAATATCTCGACTTGGGGCCTCTTCCCCAAAAGTATGAGGTCGATCCTGCGGTTCCCGGTAGTGGCGGATATTCCGATTTGGATATAGTCGTATATCGTTATCCCGATGTATTGCTTTCGTTGGCCGAAGCTATCGTGATGAAACCGGGCGGTAGTGTGACGCAAGAGGCTGTCGACTTGATGAATGATGTTCGTGGCCGGGCTAAACTCGATGATAAAAAGTTATCCGATTTTCCCTCGAAAGAGTCATTTATCGATCAGTTGTTGATAGAAAGGGCTCATGAATTTTGGTGTGAAAGCGGTCAATACAGAGCCGATTTGATTCGCTTCGACAAACTGTTGGATAGGGTATTGGAATTGAATGCCGGCCAAGCCCCTTATGCTTCGAAATATAAATATGTCTATCCATTGCCTCCGTCGGTTATTGTCGATGGTAAAGGAAAGGTAATTCAAAATCCCGGATATACTATTTAAGAGATGGGATCGGTGTCCCTCGTTTGAGGGACACCGGTTTTCTGACATGAACTCAATAATTAAATGAAAAAAGCTATGAATATGATATTTAAATTATTCGGTGCCAGCGCATTGATGTTTTTGGGAGTGGCATGTACTTCTTGTGAAAAAGAAAAAGGAGAAAGCGGGAAACCGGATATACCTATGAAGCAGGTTTCTTATAAGGCTTCCAATGAAATAATCGTTAATCCCGAACGAGGTTTTTATAAAGCGACTTCTTGTGAAATGGGAATTTCGGGAGCGTTGAGTGTATCTACGTTGAAAAATTATCGTGCAAATGGATATTCTTTGATATTCAGGTATTTCTATTTGAAAAATTTTAGAGATAAAGCCCTTACTGACGAAGCTCTTCAATTTTTCGATAAAGATATGGCGGCTATGCGGGAGGCCGGCGTGAAGTGCGTGTTGCGTTTTGCTTATACTAGTTTGGAGACTGAGCCTGATGCACCGCTGTCTATTATTCAAACACATATCGACCAATTGAAACCCTATTTGGCAAAGAACGCCGATGTGATAGCCGTTTGGCAAGCGGGGTTTATAGGTTCTTGGGGAGAGTGGTATTATACGACCAATAACTTGAATACACCGTCGGCTCGTAAGGCGGTCCTCGATAAATTGCTTGAAGCATTGCCGGAGGGACGTGTTGTCCAAGTGCGCACGCCTCAATATAAGCAGGAATATCTCCGACTGAACGGGAAGCCTACCACGGCATTGACTGCGGCAAATGCTTATACCAATGGAATTGCAGCGCGTATTGGCCACCACAATGACTGTTTCATGGCCAGTGAGACCGATTATGGAACGTACCAAAATGTGACCGAAGATAAAAAATATTTAGGTCAGGAAGGCCTTTATTTGCCTATGGGTGGAGAGACTTGTCCTCCCGATGGGGTTTCTCCTGCCGATTGTAGTAAGGCTCAGGAAGAAATGCGTAACCTTCGTTGGTCTTATTTGAACAGCGATTATTATAAAGGCGTGAACGATCGTTGGATTGCTCAGGGCTGTATGGATAAAATTAAGCGGGAGATGGGATATCGTTTTGTCCTTACTTCGGGCGAATATACGACTAATGTGACTCCGGGTCATTTGTTGAAAGTCGTTTTGCGGGTGAAAAATGAAGGATATGCCGCTCCGTTTAATCCTCGGGCGGTAGAGTTGGTTTTGAGAAATGTATCGGACCAGACTACTTATGTTTTGCCTCTTGACGTCGACCCTCGTAAATGGAAACCCGAGATGGAAAGCACTATCGAAATAGAAGCCGGATTGCCGACCGATATGCCGATTGGAGATTATGATATTTATCTGAATTTGCCGGATCCTATGGAAACATTGAGGGATAATCCCGATTATTCGATACAATTGGCGAATGAAGGCGTTTGGGAAGCTGAAACCGGATATAACAGTCTTTTAATGAGAATTAATGTAACTTCTGATGAGAAGACCGATATCTATAATGGAGATTTAGTATTTACGAAAAAAAATGAGTGATTCGTAAATGAAGTGATATAATTTATTAACCAAAAAATTACTGTGATGAAAAAAACAATGAAGTATTTTATGTTTTTACTAGTAAGTACAATGGTTGTATTTACTTCTTGTAAAGACGAAGATGAACCCAATGGAGGCGGCGGTACTGCTGGGAACTCTGCTATTTCAGAACTGGCGGTAACTCCGAATGCCGATGTAAAATATGGCGATGAGGTGACTTTGACGGCTAAATTTGCCGATGAAAAGGTTTGCGTCAATATATGATTTCGGTAAGTAATGCCAATGGGGCGTTTTATGAAACGACAAAAATGCTTACCGGAAAAACGTATGACATGAATGAAAAGATAGCTCTTCCGTTACCTAAAAATGCAGTGGCCGGGGATTTGACTATTTCGGTTACGGTGAAAAATTCCAGCAATGAGTTGAGTACGGAAGAAGTTGGCATTAAAGGTGTAACGCTTCCGACATTCGATGCTCTTTATCTGGCCTTAGATAACAATTTGGTCTATACGATGGAAAAGGACGGAAATGTATTTTCCGTGGAAGATTTTATTCCGGCCGGTGCTACGGGCAAGATTTATGCCAATAGCAATAAAACCGGTATGTCGTGGGGTATGGAAGGAGACGAGATTATAGCTCTTGGAAAAGACAATATCGTATTCGGTGGCGAGGAAGAAGCCTATTTTAAAATTTCGTTTAATGCAGTTAGTTTCGAATTGACTTTGGGTAATGCTCAAAATTGGTCGCCGATTAGCGAATCGCTTTATATCTTCGGTACGATTTCCGGTCACTGGGACGATAACGATGCTCCCGACAATGGTATTTGGATAGAACGTTCGAAAACGAAGATGCAGGGATATCAAAATGGTAATCGCAAATATTGGGCATGGACTCCGCCGTCGGACGGCACGGGTAGCGTAGAAACCGATATGTGGGGCGCTATCGTTGCCGGACAATTTTATTTCAAAGAGGGAGGAAAAGATAATTTCTTGACATTCGCCAATCGTCGATTGACTTTGGGAGCAGAGGACAAGGCTGCCAGCTTCTCGATTACTTTGGGCGGAGCTTTCTCGATGAAAGTGTTTAAAGAAGGTGAAGAATATACCAAAGTAGAGTTGAGCGACGGTACTCGCACATTGGCTTATACTAACGAAGGTATTTATATTAACGGAGCATTAGCTCCTTCTGCCATATCTTTCTGTGGCTCTTCGTTGGCGTTGATCGATGGAGAGTACTTCTCGTACGAGGGATTGGCTCAGTTGACGAAAGACCAAACCGTAACGGCCGAGGGAGTCGATTTGTCTATGGCTTATTGTGATCACGACGTGTTTACCGGGGCCGGTAATCCTACTTGGAAGATGATTGCCCCGACAGGCGAATACTTGATACGTCTTGATGCTTTCTCGGGGACGGTTTACGTCATGAATAACGTGGGTTATCCCGATGTAATTTATATGGACGGCTGGTGTTGGAATAGATTTATGGGTATTGAACGTGGCTCTTGGAATGTAAAAGACTCGTTTAACGTTGTATCGGACTTCGCCGACGGCGAATACCTATCAGGCAATAGCAACCATTTTGCCGTGGGGTGGTGACGTTTCGTTCTGGGCAGCTCCTTATACGGCAGAGGAATATGGTAAATACTGTATTTCTGCGAAATATTTTGACGGGGTGACTCCTGCTGGCGATAGCGGTTTGCTTTTGCCTGTTCCGACAGAAGAAACTTACTATAAGATAGTTGTCGATTTGAAAGACGGGTTTACTATCGACAAAGAAAATCTGGACGGTGAGTATTACACGATTGTTCCGGCAAACGGTAAGAAATTTACGGTCACATTTACTCCTACAACATTATAATTACATAGCTTTTTTCATTCCTTTATTGCGGAGCGGCAATCCCGCCGCTCCGCTTTTATTTTCTTAAATTCGATATATCATGATGAAAAAAATTATACATCTCTTTTTCCCGGTTATTATGCTTTCTCTTTTTTCTTGTCACGATACAGAAGCGAAATATGAAATGGAAGAACCTGATTTCGACGGCTTCGTAAAGATATCGTTGCAGTCGCAAATTACAGGAGTACAACCGATGACGGGTATCGTTTTGTGGGCAGATAACGCCAAGCGGAATACCGATGCCATCAGCCTTGAATATTCGTATATGCAATATAAGGATATAGTGAAAGAAAAAGGCGTGTATGACTGGACTCCTCTCGAACAAATTCTCGATGCTGTCGCATCCCGAAAGCATCAAGCCATTATCCGATTTTGGTATACCTATCCGGGATATGAAAGCGCTGTGCCTCAATATATCCGCGAGTTGCCCGATTATGAAGAAACCGTGGCGTTGAGTGAGGGAAAACGGACCGGATTTCCCGACTGGCGGCATCGAGTTACAACGGTTCCACAAAGAGTTTTATCAGAAATTTGCAGAACGGTATGACAATGATCCGCGTTTGGCATTCCTTCAAACCGGTTTCGGCTTATGGGCTGAGTACCATATATACGATGGGCCGAGAATTATGGGACAGACATTTCCTCCAAAGAATTTCAAGCCGAGTTTTTCAGGTTTATGAGCGAAACATTCAAGAGTACGCCGTGGAGCGTTTCTATCGATGCCGCAAGTTCGGAATATACTCCTTTGGAAGCCGATGCTTCATTGAGAAATCTAAAATTCGGTGTGTTCGACGACTCGTTTATGCACGAGACGCACGACGAGTATAACGGCAAAAATTGGAAGATTTTGGGAGAAAAACGATATCAGACTTCGCCCGCAGGAGGTGAGTTCGGCTATTATACGAAATATGATCAGGAACATGTATTGGATTATCCTGACGGTATACATGGCCGGAATTTCGAAGGTGAGTCCAAACGGTTTCACATAACTTATATGATCGGGAATAACCAGCCTTCGTACCAGACAATGAATAGAATCAAACAAGCGAGTATGCTGTGCGGCTATCGTTATGAAATAACAGATGTGAGAGTGAAAGAGGACTCTACTTTGTGTACAGATAAAGAATGCGGGAGTGGCTCCCATTTATTACGATGCCTACGTCGCAGTCAATGGAGTTCGTTCCGAGTCCAACTTGAAAGACTTGCAGCCGGGTCAGAGCCGTTGGGTAGGAATACCGGCCGGTAGTACCGATATGGAGATAACCATAGAATGCGACCGTTTGGTAAGCGGCCAAAAAATCGAATTTGACGCCGATGTAAAGGCGAATACGGGTGAATGCCGATAATAACAACCGTTTATGCTTGTCGAGAGTTATACTTACTATTAATCCTTAATTTAATCCAAATGAAAA
>VOFI01003520.1_pt1 | contig 80187 bp, 96 predicted proteins | sample 5384131 | NCBI WGS metagenome assembly VOFI01 (sample SAMN12384728, study PRJNA508395) | human gut metagenome | isolation source: healthy gut H | host: Homo sapiens
TGTAGGAAGGCTGTTGTGTACCACCTCACAAGAAGTTGAGAATTATACCGAGAAATTGTTGCGATATGAGCGCAATCCCGGTAATGGAGATTTCAGCTATTTGAAGAAAGCCTTTTACTGTCAAAGCGACCAATTACAAGAAAATAATGAAGCCGAGATAATAAAAAAGAGCTTGGGGGACGACCTTTATCGAGCATAAAATCATGCAAGAAGAGCCCTCTTTCGATGCCAATGAAACCACCGGCCCAACCGGGAAGCAGGTAATCGACGAGATGAACAATCGATATGGCTTTTTTAAGCTGGCATGGACATGGAGCCCCTTCACATATAGTGGTAAGTAATAGTGCTCATGTTGATAGCAACCGCGTGATTACAGCATTCAAAATGTTAGTCCAGAAGGTTTTATCCAAGAAAGCGGTCACGGATTGGATTGCTTGACCAATCACGATTATCCGGCCATAGCCTATTCAATAGCCTGTACAACAACACCATTTGATATTTATGGCAGTTATAATATTCCATACAATATAGGGAGTTCCTTTTACTGTGGCTGGGTTATATGGTGGCCCTGCCTTTTTGGGAAATACACGTGAAGGCTATTATAAAAATTATGCTTCGGCCACATTGGAAGAAGAATTTGTCAACTTAATCAAGGCGGGTAATTGCATTGGAGCAGCGGAGGCTCTTTCGAAGGCGTATTTAAATGAGAATAAAGATTCTGTTAATGAAGTTAATACAGATCTTGCTCATAAAGTTATTTTGGCTCACCATCTAATTGGCTGTCCCGAATTCTCCATGTGGACCGATATTCCATCGGTTTACAGCGATATATCGGTAACTCGAACCGACCACTCGATTACCGTATCCGGTGCAGGAATAACAGGCAGCAAGATCGCCATTACGTCGGGAGTCAATCAACTGCCCGAGGTAAAAGAGGCGACAAGTACAAATATCACATTTGCCAATGCCTCACCCAGCAGCATCGTAACAGTATATAAAAGCAATGCCATACCTTATGTGGCACCGTTGTATCTGCAAAACGACACGTTAGACGCTTCGCAATATTTCCAGGTGAACGACATTCATATCGGTAAAGCGGTAGATACGAACCGCACCGAAGGGAATGTGGTTATAGAATCAGGCGTACTGACTTTCGAATCGAACGGCGATGTATGGATTGGCGACGGACTCATCATAAAGGGTGGAGCTACATTGATTATCAAAAACACTGGTAAAGCCATTCTTTCCGGCGGACTTGTCGAAGGGGCGGTACCCTGCAAATTGAAGCCGGCGAAGAATAGAGATACAGCCTGGCTTTGAAGCAAAAGCAGGAGCAAATGTCGAATTTAAATAAAACTCACAGATATGAAAACACAATCACTACTTTGGGTTTCGCGCTGATATGTCTCGGCTGCATCGCCAGTCAGGCGCAGGAGTATGAATATGTGCCCATTGTGCGGGAGAATGTTCGATATACATTTAGTGATGGACAGACGATGACTATTTTGCCGGATAACCGATATGTGAATGGGCAACTCTATGCCTATGCCTATATGCCCGACTTTTCGTACAGGGCAAAAGATTTTTGATATTCCTGCGTGAAGAGTATAAAGTCGTCTATCAAGTGGATTAAATATAGATCATTTCGATACGGTTCCCCAGAAATCCGAAATTCCCATCTACGACTTCAATGTAGAGCAGGCTGGCGATACCATGTGGGCCTGGCACAACGACCCGCCCCTATTTCGGCATGGAGGTCGAGTGGATTGACACGATACTCGTCAACAACACATACAGGGGAGACGAATCAAACTGAAGGATGTCGATGGAGTCTGCATCGAGGGTATAGGCTATACCGGCAAGCGTAATAATCTCTATTATCCCTTTTGCAATCCCGACACCGAAGCGGGGACAAAATATCTCGACCGGTTAGAGTCCTTTGAAAATATAGAGAACCGCCTTATCTACCAACCCGAGTGGTCCAGATGGGGCACCTATGAATATGTGCCTTTCGTGCGTGAAGGGGGAAAGTGGGGATATGACGAATGCTATCGTTTCGAGGGCGATACGGTAGTCGGCGGGGTGTCGTACAAGAAATGCTATGTGAGCGAGAGCTGCCCCTTCGAAGAGGGGCAGACACTCTATGGCCTGGCTCGCGAGGACGATCGGGTGGTCTATTGCCTGCGTCCCGGCGACGAACAGGAGACGGTACTCTACGACTTCAGCGTCGAGAAGCCCGGCGACCGGGTGCCTACCCGGCTCAATCCCGAAGGCGAGCCGGTGATTCATATCGACACCATAGCCGTGAATAACGACCAACTGCGGCGACGCATCAAACTGTCGTCGGGCAGTTATATCGAAGGGTTCGGGAGCCTCGAACCCTGTCGGGGATTCTTCTTCCCCTTCGAAGCTACGACAGAAGAAATCGGGGACCCTCACAACCGGCTCGGATACATAAAGAATATGGAGACCGGCGACTATGAATATAAAGGGACAGTCAACACGCTGCGCGACGAGTGCGAGTTTGGCCGATCGTACGAACCGTTTGTCAGAGACTGTGAATACGGCTATTACGAGGCCGATTACTATTACCACGGCGGCGACTTAACGGGCAATTATGTCCATTACCGCATAGCAGGCGACACAACCATCAACGGCAAGGCATACAAGAACATCTCTCTCACGGGCGAATGTCCCGACTGGGATAGAATCCCCTTGGCCAAACAAATCAGGGAAGAGAATCGACAAGTATATTTCCGAGGTACGGAAGAAGAGATAGGCTATGATTTCAACCTGACCAAAGGCGATGGTATTATCTTGAGCAACATGCACAATTCCTTAGATACTGATATAAATATAACCGTATACGATGTAAAAACCGTCGAATTTGCCGGGAAAGAACGCAAGTGCATCTACTTCAAAAATAGTTATGGCTATTATATAGGCTACTGGATGGAAGGCATCGGCGATATGAATCAGGGAACCCTATGGACTTTCGATGATCATGAAGGCTGTCCATATCCAGACAGACCATGTGACGACGATAATTATTTTCTTTATTATCTGCGGGAGAACGGAGAATATATCTATTTACAGGATAACCACAACGGAACTCCTCTGGACGACGGCAACTGCATACTGGCCGTAGGCGGACCCGTGTAGCAGCCCTGCGCATCGCCCGCACGCCCGATGCCTTGGTCGTGACCCTGCCGGGCGACGGTTACCGCCTGGCCGAACTCATCGACACTACCGGCCGCTTGGTGTGGTGCGAATACCTTGACGGTGAACCGGGCGAGGTGATTATTCCCACCACCGGCCTCGCTTCGGGTATCTATGTGGTAACTCTCACCGACAATCGCGGTGGGCGTATCGTGCAGAAAGTCGCGTGGTAATTGGATATAGTCAGGATTTTTAAGGAGGGTCGTCTAAGGGAAGTTGCAGTTGAACCCCGTCGAGACTGTCTTCGGGTGAACTGCTTACTCAGACGCTGATAAACCTGATTTTGCATCCCTCGAAGTCACAGGTAGACAGTAGTTTTTGCGATAGGTGGTGCAACGTTGTGTCCGAGCCGACCGGTGTAGTTTGAGTTTTCGAGCGGGTAATCTGTTTGAAATTTTCAAATTCGATTAAGGATAGCGGAGTTGAAGGTTTTTCCCCCTATGGCTTTATAGTAAATAAGGTACTAAATAAGATTAAAATTTGTAATAAAAAGAGAAAAAAAGAAATAATTGGGTCGATGTTACAGCTTTTGGCGGGAAATACCTATATTTGTATAGAAATTTGGTGGGATAATGGCCGGAAGTTCGAAAGACATAATAGATTCACTGATTGCTAAGTTTCATGCTATGAGTGATTTATGTAAGGCTTTCGAGAACGAAAACGGTATTTTGAAAGAGCAGTTGATGCATCAGAAACAAGAGATGCAAGCTTTGCAAAGTAAGTACGAAGAGTTGGAGAAAAGATATGGAAATTTGAAACTCTCGAAGACGGTTGTGGGGCAAGATGGTTCGAGTACCGAAGAAACAAAAGTCAGGTTTGCCAGATTAGTGCGGGAAATCGATAAATGCATCTCACTCTTGAATGAATAGATGCTATGAACGATGATAAATTAAAAATAACTCTGAGGATCGCCGATCTGAAAAACCCCGTTAGCCTTGCGGGTCGATTATGGAGCGGACGAAAAAATATTGGAGAGATGCTGCCGACTTGTTCAACAAGCGTTGGGCTTTTTTATAAGGACAAGTATAAAGACGGATTGATGGATTCGGAATCTATGATGGCGATGGTGGCGGTAGAGATGGCTCGATTGTACTGTGAAATGGTACAAGACCGTAAAACCTTGCTGGCCGATTTAAGAAAACTTGAAGCCGAGGCTGCGAAGATATTAGACGGACATACCGGAGAATAACGGTACGGAAAAGAGAGATAATTCCTGCACTGCGACAGGTCCTTCGAAAGGACAGGTTGGTAGTGCTTTTTTTATAACTATAATTTAGAAAAGATGAATTACATACTATTGATTTTTTCAGTAATTGGCGGTTTGGTCATAGGGGGCTTGTTGTCTTTCTGGTGAACCGCTATCTGCTGGCGACTCGGTCGAAAACGATTTTGGAAGAGGCCGAAAAGAAGCCGAAGTAATTAAGAAAAACAAGCTGCTCGAAGTGAAAGAGAAGTTTATCCACATGAAAGCCGAAATGGAAAAGCAGGCGAATGCCCGCAATGCTAAGATACAGTCGGCCGAGGCTAAACTGAAACAACGGAAATGCAGCTTTTCAGCAGCAACAAGACCTGCAAAAAGAGAAAAAAAGTGAGACCGATGCCATTCGCGCCAACCTCGATACTCAGCTCGAAATGGTAGAGAAGAAAAAACAAGAATTGGAAAAACTCCATAAGTCCGAAGTGGAACGGCTCGAACACCTTTCGGGAATCTCTGCCGAAGAAGCGAAAGAACGTTTGGTAGAATCTTTGAAGGAAGAAGCCAAGACGCAGGCAGCCTCTTATATCAACGACATCATGGACGATGCCAAAATGACGGCCAACAAGGAAGCGAAACGTATCGTGATACAAAGTATCCAACGGGTAGCGACCGAAACGGCTATCGAAAACTCGGTTACGGTATTCCACATCGAATCCGATGAAATCAAGGGTCGTATTATCGGGCGTGAAGGTCGTAATATCCGAGCTCTCGAAGCGGCTACCGGGGTGGAAATTATCGTGGACGATACCCCCGAAGCCATTGTGCTTTCGGCTTTTGATCCCGTTCGCCGTGAAATCGCCCGTCTGGCCTTGCATCAGTTGGTAACCGACGGACGAATCCACCCGGCACGTATCGAAGAAGTGGTTGCCAAAGTGCGTAAACAGATCGAGGAAGAAATCATCGAGACCGGTAAACGCACTGCCATTGATTTAGGCGTGCACGGTCTGCATCCCGAATTGATTCGTTTGGTGGGTAAAATGAAATACCGTTCTTCCTACGGGCAGAACTTGCTGCAACACTCTCGTGAAACGGCGAACCTTTGTGCCGTTATGGCTTCGGAACTCGGTTTGAATCCCAAGAAAGCCCGTCGAGCCGGTTTGTTGCACGATATAGGTAAAGTGCCCGATGAGGAACCCGGAATTGCCGCATGCATTGTTAGGCATGAAGTTGGCGGAGAAATATAAGGAAAAGCCCGATATTTGTAATGCTATCGGAGCTCACCACGACGAAACCGAAATGACCAGTCTGTTGGCTCCTATCGTACAAGTGTGCGACGCTATTTCGGGAGCTCGTCCCGGCGCCCGTCGCGAAATCGTCGAGGCCTACATTAAACGGTTGAACGATCTCGAACAGTTGGCTCTGTCTTATCCGGGCGTGTTGAAGACTTATGCCATACAGGCCGGTCGAGAATTGCGAGTGATTGTCGGAGCTGACAAGATAGGCGATGCTGAAACCGAAAACTTGTCGACTGAAATTGCAAAACGTATTCAAGACGAGATGACTTATCCCGGTCAGGTGAAGATTACCGTTATCCGGGAAACTCGGGCTGTAAGTTTCGCCAAATAACAAGGAGACGCCATACCGCTCCACTTTAAAAACGAATGACGAGGCCGTAGGGCGTTACCCGAATGAAATTCGTGTACGATCTATGGCTTTGTTCTTGTTAACGACAAATTCAAAATGGATAATACAAACGATAACAATACGATAAATCCGTCGGAAAAAACACAGCTCGACCCGTGCGCTTGTCGTCGGAAAGGTGCGAAATTGGAAGTCTACGACTGGCTGTCCGATGTTCCCGAATCGCACGACGATACCGATTTGGTCGAGGTGCGTTTCAAAAATACCCGAAAAGGATATTACCGTAATACAACTCATATCAAACTCGCTCCCGGCGATTTGGTCGCTGTCGAGGCTTCGCCCGGTCATGATATCGGTGAGGTTACTCTCACCGGGCGTTTGGTCTTGATACAGATGAAAAAGAACAATGTAAAGATCGATAATCCTGAGTTAAAGCGTGTCTATCGGAAAGCCAAACCCAATGACTTGGAAAAATTCGAAGAAGCTAAGGCGAAAGAGCATGATACGATGATTCGAGCCCGCAAGATTGCCGAAGATTTGCATTTGAATATGAAGATCGGCGATGTCGAATATCAGGGAGACGGTAATAAGGCTATCTTCTATTACATTGCCGACGAGCGGGTCGATTTTCGCCAGTTGATTAAAGTGTTGGCCGAAGCGTTCAGGGTGCGTATTGAGATGAAGCAGATCGGGGCGCGTCAGGAGGCCGGACGTATCGGGGGCTTGGGACCCTGTGGTCGTCAATTGTGCTGTTCGGGTTGGATGACCAACTTTGTCTCGGTAGCGACCAGTGCTGCCCGTTTCCAAGATATAGCCCTCAATCCTCAAAAGTTGGCCGGACAATGTGCCAAATTGAAATGTTGCTTGAATTATGAGGCCGATGCATACGTGGAAGCCCAGAAGCGGTTACCATCGCGAGAGATTCCATTGGAAACGAAGATGAATACCTATTATCACTTCAAAACCGATATTTTCAAACGTGAGATGACTTATTCGACCGATAAGTCTATTGTCGCCAATTTGGTAACGATTTCTGCCGATAGGGTATTCGAGGTAATCGCTTTGAATAAGAAAGGAATAAAGCCCGATACATTGGAGTCGGAAGCCGGAGCTCGTGCTCCCGAACGTCGTGATTTCGAAGACGTGGTGGGACAAGATAGTTTGACTCGCTTCGATAAGGCGAAGAAAATAAGAAACGGAATAATAACGGAGGTAATAACAATCGTCGTCAACAGTCGGGCGAGCGCAATAACCGTTCTAATAATAACAATCGGAATCAGAATAAGTCTTCCCGCGATGGAAATAAAAAGGGCGGAAATGACAATGGCAACCATACGGCTGCTGCTCGCAACGGTAGTGAAAAACAATTCGTCTAAACCTGCCGCTTCCGATAAGAAAGAATAGATGGGCGTATGTGGAGGAACTTGGTAAATACAGGTATCGTTTGTCTTTTGTTGGGAGGCACGGTCTCTTGCGGGCGAACCGATGTGTATAACGAGTTTAATACCCTTCCTAAAAACGGCTGGTTCAAACGGGACGTACAACGCTTTACACCGGAAGTTCCCGATACTGTGAACCGGTATGATGTCTATTTGTCTCTGCGGCATAACGGAGATTATACGTATAGAAATTTGTGGCTTTTCGTTTCTTACAACGACGAGGGCGGAGTTTTGAAAACCGATACGGTAAATTGTGAATTGGCCGATGAGTTCCGGACGATGGTCGGGCGGAGGTTGGGGCTCTTATTATCAGCAGGAGGTTTTGCTGAATGACGATTTCCGCTTTTCGGGCGAGAAGGAACATGTCTTCACTGTGCAACAAGCTATGCGGGACGATCGTATCAGAGGAATTTCCGACGTGGGGATTCGTATCGTTCCTCATGAAGAAAAATAATACAAAATCGAAGCACAACGATTCGGTAGAAAATCCGTGGGGGATAGGCTTGAATTTTAGAGATGAATTCTTTGTAAATAATCACATTTCGGACTAATCGATGAGGTTGATACGTTTCCTCTGTTGCGGATATTTTTTAACCTCTCCGTCACTGTGTGCTACCTTCCCTATATGGCTGCTCCACACAGAGGAGGAGGTTTAATACCTTTCTGCCACATTATTTTATCGAAAGAGAAGGATTGCATTTACCCTTCTCCCTTGCCGTGTTCCGTAGCATTACGGTGAGTTGCGTTAGCGATATAGGGAAGACACCGAAGAATCGATGGTTTCTGAGGAGAGGGGGTTAGATGTGTAAAAACACAATTCCTTCTGATTTTCCACGGAGTCATATCTTTGCTAAATTATCGACTAAGTCATTATAACCGATAGGGCATATTCAGAAATGATAAGCCCTATTTTTGTCTATAAAAAGAGAGTTGCCCTTTACTCCCGCAAAAGGCAACCCAAGTTCTCAAAAATTAAAAAGATGCAAATTGAGACTTTATGTGATTATTAATTTCCTTCCTGAAATTTTTGATTCATTTTCAACAGGTTTATTGTATAAGCTACTACATTTTGGGATTCTTGAATGACAGTGAGGTAAACGATTCCTACTTTGATGTAGGAGACTTGTTCCCGCATGTGACGTATTTCTTCCCGTTTGAGTACACCTAATTGATTGATGAGTATATTCCCTTGATTGTAGAGGGCGGCAAGATCTCCGAACGCATCTTTTTCGATCGATTGCCGGCTTTCCTCCAAGAACGATACGATCGATTGCGCTATCTCTCCAAAGCTGTCTTTCTGGCTTTGCTCCAAAGGATTGAAATTATTGTCGGTATGTTCCAAACAAGGTTCGCAGGTTCTTTTTTATGGAGTGGATAATGTCGTAAGAGAAATCGTTCCCTTGAAAATAATAGAGACCTTTTTCTAATCCTACTTTGTCATTCAAGTGGGAGACTCCTATGGTTCCCAAACGTTTTACTTGTTTGAAGTATCGCCGTTCCGTTTCTATATCGCCCATCGCTTTGCGCAGGGTTCTGTAACTTTCGTTGAGGAAACCGGTGGTGACTCGATGATATAGGTCAGCACTCCATTCGAGGACTTTGGCGAATTCTTCCCGGCTGAATTTTCTCAATAAGACAAGTGCTTCTTGCTTGTCTTTGTTGGCGACCATCTGTTGTGCCAGCGAGCTGTTTTTTTCTTGTTTTAGTTTTTTATTGTATGATATTTGGCTGTGTATGAGCATATAAGCGGCTAATGCTCCCAACAGGATAATAGCGATACTACCTCCGAAATAGACAATCATCGTCACTGTAAAACAAATCAAAAAGCGGCTCCGGCCGTGAGAAACCAACCTCCGATAACGGAGATGACTCCGGTGATACGGTAAACGGCACTATCGCGTCCCCAAGCTCTGTCGGCAAGAGATGTACCCATAGCAACCATAAAGGTGACATAGGTAGTGGATAGGGGTAGTTTCAACGAGGTTCCCAGTGCGATCAACAAGCTGGCAAGCACCAAATTTACCGAGGCTCTAATTAAGTCGAATGCCGCACCGTGTTCGAGTATGACTTCGTCTTTGTCGAATCGGGCGTTGAGCCAAGTTCTGGCTTTGGGCGGTATGTTATTGACAATAAAAGAAGATGTATTTGTTGTCATGCGCACCAATTTACGAGCGATGGGAGAAGTCCCGAAACTTTCTTCTCCGGCTTCTTGGCGGGATAGGTCGAGAGAGGTTTTGATTACGTTATGTGCTTTTTTGGAGGTGAGCAGGGCGACAACCATAATTATACCTGAACCGATGAGGAATATGGAAGGCGTTGAAGCCGAATCGAGAAGAGAGGTCATCAAGTACTGATCGGGACTGACGCCGTTGCTGTTGGCGATGTAGTCGTGGTAGGTCGAATAACCGGCCAAAGGCATACCGATAAAGTTGACTAAGTCATTTCCCGCAAAAGCTAATGCCAGAGCAAAAGTTCCCAACAAGACGACTATTTTCAAAATGTTTATGCGACACCACATGAGTACCTGCATGAGTATTGTCGTGCATAGGAAGCAACAGCCTAAAAGTATTTGTGTGTTGTCGTGAATCCATTGGCGGTTTTCGGGAGTCATCAGCGTGGACTCTTTTTTAATCCCTTGATAAGTATGAAATAGATGATGGAGGTAGCCGCGAATCCGCCGAACAGCGCACCGAAGTATTTTAACTGTTTCCGGTAATTGAATTTGAAAATCAAGCGGGCGATGTATTGTACCAAAACACCAAAGAAGAAGGCGATGGCTACGGATACGAAAATGGCTACGATTACTTGCAGAGCTTTGTCTGTATTGATGAGGTCTCCCATTTGCAAGGCTCCTGCGCTATTTATCGTTTTCACGATAGCCAAAGCAAATGTGCCGCCTAACAATGCGAATATCATCGATACGGTGGTCGATGTGGGGAGTCCCATCGTATTGAATATGTCGAGTAAAACTACATCTGTGAGCATGACCGCCAACAAGATACTCATGATTTCGTTCATGTAGAAATATTGGGGCTGATATATTCCATGTCGTGCGATATCCATCATACCGTTCGACATGGAGGCTCCTAACAAAGATTCCTATTGCGGCGACCGCCATAATTACTTTGAAGGGGGCTGCTTTTTGCCCCGATAGCCGAATTAAGGAAGTTGACGGCATCGTTACTGACTCCCACCGATAAATCGAAAATGGCGATGAGAAAGATAAAAATAACGATGATCAGATAGAACGTTTCCATAATGTCCAATTTGCATGTTTTTTCACTCGCAAAGAAACGATATTGATGTTACAGAAGCGTTACAAACATGTATCTATCTTGTTTCTTTTCTTCGATTTTCGTCGGTGGAGTGCCGGAAATTCGAGCAGGAGATTCTGTAAGAGGCAAAAATGTCCTCGGTAATTGTTCGATTACTTTCGGTATCATGGCTTTCTCAATAGACTATCTTCATCGTAACTCGATTTTGTAAAGCTCGTCAAGGTTTACTTTCATTAGAACGTTGGATTATATCCAGAATCCTATAATCGTATCTGAAACAATTGAATCCTATGCGAATTTTTCTCTCTTTCTCAGAAAGATTCGGACGAATTGTAATATTGTTTTTGACCGGTAGAGTGGCCGATGAGATGATAATTTCTCCCCAGTCGTAGGAATAGTCTGCCCTGTCGTTGTATAGGTCATTTTCTACGCTGTCCAGATAGCATTCTATACCGTTTACTTCTAACCAGTTGACGAAGCAAAAAGGATTCTTTTCTTCTGTACTATAAACAGTTAGCTGCCCTCCTCCCGCCGGTATCGTATATTCGTCACAGGTCGTTTGTTTCAAATCTGTACTCTCGATTTTCAAAGCGACCGGATTGAATTTTTCTTCTTCGTTAAGAATACAACCAGAGAATATCACGATATTTGTGAGTATCAGTAGCGTTCCAAGAATTTTTTTCATGAGCTTCCGAATGAAAGATTACTACTTAATAAATGCCAATTGTGTGAATTACTGCATTTCGAACTTTGCATTTATTACGCTTTTCCACATCTAAACGGATTGTCGATAGACTATTTCTTTTTGCTTTTATTCTCTTTCTTTATTGAATCTGCCGATTTTTCGATTTACTTGCATTCTTTGTTTCTCTGGGTTCGGGCTTTTTCCATTTTAAAATCTGAGCTGTCCGTGCCGGGAGGTAGAGCATGAGCCATTCTTTGTTGTCTTTTTCGAATAACGGGTCGTGTCGGGTGAGGTGTTTCACTTTCATATCGATGAGTCCGTATCCTCCGAATTCGGGATCGTCGCTACTGAGTATATGCTCGTATTCTCCTGTCGGGGCCAAAATGCCGTATCCGTTGAAGGATTTGAACGGGTGGAAGTTGAATACGAAAAGCAGATCGTCGCGCAGGAATGCGAGTACTTGGTCTCCGTCGTTTTCACAGAGTTTAACGATAGGGGTTCGTTCAAATTTTTTCTTTTGGCTTACGACGTGAATCATGGCTTCGTCGAAAGCTCCGAGGTATTGATATTTCAAATCATTTCGATTACGAGGTCCCATTGCCGACGAGCGTATTTATAGGACCAGCCGTTTCCTTGACGTGGAAAATCGATCCATTCGGGGTGGCCGAATTCATTTCCCATGAAGTTGAGGTAACCACCGTTGATGGTCGATAGGGTTACCAGCCGTATCATTTTATGCAGGGCCATGCCTCGATCTACGATCAGATTGGTATCTCCCTTGCTCATGTGCCAATACATGACGTCGTCGATGAGCCGGAAGATAATGGTTTTATCGCCGACCAGTGCTTGGTCGTGGCTCTCGGCATAATTGATGGTCTTTTCATCGGAACGCCGATTGGTCAGTTCCCAAAATATGGCCGTGGGTTTCCAGTCTTCGTCTTTTTTCTCTTTAATGGTCTTTATCCAGAAATCGGGTATTCCCATAGCCATTCGGTAATCGAACCCTATTCCTCCGTCGTTGAATTTCGCTGCTAATCCCGGCATTCCGCTCATTTCTTCGGCGATGGTTATCGCCCGAGGATTTACTTGGTGAATGAGTTCATTGGCCAGAGTGAGATAAACGATGGCGTTGTCGTCCTGCCCTCCGTTGTAATAGTCGTCGTACGAACCGAAAGCCTGTCCCAAACCGTGGTTGTAATAGAGCATCGAGGTAACGCCGTCGAACCGGAACCCGTCGAACCTGAATTCGTCGAGCCAGTATTTGCAGTTGGAGAGCAAGAAGTGGATTACATCGTTTTTTCCATAGTCGAAACACAAAGAGTCCCAAGCGGGGTGCTCTCGCCGGTGGTCGCCGTAAAAGAAAAGGTTGTACGAGCCATCGAATCGACCTAACCCTTCGACTTCGTTCTTGACGGCATGAGAGTGTACGATGTCCATAATGACGGCTGTTCCCATTTTATGAGCTTCGTCGATGAGCGATTTCAATTCGTCGGGTGTCCCGAAGCGGTGCTCTTGTATAGCCATGATTTGTATGGCGTTGTATCCGTCGGCAACAATGCGGGGAAGTATCTTTTCTTTAAATTCGGTATAACTGCCAACTTTTTCTTCCTGTTGCGCCATACCGATGTGACATTCGTAAATTAGTAGCGGGGAGGTTTGGGGGCGAAACGGCTTTTTTGAAAAAACGAAAGGCTTTTCGGGATCCCAAATTTGTGCCGAGAAGATATATGTTTCGGGGTCTTGCACGACTCTCGTGGCCCATGCCGGAATGCGTTCTCCTTGTCCTCCGGGCCAGTGTACAGATAGTTTGTAAAAGTCGAGATGGTGTAACGTATCGAGTGGAAGTTTTATTTCCCATACTCCTCTGCCGATGGCCAATAACCGATATTCGGGGCGTTCTTTCCAGTTCGAGAAGTTTCCTATCAAATAGATAGCATTGGCATTGGGCGCCCACTCCCGAAATACCAGTGGCCGTTTTTCTTTATGTAATCCGAAGTAAAAGATAGCCGTCGGCAAAATCGGAAAGGTTTCCTGTTCCTCCGGTTAGTTCCGAAATTTTTTCCACGGCACGATTGTGCCGGCCTTCGATAGCCTGTTTATAGGGAGCCAGCCACGGGTCGTTTTTTATCAGTTTCAGAGTTTTCATAGGGCTGTATTTTAAGGAGGAATATAAAGAGCGATGCAGTTACTGCTTCTGCCCGTTGTTTCTGTACAAAGAAAAAACAAATGACCCGATGTGAAAATTTTTTGCACGGCTGGGCTCGATTTCCTTTGCATCACGTGCAAATATAATGAAAGTCGAGCGCAGAACAAACAAGTTTATTTATTTTTATATCGAATGTGCTTTTTGTATTCGGTAAGTTTAAATATATGAAAATTTATGCCGGAGACGACCGTGTGGTCGAAAAATCGACTTTGTGTTTTCCCCCGGAGGTTATTTTTCGGTGTGTTTTACTTCGATGGACAACTTTCTTTATCTTTATTCCTTCGGGGAAATTTGTCACTGATGAGAGGTGTGGCGGTTCGACCGGCGTATGTGGGGTGGGTTTTGTGACAGCCGTATTCTGTATTTTTTTCGGTTCAATAGTTTCGGTTTTTCTCCTTCGTGTGGAACTGTGTTTGTTGCCGTTTCTTTCCCGTTTGTCATCGGTTGGATTTCGTTAGAGACGGGGTAACTTCGGCAGAGTCTTTGGGGGTGTATTTGCGAGCATAACGTTCGAGGGTGTTAATGCTGCTCATGAGCGTTTTTCACTTCTTTGGGATGCTGCATAATATCGAGTTCGAGCAATTGTGCGTAATAACGCAGCAATACTTGATTGCGTAACAGTTCTATTTGCATACGGCTATTTGCCAGTTCCCGGGTGAATTTCTGTTCTTGTGTTTCCATACTTTTTTGAGGCAAATGTATGGTCGGGGCATTCGCATTTTATGGCATGATTGAATTTTTTACCCGATCGGTATCGGGTAAAAGTAGGGAGGAAGGGATATGTCCGATATAAGCAGACTGATGAGATGTCGTTTTTCAATACCATAAGCAAGAATGATGTAGTATTTCTAACCCTCTCATCGTCGCTACCGCTCCTCTGTCTCTCCCCTATATTTTACTGTGCAAAACACAGGGGAGAAGTGTTAATACTTTTGATAACAGGAACAGAGAGGTATGTGTTTTTCCTCCTCCTCTTTGTGGCGTCAGCAATAGGGGGAGGTGGCACGCAGTGCCGGAGGGAAGTCCGAGAGAAGATTTATGTCGTTATTTCGGTGCGATGTTCAATTCGAACGGAGTATCGGGCGTATATCCGCTACGGATTCTCCACTCTTGCGGGTAGAGGTTGTTGGTTCGGTTGCCGAGATGTTTTGCCCAGCCGAGAGGAAATCCTTCATAGGTGACAAGTATATATCCTCGGGGTAAGTCGGTGGGCAGGAAGAGGCTTTCTCGTCGGAGGTAGGCAAGGGCTGTGTCGAGGGAGGCCTCGTAGTGGACGACTTGGTTCGTATCGAAGGCTGTGGAGAGGGCCAGCGAGATATGCGGCACGTAGTCTTTTCCTTTGAGCGTGGCTACGGTGATACCGGTATGCAACAGGTCGAGATGTCGGTCGAGGAGTTTATAATCGGTTGTATATTCGGCCGGGATAGCGATAATTTTCTCTTCGTCGGATATGAATGTATAGCGGTCGGGGTTGGCAACGAGAAGCCTCCATTCATCGGGTATAGCTATTCGGGGTGTTTTATTTTTTTGTTGCGTTTCTCTGTCTTTTCGGCTGTCGAGAGGAGAGCCTCTCGTCGAGTTTCACCGGGTTCGCCCGGTTTCCGAAGGATTGCCATAAAGAGACCTTCGCCCCGGGTACGGTGGGGCATGAAGCGATAGGCGGGCAGATCGCCAACGAGTGCAGGCGTTATGTTCCAAGCTGGGTCGATATCGACTGTGAGAGGTATGGCTCCGAACTTTTTTCGGAGGAAACCGATCATCTCCTCGTTTTTCTTCGGTGTTGTAGGTACAGGTGCTGTAAATGAACAATCCGCCGGGTCGAAGGGCATTCCACACATCGGTGAGAATGGCGCGCTGTCGTTCGGCGCAATGCGCCACATTCGCCGCAGACCACTCGGTGATGGCGGCGGGGTCTTTGCGGAACATGCCTTCTCCCGAACAAGGGACATCGGCGGCAATGATGTCGAAGTATTCTTCGAGTGCGCCGAATGCCGAGGCTTCGTTGCGGGTGACTATGCAATAGGGCGATCCCCATTTGACAATGTTTTCGGTGAGGATATGCGCCCGGTTGGGTATGACTTCGTTGCTGACGATTAAACTGCCGACCGGGAGCGACGCAACGGCATCGGTCGATTTTCCGCCGGGTGCGGCACAAAGGTCGAGATAACGGACCGGCTCATGAACGTATTGCCGGATTACCCGATTGAGGAACATCGATGCCGCTTCTTGTACGTAATAGGCTCCGGCGTGAAGCCGAGGGTCGAAGGTAAACGTTGGCCGGGAAGAGAGATAGAACCCATGTCGAGCCCAGAGAACCGGATCGCCTATCGTGCCTGTCGGAGTGCTTTTCGAAGGGTCGAGCCGTATGCTTGTCGGAGATTCCGATTCGAGCGACTCGGCAAAGCGGGGATAGTCGTCGCCGAGTAATCGGCGGGTACGTTCGATAAATGGGGCAGGCAGGTCTGTCATAACAGTTTCTGTTTTTTTCTCTTTGGGCAAAAAATACCTATTTTTTGTCGAACGGTGAAAATGGGTTTTGCCGATAAATCGAATTTGTATGCTCAAAACCGCATTATATCTGATTCCTGTTCCTCTGGGCGATACACCAGTCGAGCAGGTGCTGCCTTCTTATAACCGCGAAGTAATAGCCGGGATACGTCACTTTATCGTAGAGAATGTGCGTTCGGCCCGACGGTTTCTCAAAAAATCGAATCCCGATATTTGTATCGACGACTTGACGTTTTATGAATTGAACCGTCACACGGAGGCGACGGAGGTGTCGGGATTTCTCGAACCGTTGCGGCAGGGATATGCGACAGGCGTGATTTCGGAGGCCGGTTGCCCGGCTGTGGCCGACCCGGGGGCCGATGTGGTGGCGATTGCCCAGCGGGAACATTTGCCTGTGGTTCCATTGGTGGGCCCTTCGTCAATATTGATGTCGCTGATGGCTTCGGGATTCAACGGGCAGAGTTTCGCTTTTCAGGGTTATCTGCCTATCGAGGCGGGAGAACGGATAAAGAGAATCAAGCAGCTCGAACAACGGGTATATGCCGAGGGGCAGACGCAGATATTTATCGAAACGCCTTATCGTAATCATAAGATGATAGAGGATTTGGTGCGTTCCTGTCGTCCTCATACGAGGTTGTGCGTGGCGGCGGATATTTCTTGTCCTGATGAAAGTATTCGTACGCTCTCGTTGGGCGAGTGGGCGAAGACGAAGTATGATTATCAGAAAACCCCTGCCATTTTTTTTACTTTATAAGTAGGTTTTTCCCTTTGATTATAGAGTTTAACCCCTCGCCCTTCGGGCATTCCCCTTATATTCCTTTATGGGAACGTAATACTACACATAGCAGGGGAGGAATTTTAATGCCCCTCTGCCGCATTATTTTGGAGAATGAGATGGATTGTATTAACCCTTCTCCCCTGTGTGGCGTTGGCCATATAGGGGAGACACCGAAGAAACAGTAGTTTCTGAGGAGAGGGGTTAAGAAGAATAGCATAGAATTTTTTAATTATAGATTTAACCCCTCCGTCTTGCGGACACCTCCTCTATATTTTGCGTTGTAAAACACCCTGTAATGCTACAAGACACGGTTGGGGTGAAGTTGAAGGACAATCTTTACTGGCAGAATCGTTTTTTTTGCCTTTATGCTTCGTTGGAGATCGAAGAAATTTAAACGGATTCTAAATATCTTACCTTCGATAATTTTCAATTGTGCCGTTAAAAAGCTATCTTTGTGCCCCGAGGAGAAAAAAGGATATGAGCTTACAATTTCTAAGCCTTGCCAGCGGCAGTAGCGGCAATTGTTATTATCTGGGAAACGAGGAGTATGGCATACTGATCGATGCCGGCAAGGGTGTGCGGACGATCAAGAAGGTTTTGAAAGAGTATGGTATCCCTTTTGAAAAAATCGTTGCTCTGTGCATTCCCCACGACCATGCCGACCATATCAAGGCGGCAGGGACATTAGGCGAAAAAAAATACGGTATACCCATTTATACCACCGAGGCCATCAAGAACGGAATGAATCGTAATTATTGTATGGTCGATAAAATTTACAGCGCTCATCGGCCTATTGTAAAAGAGATTCCGTTCAAGATCAAGGATTTTACGATTACAGCCTTCGAAGTACCCCATGACGGGAGCGACAACGTAGGCTTTTTTATTTCTTACGGGAATTTGTATTTTGCTTTTGCGACCGATTTGGGGCATATCACCCCTACTGCAGATAAATATTTGCGGCAGGCTAATTATCTGGTCATCGAATCGAATTACGATGAGGCGATGTTGCGTAACGGTTCTTATCCTCTTCATTTGCAGAGACGTATCCTTGCCGATAGCGGCCATATGGACAATGCCCGTACGGCCGAATATTTGGCTCGAATCTATACGCCGGCTTTGCGAAATATTTTTTCTATGTCATCTCAGCGGGGATAACAATCACCCTGAACTGGCTTATAAGACGGTGGAAAACCGACTTTACGAGGAAGGCATACGAGTGGGTAAAGATGTGGAGTTGGTGGCACTTACCCGTAATCACCCATCGGAGCTTTATACGTTTGAAGAGTCGGAAAAAATGGATTGGGAAAGTGCGGTTTCGGGAGAAGATGATTGTCTTGGATAGCCGGATCGTTTGCCGGAGTGTCAAAAATAGTGGTTGCGAGAAATTTTTTTTGAATAATCGTTTGCCGGTTTCTCGAAAAGAGTTACCTTTGCACCCGTTCCGTCTAAGAAGTCGACTCCGTAGCTCAGTTGGTAGAGCAAATGACTCTTAATCATTGGGTCGAGGGTTCGAGTCCCTCCGGGGTCACAGAAGCGCTTGCAGAAATGCAGGCGCTTTTTGTAAAAATTCGATAACAGGAACAGAGTGATGTATCTCCCCCCCTATATCCCGTAGTATTACGGAGAACTGTGTTAGCTATATATGGGAGAGAATATACAAGAATAATCCTCACTAAATTTTTACTGACCCATTTTTGCCTAATATGCAAATGGTAGGCTGCATCTTCTGTATATGGTAAAGAGTAGGCTTTGCCATAAAACAAAAAAACACCTGCAAGACTGATTCTTACAAGTGCGGACATATATAGTTGTTTTTGGGATAGTGGGCGTTGACGGTTCGAACCGCCGACCCTCTGCTTGTAAGGCAGATGCTCTAAACCAGCTGAGCTAAACGCCCTTGTTTTCGTGAGCTTTCGCTCAACAAGGTTTTGTCCAAGATTTTGTGGGCGTTGACGGATTCGAACCGCCGACCCTCTGCTTGTAAGGCAGATGCTCTAAACCAGCTGAGCTAAACGCCCCTGTTTTCGTAGGCTTTCGCCCCACAGGGTTTTATCCGGGATAGTGGGCGTTGACGGATTCGAACCGCCGACCCTCTGCTTGTAAGGCAGATGCTCTAAACCAGCTGAGCTAAACGCCCGGATAGTTTGCCGAAAAGCGTTGCAAAGGTAATACTATTTTTTATCTGCAAAACAAAAAATGAAATTTTTGTGTAAAAATTGCCGGGGAAATCGTATTTTTTGTGCTCTATTTCAAATAAGAGACTATGGAATTATCATCACTCACGGCTATATCTCCTGTCGATGGCCGCTATCGCAATAAGGTGGAACTCGAATCGGTTCCGGTGAGTGGTAAGTTTGGAGGAGCTACCGGTAATTTCAATGCTCATCGTTTTGCTTATCCCGATATCGACTGGCCGGCTTTCGGGAACAGATTTTTGAAGGAGCGGTTGGGGATAGACCGGGAGGAATGGACCACTCAAATTTCGAATTACGACAATCTCGCCGCTCTGTTCGATGCATTGCGCCGTATCAACACGATTGTGATAGATCTCGACCGGGACTTCTGGCAATACATTTCTATGGAGTATTTCAAGCAGAAAATCAAAGCGGGAGAAGTGGGGTCGTCGGCAATGCCTCACAAGGTGAACCCCATCGATTATGAAAATTCGGAGGGGAATCTCGGAATAGCCAATGCCATATTGGACCACTTGTCTTCGAAGTTGCCGGTTTCGCGCTTGCAACGCGACTTGACCGATTCGACCGTGTTGCGGAATGTGGGTGTTCCTTTGGCTCATACGTTAATTGCCTTCCATAGTACAATCAAAGGCTTGAATAAACTGTTACTGAACGAACCGGCTATATATCGCGATCTCGATCAAATGTGGAATGTGGTAGCCGAAGGTATCCAGACGATTTTGCGGAGGGAGGGTTATCCTCACCCGTACGAGACTTTGAAGGCTTTGACACGGACGAATACGGTAATTAATGCCGACTCCATACGGGAATTTATCGATACGCTCGATGTTTCGGAATCGGTAAAAAGAGGAATTACGAAAGATAACTCCTCACTCATATACCGGGTTTTGATGAGGTGGGGAAGCCTCGCAAGATTAGATGAAAAATAAAAATGAGACTTGTAACCGAAGGAGAATAAGAGAGCCTCTTATTCTCCTTCGACATTTATCGCATGTCGGTTCTGTATTGGGTTCAGCAGAAAATCAGAAGGAATAGACATGAATTTTAGCGATGAAATTCTTGACGATAGCAACAGTTCGATCTCTTCGGCGAAGGATTGAGAAAGATAATGTATTATGTTTTTGAAGGCTTAATCCTCTTGCCCTTCGGGCACTCCCCCCTATCTCATCTGCGATGAACAGAGGGAGGGTGTTGATACTTTGATATGTTTTCCTCTGTTGCGGATAATTTTATTTAACCCCTCTGTCCTTCGGACACCGCCCCTATATTTTGCTGTCGCAAAACACCCCGTAATACTACGGGACACGGCAGGGAAGAGGTTTTAATAATCTCACTCCAATCCCTCACTGTTCTAAAAAAAGGCTGAAATGTCCGGCAATGCCACATAGATACAATAGGAAGAAAAGGTTAAAATGGTAATTCTCATTTCGGCACAGGGATAGATTTTACTCTTCTCTCCTGTGTTGCATAGCGATAGGGGGAGCGGCCGAAGAAACAGTCGTTTCTGAGGAGAGGGGTTAAATATGCAGGACAATCTTCACTGATTCCCGTATTGAGTATGTATTTATTGCTTTGAACGGTTGTAAGGCAGATTCTTTGCGAGCCGGACGAACAAAAGGCCCGAGCTTTTTGTTTTTTAAGCAGAAAATAACAACTTATTCGATTGTAATAGAAGCAAATGAAAAATCCTTCGTATCTTTGCAACGTGTTTACAAACATAGGCTGCGGCTCGATAGTAAATTTGTTTTTACTTTCGGTTTGCACGAATTTTTGTTTATGAGAAAAAAAAAAAGAACTATCATTTATAACAGATGTTTTTAATAGGCCGAGAGGCTTGTATTTTTAATTACAAACAATTTCTATGGAAAGCGAAAAAAGAGCTAAGCGTCCGCGCATCGGAATGTCGAACCGCGAAGGTGCGACCGAGCGATATGAAAAAGTAGAGTACAGAAGAAATGGAGGAGAAGAGGGACACTCCTCGTACAGTGCGAATGCGGAAAGACCATACTATCCCCGCAATAACTATGGAGATGGAGGAAATCGTTCTTACGGCAACGAACGTCCTAACAACTATGGTAATCGTCAGGGAGGGTATAGCAATAACCGTCAGGGCAATTACGGAAACAACCGTCGGAACAATAACTACAACAATACTCCGAGGTATAATCAGGATTATAATCGTAATAACGAAGTGGGAGAGGGGTTTCAGCAGCCTTACGGGGAAAGTGAGAGACCTCGTTATCCGAAGCAAAACAATCGCCCGGGCGGATATAATAACCGGGGGTATAATAATCGTGGAGGATATAATCAGAATCGCCAGCAACCGCGTCGGAATAATAAGGTGTTCAGCCGCCCGCAGCGCATCGAATATGAGTTGCCGGAGGTGGATCCGAATGAACCGATTCGTCTGAATAAATTTATGGCTAATGCAGGGGATCTGTTCCCGTCGTGAGGCCGACGAATTTATTCAAGCCGGAGAAGTGTTGGTCAACGGGGTTGCCGTGACCGAACTGGGAACGAAGATTACCCGTAATGATACGGTGACATTCCGTGGCAAGGTGGTGACTTTGGAACGCAAGATTTACGTGTTGTTGAATAAACCTAAGGATTGTGTGACTACATCGGACGACCCGCAAGGACGAACGCTTGTACCGAACGTATTTATCCGGTGGGACGTCTTGACCGCAACACGACCGGTGTGCTACTGCTGACGAACGATGGCGACCTTGCATCGAAACTGACGCACCCGAAATTTATCAAGAAAAAGATATACCATGTGTGGCTCGACCGAGATGTGAGCGAGGAGGATATGCAACGAATCGCCGATGGTATAGAATTGGAAGACGGCCCCCTATACAGCCCGATGCCGTAAGTTATGCCAACGAGACGGATATGAACCAAGTGGGTATCGAGATTCATTCGGGTCGGAATCGTATCGTGCGTCGTATTTTCGAAGCCTTAGGGTATCGTGTGGTTAAACTCGACCGGGTTTATTTCGCCGGGCTTACCAAGAAGAACTTGCAACGGGGACGTTGGCGTTACCTCACTCAGCAAGAGGTGAACATGTTGCAGATGGGTTCATTCGAATAAGAAATGTTTATCACGTCCCGAACGGTTCTCCGTACGGGGCGATGCTTAAAAAAGTGTACAATTATATAGGAAAGTATGGAAACAATGAAAAGAACCAAAGTCGTCGATGCATTTGATGCATCTCTTTACGGGACAAAAGTGAATGTAAAGGGTTGGGTGCGTACGCGCCGTGGCAATAAAAATGTGAACTTTATTGCCGTGAACGACGGTTCTACCATTAAAAATATACAGGTCGTGGTGGATCTCTCCAAATTTTCGGAAGCGGAGATGAAACCGATAACGACCGGTGCTTGTATTAGTGTCATCGGTACATTGGTGGAGTCGCAAGGTAAAGGTCAGCAGGCCGAGATACAGGCCGATAGCATAGAACTTTACGGTGGCGCCGACCCCGATGTATATCCGTTGCAGAAGAAAGGGCATACGCTGGAATTTTTACGGAAATCGCACATTTGCGTCCTCGTACGAATACATTTGGAGCAGTGTTGCGTATCCGTCACAATATGGCTTATGCCATTCACAAATATTTCAACGATCGGGGATTTTTCTATTTGAATACTCCGTTAATTACGGGTAGCGACTGCGAAGGTGCAGGTGCTATGTTTCAAGTAACGACTCTCGACTTGAACCAAGTACCTAAGACCGAGGACGGAGCGGTGGATTATAGCGAGGATTTTCTTCGGCAAACCTACCAGCCTCACTGTATCGGGACAGCTCGAAGGTGAATTGGGTGCGATGTCTTTGGGCGCGATTTATACGTTCGGCCCTACGTTCCGCGCCGAGAATTCGAATACGCCGCGTCACTTGGCCGAGTTTTGGATGGTAGAGCCGGAAGTCGCTTTCAATGAAATCGGAGAGAACATGGATTTGGCGGAGGATTTCCTCAAATACCTGATTCGTTATGCGCTCGATCACTGTCAGGACGACCTCGAATTTTTGTGCCAGATGTACGACAAGGAATTGATCGACCGATTGAAGTTCGTCGTGGATAACGATTTTGTGCGGTTGCCGTACACCGAGGGTGTGAAAATTTTGGAAGAGTCGGGCCATAAATTCGAATATCCAGTCTATTGGGGCGCCGATTTGCAGAGCGAACATGAGCGTTTCTTGGTAGAGGAACATTTCAAGAAACCGGTTATCCTCACCGATTATCCGAAAGAGATAAAGGCTTTTTATATGAAAATGAACGACGATGGCAAGACGGTTCGGGCGATGGACGTGCTGTTCCCCCGTATCGGCGAGATTATCGGAGGTTCGCAGCGTGAGGAAAATTATGATAAGTTGCTTGCTCGTATCGAAGAGTTGCATATCCCGATGAAGGATATGTGGTGGTATCTCGATACCCGCCGTTTCGGTACGGCTCCCCACTCGGGTTTCGGGCTCGGATTCGAACGGTTGCTGTTGTTCGTTACGGGTATGACCAATATCCGCGACGTGATACCGTTCCCTCGTACGCCGAAAACGCAGAGTTTTAAAAAGGCTTTTTGTATAATTAAACGGGGTTACCTGTAAAGGTAACCCCGTTTTGTATTCAGTAGAAAATTTGTGAGGATAGACTTGGATTTTAGAGATGAATCTCTGTCGACAACCTCATTCCGGATATCTTCGGAGAAGAATTGAGAAAGACAATATATTGCTTTTTGAAAGTTTAATCCCCTCGCCCTGCGGGTACTCTCCTTGTATCCCTTTATGGGAACACCCCGTAAAGCTACGGGACACGGCAGGGGGGAGAGGGGGATGCCCCTAATCCGTTCCCTCTTGCTGCGGGTATTTTTGAACTCCTCCTCCGTCACTACGTGCCACCTCCCCTATCGTACGTGTGTGCGCAGGGCAGGAGGTTAATACCTTTCTGTTTTCCGATTCTTCCGTCACTATGTGTCCCCTCTCCCTATATTTTGTTTGGCGACATATACTCCATAGGGTTGCGAGAAACGGTAAGGGAAGAGTTTCCCCTCTGCCGCATTATTTTGGAGAGTTGTATTTATCCTTCTCCCTATGTGGCGTTAGCCGTATAGGGGAGACACCGAAGAAACAATGGTTTCTGAGGAGAGGGGTTGGAATATACAAGGACAATCCCTCTAATTATCGACTGAGCCCGTTTGGTCTCTGATGATATAAGATGATTATCGCTGCGATTGAATCTGATTCAGTTCAGGAAAGTGAGGTTGTTCTATTTGAATCTTTTTCCGTTCCAATGCAACACGATTGAATCTTGCAGATAGGGTTCGATACGATCGAATGATTCTTTGTCCAGATAGTTTGCCCATGACTGCCGGGCACATAGAGAACCATCGGTAGCGAAGTTGTACTCCACAAGGAAAATGTTTACCGGACGTAACAAGTCTTCTTTTTTTGCCTTTGTCAAGCTATCGGGGAATTGGAAAAATTCTTCCCGTCGTATCTGGCGAATGCGTTCCGAAGCGGGGAGTTCCTTCCATGCAGTGTCGAAAAACCGTATGCGACTGTCTCCCGCCGGGGCATATACCGTATTGACAAGAGCGATAATCGTATCGTTGCCGGTTGTATCATACCACCGTATTTCCATTTTACTGCGTTTCGACAGGTCGATCGAGAGCAGGCTGTCTTGTAGCAGTGTCATCTCGGCTTTACCGCCTAGTTTCGTGACAATCTCGGCTTTCTGTCCGGCGTGCATCAAATCGATCAAGTCCTTCCTCCGGTTTATTTCGATAGAAGGGACGAGCGAGTCGGGCATGGCAATGAATAATTGCGCCCCCCGGTTCTATTGCCGATGATGTCAAGGTGACTATCGAGCATAAACAGAATAACAGATTCCTTAGTTTCATAACGATCGTTTGACACAAAAGTAAACATAATTGCTTCTGTGAGCCAAAAAAACAGCCGTAAATATTGTTACCGTCTTTTATTTTGTGCCGAGATAAAGGAAGAACATACCCAATAGGACGAGTATCAAATCGAACGATTTGCTACGGATATTTTTTCTCGGAACAGGAATGCGCCGGCTATGAAGCTGACGACGACACTGCTGCGACGTACCATAGAGACGATAGAAATCATGGAGTCGGGGTAGCTGAGGGCGTAGAAATATACGAAGTCGGCACAAACGAGAAACAGGGAGATGAAAAGATAGAGGGTTTCCAAACAAAAGGTGTGGTATGCTTACGTTTGGGATACCATAATACAAAGAGAATAACGGTCATCATCGCCATTTGATAGTAGGAGTACCATACTTGTACGGTCATTCGGTCGAAGCCGTGCGACATGAGATATTTGTCGTACAACCCGCTGGCCGCACCGGTGATTGTGGCGAGGACTATAAAGAGAATCCAGATATTGTGTTTGAAATTGATGCCTTCTTTTCTTCCGGAGAAGGATAGCATAATGAACGAGACGATCGCCAGAATGACTCCGATCCATTGATAGAGATTCAGTTGCTCGCCGAAGATGAGTAATGCTCCTATGAGTGTGAGAATGGGTTGGGAAGCCTTGATTGGCCCGGCTATGGTGATGGGCAAATGTTTGGTGGCGAAATAGGCGCAAGTCCATGATGTGAGGACGAGCGCCGCTTTGCCTATGATATAAATATGCTCGTGACCGGTGGAAGGGGGCACATAGAAGAGTGAATTTCGCATAAGTTCGGGAAACCCGTAGGAAAAGGACAATACACGGGAGGAACAACAGACTGCAAAAACAGGTATTGAGAAAGAGTACAGGAATGACAGCGTTGTTGTCGAGCGATTTCTTTTTACAGACTTCGTAACAGCCTAATAGGAAAGCCGAGAGAAAAGCGAGTGATAACCACATTTTTGTATCTTTTAGTTATATCTGTAAATCGCCTGCAAAGTTAGAAACTGTTTTAATTTTTACAAATAGATGTTTGGTGCAAGTGGAACGGGTGTCTGACTGAATGGGTCTCTTCGCCCCATCTTCTCTTGCTTATTTCCGATGAGATTGGGAAAGAGGCAGAAGATGGTAGATTAGGACTTTGTTTGTGTTGTTTTTTTGAAAAGTCTGTTGCAGATAGGTGGTGATTCGAAATAAAAAATGAACAAGTCCGTTTTGCCCTTTTCGTGCCTTGCGTTATCTTTGCATTTTACGAAAATAGATTGTGCCCCGGTGTAACCAAGTGAATTTGTTTCCACTCTCGGCTTGTACTATTCTTTAACATACATCGTTGTAAATTATGGCGTTGCTATATATCCATTGGAATCCCGATCCCATATTGTTTTCGATTGCCGGCATTGCGATACGTTGGTACAGTATCTTTTTGGGTTATCGCCATTTTGGCGGGTAGTCAGGTGGTTTATAAATTGTATCAATCGAAGGGTTTACCTGTCGATACGTTTCAGAATTTGTTTTTATACAGTTTCTTAGGTATTTTTATCGGGGCACGGTTGGGACATTGTTTGTTTTATGAGCCTGACTATTACCTGAGTCACCCGTTGGAAATCGTTTTGCCGGTGCACTTTTATCCCGATGGCGATTGGAAGTTTACGGGATATGCGGGATTGGCAAGCCATGGTGGAACGTTGGGGTTGATTATAGCCCTTGCTATATTTTGTCGCAAGACCAAGATTCATTATCTCGATATTCTCGATATGATGGGTATCGCCGCACCGTTGGCGGCGGGTTTCATACGGCTTGCCAACTTGATGAATTCGAAATTATAGGTTTGCCCACCGATGTGCCGTGGGCTTTTGTATTCGAGCGTGTGGATATGCTCCCTCGTCACCCGGCTCAGTTGTACGAGGCTATCGCTTATTTTCTGTTTTTCTTGATTATGGTCGGGGTCGCTCGATATAAAAAGGATAATTACGGGCGAGGTCTTTACTTCGGGTTGTGTATTACTTTGATATTTTTGTTCCGCTTCTTTATCGAATTCTTGAAGGAGCGGCAGGTGGATTTCGAGAATGTATTGCCTATCGATATGGGGCAGATATTGCGTATCCCGTTTGTCTTGTTGGGGCTATATTTCGTAATCACGAAGCGGAAGAAAGCGGTTCGATAGGTGGTCGCGCAAGAGTCGTTGTCCGGGAAATTTCGAAAGAATTTCTCAGAGTTCTTTTCTCAAATAGATCATATCGACGAGCTGTTTCCCTCCTTCGAAGATGGGGTGCGGATAATTGTCGGTAAAGAAACGAGGAATACGATGGGAGTAGCGGAACCCACAATGCTCGTAAAAGGGTATCGTGAGAGGCGAGTCGCCTGTGCCGACTTGCAGTATCGTGCTGGGTGCGTTGTAGCGATTTTCTATGTATTCGATTAGCCGACGGGCATATCCTTGTCGTTGAAATGGCGGATAGGTGGCCAGATTTTTAATTTCGTAGAGATTTTTCCCTTCTTGTGTGACAACGCAGATACTTTTCAAATCGTCATCATACAAGGCGAACATTTCGCCGCGGTCGAGATAGCGGGCTATCATAGTTTCGCTTTCGTCTGCCAATAAAAGCAGGTCGAGGAAGTCGGCCTTGTTTTGTGTGATGTGTTTGATTTCCACAAGATGTGAGAGGGTGGTTAACGGGGTAGGAAAATGTGGTCGGGGTAAACGATGTCGTGAAGAAAGAGCGCTTTGCCGGGGACCGAAGTTCCAGCGGCGCAACGGTTTTTTTGCTCGATGATACGGCAGAAGTCCTCCACCGAAAGTTTTCCCGTCCTACATCGAGCAGCGTTCCTACGATGGCCCGCACCATGTTACGGAGGAAACGGTCGGCAGTGATGGTAAATACCTGTCGTTCGCCTTTCGGGTTCCCAGTGGGCGAATGTCACTCGGCAATTATTGGTTTTAACATCGGTATGCAGTTTGCTAAAACTGGTGAAATCGGTATATCGGTAGAGCTGTTCGGCCGCCGTATTCATTTTGTCAAAGTCGAGATTTCCCCGATAACGGCAGGCGAAGGATTCGATAAATGGTGATTTGTGATCTATTATGTAGTATTTGTAGGTGCGACTCAAAGCATCGAATCGACTGTGTGCTTCGGCAATGACGGGACGTATTTCGTAGACAGCTATGTCGGGCGGCAGAATACGATTGAGCTTGTCGGCCGTTTCGGTCGGATTGTCGAGGGGTATTGGAGCGTCGAAGTGGGCAACCATGAGCCGGGCGTTGACGCCGGCGTCGGTTCGTCCCGCTCCTGTCACCGGAGTTTCACGGCGGAGCAATGTGGCTAACGCTTTTTCGAGGACTTCTTGCACGGTGATTCCATTGGGCTGTATTTGCCAACCATGATACTGCGCACCGTTGAAAGAAAGGTAGATGAAATAGCGTTGCATTTTTTAAATAGGAATGGATTACCGGGAAACTCGTGTCCCGATAATCCATGTGAAAAGTTAGTCGTTTTCTAAATAGGTATATCCGTACAAACCCGATCGGTAGTTGGAGAGAAATTCTCTACCTTCTTCGGGTGTGATGATGCCGGCTTTCATAGACGAAGTTACCCATGTTTCCACGCTGCGAACCAGTTTCTTGGGTGAGAACTGCACGTAGTCGAGGACTTCGGCCACCGTCTCGCCATCGATGACTTGGTCTATTTCGTAGCGGTCTTTGTACACGCTGACGTGCACGGCATTCGTGTCACCGAAAAGGTTGTGCATATCTCCCAATATCTCTTGATAGGCTCCCACGAGGAATACGCCTATGTAATAGGGCTCCTTGTTGTTGAGCGCATGTACGGCAAGGTGCGAGTTCGCTCCGTGCGACGAGATGAAATTATTGATTTTTCCGTCGGAATCGCAAGTAATGTCTTGTATGGTCGCTGTGCGGTCGGGACGCTCGTCGAGCCGACTGATGGGCATGATGGGGAAAAGTTGGTCGATCGACCATGAATCTGGTAACGATTGGAACAGAGAGAAGTTGCAGAAATACTTGTCGGGCAGAAGTTTGGAGATTTTCCGAAGTTCTTCGGGAGCATGCTTCATGTCGGAGGCGATTTCGTTCACTTCGCGAGCCACAGACCAGAATAGTTGCTCTATCTGGGCACGGGTACGTAAGTCGAGCAGACCCAACCCGAACAGGTCGAGCGCTTCTTCCCGGATTTGCAGGGCATCGTGCCACGATTCGAGTAACCGGGGTTGATTCATGTTGTCCCATATTTTATAGAGCTCGTCTACCAGTTCGTGAGGATTTTCACCGAGTTCTTCTTTCTCGTCCCATATCGGGAGCGAGGTAGTTTCCAGTACTTCGAATACCAATACGGAATGATGGGCGGTAAGCGACCGTCCCGACTCGGTAATGATGTTCGGTTGCGGCAAATTGTTTTTAGCGCAAGCATCGACCAACGCCGAGACGGAGTCGTTGACATACTCCTGTATAGAATAGTTCATGCTGCTCTCGCTCGATGAGGAACGGGTTCCGTCGTAATCGACACCCAAGCCTCCGCCGATATCGACAAACTCTACGTGGAATCCCATGTTTTGGAGCTGGACATAAAATTGCGACGCTTCTTTGAGTGCATTTTTGATGCGTCGTATTTTTGTGATTTGGCTGCCGATGTGGAAGTGTATCAGTTTGAGGCAATCGGTCATCTTGGCTTTTTCCAAGAAATCGAGAGCTTCTAACAATTCGCTGGAATTGAGCCCGAATTTGCTTCCGTCACCTCCGCTTTCTTCCCATTTGCCGCTGCCTGAACTTGCCAGTTTGATACGAATCCCGATATTCGGACGTATTTTCAAGCGTTTGGAAATGTCGGCTATGAGACGTAGTTCGTTCAATTTTTCCACGACAAGGAAGATTCGTCGTCCCATCTTTTGAGCTAAAAGTGCCAATTCTACGTAGTTCTCATCTTTGTATCCGTTACAGATGATGAGCGAGTTTTCATCGGTGTTGATTGCCAATACAGCATGCAATTCGGGTTTGGAACCCGCTTCCAAGCCGATGTTGAATTTTTACCGTGACTGACGATCTCTTCTACCACTTGTCGCATTTGGTTGACCTTGATGGGGTAGATGATGAAGTTTTTGGCCGTGTAACCATATTCGTCGGCCGCTTGTTGAAAACATTTGGATATTTTCTCGATACGATTATCGAGAATATCGGGAAAACGCAACAATACGGGCGACGTGACATCGCGGACTTGTAACTCGTCCATTAATTCTTTCAAATCGACCGATGCGCTTCCCCCCGGGGCGTTACAGCAACGTGCCCTTTGTCGTTGATCGAAAAATATTTCAGGCCCCACCCGTTGATGTTATATAGTTCGGCGGAGTCCTCAATACGCCATTTTCTCATTTTTTTTATAAACGAATTGAATTTAAGGGGTTATAAAAAATATACGGAGGGCAAAAAAGTACAGATAATAATTGAATAGAGAAAGCAGAAACGGTTTCAAAATGCAATAATGTGCGATTGTACAAAGATTTAACCTTTTTCTGAGTATATTTATTGAACATTTTGCAGGTTATATCGATATAAAGAGAGTGGAATGCCACATTTTCCGTTATGTAAAAATTAGTAAAAAGTATGCGGTATGCATGTTTTTTATACTTGTTGATAAAGGAGTCGGCAAAAATGTTTATCTTTGCAACGATTGTCGAAAACAAGTCGGACTAGCTGATAAGAAAAAGTCCTATTGATTTTTTTTCGCAATCTTTTCACATGAGGAATTACTAACATTAATTTATTATAAGATGGTAAGCTACAAAGAATTAGGATTGGTAAACACCAAAGAGATGTTTGCTAAGGCTATCAAAGGCGGTTATGCAATTCCCGCTTTCAACTTTAACAATATGGAACAGTTACAGGCTATTATCAAGGCTTCTGTTGAAACTAAATCGCCGGTAATTCTCCAAGTTTCGAAAGGTGCTCGTAACTATGCCAACCAAACATTGCTTCGTTATATGGCACAGGGTGCAGTGGAATATGCCAAAGAGTTGGGTTGCGAACATCCTCAAATCGTTCTGCACCTCGATCACGGCGATTCGTTCGAATTGTGCAAATCTTGTATCGATATGGGATTTTCTTCGGTAATGATCGACGGTTCTCACTTGCCTTACGAAGAGAATGTGGCTCTGACTAAGAAAGTAGTGGACTATGCTCACCAATTCGATGTAACAGTAGAAGGTGAGCTGGGTGTGCTGCCGGTGTAGAAGACGAGGTAAGTGCAGAACATCACACTTATACCGACCCCGAAGAAGTAATCGATTTCGCTACTCGCACAGGTTGCGATTCTTTGGCTATCTCTATCGGTACTTCTCACGGAGCTTATAAATTCAAACCCGAACAATGCCATGTAGATCCTAAGACGGGTCGTTTGGTTCCTCCTCCTTTGGCATTCGACGTATTGGATGCCGTTATGGAAAAACTTCCGGGCTTCCCCATCGTATTGCACGGCTCGTCTTCTGTACCCCAAGAAGAGGTCGATACGATCAACAAATACGGAGGAAAATTGGATGCCGCTATCGGTATTCCCGAAGAGGAATTGCGTAAAGCCGCTAAGTCGGCCGTTTGTAAAATCAACATCGACTCGGACAGCCGTTTGGCTATGACAGCCGCTATCCGCGAGGTGTTTGCGACGAAACCCGCAGAATTCGATCCTCGTAAATATTTGGGCCCGGCTCGTGACAACATGGAAAAATTGTACAAGCACAAAATTGAAAATGTATTGGGCAGTGCCGGTAAATTGTAATTGAAGGATTTGATTACATACATAATGCCGCCGAGTTCTGAACGAGCTCGGCGGTTTTTTTTTTAGGAGATAAAAAATGAGATTAATTTAAATAGATTCGGTAGGAAATCAGAGGGAGCAGTGTTTTTATATCATTTAACCCCTCTCCTCAGGAACTACCGTTCCTTCGGTCTCTCCCCTATATTTCCCTACGGAAACACAGGGGAGAAGGTTGAATTGTTATTGTGCTTTATTGCTTTCCGGTAAAACTCGATAAAGGCAAGTTTGTGTTTGTTGATGACTTCTCTTGCACCGTGTGCAGAGAGGTCAATATTTATTTGTTTGGTCTAAGGTATAAAAAAGGAAAGTTCTGCCGGAATCTCGATATCATAAAAAAAGGGGACTGATAGTATAACGATTCACATCGTTGTTTTTTCCGGCAGAACTTGTTCGTAATATCAAAGATATCTCTTGTTTCTTTTTTCCCTTGAAACAAGAGAAAATGTAAATCTGAATACTCGGCAAAGGTAGTGTTTTCGGAATTAAAAACAAAATTATAATTCTTATTCTGCGTGCTGAAAAAAAAAGGGGGGTCGTTTATAAAAAAATATGATTAAATAGAGGTATGTCGATAGATGGGACTTTCCGTATCTGGATAATTGTCATATTATTATGCCTATGTTACCATTCGTGACTATGTCTAATAGGCGGTTGCGGCGAGTTAATAAGAAAATACAAGTCTTGTATAATTTTATATTTTCAGTCGGAAGCAAGGGCGTTTTACGACCTAATACCGGCTATTATTTTTCGGTTTCGTTTTGCAACCATAGGGCTTGCCGAGACTTTCTCCATTTAGCTGGGATAGGGGTATGGCGGTGTTTTGTGAAAATTTCGCCTGTAATGTTATCCGTATCCGGCGCACTCGCTGCATAGATCGCTCCGATCGCTCCTTTTCGGGGTGAGCTGATAAAGGGTCGAAAAAAAAGATTGGCTAACGGATCGACCCAAGAATGCATGGTGATCATGTCGGAATCGACGATACCGGGGTCGGCCGCATTTACCGATATTCCTTTATCTCGAATTTTTCGTGGACAAATGTGCCGTGTACATGGTAAGGGCGAGTTTCGATTTTTCCGTATGCCTTGAATCGTTTTGTAGGTTCGGGGTGAGTCGGAGAAAAAAGAGGAATCTATTTTCCCGATATATCGGGTTAACGAAGTGGTCATGACAATGCGGCTCCCCGGGTGCATGAGCGGTATTAGCGACTCGGTGAGAAAAAACGGTTCCTATGTAGTTGACGCCTATCGAGGTTTTCGAATCCGTCGACGGTTTTACCAGAAGTCCTTACACATGACTCCTGCATTATTAACGAGTGCTTTTATGGAGATGCCCGTTTCTGCCAGTTGTTTACAAAAATGGGATATGGATTGGAATGAGGCAAGGTCGAGAGGCAGGAGGAGAATATCGGAATTACCGGTTTTTCTCTATGATTCGTTGTCTGATGGGTTGTGATTTGGCTATGTTCCGGCAGCCCATGACGACTGGGAGGTTTTGGGCAGCGAGAGCTTCGGTAATGGCTTGTCCTATGCTACCGTTCGCTCCGGTAACTATGTAATAATCTTTATTCATCGAGCAGACGGTGTTTTACAAATAGCCGTATGGAAGTGGGCATGACAGATGCCAAAGGAATCAGCAGACGGTTGAATACTCCGGGGATAAGTTGTTTTTGCCTCGGAACAGGGCTTTTAATGCTTTTGCGAACCAAGCGCTCGGTTGTCATAAGGACTCCTAACCGAACACCCAATTTCAGTAGCCCGGGTTTTAATCCGTATAATCCGGTGGCAACGCCTCCGGGACAAACGACTGTGGCTACGACTCCGTAGTCGCGCAATTCGTAGCCCAAAGCCCGGGTGAACACTCTGATATAGGCTTTTGGTCGCTGTGTAGAGCGCTATGCCGGGATAGGGCGTCCAACAGGATAAGGAGGACATGTTGAGTATGTATCCGTGTTTCCTGTTACACATGTCTGCGGCGAAGAGGCGGGACAGGCGGGTGACTGTACCGATGTGCAGTTGGAGCATCGTTTCTATCTTCTTCGGATCGGTGCGTGTTATTTCCTGAAAAGAGAATATGCCTGCATTGTTGATGAGAATCTCTATTTGTATTCCTTTTTGTCGGCAGTGGTCGTAAAGTTTGTTTGCCGCCTCGGGTTGGGCCAAATCCATGCAAATGGTTTCGACCGATACGCCACTGGTGTCGACAATCTTTTTTGCTTCCCGATCGAGGTCTTCCCGGTCGATACTCACCATCACCAAATTAGCTCCCCGCGCAGCTAGCTGTCGAGCATATTCGAGCCCGATTCCCGAACTCGCTCCGGTGACGAGAGCCGTGTATGCCGAAAGATCTTTATTTCGTGGCATGGTGCATTTTCTCTATTTCCCGTGCGATACAAGGGGGTAGCTGTCCTTCCAAATGTTTGTGGCAGGCCATTTCGATGGAATACATGCGGGCGATACAATAGTTCGTATGATCGCACCCGCAACGTTCTTCGCCTTCGTTTTTCATGCGGTTGACAAAATCGGGTTCGTTGATGAGCGCACGTCCCATTTGTACGAATTCGAATCCGTGGTCGAGCACCTTTTCGATCGTCGGACGAGCTACCAAACCACCCACATAAATGAGGGGAAGTTTCAATGCTTTTCTAAATTCGAGCGCATCGTCCAGAAAAATAGGCCTCTCGGAACGGGGATTTGGGTATCATAGGAATCGTCCGGCCAGTTTGACACCGTATTTTAGCCACCATGTTTTCATGTAATAAGTCATGGAGGTAATGGGCATTTCGCCTCGCATGACATACATGGGGGCTTTTGCTGACGAACCCTCCGCTCAATACTAAGGCATGGGCTCCCAAGCGTTCGAGTTCTTGTGCGATGAGTATGCCTTCGTCGATTTTCGATTCCTCCCTTAAACCCGTCTCTCATGTTGGTTTTACGATTACCGCCATATCGCTGCCGGCCGCTTTCATCACACTTTCCATGCACATGCGCATAAATCGCATGCGGTTGTCGAGCGAGCCTCCGTATTCGTCACGCCGCCGGTTGGTGTACGGGGACAAGAATTGGCTGATGAGATAACCGTGTCCGGCATGGATTTCTACTGCGTCGAATCCGGCATCACGTGCTGTATTGACGGCAGTGCCAAAGGCTTTGCGACTTCCTCGATTTCGTCTTTACGCATTCCTCTCACAAATGTGGGGGAATAGAGGTTGAATCCGGTCGATGCCGATATGGGAATCTGGCCGGCTGTGCTGCGGTGCGACATATTGCCGCAATGTCCCAGTTGAATGGAGGCTTTGGCTCCCTCGTCGTGAATGGCATCTGTAATGCGTCGCAGCGGTTCGGAGAGCCCCGTTTCGGGTTACCGAAGCATAGGCCAATGTGGTCATACCGATACCCCCTGCCGCTACGCTGCGATGGTAGTCATAGAGCATTTCGGTGGGTGCGTTATGGTCGCACATGCCTTCGAACGCCGCTGAGCGGATTGTGCGGTTTCTCAGGGTTATCGGGCCTATCGAAGCCGGAGTGAACAGTATGGCCTGTTTTTGGGAATATTCGTTATCCATGTTGTCAATAGATGAAGGGTATTATTTTTTTTCGTTTTTCTTTTGTAAATTCTTCTCCGAACTCTTCGCTGTATCGCTTGTAAAGAGCCGCCGACCGTGGGGCGAGGTTGGCGAATGTCCACCAAGCGAATACGACTCCGGCCCATGACCAAGTGAGGATAGCGAATCCTACCCATTCGAGCCATTCTCCAAAATAGTTTGCCGACGATACCCATCGGAACATTCCTCCCCTGCGGTATGTAATGCCGTCGGTCACCGGGCTTGCGCAGGTGGCGTATAATGGAGTCGGATTGAATGTTGATAAACATTCCCGCAAAGAAGATAATAACTCCGATGATGAATTGCGGAGAATAGAACCATTCGGCAGTGTAGTAGTCTAGGGGTGAGATATAAAAGATCCAACCTCCTTTGCATGAGTGCGTTGAGCAGGTTGAAGATAATACCCATACTCACGATACTGAGTGGCATGCGGCTATTCCCTTTAATGAGAAAGGGGAATATGAAAGAGCGTTGGAAATAATGAATTTGAAACAAGACGAGGAATGTGATTCGAATCGGGTCGAACCGGTATTCGTCGGTGGCGAAAATCCATAAGAAAATCATGGCGATAAATACCGGAGCTTCCATGACGATCCAGCCTATGCGATTGGAAAGTGATGCTCCCCATTTTTATCGAAAAGCATACCGTAGCCCGCGTTGATAAAATGTAGCGCGATGAAAACGATAAGTGCCGTAACGGCCATGACGACGAGGAATGTATTGAATGTAGCCGTGTCCATTGTGTTTTTTCGATATAAGATAAATGAATAGTAATGTTTTTACAAAAAATAACGCATGATGGGATAGGGGCCGAGTAAGACGAATATGTTTTTTCTCGTGTTAAACCGCTTCTATTTTCATACATATTGCAAAAATAATGAAAATTAAAGAGATCGTTTCCGATTTAAATACTTTTCTGAAAACCCTCTGTATTTTTACATAAAGAAACATTTTTTGTTTCGAACAAAAAAGCGGAATAGAAAGGTTTTATACAAAATGAGGACCTGTGAATATTTAAAAATAGATAATTGTCCACAATAAATCGAAGGAGGATTTAATTTTGTAACGTCTGACTTTGTGAAAATTAAGATGAAAAAAGATGCGAAAACTAAGTTTGTTTATTATTTTGCTCGGTCTTTTGGAGCCGGTGAGTCTGAGGGCTCAACATGTGGAACCGATAGCTTTCGGCGATTTTGAACATTGGGTAACTCGTGAAATCAAGGAATCTGCTTTGTTGGGAGGAAAACGAAGACTGTATACGCCATCGCTCCGACACAGTATATCAAAGGGAATAAAGCGTATCGGAACATGGGCGGTTCTCCCTGGGCGTCGTCGAATGTGATGGCGAATGTAATGGGGATAGTGAAAACCAGTAATACCGTACGACCGGAGAAACGTCAAGATGGCGGGACATGTGCTTGTATGGAGACCGTCATAGAGGATTGTCGTGTGTTGGGTATGATGAATCTTCACGTGTTGGTGAGCGGAAGTATTTTTTAGGAGAGGTGAACGAGCCGATTCGTTCGACGAGTAATCCCTATGGCAAAATGGAAATGGGTATACCGTTCACCAAACGTCCCGTGCGATTGATTTTCGATTATAAATATAAGGCTTCGCCCGATGATTTCCGTACGGAATCGACCGGATTCAGTTCTCGGAAACAGTTGGCCGGAAGAGATAGCGCGGAAGTATATATTTTGTTGCAGCACCGGTGGGAAGATGAGGACGGAAATGTGTATGCTCGTCGTGTGGGCACTGGGAGAGAACGATATATAAAGAGTACACCCTGATTGGGTTAATGGTCATAGTGTGCCTATTCACTACGGGGATATTACCGATAAGCCTTTTTACAAATCTTATATGGGGCTTATTCCCGAAGATAAATCGTATTATTGCCGAAACAGCAAAGGCGATATGGTTCCGGTGGTCGAAGTGGGTTGGGGAGAAGCCGACGAACCGGTAACGCACATGTTGGTAATGGCTTCGGCTACTTGTGGAACTGCCTATATAGGAGGATTGGGCAATACTTTTTGGATCGATAATATAGCGTTGGGGTATTAGACGGCGTAAATTATTCTCTCGCTATTTCTACGTTTATTGCACTGTTCTTTTTAGTTTAGTAGGAAAAACTGTGGGGTAGACATGAATTTTAGCGATAATCACATTTCGATCTTTTCAGAGAAGGATTGAGAAGATAATAAATTATGTTTTTGAGAGTTTAACCCTCTCGCCTTGCGGGCACTCCCCCTATCTCATCTACGATGAGCAGAGGGAGAGTGTTGATATCTTGATACATTTCTTCTGTTGTGGATATTTATTTAACCCCTTCTGTCCTTCGGACACCTCCCCCTATATTTTGCGATGCAAAACACCCCCGTAAGGCTACGGGACACGGCAGGGGAGGAGTGAGTAGCTGTCTCGTAATGCTACGGGACAAGCCGAAGGTGTGAGGGTCAAGAGGAAAGGAGTCGAGAGGTTTCTCCTTTCGACTATAAATCCGTAGTAAAGAAGTGCTTAATTTTGTTTGAAAATATAGATGATAACTCCTGTTTGATTGAGGAACCCGTGCTGCGCTCGAATCGCGATTTGCGGGCGGCGGCTTCGGCGGATGCCCGCAACTTCGAGTTGGAGAATGCCGTGCCTTTGCTGCCGTTAACCGTAGCGATAGCACTTATGACTTTTCCTTGCGGATCCACGGTTATGGATATGGCGATGATACCGGCATCGTTACTGTTGTCGTACTCGGGATATGGCAATGAACCTACAAGCCCGCGTCCGCCGAGGTTGTATCCTCCATATCCTCCCACACCGGTTATTTCGCCGGTCGAAGAGTTACCGAACGGGTTGCCCTGCGTGCCGCTTCCTTCGTCGCTATCGCCTCTGCTGCCGTCATTGGAAACTCCTTTCCCGAAAGCATTTTTGACTTGATTGGCTATGCGCTCGTCTTTTTTATTCTCTTGTATGGTTTTATCTTTTTTCTCTTCTTTCTTTTCGATGTGTATGCTTTCCTCGTCGGTTTGAGTCAGTAGCTCATCTTCGTTTTCACGGGGACGTTCCGCCTCGGTTTGTTCGGGACGATCGGCATTCGATTCGAACATACCTGCCGATTCGTCTACAAAACCTACTTGTACCAATACGCCACTACCTGTGCCGATGGGTTCCTTTCCTAAGAAAGTGAGCCACAGGACAAACAGGACGACTATGTGCAAGACGATTGTCGTGACAAGTGCCAGTATTTTATCTTTTTTCTGTTGTTCCACGGAAAACGGAAAAGGGTTATGGGTTGTGTACGGGCTTGGCGGCCAGTACCATTTTCAATCGGTTGTCGTTGGCTATATTGAGTATTTTGACGATTTCGCGATAGGGGACTGTTTCGTCGGCATAAAAAGCGACGAATCGCTCGGTGTCGTGTTGCGGGGCTTCTGCCAATTTCTGTACCAGTTGGTCGTATGTGACAGGTTGTGCCGCTTCGTTTCCGAAAGCAATGTAATAGTTCAAGTTTTCATCGATCGTTACCCGTGTGAGCGGTTTGGCCGCCGCTTGCTGATTACTTTGCGGAAGGTTTACCTTTATGGAGTTGGGAAAGACGATCGTAGAGGTGATCATGAAGAATATGAGCAACAAGAAGATGACATCGGTCATCGATGCCATACTAAACGTTGCGTCTATTTTATGTCTTCGTTTGAGTGCCATGATTCCAAGTTATTCTGCCGGCTCGTTGAGCAGGTCCATAAATTCCATAGTCTTCGCTTCCAACTGATTCATCACCCCGTCTACACGTGATATGAGATAGTTATAGGCAAAGAGTGCGATAATTCCGACGATGAGACCGGCTACGGTCGTTACCAGTGCTTCATAGATACCTCCCGACAACGTGGAGATATCGGCATTGTTTCCGGCCGATGCCATGTTATAGAAAGCCCTCACCATACCAGTGACGGTCCCGAGGAATCCCAACATGGGTGCTCCCGCGGCGGTTGTCGCTAACCACGGAAATCCTTTTTCGAGTTTGGCGATTTCGATGTTTCCCACGTTTTCGATGGCTACTAAAAACATCGTTCATGGGACGACCCAAGCGAGAGATACCTTTGGCGATAAGTCGGGAATAGGGCGTATTGGTTTTTTGCAGAGTTTCAATGCACTATCTATATCGCCTTCGTGGATATAGTCTTTGATCCGTTCCATAAACGTATTGTCTTCGCGTGCGGCTCGTCTGATGACTTGCAGCCTTTCGAAGAAATGTAGATGGATAACAAGGAGAGCAACAAAAGGGGAATCATGATGATTCCTCCCTTGCAGGCGAGTTCCCAAAGGTTCAAATCACCTGCGGTTTCGACCGTAGGTGTCAGAACAGGGGAGTCACAAGCGTGTCGGTAGTCTGCAAAAGCAATGTCAATAAATTCATGGCGTTCGGTTTAATGGATTATTTCAGGCATTCTTTATATTGTTTGATGGTTTCCCGCAGACCTAAATACAGAGCATCGCAGATGAGGCAATGCCCGATGGATACTTCGCTTAGGAAAGGGATTCTTTCATGCAGGAACCGGAGGTTTTCAAGGCTTAAATCGTGCCCGGCGTTTACGCCCAATCCTAAGCCGCGTGCATGCTCGGCTGCTTCGACGAATGGTTTTATCGCATCTTCTTTGTCTTGTGGATAGCGAACGGCGTAGGGCTCGGTATATAATTCGATACGGTCGGCTCCGGTTTTTGCGGCGTATTCGACTATCTCTAAATCCGGTTCTACGAAAATGGAGGTTCGTATATTCGCTGATTTACAAAGGTCGACCACTTTGGAAAGAAAATCGAAGTTGTTTTTGGTGTCCCAACCTGCATTTGATGTAATGACATCGTGTGCATCGGGAACGAGCGTCACTTGCGTGGGTTTCACTTTGAGAACCATGTCGAGAAATTTTTCGGAGGGATAACCTTCGATGTTGAATTCGGTGCTTACAGCAGGTCTTAATTCATACACATCGGCATAACGTATGTGGCGTTCGTCGGGACGGGGGTGAACCGTGATACCTTCTGCTCCGAATGATTCACAGTCCAAAGTGACTTTTAACACGTTTGGAATATTACCGCCTCTTGCGTTTCGCAAGGTGGCTATTTTGTTGACATTTACACTTAATTTTGTCATTTCTCTTTTATTAACCTTATCTCGCTTTGGTGTTGAAACCTTCGGTATTGTCGGTAATAATTTTAACTCAAACAATCCGACGGGTTTGTCCACCGAAAAATACCTATATTTGTATAGTGTAGGACTCATTTCGGCAAAGCCAAGTCGGAAATATGATTTCCGTTTGCCTTTGCACTCACCTTCACTATATTTGTAAACACGAATATAGGATTCGGTTCGGCATAGCCAAATCGGAAATATAATTCCCTCTTGTCTCTGCACTCACCTTTCACTATATTTGCATAAAATGCGAAAAAGAAGGTGCAGTCCGGCGTAAAAAAGCAAACGGATTTGTTTTATCCTGCACACACCTTTCATTATTTTTGTATAATCTTTACCGCAAAAATAATACGAATTACAGAAATATGAGCAAAAAATGAAAGCAAAAGATATGATATTGCCCGAAATACCTCTTTTAACCCCGGGAATGTCGGTCAAACAAGGGTTGGCGACGATGCAGATGTCTGGATTGTCGAGTTTGCCGATTGTGGACGAGGGCTCGTATGTCGGAGTCGTTCATGAGAAAGAGCTGCTTCGGGACGATGTAGCCGGAAAGATCGGGCGTGAAAACTGGCGTACTCCGTCTGTTCGGGAAGAGAGTCATTTGTTCGATGTCGTCAATCAACTTGCTCAATACTCCGACGATATACTTCCGGTGGTAACGACCGATCGCCATTATGTGGGCGCTATATCCATTCATTCGGCTTTGGTTGCGGTCGCTCATTTGTGCCAAACCTCCTCTTCGGGAGCGATTATTGAATTGGAGATTCCGCGAGAAGATTATTCGGCTACCGAGTTGACTCGATTGGTGGAGGATAACGATTGTCGAGTGATGAATTTGATGATTCGTCCCGATGAGAAAACGGGTATATGGAAGGCTTGTTTGCGAATAGACAGGGAAGATGCCGCCCTTGTGCTTCGTTCGTTGGAGCGGTTCGATTATCGGGTAGTGAGTTGTTACCAGTTGCATGGAGTCATGGACGAGCGGATAGAACAAAGGATAAAAGAATTGATGTATTATCTTGAAATGTGAAGTAGAAATATATGAGGATCTTATTATTCGGGCATACTTATCAACCATCTCGATCGGAACAAATTCGGCATGTGTTGCAGACATTGTCCCGTACCGAGGCGGAGCTTGTAGCGCACGGGGATTTTTATGATTTTTTATCGAAAGAATTTCCCGATGTTTGTCATAGAATCGGGGAGATCGATTGTCGAGGCGATTATACTGCCGATATGGCATTGAGTATCGGCGGGGACGGTACTTTTCTGCGGGCTGCCGAAAAAATAGGCGACAGGGGTATTCCTGTTTTGGGTGTGAATATCGGTCGTCTGGGCTTTTTAGCCGATGTCCCTGCCGAAGAAGTAGAACCGGTATTGAACGAAATTTTAGAGGGAAAGTATAAAATAGAGGAGCGATCGTTGCTTCAAGTCGAGTTTAACGGTTTGTCGGAGAATTTTTGGCCTTATGCTCTTAATGAGGTCGCTGTCTTGAAGCAGGATACTTCATCGATGATTTCCATTCATACGACTGTGGAGATAGTTATTTGAATACCTATCAGGCCGATGGTTTAATCGTGGCGACACCTACCGGCTCGACCGCTTATTCGATGAGTGTAGGAGGCCCTATTATTATGCCTCGGGCTGCCAATTGGGTTATTTCGCCTGTGGCGCCGCACAGTTTGACGGTTCGACCGTTGGTCGTGAATGACGATATGAATATTACGTTGTGTGTGGATAGCCGCAATCATAGTTATTTGTTGAGTCTCGACGGTCGTTCGGTTATGTTGGATACAGATTCGCAAGTCGTGTTGCGAAAGGCTCCGTTTTCCATAAAAGTAGTGAAACGATTGGGGCATAGTTTTTCGGCAACGCTTCGCGCGCGCGAAATTGATGTGGGGGGTCGATAAACGGGGAGTGACCCGATTTTTCTATACAAGAACGCCACAAACTGCGGTTTCCCGGCAGTTTTGTGGCGTTCTCTTTCTAATTATGGAGCTTTTATAGATTTAATAATGGATATTCGGGAATATAATGAAAGTAGAGACGAATAGCCCGACCAGAGAAAGTATCCAAAGAACCAGTAGGAAAATGTTGAGTGCCGACGATTGGGCCTTCCAATGGAATATAGATCCTAACACGGCTCGAAGTATGGCATACAAAGGGATACCGAAAGTAAAAAATAGAGAGAGTGTGAATACCACCAGTTCCCAATGTCCGTTAAGAACGTGCATCTCTCCGGGAAAAATCGAGAAGAAGGGGGTCGTTATGGTTGCTGTCCCTAAGAAAAAAAGAAACCTAGAATACTGATGATGCAGGTAACTAAGGCTCCGATAATGGATATGGCGATAAACCCGCCGATACAAATAAATATGAATTTGAAAAGTCCACGGAATATACTCCCTATGCTTCGCCAAATCGAATTGGCGACACCTCCGTTTCGGGAGACATTTTCTTTTTCTTCTTCTACGGCTCTTTTGATATTGTCGACAGTGGGTGTTTCACCTCGCATTTCGAGTTTTTGAGAGGTCGTGCGGGCTTCGGGAATACATATCCAAAGTAACAGATATATCCATACCGATGAAGCCCATAAGGGTAACAGCAATACCATGATGACGCGAATGGCTACCGTGTCTATACCGAAATAGTAGCCCATACCGGATGCTACACCTCCTAATATGCGATTGTCGGGGTCGCGGTACAGCCGTTTGGTCGATTTATGAGATTCGTTGTTCGAAGTATCGGTCGTTTGCCCAGAGTTATCACCATCTGCATTATTGTCGGGAGCCGTCCCCGAATCGAGTGGGTTTTCTATTTCGTCCGGTTGGCCCATTATGGCGATGACTTCGTTGACCTCTTGTAGGGTGATTACTTGCATGCCGAACCCTAACCTTTCCTTGAAAAGTTCGGAAATGCGGCTTTCGATGTCGTTCATGATTTCTTGCCCGCCTTCTTCTTTTTTTGAAATGGTCGTGTAGTGCTTCTAAATAAGATTCGAGGACGGTATAGGCATCGTCGTCGATATTGAAAATCGTTTTGTCGAGATTGACGGTTACGGTCTTTTTCATATAAAAGTGTATTTAGTTTATTGTTCTTTGATGTGGTCGATGACTTGATTCAATTCTTTCCAAGCGCTGTCGAGTTCGTTTAGAAAAACAGTTCCTTCGGGAGTAAGTTCATAATACTTCCTCGGGGGGCCTTGCGTGGATTCTTCCCAAACGTAAGTAAGTAATCCGGAGTTTTTAAGGCGGGAAAGAAGTGGGTATAGCGTTCCCTCCACTACAATGAGTTTCGCCTCTTTGAGCGATTGGATAATATCAGAAACATAGGCTCTTCTTTTTTGAAGGATCAACAGGGTACAATATTCCAGTATCCCTTTTCTCATCTGAGATTTAACGTTGTCTGTATTCATGTTTAGTACCTTTTACAACACAAATATAGGTATAATTTGGTAGTTTGTATAGCATAGTACTAAATAAATATGATTTTTTAACTAATGGGGTGTTATTTCGGTTTTGTTGTGGAGCGAAACTATTTTTGGGGGAACCGGTGGTAAATAGATTTTACCGACAATTCTTTTCGTGGGGGAGAGCGTTTTTGGATTCAATGGAGAATTCGGGGATAGAGATGAATTTTAGCGATGAATTGCTTGACGGTAGCTATATTTTTAGGCTCTTCGGAGAAGGATTGAGAAGATAATAAATTATGTTTTTGAGAGTTTAACCCCCTCGCCCTGCAGGGCACTCCCCTATCTCATCTACGATGAGCAGAGGGAGAGTGTTGATACCTTGATGCGTTTCCTCTGCTGTGGATATTTAGAAGCTGTTTTAAATTTATTCCGAGACAGGGGCTCAATATGGCCGGAAAACATACCTGCCTGCAATGATAATATTATTTCTCAATAAATTTAAAACAGCTTCTTATTTAACCCCTCTGTCACTTCGTGCCACCTCCCCTATATTTTGCGTTACAAAACACAGTGGAGGAGTGAGTGCTTTGCAATGCCACAGGGTATAGGTGGGGGTGGTTAAAGGAATATTCTCTTTTTTGGTATAAGGATAGATTTTACACTTCTCCCCTATCGCATATGCGTGCGCAGGGCAGGAGGATAATAGTATTCTGTCGTTAACACCTTTTTGTGTTTTTCTTGATTTAGCTCTTCCGCTTTTCGAGCACTCCCGCTATATCTCTGCGTAACACAGTGGGAGAGATTGGTATGAATTTCGCTTTCTTCCCTGCTTCGATTTTTGTCGTTGCAAAACACCTCGTAAGGCTGCGGGACGCAGAAGGGAAGAGGACTTATAATGCTGCTTCAAATATTCTTTTTCATATCTGTCTGTGAATACAAGAGAGAAGTTAAAGGAGAATCGCCTCCGATTTTCTTTTAAGCCGATATCCCGACTAATTATCGATCGAGCCATTTTTGTCCGATTTTGTTCAAGTGCTCCAATTCCATTATCTTCGCAAATGGAAAAGGAGAAAGTAGATGTTTGTTTATCGAGACGAGGAATTCGGGGAGATTTATATTCGTTCGGATAGTCGGGCGTGCCGTTTGATATTTAGAGTAAAGGATAATGGTTTGCAGATTACTTGCCCGGAAGGATATGCTGTAAACCGGGTGAAATCGGCAGTGGACGATAACCGTGAAAAACTGAGGGCGTTGGTGTCTCGGAGCGCGACGATACGGAAGAATCGAGTTTTGTCTACGGGCGATAGTATTCCTTGTTATGGAGGAGATATATGTTTATTGCCGGGTGTGTCGAATAAGTTTTTATTTCGGTATGAGGGTGATTGTTTACAGGTGTTTTGTCCTCCGGGAATCGATTTGAATGAGACGAATGTACGGAAAACGTTGTCGTGGGGAGTGGGTCGTTTCGTTTACAGAAGAGCGCAAGAGGTTTTACCTCGGAGGCTGAATCAAATCTCGTCGAGATTGGGGTTGCCTGTGGTTTCGGTGACGATAGGTCGCGGGCGGCGAAAGTTGGGGCATTGTACCCGTCGGGGAGAGATACAGTTGTCGTTTTATTTGATGTACCTACCCGAAGAGTTGATCGATTATGTTATTTGCCATGAGCTCGCTCATCTAAAATATATGGATCACAGTCCATTGTTTCATGCTTTGTGTAATCGTTATTGTGGGGGCAGAGAACTTTTTGTTGCGGAGACAATTGCGTTCTTTTGTATTTTTTATTATATTAAATAAGAATATATTTGTTGAAAAATATTTAAATTTTAGGTGCGAATTATCCTATTTTGGTTCATAGGGAATCTGTGGAGTTGCGTATTATATAATATTGTGCTATCTTTGTGGCGGTTGGAATGGAAGAGGGGGCAATGATGTCCCTCGTTTTTTCTTAGCATAGAGTCGTTATGATAGATAAAAAAAGAAATAGAGGCATTTGTTGAAGAAGGGTTGACCGGAAGCGACTGTTTCGTAGTCGATGTACAAGTAAAACCCGATAATGTGATTGTCGTGGAAATAGACAACGAGGAGGGTGTGGATATAGATCGCTGCGTGGCGTTACATCGTTTTTTGGAATCGAAGCTCGACCGGATGCCGAAGATTATGAATTGGAGGTTGGGTCGGCAGGGATTACCTCTCCGTTCAAAGTCCTCGGGCAGTACAAGAAAAATATAGGCAAGGAAGTGGAATTGTTGACCAAAAACGGCATGAAACTTTCGAAGGGGATATTGAAAAAGTGCCGATTCGGAGAAATTTGTCGTGACGATAACCAAGAAAGTAAAGAGCGAAACCAGTAAACGAAAAGTGGAGGTCGAGGAAGACCTCGCTTTTGGATATGATGAAGTAAAATATACAAAATATCTAATCAGATTTAAATAATATGGCAAAAAAGAGGAACCCGTTAGCATGGTCGATACCTTTGCACAGTTCAAAGAGTTGAAGAACATCGAAATAACTACGATGATTAGTGTGCTGGAAGAATCTTTCCGCAACGTATTGGCAAAGATGTTCGGGACCGATGAAAACTTCGATATAATCGTGAATCCGACGAAGGGGGATTTCGAAATATGGCGTAACCGTGAGATTGTGGAAGACGGAGCGGTGACCGACAGTAATTTGCAGGTTTCTTTGTCGGAGGCTCGGAAAACCGACCCCGATTTCGAGGTCGGCGAGGAGATGACCGACGAGGTGCATTTCGAGAAATTCGGTCGTCGAGCTATCTTGAACTTGCGCCAAACGCTGGCTTCGAAGATTCTCGATTTGCAAAAAAGATGCCATTTACAATAGATATAAAGATAAAATAGGCGAGTTGGTAAGTGCCGAAGTTTACCAGATTTGGAAAAAGGAGATGTTGTTGATCGATGACGACGGTAATGAGTTGTTGCTGCCGAAAGCCGAACAGATACCTTCGGATTTTTACCGGAAAGGCGAGACCGTGCGGGCTGTCGTGTTGGAAGTCGATAACAAGAACAACAATCCTAAAATTTTGGTATCCCGTACGTCCAATGAATTTCTTCGTCGTCTTTTCGAGCTCGAAGTGCCCGAAATTCACGACGGCTTGATTTTGATAAGGGCGATTGCCCGTATTCCGGGAGAGCGTGCTAAAATTGCCGTTGAATCGTATGACGATCGTATTGATCCGGTAGGAGCTTGCGTGGGTGTGAAAGGTTCGCGTATACATGGTATTGTCCGGGAATTGCGCAATGAAAATATCGATGTCATTAATTACACGGCCAATCCATCTCTGTTTATACAACGCGCTTTGAGTCCGGCCAAGATTTCTTCGATCCGGTTGAATGAAGAGGAGAAGAAAGCAGAGGTGTTTCTTAAACCCGAAGAGGTCTCGTTGGCTATCGGTAAAGGTGGCTTGAATATTAAGCTGGCTTGCATGCTTACGGGTTACAATATCGATGTTTACAGAGATATAGACGAGGAAGAAGAGGAGGATATTTATCTCGACGAATTCAGCGACGAAAATCGACGACTGGGTGATCGAGGCCTTGAAAGGTATCGGATGCGCTACTGCGAAGAGTGTGCTTGCGTTGCCTCGTGAAACATTGATCGAGAAAGCCGACCTCGAAGAGAACACCGTGGACGAAGTTCTCGCTATTTTGAAAGCGGAGTTTGAAGAGTAATCCGTTTTTCGGGACCGATACAATGCGGTCTTTGTGCCTTTGTCGGAGGCATCTTTAATTCTTCCATTATTTATAAACTAAAACTGAGTATGTCGATAAGGTTAAATAAAGTAGCAAGAGACTTGAATGTAGGAATTCAGACGGCGGTCGAATTTCTTCAAAAAAAGGTTTTACGGTTGAAGCTAACCCTAACACCAAGATAACCGACGAACAGTATGCACTGCTTGTCAAGGAGTTCAGTAAGGACAAAAATTTGAAACTCGAATCGGAGAGCATTAGTCTTGAACGTCATAAGGAAAAGAGCAAGGCTACATCGGCTACCGAATCGGAGGAGGGGAATTCTTCATCGGCAATAAAGGAAGAACCGAAGGAGCTGAAAACAATTATTCCCGAGACACAACGCCCGAAAGTGGTCGGTCAAATAGATCTCGACGCTTTGAATCGTCCGAAGTCGTCCGAACATAAAAAGGAAAGTCCGGTAGAGAAAAAAGAGCCGGTTAAATCGGAGGAGAACAAGGCCGAAGTGAAAACGAAAGAGGAAAAACCAGAATCGGCGGTGTCGGCCCGTGAAGAAGTGAAGCCTGCCGAAGAAGAGAATAAGCCGGTCGCCGAACCTAAACAAGAGGTTGTCTCTCAATCGAACCCAGAACCTCAAATAGTTGAACCGAAAGTAAAAGAGGAGACTGTCGAGCAAGAGGTTAAAGAAGAAAAGGAAGTCGAGGAATCCCATGAAGACGAGGTGTTTACCATTAATCGTCCGGCGTTTACCTCGAATATCAATGTCGTCGGTAAAATAGATCTCGATGCGTTGAATCAACAGACTCGTCCGAAGAAAAAAGACGAAAGAGGAAAAACGTAAAGAGCGGGAGAGTAAAGAGAAACAGAGACAAGAATCACACAAGGCTGCCGGTGGTGACGATGCTAATCAGCAAGGTGGTGAACGTAGGAAGCGTCAACGAATCAGTAAAGAAAAGGTAGATATATCGAAAAGCATTTCATCGATGGGTGGACAACCCTCCCGTGGAGGAAATGGCAAAAATAACGGAGGAAATAGACCGAATAAACAAAAACAACGTCCTATAAAGGCCGAGGTGAGCGAAGAAGATGTACAAAAGCAGATAAAAGAGACATTGGCTCGCCTCACCAATAATACAAAAGGACAGAAGAAATCGGCCAAATGGCGTAAAGAAAAACGCGAGGCTTTCTCGAATCGCGAACGTGAACTCGCCGAAATGGAGGAAGCTGAAAGTAAAGTATTGAAGCTGACGGAGTTTGTTACGGCAAACGATTTGGCTTCGATGATGAATGTTCAGGTGAACGAGGTTATCGCTACCTGTATGAGTATCGGCATGATGGTGTCGATCAATCAGCGTCTCGATGCCGAGACGATCAATATCGTTGCGGAAGAATTCGGTTTTAAGACCGAATATGTAAGCGCCGAGGTGGTCGAGGCGATTCATGAAGAAGAGGACAGGGAAGAAGATTTGACATCTCGTCCTCCTGTCGTGACCGTGATGGGACACGTGGATCATGGTAAAACTTCATTGCTCGACTATATTCGCAATTCGAATGTGATTGCCGGGGAAGCCGGAGGTATCACTCAGCATATCGGTGCATATAATGTGAAATTGGAAGATGGACGTCGTATCACTTTCCTCGATACCCGGGTCACGAGGCATTTACGGCTATGCGTGCCCGCGGAGCTCAGATGACCGATATCGCCATTATTATCGTCGCTGCCGACGACAATGTAATGCCCCAAACTGTGGAGGCCATCAATCATGCTTCGGCAGCCGGTGTTCCCATTGTGTTCGCTATCAATAAGATCGATAAGCCTAATGCCAATCCCGATAAGATTAAAGAGGAGTTGGCTAATATGAACTACCTCGTAGAAGATTGGGGCGGTAAATATCAGTCGCAGGAGATTTCGGCTAAAAAAAGGAACCGGAGTACATGAATTGATGGAAAAGGTTTTGTTGGAGGCCGAATTGCTCGACTTAAAAAGCGAATCCCAACCGGAGGGCTACCGGTTCGATTATCGAGTCTACTTTGGATAAAGGGCGTGGATATGTTGCTACCGTATTGGTGCAAAACGGGACTTTGCATAAAGGCGATGTCGTGTTGGCGGGAACCAATCACGGAAAGGTAAAAGCTATGTTCAACGAAAGAAATGCCCGTATCGAAGTTGCCGGTCCGTCGGCTCCCGTTCAGATTCTCGGTTTGAACGGTGCTCCTCAGGCAGGTGATGTGTTCCATGTGATGGATACGGAGCAAGAGGCACGCGAGATTGCCAATAAACGCGAACAATTGCAGCGCGAATTGGGCTTGCGTACTCACAAGTTATTGACTCTCGACGATATAGGTCGTCGTATAGCTGTCGGTAATTTCAAGAGTTGAATTTTGGTTGTGAAGGGCGATGTGGACGGATCGGTGGAGGCTTTGAGCGATTCGCTTATCAAACTATCCACCCCCGAAATACAAATCAATGTATTGCATAAGGCCGTAGGACAAATATCCGAATCGGATATTACGTTGGCCGCCGCATCCAATGCTATTATCATCGGATTCCAAGTGAGACCCTCCGTGGCTGCTCGCCGATTGGCCGAGAAAGAAGGAGTCGATATACGTCTCTATTCGATCATCTACGATGCTATCGAGGAGGTTAAATCGGCTATGGAAGGTATGTTGTCTCCCGAAATCAAAGAGGAGATATTGGGTACGGCCGAGGTTTTGAAACTTATCATATCACGAAAGTCGGTACGGTTGCCGGCTGTATCGTGAAGGAAGGCAAGCTGAAACGGTCGAGCAAGATACGTTTGATACGAGACGGTATCGTGATTTATAGCGGAGATTTGGGTTCTCTGAAACGCTTCAAAGATGATGTTAAAGAGGTGACTACGGGATTTGAGTGCGGATTGAACATCACGAACTACAACGATGTTAAGATAGGCGATCTCGTAGAGGCTTATGAAGAGGTAGAAGTGAAAAAGACGCTTTAAGAAAGAAACGTTTTTTTCGGGAATAGAGAGGCTGCCTCGTAGGTACGGGGCAGCCTTTGTTATCGCCTTTGACGGATAATAAGACGGAAATACGGAGTATTCAAAATAAAAAAGTAATTTTGCAGGGTTAAGAATCGGGAGTGTGAAAGATGAATTATGTTGATTTTACTATCCTATTGATCGCCGTTATAGGTTTTCTGTACGGACTCATCAAAGGGGTTATCCGTCAGGTAGGTTCGTTGGGCGGGTTTATCGCAGGTATGGTCGTCGCCCGGTTTTTCGGAGGTTCGTTCTCTGCATTGTTGAGGGGAGATGTTCGATTTGCCTGAGGGTGTAAGCCGGGTTATCGCATATTCGTTATTGTTCCTTATCGTTTACATTATATGCGTTCAACTGATGAGGCTGATACATCACATTACGCATCATGTGGCATTGGGGTGGCTCGATAGATTGGCCGGGGCTTTGTTCGGCGCCGTCAAATATTTGGTCATATTGAGTATAGTGCTTAATCTCGTCCATATTATTGATCCTAAGGGTAAACTGATTCCGGAAAAAGAGACGGCTTCGTCACAGTTCTATGGATATACATTGCGTGTAGCTCCGTTGCTCTTTTCGATGGCACAAGAGCAGTTCGTTTCGGAAACCAAACCGACGAGGGGATTGTTTATACCTTATTCGATATGCAACGAGCCGTATCTCTGTTGTGAAAATTGTAAAGCAGATTAAAAATGAAACAGGATAATTCGAATGAAATATTAAACGACGTTACTACTAACGATTATAAATACGGATTTGTAACCGATATAGAGACAGATATTATTCCTACCGGATTGAACGAGGATATTATCCGCCATATTTCGGAGAAGAAAAAGGAGCCGGAATGGTTACTTGAATTCCGTCTGAAAGCATACGCTTACTGGAAAACGCTCGAAATGCCGCATTGGGCTCATTTGAATATTCCCGATATAGATTATCAGGCTATCAGTTATTATGCTGCTCCCAAGACCAAAGAGGCTCGAAAAGCCTCGATGAAGTGGACCCTGAGCTACGCAAGACATTCGACAAGCTGGGAATTTCGCTCGAAGAACAGATGAAACTGTCGGGTATAGCGGTCGATGCGGTGATGGATAGTGTGTCGGTACGGACGACTTTCCGGGAAAAACTGGCCGAATTGGGTGTGATTTTCTGCTCGTTCAGCGAGGCGGTGAAAGATTATCCCGATTTGGTGAAACGTTATTTAGGCTCGGTCGTTTCGTATCGGGACAATTTTTTGCAGCGCTTAACTCGGCCGTATTCAGTGACGGCTCGTTCGTTTATATTCCCAAAGGAGTCCGGTGTCCTATGGAATTATCTACCTATTTCCGTATCAACGCCGCTAATACGGGACAGTTCGAACGAACATTGATTGTTGCCGATGACGACAGCTATGTGAGCTATCTCGAAGGTTGTACGGCTCCTATGCGTGATGAGAATCAATTGCACGCAGCTATCGTGGAAATTGTAGTGCATGATCGTGCCGAAGTGAAATATTCGACCGTGCAGAATTGGTATCCGGGCGATAAGGACGGGAAAGGCGGTATCTATAATTTCGTGACGAAGCGAGGCATGTGCAAAGGCGATCACTCTAAGCTCTCTTGGACGCAGGTGGAGACGGGTCGGCCATTGCCACTTGGAAATATCCCAGTTGTGTGCTGGCGGGCGATCATTCGGTCGGGGAGTTTTATTCGGTGGCGGTTACCAATAACTATCAGCAAGCCGACACAGGAACGAAGATGATACATATCGGGAAGAATACCCGTAGTACGATCGTATCGAAGGGTATTTCGGCGGGGCGTAGCCAGAATAGCTATCGAGGACTCGTGAAAGTGTTGCCGAGTGCCGAGAATGCAAGGAACTTTACCCAGTGTGACAGCTTGTTGTTGAGTTCCGATTGCGGGGCACATACTTTCCCGTATATGGAGATTCTGAATGATTCGGCCGTGGTAGAGCATGAAGCGACTACTTCGAAAATCAACGAAGACCAAATATTCTATTGTAACCAGCGTGGAATCCCTACCGAGGATGCCGTAGGTCTTATCGTGAACGGATATGCCAAAGAGGTAATGAATAAACTGCCTATGGAGTTTGCCGTTGAAGCGCAAAAACTATTGCAGATCTCGTTGGAAGGTTCGGTAGGTTAAGGAAAATAGTAGAGTGATATGAAAAGGATTGCGTATCGTTTTTTTCTCATTGTGTTATTGAGTGTTTTGGCTGTGGAGGTTTTTCCTGTTTCGGCGCAAGAGGACTCGTGGTTCGATGAAGGGAATTACGATGAAGAATGGCTTTGACAAGAATTTCGATAACGATGTGATGATTATTTCCACGCCCGAGGAGTTCGCTGCTTGGGGGCGGCCATGAATAGATGGTCGTGGAATTATCCGGATAAAACCGTTCGGTTGACGGCCGATATAGATATGTCGGCACATAAATGGATAACACCTTCTGACGGGAAGTTCGGTGTCTATTTTAGTGGTGTATTCGATGGTAACGGACATACGATTAGCGGTTTGACGGTGATACCGGTAGAAGATGTCGGAGGATATGGCGATGACCATAAGCGTATTTCGGCCGGTTTGTTCGGTATGGTTCGAGATGCCGAGATAAGGGATTTGACATTAGATGAGACTTGCCGGGTAGAAGTGTCTGAAATGTATTCTTTTTCTTTCGGGGACTTGGATTTGGAGTTGGGTGCGATAGCGGCATCGGGTTATGAGTCGTGTTTTGTTCGTTGTGTCAATCGAGCCGATGTCGTGGTTACTTCTGTAATATGGGGTAGCGATACCCATGAGACCTTTTGCTCGGTGAGTGGAATTGTGGCTCATGCCGATGGTGTGAAAACTCATCGGCTGTTCCAATGAGGGGCATATGACCGTAGATGTTCACAGCGATATGGCCGACATAAGGGTGTCGGGTCTTGTGGGCGGATGCGGGTCGGTTTATGGTAACAAGAATCGTATTGTCTCTTGTACGAACCGGGGAGGTATTCTCGTATCGGGCAATACTTCGGGAAGTGTGTCGGTGGGCGGAATTTCAAGTAATTATTCATTCCGGGTGGATAGTTGCGAGAACCATTCGGTCGTTAAGGTGAATGTCCATGAAGGGAGTGCTTATGTCGGCGGGGTTTCCTCGGCAAGCATGGGTATAACGCACAGTTTCAATAGGGACTCCGTGATTTGTGAAAGCGATGGTTTTGAAGTACAGGTAGGAGGCGTTTGCTCCTATTCTTATAATAGTTCGCAAACCGATTCGTTGTACACTTGTGGCAACGAGGGTGAGATCGAGGTTAAATCGAATGGTTCGATGTTGTCGGTCGGGGGAGTGATGGGTCAGAATACCGGGTGCCTGATTGTAGATTGCTGGAATCGTGGAGGTTTGAAAATAGAAAGTTCGGCTCCCCGCTCTTCGTCCGGTTGGAATGCTATTTATGCGGGTGGACTGGTCGGATATTGTGAAAAGCCGGTGTACAATAGCTATAATCGAGGAAATATCTCTTTAATCGACGCACATATAGATGTGGAAGGTTCTTCACAGGGAAGCGTCGGAGGCTTGGTTGGAAAGGCTTATAAGTTATTGTGGAATAGTTATTCGACAGGCGATGTATACAGCGATGTCGCTGGTGTCAAGGTGTGCCGGTTGAGTGAATCGAATGTACATTCTTGTTATTATAACGGCGATGCAGTCATAGAAGGTGCGGAGGTCGATGAACAAGGCACTGCATATCGTAGGGCTGAGATGCAGTCTGCCGGAAGCGGTTTTTGGAAGCGTTGAATAATAATGCGACGGAAGGTGGTGCTTCGTGCCGGAATTGGGGATATATTCCGGGGAAAACGACGGTTATCCGGTGCATATCGACCGTATTGTCGATGGAGTGGATTCGCCGGCAGATCATTCGGTGGGTCGAGTGTACGCTGCAAACGGACGTTTGTTCGTACAAAGTGATCGGTCGATGCAGTTGCCTGTTTACAAAGTGACGGGACAAATAGTGAAGATAATGAATGTAGTTGAGGGCTTGAATACCGACTATTTGCCTTGTGGTGTATATGTCGTGGCGGGACAAGTAGTTGCGGTAACGGCAGGGAATAAATAAAGAAAAGAATAAAAACGAAATATCTATGTTGAAGATTGAAGATTTACATGCCAGCATAAATGGCAAAGAGATATTGAAAGGTATAAACCTCGAAGTGAAACCGGGCGAGGTGCATGCGATTATGGGGCCTAACGGTTCGGGGAAAAGTACGCTTTCCGCCGTATTGACCGGTAATCCGGCTTATGAGGTGACTCGTGGCTCGGTCGAGTTTTATGGGAAAGACCTTTTGGCTTTGTCACCCGAGGATCGTTCTCACGAAGGTATATTTTTGAGTTTTCAATATCCGGTGGAGATACCGGGTGTGAGTATGGTTAATTTTATGCGCACGGCTGTGAACGAGCAACGCAAGTACAGAGGCCTTGAACCATTGTCGGCTACCGATTTCTTGAAACTTATGCGGGAAAAGCGGGAGATTGTGGAGTTGGATAATAAACTGGCCGGTCGCTCGGTAAACGAGGGTTTTTCGGGCGGAGAAAAGAAACGGAACGAGATATTCCAGATGGCTATGCTCGAACCCCGTCTTTCCATTCTCGATGAGACCGACAGCGGGCTGGACATCGATGCTCTGCGTATCGTTGCCGGCGGTGTGAATAAATTGAAGTCCGAGAAGAATGCGACGATTGTCATCACACACTATCAACGTTTGTTGGACTATATCGCCCCCGATTTCGTCCATGTGCTCTATAAGGGGAGAATCGTGAAATCGGGCGGTCCCGAATTGGCTCTTGAATTGGAAGAGCGCGGGTATGACTGGATAAAAAAAGAGTTGGGCGAAATTTAAGTCGATATGGGTGCAGTACAACAATATATAGATTTATATAGGTCTCAAAAAGATTTGATAAACAACCATTCATCGGCTGTGATGAACGGGTTGCGCGAAGAGGCTGTGGCTTTGTTGGAGAGTCGGGGATTACCCTCTTTGAAAGACGAGGAACACCGGCGGACAGATATAGAGTCGGTCTATTCTCCCGATTACGGGTTGAATCTGGGTCGGATAGATATAGAGACCAATCCTTATGAAGTGTTTCGTTGCGATGTGCCTAATTTGAGTACGTTGCTCTATTTCGTTGTCAATGATTCTTTTTACAAACGGGTTCAGCCGGTATCATCTAAACTCCTGACGGCGTTTTGGTGGGCAGCCTTTGTGACATGTCCTTGCAATACCCCGATTTGGTATCGCGTTATTACGGAAAGGTCGCCGATATGAAACGAGACGGGACCGTTGCCTTGAACACGGCTTTTGCCCAAGACGGCTTCTTTTTGTATATTCCGGACGGAGTCATCGTGGAAAAACCGATACAGTTGGTAAATATCCTTCGGGGCAATGTCGATTTTATGGTGAATCGCCGGTTGTTGATTGTCGTAGGAAAACGGGCGCAGGCCAAATTGCTGGTGTGCGATCACTCGGACGAGGCCACCGTTAAATTTCTGTCGTCGCAAGTTTGCGAGATATTCGTGGACGACGACGCTGTGTTCGACTACTACGATATAGAGGAGTCTTCGGAGAATACGTCGAAAGTTTCGTCGGTGTTCGTGCGTCAGGGGAACGATCTAACGTATTGGTCAATGGTATCGTATTGCATAACGGAGTAACCCGTAATAATTACTATTCGGCTTTTGAAGGAGAGCATGCCGAATTGTCTCTCTGCGGTATGGCTATCGCCGATAAAGGACAGGTCGTCGATACGTATACGCATATAGATCATGCCGTTCCTCATTGCCACAGTAACGAGTTGTTCAAATACGTGTTGAACGATTCGGCGCGAGGTTCGTTCAGCGGACGCATATTGGTCCGACACGGGGCTCAGAAAACCGAAGCCTATCAGAGTAATAAGAATTTGTGTGCATCTCCGCTCGCCAAAATGTACACGAAACCTCAACTCGAAATTTATGCAGACGATGTGAAGTGTAGTCATGGAGCCACGGTCGGTCAACTCGACCAAAATGCCCTGTTTTATATGCGGTCGCGCGGTATTCCCTGAGTCCGAAGCTCGCATGTTGTTGATGTTCGCGTTTACCAACGATGTCATCGAGTTGGTACGACTCGATGCCTTGAAAGATCGGCTACGCCAATTGGTTGAGAAAAGGTTCCGTGGAGAGTTGGCGAAATGCTCCGGTTGTCAAGCATGTCATTAAGATTTATGAGAAAGGAGTGCCGTTATGTTTGATGTCGAAAAAATAAGGGAAGATTTTCCTATTCTGAGTCGGGAGATTTCGGGAAGACCGTTAATCTATCTGGATAACGGCGCTACGTCTCAGACTCCCAAGTGTGTGGTCGATCATATTGCCGATACTTACTATCGGGTAAATGCAAATGTGCATCGTGGAGTCCATACGCTTAGTCAAGAGGCTACCGATGCCCACGAAGCTGCCCGCCGTCGGGTGCAACAGTTCATCGGGGCCGGTTCGTCTTCGGAAATTATTTTTTACAAGAGGAACAACGGAGGCAATCAATTTGGTGGCTTCTTCTTTTGGAGATGAGTTCCTGCACGACGGCGACGAGGTTATTCTCACCGTTATGGAACACCATGCCAATATCGTGCCGTGGCAACTTTTTGCAGCGCCGGCGCAATATCAAGCTCCGGGTAGTTCCCATCGACGAACGTGGAGATTTGAACGTCGATACATATAAGTCTCTTTTCAATGAGCATACTCGTTTGGTCGGTGTCGCCCATGTCTCGAATGTATTGGGGACGATTAATCCGGTGCGTGAAATGATCGCTTACGCTCATGCGCAGGGGGTTCCTGTCTTGGTGGACGGCGCACAAGCCGTACCTCATTTGCGGGTGAATGTACAAGAGCTCGATGCCGATTTCTATGTGTTCTCGGCTCATAAAGTATATGGACCTACGGGGATAGGTGTGTTATACGGTAAAGAAAAGTGGCTCGATGCCATGCCTCCTTATCAAGGAGGCGGGGAGATGATCGCTCATGTCGATTTCTCGGGTACGACTTTCGGGGAGTTGCCTTTCAAGTTCGAGGCCGGTACACCGGACTATGTGGGGACGAGCGCTTTTGCGACGGCTTTGGATTATGTCGACCATGTAGGATTGGAATCTATTGCCGCTCATGAAAACGAATTGTTGCGTTATACGACCGATCGATTGCAAGACATAGAAGGTATGCGCATATTCGGTACTTCGGAACATAAAAGTTCGGTTATTTCGTTTTTGGTGGACGGGATACACCATTACGATATGGGTATGTTGCTCGATAAACTGGGTGTTGCCGTTCGCACGGGGCATCATTGTGCGCAACCGTTGATGACCCTCTCGGCATCGAGGGTACAGTGCGGGCCTCGTTCGCCGCATATAATACGAAAGCCGAAGCCGAAGCATTTGTCGCGGCTGTGAAGCGTGTCGTTCAGATGTTTCGGTAGAACCGGTTTTTATCGGAATCGTTTTTTTCCCTTTGAGAAAATAATCTATTGTTATGTTGCGTCCGGATTCGGGGAATGTTTTTAACAAATCGGTATTCGGAAATTCGGTGTATCGTTTGCGCATTTGCCGAAAGTCGTTGTGGGCTCGTAGTATGGCACGGGCATGGGAAAACCGGCCTAAAAGGGCGAACCGCACAAAAGCCAGCGTGTCATAAAGCCTGCGGACAAACAGTGTCTTTTTTCCCTTCTTTGCAGGGCAGGTTCTTGTGCAACATTAAAAGGTTGTTGCGAAAGTTGAGATAGGTTTTCCGGGGATTGGCGGCATCGAGCGATGCTCCTCCCAAGTGATAGACCGAGCTTTGCGGTACGACAGCGATGCGGTATCCTGCGAGATGGATGCGCCAGCAGAGATCGATCTCTTCCATGTGCGCGAAGAATGAAGGGTCTAATCCTCCGACTTTTTTTATAGATTTCGGCGCGAACGAAAAGAGCCGCGCCGCTGGCCCAGAAGATGTCGCATATATCGTCGTATTGTCCCCGGTCGGTTTCGAGGGTATTGAAAATTCTTCCCCGGCAGAACGGGTAACCGTAGCGGTCGATAAATCCGCCGGCCGCACCTGCGTATTCGAATTTTTCACGCCTCCTTAATGACTTGATTTTGGGTTGACAAGCCGCTACATCGGGGTTGTCCCTCAGTAAATTCCAACAGAGGTTCGAGCCAGTGTGGAGTGGTTTCGACATCGGAGTTAAGCAATACGGCGTATTTGTAATCCAGCATCTCCAACGCCTTGTTGTAGCCTGCGGCGAATCCGCAATTTTGAGGGAACAGCAGCGTTTTAACTTGTGGAAATTCCTGTTTGAGAACTTCGACCGAGTTATCGTCGGAACCATTGTCAACGACTATGACATCGGCTATATGGGCATTGGTATGGGCACATACCGAAGGAAGAAATTTACGCAGTAAATCCGCTCCGTTCCAGTTGAGTATAATGACAGCGATTTTTTTCATATCAAGTACCGGGAAAATCCTCGTGTTTGTATTTCCAACGTTTGTGGGTCCACAACCATGCCCACGGATTCCTGAGAATCGTTTTTTCCATGATGGCCGTGTAGCGATCGGTGATTTCGAATTCGGGCAGTTCGTTGGGGCGCAGGGCTATTTCCCGTATAGTCGTTTTGTAGTATCCGCGTTTAACGATTTCGACATCGAAGTAAAGAACGGCGAAATCTGTTTTACGGGCGATTTTCTCGAAGCCGGTCAATACGGGAGAGTCTTGCGAGAGGAATCGAGCCCAATGGTGTATGTTTTTCGGTGAGGGGTTTGATCGGACATGAAGCCTGTAATGGACGGTTTGCCCGAACGTTTCATTTGTAAGATGGCTCTTAACGTATCTTGTTTGGCAATACATACGGAGCCGAATCGGGAACGAAGTTTCAGGAAAAAACGATCGAACCACTTGTTTTTCAAGGGGCGATATATTTGTGCGAACATGACATCGGGGTGTGTGGGTCCACAGCGTTACGGACGGAACCCATTCCCAATTACCGAAATGCCCTAACAGGATAATGATAGAGCGGTTTTCTGCAAAGAGACGGTCTATGATTTCTACCTGTTCGAATTTCATGCGGCGACGCATTTCCTCGTCGGAGATATGCATTAGCTTTATAGTTTCGACGATATAGTCGCAGAAGTGGTGATAAAATTTCTGTTCCAGTTGTTTCAGTTCCTTGTCGGTCTTATCGGGAAACGCTTTGCGCAGATTTTCGGATACTAGTTTTTTCCTGTAATGAACGATGTGATATAGAGGAAAATATAAAATATCGGATAGAATATATAGTATCCGCATGGGCAAAATAGCATGCAGTTTGAACCACAGGTGAAGCGGAGAATAGACGATATTTTGAAGAGTCTCTTTTTTCATATCACGAATTTATATTTCGATTGCGAGCAGAGCATCTCCCGACTCGTTAAATTCTCCTAATTTAACAGGACGACAAGTATTTACCCATTCTTTACGATAGGGCATTTCTACCCGTATGTAATTGTCGGTGAATCCGTGCATGGGAGCTCCTTTACGCGGTTGCTCGAACAATACAGGACGTGTTGTCCCTTGGAATTTATAATAGAAGTCGTGCAATTTCTTCTCGGAGATTTCGAGCATGCGACGGCAACGCTCGTGTCTTTCGGGGACGGGAACGACCGGATTGATTTTCAACGCTTGCGTTCCGGGTCTTTCGGGTAAGTAAACACGTGTAGTTGTGAAATGTCGAGGCTTTCGACGAAACGACGGCTTTCCTCGAACAGTTCTTCGGTTTCGCCCCGTACACCGGTAATGAGATCGACACCGATGAATGCATCGGGTATCTTTTCCCGTATGGTTTCGATTTTACGGGCAAATAAATCGGTGTCGTAGTGACGGTGCATCAATTTCAAAACGGTGTCGCTACCCGATTGCAGAGGTATATGGAAATGAGGGGCGAATCGTTTCGACCGGGCGACGAACGAAATGATGTCGTCGGTCAGTAGATTGGGTTCTATCGAGGATATACGGTAGTGTTCGATTCCTTCTATTTGATCGAGCGACTCGATGAGGTCGAGAAAGGTTTCTCCGGTTTGTTTGCCGAAGTCTCCTATGTTGACTCCGGTAATGACAATTTCTTTTTCCTCCGGACAGGGCTACTTCCCGAGCTTGTTCGGTAAGTTGTTCGATGGTTCCGCTTCGGCTTCTGCCCCGTGCGAACGGAATCGTACAATAGGTACAGAAGTAGTCGCAAACCGTCTTGAACTTTTAAAAAATATCGGGTGCGGTCACCTCGGGAACAAGAGGGAGAGAATTTTTTGATGTCTTTGGTAGGGGTCGTGACGATATTTCCTTTTTGTTTTTTCTGCAAGTCTCCCAAGTATTGCAGGATATCGAGTTTTTGTTCAGCTCCTAAGATCAAATCGACATCGGGAATATGGGATATTTCTTCGGGTTTGAGTTGTGCGTAGCAGCCGGTGACGACGATAAACGCTCCGGGGTGTTGCCGGGCTATCTTACGGATTGTCTGACGACATTTTTTATCGGCCAGTTCGGTTACCGAACAAGTATTGACCACGCAAATGTCTGCTTTCTCTCCCGATCGTACTTTGCGAATACCGTTTTCTTCGAGAATTTTTCCAAGTGTGGAGGTTTCGGCAAAATTAAGTTTACAACCCAATGTATAGTAGGCCGCTGTTTTATTTTCGAATGTATGGATGTCTATCATATTCAGCCGGTCGTGATGCAAAATAAAAAACAAAGGTACTCATTTCGTTTGAAAATATCTTCCCATAGATTTCTAATAGTTGTTTATGAGGGAACTATTTTGCAAACTATGTTGTATATTTGTCGGCAAATGCACAAATAAACAGGATTTGGTACAACCGAATATCATTTGTTTCTGTTTCCGTTTGTACTATCTTTGTTACCAAACTATTTAAATCTTGAATATGATTCCCGAAAATTTTATAAAGCTATATGAGTCAAGTTTTCGTGAAAACTGGGATTTGCCAGCTTTGACCGATTATAATGAACAACGTACGCTCACGTATGAAGACATGGCGCGAGAAATCGCAAAATTGCATATCCTTTTTTCGCCATTGTCAAATCAGAAGAGGCGATAAGATCGCATTAGTGGGAAAAAAAATACGTCTAACTGGTGTATCGCCTTTATGGCCACCGTTTCGTATGGTGCTATTTTGGTTCCGATCCTTCAAGAGTTCAACCCTCATGATATACATCATATTATCAATCATTCCGATTCGGTGTTGCTGTTTGTCGGCGATCATATTTGGGAAAATATCGAAATGGAGAAGTTACCCGAAGTGAGGGCTGCTATTTCTTTACAAGATTTTTTCTTGCCTTGTGCAACGCGATGGCGAGGAGATTGCCAAGCGTTTGCGGGAGATGAAGCGGAAATTCAAAGCTACTTATCCGAACGGTTTCAATAGAGAGGACATCAAGTATGCCGATTTGGATAACGACAAAGTTATTTTTGATTAATTATACATCGGGGACAACTGGATTTAGTAAGGGAGTGATGCTAACCGGGAACAATTTGGCGGGAAATGTCATGTTCGGTGTTCGTTCTCACTTGCATTATAAAGGTAGCAAATGCATTTCGTTTCTACCGTTGGCTCATGCTTACGGGTGTGCCTTCGATTTGTTGGTTCCTTTGGCCGTGGGTACACATATCACGTTGTTGGGCAAGATTCCTTCCCCTAAAATTTTGCTGAAAGCGTTGGAAGAGATAAGGCCTAATTTGATTATTTGTGTTCCTCTGATTTTAGAAAAAATTTATAAAAAACAGATACAGCCGTTGCTCAATAAAACGCCTATGCGGTGGGCGTTAAATATTCCTATATTGGACAGTCGGATTTACGGACAGGTGAGGAAGAAATTGATCGATGTTTTCGGAGGCCGGTGATTGTGGGTGGAGCCCCGATAAATAGGGAGGTAGAGACTTTCTTGCATAAAAATAAAATTTCCCTTTACGGTGGGATATGGAATGACCGAATGCGCTCCGTTGATCAGTTATACACCCCATCGGGAGTTTAGACCGGGATCGTCGGGGCGGACATTGTTCGGGTATGTAGAGACCAAAATAGATTCTCTCGATCCGGAAAATATTCCCGGTGAAATATGTGTACGGGGCGAACATGTGATGAAAGGTTATTATAAAAACGAGGAGGCGACGAAAGCGGTTCTCGATGAGGACGGGTGGTTGCATACCGGTGATATGGGAACCATAAGCGCCGATGGTACTATTTTTATAAAGGGTCGCTCTAAGACAATGATTCTCACTTCGAACGGGCAAAATATTTATCCCGAGGAAATAGAGGCTAAACTGAATAATATGCCTTTTGTGATGGAAAGCCTAATTGTCGAGCAGGACGGGAAATTAGTCGCTTTGGTATGTCCCGACTATGAAGCGATGGATAGTTACGGTGTCTCTAATAGAGATTTACCGATGGCTATGGAGGAGGTCAGAAATAATTTAAATAAGATGTTGGCTCCATACGAGCAGATTACTCGCATTCAACTTTATCCGAATGAATTCGAGAAAACACCTAAAAGGAGTATAAAACGATATTTATATGATAATTGAACTTTTTTTGAATCATTTTTTACAGAAAAAATGAAAGATTCTGAAAAAAGTAAGATTAAGAGTACAACATATAAAAAGAATATATACCTTTGTGGCGTTTTTGAAGCAAAAAAATATTGTTTTATCTTTAATTTGAAGGAAATGAAAAAGTTAGTTTTGTTCTTCGCTGTTGCATTTGCAATGTCTTTCGCTTCTTGTGGCAATAAAGCCGCTGAATCTACAGAAGCTACTGATAGCGTTGCTGTTGTAGAAGAAGTTGCAGTAGAAGTAGTTGATACTGTTGCTGCTGACTCTGTTGCAGTTGACTCTGCTGCTGTTGTTGCTGAATAATTTGCAACTTAAACAAGGAAAAAGAATTGGAGCTACTCTCGGGCGAGAGATAGCTCTTTTTATTTTTAGTCCGGCTCGTTGTTCATGTGCTTGATTACCCGACAAGGATTTCCCACCGCCACACAGTCGGCAGGAATGGAACGGTGACTACGCTGCCGGCGCCTATGACACTGTTACGCCCGATCGTAACTCCCGGCAAGATAATGGCTCCACCTCCTATCCATACATTATCTTCGATTTTTATGGGAAGTGCGAATGTATTGCAAATGGCTTTACTTTCGTCCCAATTTTGCATGGTTCTTTCTTTTTACATTTGTCGAGTGTGTGGCTGTGTATATTTGTACGTTGGAGGCAATCAAAACATTATTGCCTATTTCGATACGATTATTATCTACGAATGTACAGTTCATGTTGATAATGACTTTATTGCCTACGAATATATTTTTTCCGTATTCGCAGCGAAAGTCGATGTCTACATGGACATTTTCTCCCAAATGCCCGAACATTTCCCGTAAGATGGCTTCTTTTTGTTTCGTGTCGGCATAATCCGTAGAATTTAATTTTACAAGCAGACGTTTGGTTTTTAATGTCATCTCTGCCAATTCTTTGTCTTTCCCATCAAAGATTTCTCCGTCCATACATTTTTTGAAATTCTGTTTTCATGTTCTTAAATTACAGATTATTGTTTATTGATAAAATTATCTATGCTTGCATGAGTCTTCCCGCCGTCGGCGACAGGTGTTTTTATGACCTGCGCCTCGGGAAGTTTGGTATGTATTTCAAGTTCTATGGTTTCGATGGTTCAAATAGCCGATAGAGAACTTTTGAAGAACCCCGGTGTTATAGCCGTTTTTTATCGGTCAGTTTCTCAGGTTTTTTAAAAACTTACCGCTTATTTTATTTTCATGATTTTCCGAATCGTATTGGGTATTTCGATGTTATCGTTCAAAGCTCCGAATTGTCGGGCTTGGCAGCCAATGGCGTAGAATGGAACGAATCCACCCGTGTGTGAAAAGCTGGTCCAGCCTACTCCTATTTTTTTATTCAATAGAGCAATGGCATCGGCAACGAGCGGTTCGCTTTTTGCATATAGTGTAATTTCCTGTTTACTGCTTTTTTTAACAATCGTCTCGTAGTAGCATTGCATTAACTGGGCCTCCTCCCCTGCGTTTACAGGAATTTTATCCCATAATCCGGTGTTCTCGGCCAATATTTTTTTTTTTTCCCAAGTATCTATTTCTCCTGTCTCTCTCATTTTTGAAATAATTTGGAGAGGGATTCTTTGGACATTTTCTGATAGTTTACATACTCCCAGTTGAAAGGGTGTGTAGTCGTTTCTCCAATGGTGAGCCCTCCGGTTTCGTGGTCGGCGGTTACGATGATGAGAGTTTCATCGGGGTGTTTCTTATAGAATTCGTATGCCAAGCGTACACTTCGATCGAATTCGATAGTTTCCTTAATTGTCGTAGCTATATCACGTGGGTGAGAAGCGTGATCGATACTTGCGCCTTCGATCATCATGAAAAATCCTTTTTATTTTTCTTTTTTTATATAGTTTTTTCTATACCAGCTTGAACCATAAACCCAAACCTAATTTACCGGGCTCCCTTTCTATCACGTAGGGTAACCATTTTTTGAGTGTGGTGTCGGTATCTACTAGGAGTATTTTGTCTGCATTTTTTTGGAGTTATAGCCTTCCGGACCTCGGCATACCGTGTAGCCTTTTTGGCGATAGTAGTCGTATATATAAGGTTGGCTTGGGTCTCTCCTGTTAAATGGTTTCATTAATGTACTCCCGGCTAAAAAATCGAATTGGCTATCTGCACCTTCTTTACCTATTTGGTAGGTGTCGTTTCGCATTTGCCCAGCATAAAAGGCCGCAGGGGTAGCATCGTCGAGTTGCCCGCTGGTGATAATTCCGATTGCATATCCTTTGTCTCTCAGTTGTTTGGCAACGGAGGTTAACGGTTGTTTGTCAGGACCGATTCCGATATGAGCTAAATTGGTTTTATGGCCGGTAGCCAATGCTGTGCCTGCGGCAGCAGAGCAAGTGATGAGACTATTGTTGGCATAGGTTCTGATGGCGGAACGGACAGGGAAATCGAGGAAAACCAGCGATTCGTTTCCATCTTCATAGTTCCCGTTTTCGTAGAAAAGTTGGGTTGCCATTACATGGGCAAAACTCATGCCGTCACCGATACAATAAAAGATGTATTTGGGTGTTTTTGCGGATAATGCGGCCGTAAAGAATAGGGCGATGAAAAGAACCAAAGACTTTTTTGCAAATTGTTTCATAGGCTTTTGTGTGTTAATGTTATTGTTTTTTTTTTTTTATTTCATAGAGCAACTGAGTGATTTGGGCCGATTCATTGTTTCACTGTATGTATTTCCAAATCGGTCTGTTACTTTTATTTCTATGGTAGAGGTTGCGTTCGATGCTGTGGCCTTGAACATATGGGCGGTCGCACAGGAAACGAAATCGGCTGTCGGGGTAGCCCCTACGTTTAGCCTTTTGGCTTCGTAAGAAATAATATGTAAGGGGTCTTTGGCAACGACTCGTGTCACCTCCAAAGGTTTGCCGTTTTCGGTCATCTCGACTTTCCATTCCGGGTCATATCCCCAAACATTGACCAATATCTCGTTCTTATTATTTTTTTTTGTCCCGTAAGTATCGCTGTAAGCTCCCATTTCCGCTTCTGTGGACTCAGGGGCAAAGGCTTCGGCTGTAATATGACATTGGTTCAGGTCGTAGCTGCGGAACTGTTTCGATTCTTCCTCTTTGATTCCTTTGTAGAGCCATTTTACATCGTTGTCGTTTATTGTGAATATTTTGTACCCACCGGGTGAACCGTCTTTGCAAATATGGTTGTTTGCATATCCGTTTTTACCGGTCCACCACCATGTCGCGCATACCGCTGCAATGTTATGTTCGATAAGTTGATCGGAGGGTTCGATGGTGTAATTGATGTGGGTATGCCCAGTGATAATATGAGCGTTGGTAAATTCTTTGAGGTAGTTGACCAGTGTCGATCCTCCGCTCATGGAAATAGTATTTTTTGTGGTAAAGATGTGGGGTTGGCATATAGTTGTGCGTGCATGGCTACGAATAGTGGCGCATTTTTGTCGGTAACGGTCGCTAAGTCCTTTTTTAACCAATTGAGCTGGTCTTCCGTGAGTTTCTTGTTGTAGTTACGTTTGCCGATCGTTCCTTGACTGGCTCCTGTATTGATGTATTGAATGTTGTCCAATACAATATAGTGTGCATTCCCCAAATTGAAAGAATAGTAAGTTGGCCCTATGATATCTTTATAAGCCTGCTCGGCTTGCCAGTCGTCTGCACAGTAAGGGTTGTTATCGTGATTTCCTGTACAGTTGAAAATGGGCAGATCGACCGATTTGATAGTGATCAGGTACTTGCTTAAATCATAACGATTGGAATACCAATATTGATCCCAAGTCATATCGCCCAACGTGAGGCCGTATACTTTTTTTTGCCTTCTGACCTATATTTTTCTATCGTGGTATTTAAGTCTGGTAGAAATCTCAGTTTAAACTGAGATAGGTCATTGTTGCGGTTGGCCAAGTGCATATCGGCTAAGGCTAATAAAACATGATTGGTGTTGTCGGTTGCGGTGAGTTCGAAGTCGTGTTGTTCTACGGAATCGTCTTTTGCCAAACGATAGAAAAAAACGGGTTGGTTGTTGTCTTTAATCGCAACTTCGTAATTTCCCGGAACAGAGATAAATACAAATCCACTTTTTTATCGGATTGTATATAATATCGTCCTTGCTCGTCGGTCTGTACTACGTTATATCCGTCGGATACGACGACATTGGGTAAGGGTTTATTTTCGCAATATACTACACCTTTGAGAGTCATGCCGGCAATATCGGGAATGTTTAAGTCTACGGCATTCTCGATAATCAATGTCGTTTTTCCCAATCGGCAGGAATCTGTTTCCCGTTTGAGCCATAACTGGTATGTATCGGAGACGATATTTTTCGGCATGACAATGTCGGCACTCTGTTTCGTAACCGAGGCAAGAGGTAACGCATAGGTATTGTTGGCGGCGGTCTCGGATATCAAAGCGACTGTATCGGATTGCAGAAATCCTTCGCCTTGCATGGTAACCGTACTGTCCGGTGAGGTATGAATTTGGGCTTCGATCGAGAAATTTTTAATTTCTATCTTTGAGCTTACCGAGTCGGTAGGGGGGATAATACCTTCCGGAATACTCTCTTTTTCGGAACAGTTTTGAAATAAAAATGAGCTGCCAATCAGTGTACTTACGATTCCTATGGTTTTCAACAGTGTTTTCATGGTAAATCTTTATTTATTAGGAATAACAAGTATGGCGTTGCTTACTTCTCTTTCTCCTTCGTGGTCGAATTTTTTGTTATCGTACGGGTGATTGACGATTCCCGTTTTATTGTTCCACAAAGTGGAAGACCCTCCACCATCGAGATTCAGTGCGTCGCGCATGCCTAATTGTTTTGCCAAATAAGATAGTTCATCGATAGACATACCTACCGAGTGTTTTTGAAACGGCCGTCCACCACTACCATCATGATTTGGTTGTCTGGGGTAATGCCGATAAAAGCACGAGGGTGGCGCTTGAAGAAACCTTGTGGAACGTCAGAACTGTGGGCGTTTCCTTTGGTGGCTTTGCCTGTGTTTTCCGGGAAGGTCGGAGCCATTTGGCGTACTCCATTTTTCAACAATAGAGGTCCTGCGGCCAAAATGTTTTTGTATTTTTTGCCCAATTTTTTTACTTGTGATGGAGTCGAAGGTATGAATTTTTATTTTGTTTTTATCTGTGGAGATAGCCCCGTCTGTGCGAAAGGCTTCGGCACGGGTGGTTTCTCCACGAACGATACCGTCGAGCCGTATGAATGTCGTGGGGGCTCCTGTTTTTACATTGAAGTAGCTGCCGTTGATTGCGGCTTCGGCCTGATTTTCCTTTGCCAAATGGCTGGTCATCGTCATTTGCGGAGCTTGTACGATTTGAGTTTTATACTTTTTTAGGATCGTATTTTATGATAGAAATTTGTTGGGGCGAATCGAATACGTGTATATTCGTGTACATGCATACTGCTCCGTGTTGCAACGTATCGGTATGCCATTGTGCATGGGCGATAGCCAATGAGTCTTGTCGTGTTTGTGCGTGTCCGCATGGAACGACGAGCGATAAGAGTATCGCTGAAAAAATAAGTCTAATGTGTTTCATTTCGTTATAAAATAGTTTCGTTTTGAGACTATAAAAGTAATAAAACGATTCGAAAAAAAAACATATGATTGACATTTATAAATATTGGGGAAAGGGTTTTATATAAAAAATTAACAGATATAATACTTTCTAAACATTTTTGTTTTGAGTTGGATTATCGTGGAATGTAAGTCGTTTTCCTCGGGTTCGATTGCATACTTTCCCTTCGGAGAATACTTCGTTTCCGTTGACGAAAGTACGATCGATCGATATTGGGAATGTGTGTCCCTCGAAAGGAGACCATTTGCATTTCGATAGAATATTTTCTATTGTTACCGTGTAGGGTCTGCAAGGGTCGACGACAACTATATCGGCGTAGTACCCGGAGCGCAGGTATCCCCGGCGGTCGATGCGGTAGAGCGTCGCCGGAGCGTGACACATCTTTTCAACGACTTGCTCGATCGTGAATTCTCCTTTTTAGAGAAAGTTCCAACATGGTTTGCAGAGAATGCTGTATCAGCGGACCACCGGATGCCGCTTTCAGACAGGAACCTTGTTTTTCGCTCCATAGGTGAGGGGCGTGGTCTGTCGCCACGACATCGAGGTTGTCGCATCGAAGCGCATCGAGCAGAGCCCGACGATCGGCACAGGTTTTGATGGCAGGATTCCATTTTATGCGGTTCCCGAATTGGGCGTAGTCGTTGTCGTCGAACCAGAGATGGTGCACGCATACTTCGCCCGTGATATGTTTCTCCGAGAGTGGTTTATGATTGTCGAAAAGAGACATTTCCCGTGCCGTGGAGAGGTGTAGGACGTGCAATCGGGTATCGTATCTTGTCGCTAATTCCACGGCTTTGGCCGAAGATGTATAGCAGGCCTCGGCACTGCGGATAAGAGGGTGGAAGAAAAATGGGTAAATCCTCTCCGAAGCGTTCGGTATAATACTTTTTTGTTAGCTTGTATGATGGATTCTTGTTCGCAATGTACGGCGATGAGCGCAGGAATTTCGGCGAAGATCCGTCGTAATGTTTTTTCGTTGTCTACCAGCATGTTTCCGGTAGATGATCCCATGAAAATTTTTACACCGCAAACCTGTGAGAAGTCAACCTGTTTCAGTACCTCGAAATTGTCGTTGGTAGCACCGATATAAAAAGAATAGTTCGCCGGGGAAACTTCGGCTGCACGGGAGTATTTCCATTCAAGGGCTTCGAGGGTCGTCGTTTGGGGAACGGTATTGGGCATTTCCATAAATGAGGTGATTCCTCCTGCGACCGCTGCAACCGATTCGGTGGCGATCTCGGCTTTATGAGTGAGTCCCGGCTCTCTGAAATGCACTTGGTCGTCGATGACCGGGGAGAATCCATTTGCCCGAGGCGTCGATGATACGGTCTGTGTCGTATACGATATTTTCAGGCAGTTTTTTCCCTTTATGACGGATTCGATAAACTCTCCTTTGATGGTGATGCTCCCGATGAAGTGCTCTCCATCGTTTACGATCGTTCCGTTTGTAATGATTGTTCTGCACATGACCGGTTGTCTTTTGGGGCGTCGGTGGTTAATTTCTCTGCTTGGGGTATTTGCGGAACCAACTGTTTATTTTTAATCTGATGACTCCGAATACGGCTTCACCGAATATGCTGGTGTTCATTTTACTTTCACCCAATACTCGGTTAATGAATATAATGGGTACTTCTTTAATGGTGAATCCGTATTTGTAGGTCGTGAATTTCATTTCGATTTGAAAGGCATATCCTTTGAATCGGATTGAATCGAGTCCGATCGTTTCGAGTACCCGACGTCGGTAACAAACGAATCCTGCGGTCGTGTCGTGTATTTTCATACCGGTAACGAACCGCACATACTTTGATGCGAAATAGGACATCATGACTCTTCCCATAGGCCAATTAACTACGTTTACTCCCGTGACGTAGCGGGAACCGATAGCCATATCCGCACCACCGGTTTTGCAAGCGGCCAACAGATTCATCAGGTCTTTGGGGTTGTGGGAGAAATCGGCGTCCATCTCGAAAATGTATTCGTATCGGTGTTCGATAGTCCACTTGAATCCTGCAATATAGGCTGTTCCCAGCCCTTGTTTCCCGGTTCGTTCCATGAGGTGGAGAGCGCCCGGAAATTGTTTTTGTAAATCTTTGACAATCGCTCCTGTTCCGTCTGGGGAGTTATCGTCGATGATGAGTATATGGAACTGACGGGGAAGTTCGAATACGGCATGGATAATTGCGGCAATGTTTTCTTTCTCATTGTAAGTGGGAATGAGAACTATGCTGTCTGATCTCGAAAGCGCTGTACTGTCCATATAGGTGTTGTTAGTGTATTTGTCGAAACAGATTGTGCAGACGATATATAAATTTATGATGTCGTGTCGCTTCGCCTCTGTTTTTTTATATTCTACAAATATAAGTACTTTTTTTTATTCAGACTTTCGGAACAGGCAAAAAGGTGTGAATGAAGGGTAATAAAACTTGACGTGTGCTTGTTCGCCGATAGTATAAAGGCTAAACCCTGAAAAGAGTTTAGCCTTTATGAATAAGGATAATCGATCAGTCGAACGATTTATCGGACTGTGACTTTGAACGATTTTCCATCGATGCGAACAATATATATGCCGGTTTCGACGCAAATCCGGTCTTTGTAAGAAATAATCTCGTCGAAGATTTTGCTACCGTCTATTTTGAATATTTCGGCTTGCCGGTTATCGACATTTTCAATGACGATCGTGTGGTCGGCGGCATATACTTTTATCGGGTTTCCAGATGTCTCATCGATACCCGATTGAGACTATCTACCGTAACCGTGTTGGAATATGGCGATTCTCCTTTGTCGAATACGGCTGTGACATTGTAGGTATAAATGTTTCCTTTTTCTATTTCCGTGTCGGTATAGCCCTCGGTCGCCGGGAGTTGTTTGTACAGTTCGCCATTGCGATACAGGTTATATCCATTGAGGACAAGCGTTTCATCGGGCATATTGGCTGCAATAAACTCTATATCGTCGATGAGCAAACCGATTTTACCCGAAGATATACAGTGGATTGCGACATATTTGGCATTGTCCGGCAGTTCGAAGCTGTATTTGTTGTATCCGTTTTCAGGATCTCGGTCCAATCCATCGGGGACGATTGTTTCGCTACCTTCGAGGATTACGAAATTGTCGATGTCGTTGTTGCCGGTCGAGTACACGATCTCGAACTTGTCATAGCCTTCTCCTCCATACATAAAAGGAATTGAGCGAGCCCAGAAACTGATACTTCTATTGCCATCTTTAAGCTCGGGTAATATCAGGTAATCGTCGTTGGCAGCTCCTCCCATAGTACTCCAACAAGCGAACAATTGTTTGCCCGAGTGAGCGGTGAGGCCATAGAAAGTCAATTGTTGTGACAGAGATTCGGAGTTCGTACTCATGACTTGGAATGCCATTTTCGCTTCGCTGTTCGGGTATTGGGGAGCCCATGCGTTTATCTTGGCCGTCGTTTGACCATCGTTGTCGTACACCGTGTAGTCTCCGATGGTTCCGGTACGATTACTGTCGTCAATTCCGCCGATACTCCACTCTTCGTAACTTTCGATGTCGTCGGTAGCGGGATCGGGGATACAGGATAAAGCGGGTCTGCTCCATGTGAGCGATACCGAGTTGTCGTTATCTTCGGCACTGAGGTTGTCGATGGTGGGATATTTGGGTCGTTCGACTGCGACCGACAGTGCAGCCGAGTTGTTGTCTGTGTCGAGATCGCCATCGAATTCTATTTTTGCAGTGAGGTCGAAGACCGTACTGTTTACCGGTGACGAAAGGACGAAATCGAAAGTCTCGTAGGCATCGGATCGTATGGGTTTACCGTTTTGTTCCGCAATGAGTTTGTCTCCCGAATAGATACATACTTTGTAGTCGGTAGCCTCATTGGTTCCATCGTTATATATCTTGACAGAATAGTCTGCCGGCTTTGCCCCGATAACCGATTCGGGACCTGTAAATCCATTCAGAACAAGATCGTTTGCCAGTTGGTCGAAAATTCGCAGGTTATCGATCATGACGCTTTCGGCGCCCCAATCTTCGGTTGCTCCGAGAATACCTATTTGCAGGAAGTCTGCGTTGCGATAGTTACTAAGGTCGATGGCGTGGCATTTCCATATATTATTGTCTGCGCTGTTGATTTCGAGAAGCGTTGTCCAATTTGTACCTAAATCGACACTTGCCTGAATATGAATCTCGGATAACCCGTCGGGATTATTTACCCATATTTTCAACACCGGATTTTCGAGTGTAGCGACGTTTATTTTGGGAGAAACCAGTCGGTACGAGCCGGGTCCGCTGAACGATATCCAACCGTCATCGCCGTCTTGTGCTCCCAATATTGTGGAGAAACTGGTCTGTGTTACCGACCAATCGCCATATCCTTTTTCGACGATGTCGATTGCCCACGGGTCGTTTTCGGTTTTACCCTCAGGCCAAGACTCTGTGAATGGAGCCGGATAGGGAGTCCCGAAAAGTATGGAGTTGGTAGGTGTGGCTTCGCCCTCGCCTGCGATACTTTTTGCGCTTATTTGATAACTTAGAAGCATTTGTCCCGAATCGGCGTTCAATGATTCGTCGGTATAGGTAAGTCCGGTTATTTCGGTGGCAGTCGAAACAGACATCGGCTGCAATTGCGAAATCTGGTAGGTTAGTTTTTCGGGGTCGATGTAACCGCCGTTGATACCTGTCACAGGTGCTTCCCATGTAAGTACTGCCTTGTCTCCGGCTTGTACTACGTGTGGGTTTATAACAGCGGTGGGAATGTCTATCCCGATGTATACATTGCATTCTGTTTCGTATCCTTTTCCAGCCTCATTAAAGAATGCGATCGAGTAGGTATTGAATCCGTTGGCAGCCTGAGTATCGGTTATGGATACTTCGCTACCGGGTTGTGGATTGTCGATGCTTCCTACAAGTCTTTCTTTTGTTTTATTCCAAATTTCGGCTTTGGCGATTGTTGTCAAGTTGCTGCCATCGGCTCGCTTAGAGGGGACGGTCGCCGATATGGTCGCTCCGAGCGCTCCTTCGGGAGCGGCAACAGCGTTCATTTCGTCTGTCGCTGCTGGGGCAAGCGCGTTGGTCGGCTCTGTAATTTCGATGGAATAGATATATAACGACCCCATGTATTTATCGCTGATACCGTGAATACCTATATAATATGTTCCGTCGGATTGAGGCGAGAATACAGCTTGGAAGGTCTCTTCTTTCGAGGTCGTGAAGAAATTAGGTTCTATGATGACGTTTGTCAAAGCGTCGGCTGTTGCTTCTGTCCCGTATTTTACTTCAAACCGTTCTTTGTAAGTGGCGCTACTGGAACGTCCTTTTTAAGATGAGGGTATATAGGAAACCCGCTTTCAACTTCATGGCCGGAGAGACGATCCAGTCGTCGGCGGCGAGTGTGCGGCTATAATTGAGTTGTGCACCGTTGACCGTTGCCGTCCATGCCTTGTCGTCCTCGTTGGCATTGATGATAGTATATTGGTCGAAACTATCCATCGACTTGAACGAATGGTTGTAAGGTGGTTCGAGATATGAACCGAGCATTATTCCGTCGGATAGAGCGGGATCACTTTGTCGAGTGCCGTCTGAGACTATGATTTCGTATGTGTATTCACCCAGAATGAGAGGTAGCTCTGTATCCGTGACGGTCGTTTCGGTTGTTCGGGTAGCGATAATCTTGTTGTCGGGTTTGCGTATGACGTTATAAGTCAATAGGCTTATATCTACGTATCCTCCATGTTGACCCTTCGTTACTGCTTCCCATGCGATTGTTACATTGTCGCTTTCTCGGTTGACCGTGATTCCTGTGACCGTTGCCGGAGTATCTGTGCCGACATAGAATGAGGCCTTGTAAGCCGGACCTGTGCCATGTATTGTATGTGTCGTGATTCCCAAAGTGTGATTCCCTTCGGATAGGGTTATCGGCAGTTCGACAAGCGAACCGGCGGTCGATGTGCCTGACGAAAGGGTTTCATCGTCTATTTCAACGGTGTAGTTTATATCGCCGGAGAGTTTGTTACCACTGACAGTCGTAGTGGGAGTTTGAAAGTTATTGTACCTGAAAGGGCTGCTCCTTCGAATGCGATGTCGATGTCGGTAACGCTTCCCGGCCCTTCGAGGTCTGCGTTAGGACTTAGGGAATATAGTCCCACAAATTCTTCCAAATCGTTAAAGGACCCGAGTAGTGTAGCTCTCTCCCGTATCGGTGTTTACTTGATAAATACCGGAGGAATTTTCGTTGCAGGCTGCCCAATAAAGTTGCTTGGTCGTGAAGTCGAAGCATCCGCTTTGTTGGTAAAGAGGTGTGTATCCGGTAGCTCCGATAAGGCTATATGAGCCGTCTTCGGTATTGAATTTGTATAAATCTCCCATTTGGGAAATGCCATATACTTCACCGATGGAATTGGCTGCTATGACTACGAATCCGGCAGGATATCCCTTGTCGTCTTGCAGAGTGATATCCGATAGTTTGTTTACTGCACCGGTTTCAAGGTCGAGAGTTCCGAATACATAACCGTTTTTAGTCGTGTTGTAGAAGGCTCCGTACACTTTTTGGTCTGCCGGATTCCAAGTCATGTCGGTGGAAATAGTCGTTAAAGGTATAGCTTTACGGCTTACCTCTGTCCACGATTCGATGTCGTAACAAATCAATTCGTTGCTTATCGTCGTACCGCTTAATTTTGTATAGGTAATACAGTAGAAATATTTTGCATCGACGAGAGTCGCTCCTCCATTGGCTCCTATCGGTCCGGCTTCGAACGATACACCAATTCTGCCTTAGGGTTGTCTGTCGTATTGAATTTGTAGATACCCATAGGACTGGAATCGTTTCCCCAACTTTGAGCAAAGATAAGGTTCCCATAAAGGGTCGTTCCGTCGACTGTGTTTTCCAAAACTTTTGTAAGTCCCTTTGGAGAGGAGATTCGGGAGGCCGGAATGACAGTCGTTTTTTCTGATGCGTTCCGTGGAGCGATCAGATGCGCTTTTGTACCAAAGGGCACAAATAATAGCAATAAAAAGCAAAATGTGATTAGATTTTTTTTTCATAGTGAAACAGAATTGATAATGAATATTTTTGGTTTGTAATGAAACTCTATTTGCAAAAAAATATTTATAATATTAAATAATACATCGATATTGTCGTATTACCTGTATTGTATTTATGCTATTTTAACTAATTTGGGGCTGATTTTCTCTGAAATTGATTTAAAATATAGATTTTTAAAAATAGCTTTTGTCTTATATTAAAGTGAATTTCTTGATTTTTGAAAGTATAATAGTGTATAGAATATTTATTGTGTAATAAATATTTGATTATTGCTTTTTCCCTTGTCGGTCTATTATAATAGTTATAAAATATAAAAATATGAATATTCGCTTCTCCTTTATTTAGGAGAAGTAAAGAGAATCAAGGATGCAAGTATTGTATTATCGGGGAGAGATTCCGTATCGTTCGAAGGCTTGTAAGTCTTCTTCTTCGAGGGGCAAACGTCGAACGGGAATAGGTATGTTTTGTTCTCCTACATAATATCTTTTTTCGAGATGAAACGACGGACTTATGAGGGAGAGTCGGTCATCGCGATATTCGGTTTCAATGCCTCCGATACCCAATAAGGTGTGGAATACGACTCGCGAGTCGAATGGGGGTGGTATGCCGATTCCGGGCTTGTCGTATGTCATCGGGGAAAAGAGTAGAGTAATTATCCGAGAACCAAATGACAAAGGGTATGTGCAGCTGGTAATAGGTGGGAATGGGGAGGCGTGCAGAAATCGATTACGTTCATCGTCGAGCAAATCTTCCCCGTGGTCGGAGAGATACAGCATGGCCGAAGTTTTTCCGGTTCGGTCGAGTTTATCGATAACTTGTGCCAAGAATTTGTCGGTGGCAACGATCGAGTTGTCATAGGCATTTATCATGGCTTGCTTGTTCTTATGATCGATTTCTTTAATGTGGTCGGGGGTGAATATTCGGCAATCGGTATCGTATCGTTCACAGTAATTGAAGTGGGAGCCATTGGTGTGAAGGATAATGAGTTGCTTCGTTTTACCTATGTTCAGTAACGAGTCGACTGCGGATAATAGTACATCGTCATGTAGATGCGGTTTATTTTTCGGTGCGGCGAAATAGATCGTACAGTCTGCTTCGTCGGCAAAGAACTCGGTAAATGATCCGTTGCGCAGTTGGTTGGAGAGAAACGACGTGTGGAACCCAGCTTGTTTAAATGCCGAAATAAGACTCTTTTGTCGGTATATCTCATTGTAATTGAGTGCATCGGCGGGGCATAGCATTAACGGAACGCTTTTATGAGTCGCATTGATTTGTGTCAGTACATCGTCGAAATGAATGACATCGGGCATGGCGTCGAGTTTGGGGGTCGTATTTCGTTCGTACCCATATAGCCCCCAGTTTCCGGCGCGGGAGGTTTCTCCGATTACGAAGATATAGATTTCGGGAGTTCGGTGTCTCTTGTCGATGTGGCCCGGTAGTCGAATTTTCTCGATGTGCGTGGATAGTTCTTTGCTGCTTCCCAACTGTCCACGGCGAATCGGGCATTGTTGAACGCGTTGATGGGGTAAAGGTTGTCGAGCCTTGCCGTATGAGGATATTTTCGGTGAGCAGGTGTGTAAACAAGTATTCCACTACCGATCATGAGCATAGCCAACATGAACACTCTTTTTTTGGAAAAAGAGGTGTGAGGGTCTCGGTGCGACGTATGGAGTAAACGGCAAGAGCCAATGCCGGAAGATAAAGTAAGAATACGCCTACTACCGCCGGAGCCAATTTATCGAGTAATTCGAAAGCCTCTCCGCTGTTGGTCGTAAACATGTTCAGGAACATGTCTGAGGCGATAATGGAATTACCGAAAAGATAGAGTAGTACCAATTGAAACGCGCCTATGAAATGAAGGGGAAAAAAGAGCCCAAAAGGTGATTCCCGGTTTGCGGGAGAGAATTAATAACAAAAGGTATAAAGCTCCCGGAATGAGGATATAGGAGACTTTGAACAGGAGTGGCAATTGTTCTGTAAAACATAGAAAAATATTGGGAACCAACATGATTCCCGAAAAAATCCAAAATATGCGCCTCTGTGTAAATATTTGATTAAAATGCTTCATTGATGTTGAATAAAAATCCCGATTGTCCTTTTTTTTTCCGAATCCGTAGTCGAGTCGTACATTGACTCGGTTTTTGAACTCCCAGCGATAGCCTATTCCGTAATTGGGGAGTGTATGTCCCCATTTAAAACCTGAGAACGAAGGAAATACGTTTCCTGCTCCTACCCATACGGCTATGCCATTTCGCCTCCAAATGTGTTGACGGAGTTCTATTTGAGTTTCGATTAAATTTTTGTCTCGGTATCTGCCTTCGTAGTATCCTCGCATACGGGCCGACCCTCCCAAAGCTGCAAGCATATTCCAGGGTACATCGCCGTAATTGAATTCTCCATGTAGGTCAAAAGCAAGGATCGCTCCTTCCCATAGGCGGTGATAATAATCGAAAATGAAATCGGTGCGAGTAAACGCTTTTTTATTGCCCAAGAATTTGGGGAAGAATCGTTGGTTAACTTTTATATAAACTCCTTTTGCTGCGTTGGTAATAAAATCGCGACTGTCGTATACAAGTGTGCGTGGCTCCTATACTCGTGCTGATTAAATCCTGAAATTTATTTTTGGGAAAAGTTATTTCCTTTTCCTCCGTAGAGCCTGTGGTCGGTCCTAAAAAGCGAAACGTTAAGTTGTGTGATTCTTCGTAACCGGAGCCAGCCATTCCCCGCTTTACGTAAAATAGTCCTGATTACCGAAAGAATTTTTTATCGGGCGTGGAGCATTGAGTCATCGAAGTATTTCAGAACCTTTTGAATATGTTCAGTTTTTACGGTGGTACCTTTTTTGCGATAATCGAGTCGGTAGGAATAGTATCTATACTATCGGTTGGCGTTTCGGCGTACAAAAGACTTTGGGAGCCTAAAATGTATCCGACGCATAATATCGTATATCGAATAATTTATTTCCATATAATTAATTTGTTTCTCTCACGAGTTCGAATGCAAATGTATATTTTCTGTGGCTAATTTGCCTAAGCTTTTTATTCAATATGTTAAGTTTTGTATAATTTTCTTTCTTGTCATTTGTCTATATAACAAATTCTTGTATCATGTGAAGGTTCAATAATTTAATATTGACGAGGGAAAGTAAAGATCGATTTTGAGAAATATTCAGGATATAAAATTTTTTCGGTGTATATTTTTTGTATTTTAACGAGAGTCCGATATAAATAAATATATATGGACGATTATTGACCGGTCTCGATGAACGTTCGTTTTTATTCTTCTATGTAGATTACAATTGACAATTAATTACTTCCATTGAATGTTTTTGTGTAATTCGTATTCAGCATTGCTTTTATATTCATGTGCAGAATGTGTCGAATGTCGTTTTGGCCAAGCTGGTTCTTCCTTGTTTATATAATGTGTGGCATTTTGAGAATCATGCATACTGTCTGTTTTGTCGTGTGCAAACATGCTGTTGGCTATCTGAATTAATAATTCCTGTTGTTTCCCTTTTGCCTTATTCTTGCTTGATAAATTTTATTGCCATATCTAATGGAATTCGTGTAATCGGACTTTTGAAAGAATCCAACCAGTCTGTTTTGGACATATGGTAATAATTGTCCCGGAGCAGGTTTAAGGGTAAATCATTGATGTTTTCGGCTGTGAGAAGTTCTTTTGTTTCTTTTACTTTGTCGATCCAATTACAAACATCGATATAACGCAATAAGCGTGAGTGAACTTTAACGCTAATAGGTGCTTTTTACAAAGCTCTCGGACAATCGTCTAGTTTTTCCAGCAAAAGCTTTAGTTTTCGGATATTTTTACTCTATGGTTATTTTGGGCACTTTCGTCTGTTTTATCAAAAACCAAAGCAACTCTCTCAGAGTGACGTTTGAAATCCCTTTCTTGTTATTTACGCTATATAATATGATAAGAATGAGCAGTTGTTTCAAAAATAGGAATGAATTTGGTGATATTCGCACCATTTTTATCCCATACTTGAAATCCATCTAAGAAAAGAATAGATGATTTTTTGTGAATGTCCATGGGGCTTATATTTGTATTGTCTTTGAAGAACGATCCGTATTTGTAACGACCGAGTGGTTGTGAGGAATGTGGCTTTTTTTCTTTTTTTTTCTTTTTTCGGTAGCAGAGGTACATACAGCCCATACCTGCAATTATGCAAATT
>VOFI01002067.1_pt1 | contig 80175 bp, 103 predicted proteins | sample 5384131 | NCBI WGS metagenome assembly VOFI01 (sample SAMN12384728, study PRJNA508395) | human gut metagenome | isolation source: healthy gut H | host: Homo sapiens
AAATTCGTCACAATATCCTGACAGTTTTTCCCAAAATATCTGTATTCAGCTCCACATTCGTAAATGTCTGCCACCGATCCGTCACAATATAATATTTTTTCATCTTTTTTTCTGCAGCTTAAGTCCAGAACCACATGTTCTTTCCCGACGGCATCACACAGATTTTGCAGATTATCCCAGTAGATTTCTCCATTCTTAAATACATACGATGTTACAATTACATGGCTTGCACCGGCCTTCATATATTCCTCTGCATTTTCTGCCGTAATTCCTCCTCCAATCTGCAATCCATCCTGATATGTCTGCAGTGCTTTCAAAGCCTGCTTCTTTGTCTCCGGATAATATTCAGAAGTTGAAGGATTCAACAGAATTACATGTCCTCCCTTTAGGCCGTCCTTTTTTATACAAATTTGCAAAATAATCTGCTTCCTGATTATATTCTTTTTCAAAACATTTTACCACACTAAAGTATCAGCGTCCAGTACAGATATACTGTACAAAATAAGGATGCAGAGATTTTACTTATCATTTCCCCACATCCTTATATACTATCTATTATTTTGCGTTTTTCGTATCGTTTTTATTAGTGTTATCCCGGTTCTGGTCTGTTGTTCCGTCATTATTCTGGTCCGTCTCATTTTTCTGTCATTCGGATCGATATCATCTTCGATATCATCTACTCCATCCTGTACATCATCTCCGATTTCATCCATAACTCCATCATTTTCATTATTCCGGTCTGTCACATCATCCTTTACTGTATCATCTGTTCCGGTTGTACCTTCTGTCGCCGAGTTATCATTCGCCGCATTATCATCTGTATTATTTCCACAGGCGGTAAGCCCCATCATGATCCCCGTGCACATGAATACCAGCATGAATTTCTTCCATTGTTTCATTCTCATAATCTCCCTTCGTATATCTTCATCTATGATCAAGTATTACTTGTTACCAGTAATATCTGCATTTTCCAGAAATATATACGAATTTTTCTTTATCAGAATGCTGGTATATTTTTACATTCTTTCAGCAATCACACCACTTCTGTATGCAGCCAGAAGTACTTCCAGATCCGAAATCTGTTCTTTTAACTCTTTTCCGACATCTGTATCTTCTACTTTCTTCCGTTCCAGCGTTCTCTTTACCACCGTGCTGTCCGAATGAATATCACTTTCCTTTTCGATCGCTGCTTCTGTAGACTCAAATGGCTTATGCGCCGCCAGAATCAATCCATAGGAATTATAGATCAGTGTATAACCTGCGATTCCGGTCTCTTTCTGATAAGCTTTCGAAAATCCGCCATCTATAACCAGAACTTTTCCACCGCATTTCACCGGATTTTCTCCATCTTTACACTTTACCGGCACATGACCGTTGATTATATGCGCATCTTCGTTCTCAAGTCCGAATTCTTTCAATATTTTTTCCACTACTTTTCATCTTCCAGTAAAAGGTAGTATGGATTTTTCTTCTCTTTATGAGTTTCCTTCTCCGCCAGGAAATAGCGTTCAAATGTCGCCATCTTATCCTTTCCAAACAACGGAGAATTTTCACTCAGCCAGATATACCACATGATATCTTTTCCACGTTTTTTTCTTTAGGATCCATAGCATAGAATCCTTTTCTCACGTAACTTTCAAGTACTTCATAAAGCCCTTTGCCCCTTATACGCCCGGCCAAAGATCCTTACACTTTTCAAATTACCGTCCTCTTTTAACGGTACGCAGCCATGATAAAGAAGATTGCCGTTATATACTTTATATAATCCACCTTTGTTTAAAAGGAAATGCATATGACGCTGTAATTTTTCGCAGTTTTCAAACGCCCGTTCCAGACGTTCCATAATATCCTCTTCTTCTTTCGTCAGCGCATATGGTTTTTCGGATCGATCGTCGGAAAATTTTTATCCAGCAATTTATATTCTTTTCCTTCTAACTCTATCGTTCCTTTTTCATAATTAATATGATGCAGTAAATTGCGCTTTTTCCAGCTTAAATCCCGGATTTTTTTTTTTATAATCTGGCTCTCAACTTTGAACTGGATCACAGAAATTGCTTTATGCATCTTTACATCCATCAACATTTCCGTTGCATTGTAATCCGGATTGCCTTTTAATTTAAAGCACTCACACGGATCATCTTTATATGTATTCATGGCAAATGTAGCCAGCGGAAGCAGGTTAATCCCATATCCTTCTTCCAGGATATCCAGGTTGCCATATCTTGCACAGATACGGATCACATTGGCAATGCAGCCTCTCTGCCCTGCTGCAGCTCCCATCCACAAAACATCATGATTTCCCCATTGAATATCAACCGAATGGTACGCCATAAGCTCATCCATAATAATATGTGGTCCAGGACCTCTGTCATAGATGTCTCCGACAATATGCAGATGATCAACCGTCAGACGTTGAATCAGTTCACTCATAGCTATAATGAATTTCTCTGCCCGTCCAATTCTTATAATCGTACTGACAATTGCATTATAATACGATTCTTTATCCGTCATATCATTTTCTCTGTGATCAGTTCCTCGATCACATAAGCAAAATCCGGAGGAAGTGCTTTTCTTACTTTAGATCTGGTATATTTACTTGCTGTTCTTTTTACACACCTCAATCAAGCGGTACAACGTAATCTTATACCAGTCCTCCATATTCTTCTCCGTTTTCTTAATCCGGTCCATCTTCTCTTTCGGATAATAAATAAGAGTAGCAAGGGTCTGTTTATCCCTGCTACTCATAGTATTCCCGAATACATCATCAATTTTACGGCGCACTGAACCAGAGCCATTCTTCAGAACATGCGCAAATGCCTCATATTCCCCATGAATGTCTGTCAGAAAATGCTCTGTGCCCTTTGGCAGATTCAGTATCGCCTGTAAATTAATGATTTCTGTGGAAGCTTTGGCGATGGTCGGATATAGTTGAGAAAGTCTTTCCAGATAACGTTCCTCTAATTGTCTCATAATTACCTCCCGGTCTTCCTGTATATTCTGCTGTTCATAACGATTTATAATTGGATCACGTCAGACATATCATATCTGCCGGCCGGTTTCCAAGCCAGGAATTTTTGCTGCTTCTACGGCGCCTTTTCCAAATACGGCCTTAGAATATGCTGTATGTTTGAATTCAATCACTTCATCCTGACCTGCAAAGATCACTTCGTGTTCTCCTACGATTGTTCCACCACGTACTGCCGAAATGCCAATCTCTTTCTGATCACGTTTCTGACGCACCTGACTTCTGTCATATACATAATGATACTGATTATCCGCCGCTTCATTAATTGAATCTGCCAGAGCAAGTGCAGTACCACTCGGCGCATCCAGTTTCTGGTTATGATGCTTCTCTACCAGCTCAATATCATATCCTGCCGGAGAAAGTACTTTTGTCGCATCCTTAAGGATCTTCATAAGCAGATTGATGCCAAGTGACATATTGGCAGATTTTAATACTGCTACTTTCTTTGCTGATTCTTCTACCTTTTCCAGCTGTTCTTCGGAAAGTCCCGTAGTACAAAGTACGACCGGCACCTGTTTTTCAACACAATAGTCAAGCAGTTCATCTGCTGCTGCCGCATTTGAAAAATCAATGATCACATCGGCCTCCACGTCACATGCATCGATGCTTTCAAATACCGGATAGTCATTTGGTACTTTGGTATATTTATCAACTCCGGCTACCAGTTCGATCCCTTCTGTGTTCTTGATTATATCTGTAATGACACGACCCATGTGTCCATTACAGCCATGCATGATTGCTTTTACCATATTCTTATCCTCCTTTTGTATACTTTGTTATAAAAACAAAGGATATCATATATGTAATGCATCTGTGAAAGCCTGCCGTTGGCAGTTTCTTACAAACGCATGGCGATGTATGATATCCTTCTCTTTTTCTTATTATGCTAACTGAATACCGAAATCTTTCATTGCCTGTGCAAGGTTCTTCTCATGTTCAGGGGATATCTCTGTAAGCGGCATACGAAGTGGTCCGCAGTCAACTCCCATCAGCTGCATTGCTTTCTTAACCGGAATCGGGTTTACTTCGCAGAATAACTGCTCGATCAGCGGCAGTGCTTTCAGCTGAAGTGCTGCACTTCCCTTCACATCTCCGTTAAAATACTTCTCACAGATATCATGTGCTTCATCCGGAGCAACGTTTGACAGTACTGAGATCACACCTTTTCCACCGAGAGATAATACCGGCACGATCTGGTCGTCATTTCCTGAATATACATCAATGTTACCGTCTGTCAGGTTCATGATCTTTGCAACCTGCGAAATATTTCCTGATGCTTCCTTTATACCAACGATATTATCTACTTCTTTCACCAGTTTTGCTGCTGTTGCAGGTTCGATATTGCATCCCGTTCTGCTTGCAACACTATACATAATGATTGGCGCTGTTACTTCTTTTGCCACTGCACTGAAATGTCCGATCAGTCCATTCTGAGTTGCTTTATTATAATAAGGTGTAACCAAAAAGTAAACCATCTGCCCCATATTCTGAAGCTTCCTTCGACATATCGATAGCAGTACGTGTACAATTAGAACCTGTTCCTGCAATAACCGGAACTCTCTTGTTAACACGGTCAATTGTGAATTTTACACACTGCATATGCTCTTCTTCTGTCATGGTAGCAGATTCTCCTGTTGTACCGCAGATTACAATGCTGTCTGTTTTATGCTCACAATGAAACTCAATCAATTCATCAAGTCTATCATAATTAATACTTCCATCTTCATTAAATGGTGTGACAATTGCCACGCCGGCTCCTGTAAAATAGCCATAGTGATCCTCCTGACTTTCATATAATCTAATGAAATTCTATCATCAATTAAATATGATGTCAATCCGAACCCTTATCTAAACTTTTACCATCCCTTATTCATCCATACATTCCAGTTTACTGACCGACACTTCATATGCAACCTCTTTTCTGCGATTCCGTTTCTGTAATTTTTTTTCATATATTCACGGCTCTGAATTCTTCCCATTACCTGCACATGTTCTCCAACCTCAAAAGCAGAGGCAAATCTGGCATTCCTTCCCCAGCAGATACATGGAATGTAATCAGACTTTCCATATGGCCGGTTCACTGCCCAGCAATAGATCTGCAATCTCTCTGCCAAGCGGTGTCTTACGGTAAACAGGCTGTTTGCAGATATAACCATCCAGAAAAATCTGATTCGTCTTTGCACCGTCAAGTTCTTCTTCCACAAATGTAATTTCCCTGACAAATACGGATAAAATCAGACGGTTTTTCATTTCTTCATGCCGGTTGTAGGACCTGAACTGTCCGTTTACCATAATGAATTCTCCCGTGTAATCTTTCGTAACATCAATCAGACGCTCCGAGATCATGAGTGGGATCCTGTCTTTGGAATTGCTGAGCCGCTTCACATCCACCTCTACCATATAGAAGCCTTCTCCAAATACTTCATGGCTGAATGAAAATGGTGTCACGATTTCTCCCATAACGGTTACCTGGTTGTTCTCAATCATCTTATCTGACATAATTTTGTAATCTCCCTTCCTCTGAATCGTATTTTGAGTCATTACAAAGTCTATGAATCAAATCAGTATTTTAGAACTAAATACTTGTAAATTTTAAAAAATGTGATAAACTAATGTGGTTGCAGATAATAATAGGTAGAGAAAAGGAAGATTCGTAATGAAGACAAAACGTGAAGATGTACGTAATATCGCGATTATCGCCCATGTTGACCATGGTAAGACAACATTAGTAGATGAATTATTAAAGCAAAGCGGTGTATTCCGTGAGAATCAGGAAGTAGCAGAACGTGTCATGGACTCTAACGATATCGAAAGAGAACGTGGAATCACAATCCTCTCCAAGAATACTGCCGTCACCTACAACGGTGTAAAGATCAATATTATAGATACTCCGGGACATGCTGACTTCGGTGGAGAAGTAGAACGTGTCCTTAAGATGGTTAACGGTGTTATCCTCGTCGTTGATGCGTTCGAGGGAGCTATGCCGCAGACCAAATTCGTACTCCGCAAAGCTATGGAATTAAAGCTTCCAGTCATCGTATGTATCAACAAGATCGACCGTCCGGAAGCAAGAGCCGAAGAAGTGATCGATGAAGTTCTCGAACTTCTCATCGACCTTGGTGCTTCTGACGAACAGTTAGACTGCCCATTCGTATACGCATCCGCTAAGAATGGTGTGGCTGCACTTGAGATTTCGGATGAAATGAAAGACATGAAGCCTCTGTTTGAGACCATTCTGGATTATATTCCTGCACCAGAAGGAGATCCGGAAGCTCCGACTCAGGTTCTGATCAGTACGATTGACTATAATGAATACGTTGGACGTATCGGTGTTGGTAAAGTAGATAACGGTACAATCGCAGTTAACCAGGACATGGTTGTTGTCAACCATCATGATCCTGACAAACAGAAGAAAGTTAAGATCAGTAAATTATATGAATTTGACGGTCTGCAGAAAGTAGAAGTAAAAGAAGCATCTATCGGTGCAATCGTGGCAATTTCAGGTATCTCTGACATTTCCATCGGTGATACACTCTGCTCACCTGAAAATCCGACACCAATTCCGTTCCAGAAGATTTCTGAACCAACAATCTCTATGGATTTCGTTGTAAATGACAGTCCGTTTGCCGGACAGGAAGGAAAATATGTAACTTCCCCGTCACTTACGTGATCGTCTGATGCGCGAACTGAACACAGATGTCAGCCTTCGTGTTGAAGATACCGAAAACATGGACGCATTCAAAGTATCCGGACGTGGTGAACTTCACCTTCCGTTCTAATTGAGAATATGAGACGTGAAGGATATGAATTCGCAGTCAGCAAAGCTGAGGTTCTGTATCACAAAGACGAGAATGGTAAACTTCTTGAGCCAATGGAGATTGCTTACATTGATGTACCTGATGAATACACTGGTGTCGTTATTGATAAACTGAGCCAGAGAAAAGGTGAATTACAGACAATGGGTGCTGCCAATGGTGGATATACACGTCTTGAGTTCCGTATCCCATCCCGTGGTCTGATCGGTTACCGTGGTGATTTCCTGACAGACACAAAGGGAAATGGTATCATGAACACTGCATTCGACGGATACGCTCCATATAAGGGAGATATCCAGTATCGTAAACAGGGATCTCTGATTGCATACGAGACCGGTGAGTCTGTAACTTATGGTCTGTACAGTGCTCAGGAGCGTGGAACACTCTTCATCGGTGCCGGTGAAAAAGTTTATTCCGGTATGGTCATCGGTGAAAATGCAAAAACAGATGATATCGAAGTAAATGTATGTAAGACCAAGCATTTAACCAACACTCGTTCTTCCAGCGCAGATGAGGCACTTCGTCTGACACCTCCGACAGTCCTCAGTCTGGAGCAGGCAATCGACTTCATCGATACAGATGAACTTCTGAGGTTACTCCGGAATCACTCCGTATTCGTAAGAAGATTCTGGATCCTAAGATGAGAAAACGTGTAAATCGCTAATGAATAAACATTTACGGTTATAACTGACCGCACGAAAGCGGCAGAGAAAATAAAATATATAAAACAGTTTTTGTTCACGAAAACCTGACAATTTATATATTTTATTTTCTGCCGCTTTTTTGATCTCATCTGCACACATTACTAAAAATTTTTTCCTTCTCCATTGTTCTTCATTTTGATATGATGTCTTTCTTTTGGATATTGGCAAATATCTTTTTTTCACTTATACTGGAATTACAGCGAAAATCTATATAAAAAGAAAGGAATCCACGAATGAAAGAACTGATTTCTCACCTTCTCAAACAGGTGGCCGCAATTCTGGAATATGTGATTGCATTTATGCTTGCGATCGGTATCATACTGCTTTGCCTTCGTATGGTATGTTCACTTCAGTATATTCCGAATCTGAACACCTATCCGAATTACGATGATCTTCTCGAGGTTTGTTTTAATCTGATCATCGGTGTCGAATTGATCCGTATGATGTATTCGCACTCTCCGAGTACCGTATTTGAGGTTCTGCTTTTTGCGATTGCAAGACACATCATTATGGACCACACTTCCATCTACAGCAGTCTGATCGGCGTCTGTTCCATCGCAGTCTTATTTGCAACCAGAAAATTCTTATTCTCCGAATTCGACATAGCAGACGAAACGGTATTCCGTGCTTCAACCAAGGCTAAAGTTGTCAACAAGATTCTCAGCGTGAACATTCCGCATGAAGCAGATGATACCCTTTCCAATGTACTGCTGCGGCATCTCGAAGAACAGAATATCACGCCCCGTGTTGGTGCATGTTATTACTTCCACGATTGCGGTCTGCGGGTTGCCAAACTTCATGATGGAAAAATTTCAAGAATTCAGGTAATTCGTGCTATACATTAGCGGTACCAAACATGTTATACTACACATATCAGATAGATTGCCGGTTCGAGTAGCAATTGTCAGATTATAATTCATTTATTTGATGATTGTATAACGTGCAATTATTTGAAATTATGTCGCAAAGGAGTTGGGCATCATGAAATTTATTATTATTGGAAAGAACATCGATGTAACACCAGGCTTAAGAGAGGCCGTAGAAAGCAAGTTAGGAAAGTTAGGAAGGTACTTTACTCCGAATACAGAGATTCACGTAACCTTAAGTGTACAGAAAGGACATCAGAAAATTGAAGTAACTATTCCTGTAAAGGGTGGTCTGGTTCGTTCCGAACAGGAAAGTTCTGATATGTATGTATCGATTGATCTTGTAGAAGAAGTCATCGAACGTCAACTTCGTAAATACAAAAATAAACTGGTAGCACGTGAACAGGAAGGCGGTAACTTCAAACAGGAATTCTTTGACGCCGAAGATAATATTGAAGATGACGGCGAGATTAAAATCGTACGTACCAAAAAAAAATTCGGATTTAAACCTATGTATCCGGAAGATGCGTGTGTTCAGATGGAACTTCTCGGACATGATTTCTATGGTTTCTGTAATGCAGAATCAGACGAAGTGAATGTAGTATACAGACGTAAAAACGGAACATTTGGTTTGATCGAGCCTGAATTTTCTTAAATCGCAACTCATAATCTTATAAAAATATGGCAATAACAAAAGCCGTACACAATATCTCCTAAAGAACAGCTCCTTTCATGAGATATCGTGTACGGCTTTTTTATATTATTTTTATATTATATTTTCTTCCAGAATTGTCGGCACCCCATCAATCTCTGCATAATAACATTCTTCACCTGCTGTCATCTCTGCCTGCGCATTTGTCCCCTCAGTAATTGCATGCATAACCTGATCCACATCCGTTTTTGGAATCAGTACTTCCAGTTCTACTTTATCCGTATAGACAGTATCTAATATCTTCAGCTCTCTCTGCGCCAGAATATACTGAATCTTTCCAAATGTCGTATAGTCTGTTTCTATATGAAGTTTCCTCCTAAAATTTTCGTAATGATCACCGAGGCATCAAGTCCCGCTTTCACGGCTCCCCGAATATGCTCTGACCAGTCCACCGGTTCCAAGAAGGGTTCCTCCGAAATACCGGGTCACCACAACAGCCACATTCCTCAGTTCATTTCCAAGCAATACATCTAGCATCGGTTTGCCAGCTGTACCGTTTGGTTCGCCGTCATCACTGCATCTTTGAAGCTGTCTCTCTCCCCTATTATATATGCAAAACAGTTATGTCTTGCATCCCAGTATTTTTTCTTGTCTTCTCTACAAATTCAAGTGCTTCTTCCTCTGTATTTACCGGTACCACAGTCGCAATAAATCGTGACTTTTTTCTATAATCTCATCTTCTCCACCCCGATAAATAGTTCTGTATTCTGGTAACATATTGTCATCCTTTCGTATAATTTACAACTTTATACATAATATAATACCTAATTTCTTAAGATTTTCCTACTCAAATATGAAGTTTTCATTTTTTTCTTTATAAAAGAGTGTACATTTGCTATAATAACTTGGTATAAAGGAGGCTTAAACGCATGAACTATGGAAAGAAAAAGGCTGCGAAAAGGCAGAAAAAATAACGTCCAAATCTACAATGCAGGGGAAACGCATCGTTGTCCGTTTGTTCAAGGCACTGCTGATCTGTATCGTACTTGCTGCAGTAGTCGGAATGGCCGGCGGCGGTCTTTTTATAAAAAGATTATTGATGACACTCCGCATGTTTCCACTTCTGACGTTAAACCGAAAGGATTTACTACTTTCGTTTATGCTGATGACGGAAGCACTGAGATTGAACGTTTTGTATCTTCTGGTTCCAATCGAGTATACAAGTCTATTGATGAGATACCGAAAAATCTTCAACATGCTTTTGTTGCAATCGAGGATGAGCGTTTTTATAAGCATAACGGTATAGATCTTCAGGGTATTGCCCGTGCTGCGGTAGTGGGTATTGCCCGGGGCGGTTTTTCTGAAGGTGCCAGTACTCTGACTCAGCAGCTGATCAAGAACAATGTATTCCCGAACTTTACAAAAGAGAAAAATTTCTATGATAAATTACAACGTAAAATTCAGGAACAGTATCTTGCAGTACAGATTGAAAAGCAGATGAGTAAAAATGAGATTATGGAAAGTTATCTCAACACAATCAACCTTGGACAGAATTGTCTGGGTGTACAGTCTGCTTCTCAACGTTATTTTGGTAAAGATGTTTCCGATCTGACATTATCTGAATGTGCGGTAATTGCCGGAATCACACAGAATCCGACAGATTATGATCCAGTTACACGTCCCGAGAATAACAAGATCAGACGTAATAAAGTATTAAAGAATATGCTGGAGCAAGGCTATATCAGCCAGAAGCAGTATGATAAAGCGATGTCCGACGATGTCTATGCAAGAATCCAGGCAACCAGCGCTTCTTCCCAGGCTGATAATGCATACAGTTACTTTGTTGATGCACTTGCACAGCAGGTAATCCAGGATCTGAAAGATCAGCTTGGCTACACTGATACACAGGCTTACAATGCCGTTTACAGCGGCGGTCTCAGTATCTACTCTACACAAAATCAGGAAATGCAGAAAATCTGTGATGAAGAAGCTAATAATGATGCCAACTATCCTGGTCTGAAAGAGTATGGTCTTGATTATGCGCTGACGGTAACCCGTGCTGATGGATCGGTTGAAAACTATGGAAGTAATAATATTAAAAATTATGTAGAAAAAACTTACGGAAATGATCAGGGACTTCTCTACTCCAGTGAAGATGCCGCAAAAGCAATGGTGGCAGAATGGAAATCCACGATTGCCCAGGAGGGTGATACCTATGATGAACGTATTACCATTACCCCTCAGCCACAGTCTTCTATCACAATCATGGATCAGAAGACTGGACAGATCAAAGCAATGGTCGGCGGCTGGAGAAAAAAGCTTCCAGTCTTGGACTGAACAGAGCTTATCAGGGTTCCAAGAGACAGCCTGGTTCTACTTTTAAGATCCTTGCAGCTTATGCACCGGCATTAGATTCCTGTGATAAGACACTCGCAACAACAATTGATGATGAACCATATACCTTAAAGAATGGAAATGTTTTGCGGAATGCCAACAAACAGTACGGCGGTACAACAACGCTCAGAAATGGTATCAAAAATCCATCAACGTAGTTGCCGTAAAGTTAAGCGATGAAATCACTCAGGAATTAGGCTATGAATACTGTGAAAAATTCGGTATCAGTACTCTGGTAAAAGACAAAACAATCAACGGCAAGGTCTTTGATGACAGCACTTCACAGACGCTCGCACTTGGTGGAATCACAGAAGGTGTCTATAACTATGAAATGTGTGCCGCTTATGCCTCTATCGCTAACGGCGGCGTCTATAACAAACCAACTTTATATAGTAAAGTTGTAGACCACGATGGCAACGTTCTTCTTGACGGAACAGGCGAATCTCATACAGTTATCAAAGACAGCACAGCTTATCTTCTTACCAGTGCAATGGAAGATGTTGTCAATTCCGGAACAGGTACAGCATGCCAGCTTCCGAATATGCCGGTAGCCGGAAAGACAGGTACCACAACATCCAATAAAGACTTATGGTTCTGTGGATTTACACCATATTATACATGTGCTGTATGGGGCGGTTATGACGACAATAAAGAATGTGATTATGACACAAGTTTCCGCTTCAGACTCTGGAAAGGTATTATGAGTCGTATTCACGAGAATCTGGAAAGTAAAGATTTTAAGGTTCCGACCTCTGTTGAGAAAAAAGAGTATATGTACTATTACCGGAAAGCTTGCAACCAACGGATGCCCTTCTATTACAGAATATTTTGCCAAAGACACGCTTCCATCCGAAACATGTTCCGGTCACGGATACTCTTCCGGAAGAAAGTATAAGTCTTCTACAGAAGACAATGATACAACTGAAGATGCTTCTTCTTATTCAAACAATACAGGAAACAGTTATAACAATAATACAGGCACTACCAGTGATAATACCGGTGGTAACACAGGTGGTTCTACCGGCGGTAACACAGGTGGCTCTACCGGCGGTAATACAGGTGGCTCTACCAGCGGTAATACAGGTGGTGGTTCTACCGGTGGTAATACAGGTGGTGGTTCTACCGGTGGTAATACAGGTGGTGGTTCTACCGGTGGTAATACAGGTGGTGGTTCTACCGGTGGTAATACAGGTGGCTCTACCGGCGGAGATACTTCTCAGTAACCATACTGTACAAGCCTATGATATCTACAGAAAGGTATCTACAGGACCTGCCACTGGAAGCTCCTTCCAAATGCATGACAATAAAAAACTGCGGGAACAAAATGTTTCCGCAGTTTTTATTATACCTGACATCCAAAAGGATGTATAACTCTCTAAAAGCTCTAAAGAATCAGTTTCGCAGCTCCACAGATACCGGCATCATTTCCTAGTGTAGCAAGAACAAATTCCGTATCTTTGTTCGCAAAGAATGCTTTTTCCTTAAAATTCTTTTCAACATACTGAAGAAGTACTTCTCCTGCTTTCGAAACGCCTCCTCCAATTACAATTGCTGAAGGATCTGCAACAGCTGCAAGATTAGCCATCGCATGTCCAAGATATTTTCCAAATTCCTCTGCAATCTTTTTTGCCACTTCATCGTCTGCCTTAACAGCATCAAATACGGTCTTGGCGCTGACTTCCTGTCCTCTTAATACAGACGCTTTATCATCCTTAGCCAGACGAATATTGGCAAGTCTTGTAATACCTGTTGCAGATGCATACTGCTCCAGGCATCCTGTGTTGCCGCAGCCGCAGTGATCTGTCTCTTCATAATTCACACAAAGATGTCCGATCTCACCACCTGCACCATGTGCTCCTACCAATGGTTTACCATCAATAATAATTCCACCGCCGACTCCGGTTCCAAGTGACCATAATAATATTTTTGCGGCCCTTTCCTGCACCCAGCCACATCTCTCCAAGTGCAGCTACATTGGCATCATTCCCTATCTCTGCTTTCATACCGGAAAGTTCTTCCATCTCTCTTTTTACTTCTTTATATCCCCAGCCAAGGTTCGCTGTATTCTGAACAACTCCTTCCGAATCTACCGGTGCAGGAACTCCGACTCCGATTCCTTCCACTTCATCTTTCGGAATCTGCTTTTCCTCTAACTTTTCATTCAAAGCAGCGGCAATATCCGGAAGAACGGCTTCACCCTGATTCTCTGTGCGTGTCTTAATCTCCCATTTATCTACAATCTCTCCTTCGGTTGTAAACAAACCTAATTTTACAGTTGTTCCCCCGATATCTACTCCAAAGCAATATTTCATTTTCTGTATTTCTCCTATTTCTTTATTAAATTCTGCTGTACACGTTTGTATAATTCCTGTGCCGCATTATATCCCATCTGCTTCTGTCTGTGATTGATCGCAGCCGTCTCTACAATAATTGCAAGATTTCGTCCAGGACGAATTGGCAGATGATGGCAAACCACTTTGTTACCAAGGAATTCTGTATATTCTTCTTCGAGACCGAGGCGGTCGTATTCTTTATTCTTATTCCACTCTTCCAGAGTGATAACAAGATCAATATTCTGTGTCTCTCTGACACTTAATACACCAAACAGAGCCTTGACGTCTACGATACCGATACCTCGCAGTTCGATAAAATGTCTCGTAATATCCGGTGCCGTTCCTACAAGTGTCTCATCACTGACTCTGCGGATTTCAACTACATCATCACTGACAAGACGGTGTCCACGTTTGATCAGCTCCAGAGCCGCCTCACTTTTACCGATTCCGCTTTCTCCCATGATCAGTACTCCGACACCATATACATCAACCAGCACACCATGGATAGAAATGCATGGCGCAAGTTCTACATTCAGCCAGCGGATAATCTCTGCTGTAAATTCTGATGTCTTCTTCTCTGTCTGGAACACTGGAATATTAGCCTTTTCTGCCATTTCAAGAAGCATTGCCTCCGGCGGAAGGTTTCTGCAGAAGATCAGACATGGAATCTTGTAAGAAAGCAGTGTTTCATAAATCTTTTTTTTCTTAACTTCATCTGTCATCTTCTCCAGGAATGTGTACTCCACATATCCTATGATCTGCACACGTTCGGAATCAAAATGTTCAAAGAATCCGGTAAGCTGCAAAGCCGGTCTGTTAATGTCTGGTATCTCAACTTCTTTTTCGGAAAGATCTACATCCGGTGTAAGATTTTTGAGATTCATTTTTTCAACGAGTGTTTTTAATTTTACTTTATTCGCCATATTCTTTTACCTCACACGTATTAAAAATCTGATAGCCATATTATACCATACTTAAGTATCCTGGTGAAAAAATTTATACACTTCCTGCGCAGATTTTTCATTCATGGACGGCAGCTCTTTCAGATCATCCACTGTTGCATTCCGGATTGCTTCAATATTTTCAAAGCTCCGCATCAGGTCTTTTTCTTCTTGCAGGTCCCACTCCCGGAATATCATCCAGTATCGAATGTACCTGTCCTTTACTTCTTAACTGTCTGTGGAATGTGATTGCGAACCGATGCGCCTCATCCTGTATTCTGGTGATCAGGCGAAAACATTCCGAATTACGGTCAATCGGTAATTCTACATTATTGAAATACAATCCTCTGGTTCTGTGATTATCGTCTTTTACCATTCCACACACAGGAATGTGCAGATTCAGCTTCTCCAGGACCTCCAATGCAATATTCACCTGTCCCCGGCCTCCGTCCATCATGATCAGATCCGGGAATGCCTGAAATCCGCCTGTCTCACTTTCATCCTGTCGTTCCCTTAATCCATGCTCGAATCTTCGGGTCAACACCTCATTCATACTTGCGTAGTCATCCGGTCCCTGTACACTTTTTATCTTAAATTTGCGATAATCATTACGCTTTGGCTTTCCATGCTCATAAACGACCATAGAACCAACCGAATCAAATCCGTTTGTATTAGAGATATCATAAGCCTCCATACGTATAATTCCGGTAAGTCCCAGTATTTTTTTCCAGTTCCTTCACCGCTCCGATCGTTCTTCCTTCTTCACGCTTCAGACGCTCTTTGTCATTCTTTAATACCATCTGTGCATTCTTCTGCGCCAGCTCTACCAGCTTTTTCTTTTGTCCCTTTCTTCGGTATACGAAGCCGTACTTTATGTTCCCTTCTGGTCGTCAGCCACTCCTCTATAATCTCCTGGTCTTCAATCTCTTCCGGCAACATTAACTCGGCCGGGATATACGGTGTTCCTGCATAAAATTGCTTGATAAAGCTTGACAGGATTTCGCTTTTTGTATCATTTTCCGCAATCTTCAGATAAAAAATGATCCCGTCCGATCAACCTTCCTCCCCGGATAAAGAAGACTTGTACAACCGCGTCCTCACCTTCCGAAGCCATTGCAATAATATCCCTGTCGTCCCCTGCTGTATCTGTAATCTTCTGTTTCTGAGCGATCTTCTGAACGCTTGCAAGAAGTTCCCTGTATTCTATTGCTTTCTCGAATTCCAGATTTTCGGATGCATCCAGCATCTTTTCTTCCAGTTCTTTTAATATCGGATCATAATTTCCATTCAGGAATCTTACTACTTCATCAATAGATTTCCTGTACTCTTCTCTGGAAATGTAGCCCTGACACGGCGCATAACACTGATGGATATGATAATTGAGACACGGACGTTCTTTTCCGATATCTTTTGGGAGTGAACGATTGCAGCTTCGAATATGATAAAGCTTTCGTATCAGTTCAATAGTATCTTTTACTGCACCGGCACTGGTATACGGACCAAAATATTTTGCCTTATCTTTCTTCATCCGCCTTGCCATCATTACACGCGGGAAAGGTTCATTTACAGTTACTTTTATAAATGGATACGTTTTATCATCCATCAGCATCGTATTGTATTTTGGTCTGTGTTCTTTAATCAGATTACATTCCAGAACAAGCGCTTCCAGCTCGGAATCCGTCACAATATATTCGAACCTGGAAATATGTGTCACCATCTGTTCTATCTTGGCTCCCTTATTCCTGCTGCTCTGAAAATACTGTCGGACACGGTTTTTAAGACTGATTGCTTTTCCGACATAAATAATCGCATCTTTTTCATCGTGCATAAGATATACACCTGGTTTTCCTGGCAGCTTCTTCAGTTCTTCCTGTATATTAAAATTTTCCATATATGTCACCTGTACATTTTCTTTTACTATTTTCTTACCCGTTGCTTATGAATGTTACACAGATTCTTTTACAATCAGAAGCGAATAATAGCTGGCATGCTCTGGTATATCTTCCAACCGTTCATATATCTGTTCGTCTGCCATCCCACAATTTTCTATCATCTTTACATCCACATTTTTTTTCTTCCAGGATTTCCCCCCGGATATCTCAATGCGTTCCTTATATCATAGCTGGATGGAATCACATGAAGCTCATCTGCTCTGTCTGCCAGACTTTCATTCAGTTTTGATGCAGCTGCGCAAAATGATGGAATCCCGTTTATAATTGATGTTTCATATCCTTTTTCCTTTATAATACGTTGAATATACATATAAGTCGAATAAATCGTTGGATCTCCCAATGTCAGATATGCTACATCTTTTTTTCCTTTTCCAGTTCCTCTATGATCCTTTTGGCAGCTTTCTCATAATTCTGATTCAGAATCTGTCTGTCCTTTGTCATCGGCGTATCCAGATCCAGATATTCTTTTTCTTCCATATTATCTACCATTCCTGCCGCAATTCTGTAACTGACCGCATGTTCCCTGCCCTTCGCAGGCACTGCTATTACCGGACATTTTTCTATCGTACGAACAGCCTTATACGTCATAAGTTCCGGATCACCTGGACCAACTCCGACTCCGAACAATCTTCCTTTCATGTTATATCTCCTCCAGAATAATCTTATCCTGCCTATTATATACCAGACAAATATAATTGAAAAGAAAAAAGATATGAAGCCGGCTCTTGCCATACTTCATATCTTTTGTTTTTTTTATAGAATTCTATTCTTCATGAACAGATTCAGTTGCTGTTCCGACAGTTTTTTCTTCTGTCTTTTCTGATTTTTCCTGTACATCTGCGTTATGCGCATCATCTATATCATCTGCCGGCTTCATCACAAATCCTTCACCCTCTACCGGATTCATACCGATTCTTGCTTCTTCCTTCTTCGGTGCATCTGGATCAATTCCTTCTACTTCATGGAAAATCTCCATAAATTCTTTTCCGGTAATTGTCTCTTTTTCAATCAGGAATGTAGCAATTTTATCCAGCGCCTGTCTGTGATTTCTCAGAAGCTGTTTTGCCTCTTCGTAAGCATCTTTCAACATCTTCATAACTTCTTCGTCAATCTCTGATGCTGTCTGCTGTCCACAGTTGCTGACCGGGCGTCCGTCCAGATAACGGTTCTGAATAGATTCCAGACCGATCAATCCGAATTTCTCGCTCATACCATACTGTGTGATCATCGCTCTTGCTACGCTTGTTGCTTTCTCAATATCATTAGAGGCTCCTGTTGTAACCGTATCAAACACTACTTCTTCTGCCGCACGTCCTGCAAGCAGTCCGACTAACATTGCCTGAAGTTCTTTTTGGTATTCAGGAATTTTTCTTCTTCCGGAGTCTGCATTACATAACCAAGTGCCCCCATTGTTCTCGGCACAATAGTAATCTTCTGTACAGGCTCTGCATCTTTCTGCAATGCACTTACAAGTGCATGTCCGACTTCATGGTAAGAAACAATCCTTCGTTCTTCCTGGCTCATGATACGGTCTTTTTCTTTTCCTTACCTACAAGTACCACTTCTACCGCTTCAAATAAATCAGACTGACATACTGCATTTCTTCCGTGCTTTACAGCATTAATTGCCGCTTCATTGATCATATTTGCAAGATCAGAACCTACTGCTCCGGATGTCGCAAGTGCGATTTCCTCCAGATTGACTGTCTCATCCATCTTCACATCTTTAGAATGAACCTTCAGGACTTCTACACGTCCTTTCAGATCTGGTTTTTCAACAATGATACGTCTGTCAAAACGTCCCGGTCTTAATAATGCAGGATCCAAAATCTCCGGTCTGTTAGTTGCAGCCAAAAGTACCAGTCCTTTATTGCTTTCAAATCCATCCATCTCTGCAAGCAGCTGATTCAGTGTCTGCTCACGCTCATCATTGCCACCCATCTGATTGTCTCGGCTTTTACCGATCGCATCAATCTCGTCGATGAAAATGATACATGGTGCCATCTGCTGTGCCTGCTTAAACAAGTCTCGGACTCTGGATGCTCCGACACCGACATACATTTCCACAAATGCAGATCCACTCAATGAAAAGAACGGAACCTTTGCTTCTCCGGCAACTGCCTTAGCCAAAAGCGTCTTACCGGTTCCCGGAGGTCCGACAAGAAGCGCTCCTTTTGGAAGCTTCGCTCCCACACTCGTATATTTTCCCGGATTGTGCAGAAAATCTACCACTTCCTGTAAAGATTCTTTTTCGCTTCATCCTGTCCGGCTACATCTTTAAATGTAACTCCGGTCTGCTTTTCCACATACATCTTGGCATTGCTCTTACCGATTCCCATCATGCCGCCGCCCTTTGACATACGCTTTGTCATCCAGATGATCATTCCGACAAAGAATGCAATTGGCAGGAATGTTAAGATCACGTTCATCGCTACTGCCGATGTAGTATCCGGAATCTCCTGCTTAAACTCCACGCCTGCCTTCTCCAGACGCTTTGTCAGGTCATCGTCATTCACCACTCCTGTGTAATATTCCTGTGCAACCCCGCTGTCCTTGTCCTTTTTTGTAACAATCATGATTTTGTCACTCTGGATCTGTACTTTTCTGACCTCTCCGTCATCTACCATTTTCAGAAATTTATTATAGGTAATCTCTTTTGCAGAGGTCATTCCCTGAAACTGGAACAGTGCGATCACCAGGATCGATGTAATAACTGTGACCAGTAAAATAAACGATATACCCTGTTTATTATTCTTGTTATTCTTATTATTCTGGTTATCCATTTTAATCCTCCTGTATACCTAATTATTATATAGAGCGTCATGTTAGAAATCAATAAAAACATTATGAAAAGATTGTAAACTTCCTATGTGTTGTAGTATACTTGAAATGAAAATGCTTATGCCGCTTCCGGCGCATTTTTTTCTTTTCATTTTTATACAAAGTATGACGGCAGATCTGCATACAGCAGTTTTACCGCATCAAAAATCAAATAAATTTTAAACGAGGGCATATACTTATGAAAATTGGATTCGATAACGAAAAATATTTAAAAATGCAGTCCGAACACATCCGTGAACGCATCGGTCAATTTGACAACAAACTTTATCTGGAATTTGGTGGTAAACTTTTTGATGATTATCATGCTTCCAGAGTTCTTCCCGGATTCCAGCCAGACAGCAAGCTTTGCATGTTAAGAGAACTTTCTGATCAGGCCGAGATCGTCATCGTCATCAGTGCCGAAGACATTGAAAAGAACAAGATCCGCGGTGATCTTGGTATCACCTATGATTCCGATGTACTTCGCCTGATGCAGATTTATCAGGGACTGGGGCTCTATGTCGGAAGCGTTGTTATTACCAAATATAACGCTCAGGAAAGTGCTGAATTATTCAAAAACCGCCTGGAAAAACTGGGTATCAAAGTGTACCGCCACTACCTGATCCCTGGCTACCCTACAAATGTACCATTTATTGTAAGTGACGACGGATATGGAAAAAATGATTATATTAAGACAAGCCGTCCGCTGGTCGTTGTAACTGCACCAGGACCTGGAAGCGGTAAAATGGCAGTCTGCCTGTCCCAGTTATATCACGAACACAAACACGGAATCAAAGCCGGATACGCCAAATTCGAAACATTCCCAATCTGGAATATCCCGTTGAAGCATCCGGTCAACCTCGCTTATGAAGCAGCAACAGCTGATCTGAATGATATCAATATGATTGATCCGTTCCATCTCGAAGCATATGGTGAGACAACCATCAACTATAATCGTGATGTAGAGATTTTCCCTGTATTAAATGCAATGTTCCAGCGCATCTACGGTGAAAGTCCTTATAAATCTCCAACCGATATGGGAGTGAACATGGCCGGAAACTGTATCTGCGACGACGATGCATGTCAGGAAGCTTCCCGTCAGGAGATTATCCGCAGATACTATGCATCCAGAAGAAGACTCTTGCTTGGTGCATGCTCTGAAGAAGAGACTTATAAATTAGAAATGTTAATGAATCAGGCAAATATTACGGTTCATGACAGACCGGTCGTCGATGCAGCATTGACAGAAGCCGAACGGACCAACGGACCTGCGGCAGCACTGGAACTCCCGGATGGATCAATCGTCACTGGAAAGACATCCGATCTTCTCGGTGCATGCTCTGCCCTGCTGTTAAATGCATTAAAAGAACTTGCAGGTATTGAACACGAGATTAAGATCATCTCACCACAGGCGATCGAACCAATCCAAAGTCTGAAGACCAAGTATCTGGGCAGCCGTAATCCACGTCTGCATACCGATGAAGTCCTCATTGCACTCTCCGTAAGTGCCGCAACCAGCAAAGACGCCAGACTTGCAATGGATCAGCTTCCAAAATTAAAAGGCTGTCAGGTTCATGTATCTGTCATGCCGGGGTCTGTAGACATCAAACAGTTCAAGCGTCTGTCTATTCAGGCAACTTTTGAAGCAAAATATGAAAAAAACTCTGTATTTTTTAATAACAAAGGTGTATAATCTTAAAGTATTTTTTTTGAACACTTTATAACAGAGAAACTATTTTTGACTTAAGGAGGAAGTTATGGCAGTAAAATACGTATTCGTTACAGGCGGTGTAGTATCCGGATTAGGTAAAGGAATTACGGCTGCGTCCCTCGGACGTCTGTTGAAAGCCCGTGGTTACACAGTCACAATGCAGAAATTTGATCCATATATCAATATGGACCCAGGTACAATGAACCCAATTCAGCACGGTGAAGTTTTCGTTACGGATGATGGTGCTGAGACAGACCTTGATCTTGGACATTATGAAAGATTCATCGATGAAAGTCTGAGCAAGAATTCAAATGTAACAACCGGTAAAGTCTACTGGTCTGTTCTTCAGAAAGAACGACGCGGAGATTTCGGCGGAGGAACTGTACAGGTCATCCCGCATATTACAAACGAGATCAAATCCCGCTTCTACCGCAACCCCTGCTGCTGAGAATACAGAAGTAGCAATCATTGAAGTCGGAGGAACTGTAGGTGATATCGAAAGCCAGCCATTCTTGGAAGCCATTCGTCAGTTCCAGCATGAAAAAGGACATGAAAATGTTATCCTGATCCATGTTACACTGATTCCATATCTGAAAGCTTCTCAGGAAATGAGACCAAACCTACACAGGCAAGTGTAAAAGATCTTCAGGGAATGGGAATCCAGCCGGATATCCTGGTATGTCGTTCTGAATATCCGCTCGGTGTCGGAATCAAGGACAAGATTGCATTATTCTGTAATGTACCTGCTAACCATGTACTGCAGAACCTGGATGTAGAATATCTCTACGAAGCACCTCTTGCAATGGAAAAAAAGAGAACCTTGCAGGTGTCGTATGTGAATGTCTGCACCTTGATTGTCCGGAACCAGACTTAAAAGACTGGACAGAGATGGTTGACTACCTTAAGAATCCAAACACAGAAGTCACAGTTGCTCTGGTTGGTAAATATATCCAACTTCATGACGCTTACATCAGCGTGGTAGAAGCCTTAAAACATGGTGGAATCTTCAGCCGTGCAACCGTAAATATCAAATGGATCGATTCCGAAACTGTTACTGCCGATAATGTAGATGAATTACTCGGTGATGTAAGTGGTATTCTGGTTCCGGGGATTCGGTACACGTGGAATTGACGGAAAACTCGAAGCAATCAAATATGCCCGTACACACAATGTACCTTTCTTAGGTCTGTGTCTCGGAATGCAGCTTTCTATCGTAGAATTTGCAAGAGACGTTCTTGGATATAACGATGCACACAGTGCTGAGCTTGATCCGAACACTACACATCCGGTTATCCATATCATGCCGGAACAGATCGGTATCGAAGACATCGGTGGAACTTTAAGACTGGGAGCTTATCCTTGTGTTCTTGATAAGACATCAAAAGCTTACGAAATGTATGGAACAGAGCAGATCAGCGAACGTCACCGTCATCGTTATGAAGTAAATAACGATTATCGTGATGCACTAACTTCTCACGGCATGAAGCTTTCCGGACTTTCACCAGACGGAAGAATCGTGGAAATGATCGAGATTCCTGAGCATCCTTGGTTTGTTGCCACTCAGGCTCATCCGGAATTAAAATCAAGACCGAACAGACCGCATCCATTGTTCAGAGGATTTATTGAAGCCGCTTTGAAATATCAGAACGACCATAAATAATATGATATAAAAAAGGAAATCTGTTGCATGTTTATATATTGCAACAGATTTCCTTTTTTTATCTGCATATACTATAGAGAAAATGACAGCTTCTCTGTATTTCTGATCTTATACCTTATATTTCTCTTATAAAGACCAGCTTACAGAACTTCCCTTTTCGTTCTTTTTCACCACAAGTTTATGATCTATCTGCTCCTTCAGTTCATTTACATGAGAAATAATTCCAATCAGTCTGTCCTTATCTGCAAGATCATTCAACACACGGATTGCCTGATCTCTCGATACATCATCCAAAGACCCGAATCCTTCATCAATAAACATTGTATCGAGATGGATTGCACCTGCTGTATTCTGGACAATATCTGAAAGTCCAAGTGCCATGGATAAAGCTGCCATGAAAGACTCTCCTCCCGATAATGTTTTTACATCTCTGACCGTATCTGTTGCCATATGATAAACATCCAGATCCAGTCCGGCCTGTCCCTGGCTACCCAGTTTTTCTACATCTCTGCATTGCAGAATAAACTCTCCTGACGTCATACGAACCAGTCTCTTATTCGCAGCACGTATGATCTGACGGAAATACTGCCTCTGAATATAGGTCTCAAAATCAAGCTTGGCACTTCCGCTCAGATTCCCATTTGCTGTCTTACTCAGATTTCCAACAATCTCATACTGCTTCTGAAGTCCACTGTTCTTTTCAAAATTACGTTTCAGATTGTCTCTTATCTCACGGTTTCTTTCATTGGTATTATGAAGTTTCATATATTCCTTACGGATTTCTTCCAGCTCTCCGGATGCCTCTTTTATCTCCCCGCGCAATCTGTTCCGTATCTTTTCTTTCTTTTCCCTCTAACTGTTGCTCAAGCAATGTCCTGTTCGCTTCCAGTTCCTGCAATTCTTTCTGATATGCCTCTATCCATTGTTCTGCTTCTTCCAGTTCTCTCTCAGTCATACATTGACTATGGTAGCTTTCTTCGTCCTCAAATCCCTGCTCTTTTATAATCTGTTTATAGGAACGTATCTTTTTCTGTACTTCTTCCTGTGATTGCACGACAGATGCTGATACGGTCTTCTGTTGTCCTTCCAGTTCCTTTTCTTTATTCTGCTTTTCCGTAAGACATCTTGTTACCGTCTCGTAATTATTTCTGACCAACTCAAGTTTTCCTGTTATCTCTCTCAGATGTTCTTCGGCTTCTTCCATCGTCTTGTATGGAAGCTTCTCCTCCATTGCCTGATACTCCGCCTCCAGCTTTGTATACATAAGTTTTGATTCCGTCAGACTCTGGCTGGTCTTTCGTTCTTTTTCTTCCAATTTTTCTATCTGGTCCGCAATCTGTTCCTGATTCTCTTTTAACGTTCTACATCTTTCAAAAATTTCTTCCAGCTGTTTCAATCTTTTTTTTCCGTTTCCATAAGCGTACGCTTCAGGCTTTGTATCTTCTCTTTCCAGCCAATTCCAGTTATATCTTCCACCTCATCTTTTATATTCTTTCGAAGTGTCAGACAGATTTCCTGTGCTGCCTGATATCCCGCAAGACATTTCCTGAATGCTTCTGTTTTTATATCTCTTATTTTTTCTTTCTTATCCCTTTCAGCTTTTGCAAGTTCCACTTCCGCCTGCGTCGGCGCCTCATCACTCAAGGCTGCAATCTGTGGATGTTCTCTGGAACCACAGACCGGACAAGGCTGCCCATCTTCCAGATTCAAAGCAAGTATCCCCGCCTGTTCATTCAGGAACTTGTGATACTTCATTTCATATTCCGCCCAGGCATTTTCATAATTCTTCTGCTCCCTGTCTGCTTCCTTCTTTGCTCTTTCGCAGTCTTCTTTTAATTCTTCTTTTTCTCTCTTCCTGATGGTCAAGCTCTTCGTAATGGCGTATCTGTTCTTCTATATGTTCTTTTTTGATTCCTGCATTCATTTATGCATGTTTCTATCTTTCATATTTCTTTAGAAATGTTAATATTTCTTTTCGATTGTTTTGCAGGATTTCTTTCTTCTGTAGTATGGTTTCCGATTGATTAAGATAGTTTTTTATTTCTTTTATAATTTTATCTAATTCTTCTTTTTTTGCATTCATACTTCGATACTGTAAAATTGCATCCTGTATCCGCACCTTTTTTTCTGTAAGTACTGTCTCTTTTTCCGTCTTTTCCCGGCCAGCTTCTTTCTGTTTGTCTGTTAATTCCTGCAGCTGCTTCCGGCATTCCTGTAATTCCTTTTGAAGACTACGTTCCTGTACTTCCAGTTTTGTCAGGCGCTTTTCTTCCTCCAGATACCTTTTTTCTTCTTGCAGTACACGTCCCGCCTTTTTACCTGTTTGTATCCGTCCTGTTAAAAACTCATATTTCGCTTTTTCCGGCATTTTTTCTTCCAGTCGGCTCAATACCCGTTCATACGAATCAAAGAGCTGATTCAGCAGTTCTGCTTCCTTCAGCAGTCGGTTCTTATCTTCCAGTACCATCTGCGCCCGGGAAGATTCTTTTTTTGCATACTTTTTCCCACCGGTTTCCCTGATCAATGATCTCTTTCAAAATCACGGATATACGTTCTCTGTCCGGAATATCCTGCCCGGCAATCACCTTCCACTGCTTTATAAGTTCATTTTCTTCTGTACATTTTTCCAGCTGAACTTCTTCCGGCCCACACCTCCATCCTTCTTATATGACGGATATTCCACTCTGGCCATCTCAAGTTTCATTTCCTGAAGATTTTGTTCCAGCTTCACATATAACTGTACAGCCTGTTTTTTTCAGTTCTTCCTGTATCCTGTAGTAAAACCGCGTCTGAAATATTCTGGAAAATATCTTTTTCCGTTCCCTGGACTCAGCCAGCAAAAGCTTGAGAAATTCTCCCTGTGCAATCATGGAAATCTGCGTAAACTGGTCTGCATCCAGTCCGATAATCTCGGAAATCTTCTGATCTGTCTCTCTTTTCTTTCCTTTGAATATGCTGCCGTCCGGCAATGTCAGTTCTACCTTCGGAGTTTCTTTCACATATCTCGGCGACCCGTCTGCATATCTTCTTTTCCCAAGTCGTAGATATTCCGGGTTTCTTCGTATCTTGTATTCTTTCTTTTGATACAAAAAAAGTGTACTCTACATAAGTACTCGTTTCTTCTCCAGCATACTGGCTTCGCATCATATTTCCATCTCTGGTTCCTCCGCTGGTCCTGTCATACAATGCATAAGTAATCGCATCAAAGACCGTCGTCTTACCCACACCTGTATCTCCTGTAATCAGAAACAGACCATTCGGGATCTCCGTAAAATCAATCTCTGTTTTACCGGCATATGATCCAAATGCCGACATAATTAGCTTTACCGGTCTCATCTACTCAACTCCCTTCGCCTTATCGAAGATTTCTTTCATGATCGTCTCTTCTTCCCCATTCATCTCTCTTCCCTGCATCTCCTTATAGAATTCCGCAAAAGAAGTAAAAGGATCTTTCATGACCAGTTCTTCATCCATTTCTTTTAATTTTGTTCTTGTCCGCTGATTATCCACCCGGATCTCCAGTATATGGGAAAATATCCGTTCCAGCTGCTCTTTCGGCTTATACGGATCGATTTCATCTGTCAGTGTAATACTGATATAATCATCTTTTTCCGTCTCTTGGGCTTCTTTTATAATCTCATCCAGTGTTCCTTTTTTTTTCTTTCTAACATCTCTTAACGGATGCAGCGGGTAATTTTCAATTTCCGGCTTCTCGCCTTTTGCCTTTAATGTCACCACGGTAAGACTTTTTATTCTGTGTACTCTCGCTGACCGAATACTTTAAAAGCGTTCCACAATAGCGGATCTCCGGTTTTCCGATACACTGTGCACCGTGAAGATGCCCCAGTGCTACATAATCAAATTCTTTCACCGATCCAATATCTACGTTATCAATCCCACCTACAGAAAACACTTCCGAATCACAGGTTTCCGGGCTTTCCGCTTTTTCGCCCACATAGAATTGATGTGAAACTAATACATTTCTTTTATCTTTATAATCTATCTTTTCCCGTTTAATAATTTCTTTTTACAGCATCTGAATACGTTTCCGGTGTTCCATCAACAAAAATATTTTTTACATATGCCGGCTTCATAAATGGAAGCAGATAAAAATCCACCTCTCCATATGCATCATGCAAAGTTACTTTTTTCAATATGTTCTTCCGGTCTTTCAGGAACATTGCCGGCAAGGTAAATATGATGTCTCTTTAAAATCTCAGATGCATACTTCAGACGATCCGGCGAATCGTGGTTTCCACTGATAATCAGAATCGGAATCTCTGGTGTAATCTCTGAAAGATCCGTCAGGAACTCATCAAATACATTCACAGCTTCTGCCGATGGAACGGACTTATCATAAATATCTCCGGCGATTACAATTGCATCCGGCCGTAATTCTTTTGCATAAGTAATAACTTCTTTTTAATATCACCTGTTGATCTTCTTTTAAATTATAACGATGAAGCTGCTTTCCTATATGCAGATCCGATAAATGAAAAAATTTCATACCTTTCCTCATCCCTTCTATTTTATTTGCATCTTTCTCTATTTTACACTATAATCAACTTATCTAACAAGTCTATACAAGAAAACGATAAACACAGATATGAGGTAATAAATATGTTAAGAGAAATTAATTTGGATGAAATATCCGATGGAAGATTATATAGCAGCAATGACATGGCCAAGACAGACTGTAAAGGATGTGATGGCTGCTCTGCCTGTTGTCATGGCATGGGAAATTCCATCGTCCTTGATCCACTGGATGTATACCGGCTTTCCACCAATCTTTCCAAATCTGTAAACGAACTGCTGACCGGCCCTCTGGAACTTAATGTTGTAGACGGTATCATTCTTCCGAATCTGAAAATGGCCAGAGCCGAAGAAGCCTGTTCCTTTCTGGATACTAATGGACGCTGTACGGTCCATGCATTCCGTCCCGGGTATGTTTCCTCTTGGACGCTTTTATGAAAATCGGTCTTTCCAGTATTTCTTACAGATACATGAATGTCCAAAAACAGACCGTTCCAAAGTAAAAAATCAAGAAATGGCTGGATACACCGAATCTGAAAACTTATGAAAAATATATAGCCGACTGGCATTTCTTTCTGAAAGACCTTCAGGAATATGTTATGAATCTTGCTTTCGATTCTTCTGCGAATTCTGACGGAACCGCCAGGACGATCAGTATGCATGTGCTGACGCAGTTTTATCTTACGCCTTATCCGGAAGATGGGGATTTTTATTCTGAATTTTATAAACGATTAGAAAAGTCGCGGCTTTTCACTCAATCAATTGGTATTTAATTTATCATCGTGGCCTCTGAGTCCATGAGAAAGACTTGGTGTTATGTTTGTGGCTAAGATTCCGTGATGTAAGAAAATCTAAGGGCGTCCAAATCTCCGTTAGTTTTTCTAAACATCCCTCCATATACACCACAAACACAACACCAAGTCTTTTCTCATGTCATGATTAGCCAATGATACTAAATTCAACAGCGGAATTATAACCTTTGTATGTGATCAGAAAGTTAATAACCGTAGATATAAACTTACCATAATTCAATGTAACCTCTCCCTGAAGATTTAATTTCAGCTGATCGAAGTTCATTCCTTTCCTCATTGGTCTCTCATTTTGTACCTTTTTTATCTTATCATTTTTCTGATTTGACGGTCAATCATCCTGTTCTTATTTTCTTTCATGACATCCCCTCTATTTAGCCAGACACTTCTGAATTTTTTCCAGATTCTCTGCAAAATATATTCCTTCCTGCTTTTCTCTGGATGAAAGATCCATCTCTATCATATGCTCCAGAAGCTGCTTCAGGCTGTCATAATATCCGTTCAGATTATATAGAATACACGGTGCATCCAAATGCTTTAGCGATACCTTGGACATCACCTCCGTGATCTCTTCCAGTGTTCCCGTTCCTCCCGGAAATGCAATGAACGCGTCTCCAAGTTCTATCATCTTTGCCTTTCTTTCTGACATATCTTTCGTCGTGATCAGTTCCGTAATCTCGTCATATACAAATCCTGCATCAATAAAAAACTGTGGCTCTACACCGATTACTTTACCACCGGCCTGCAATACACTTTCTGCAAGTTCTCCCATCAGGCCAGATTTTGAACCGCCATATACAAGAGTATTTCCATTTGTTCCAATCCACGCTCCCAACTCACGCACTGCTTCTTTAAAAAATGGGTCATTTCCTTCATTTGCTCCGAGATATACTGTAATATTCATTTTATACTTCTCCTTGTAAATCTTCTATTATCTTTCAAATAACGGATAGTTCTTCCAATGCCTTACACATATTCAACGAGTGCTAATTCAGTATCAATTCTTTTTCTCCATACAATGAATGCATTCATCTTTTTATAATCCCGTTCATAAATCATCTGGATTATCTCAAATACTGTCCTTATATCTGTATTACGGAATCTGATTGTTTTGCTCGGACCCCTGCTTTTTTCCTGGTATAAAAGCATAGATTTCCGAAATGTAATCAGACTATAGACGGTGACACACACCTTTGACAATTTTGAAATATGCTTTGTTGTATTTTTAACACAGCAGTATATATAATTGCAATAAATTATAACTTATATTGACTATAAAAAGAAGAGGATCACCCGCTCTCTTTCAGGCAACCCTCTTTCCCCATTCATTATAATTCTATATGAATTTCTTATTTCATTACAATATTAATGATCTTCTTCGGAACATAGATCTCTTTGATCACATTTCCTGTCAGCTTGTCGGCAATTGCTTCTTTACCTGCTGCAAGTGCTTCTTCTTTGGAAGCGTCTGCAGAGATCTCGATAACTGCTTTTGTCTTTCCGTTGATCTGTACCGGAACTTTGATCTCATCATCTTTCATAGCGTTCTCGTCGTATTTTGGCCATCCGGCTTTGAATACGCTCTCTGTGTGTCCCAGTTCTTCCCACAGTTCTTCTGCAACGTGTGGTGCGAATGGTGACAGAAGTACTGCCATTGTAGATAATGTCTCTTTGTCGATTCCGCCCTCTTTCTTAGCGATCTCAAGCAGTTTGTTGTTGTGCTCCATGAATGCTGAGATTACTGTATTCAGGCTGAAGCTTTCCAGACGTGTTGTTACATCGTATACCAGTTTGTGACGCTCTTTGATCATCTCTTTTGTTGCTGTGATGTCTGCGTCCTTGCTGTCCATAACAAGGTTCCATACACGTTTCAGGAAACGGTTTACTCCGTCGATTCCTCTGTCATCCCACTCAGCATCTAACTCCGGTGGTCCAACGAAGAGTTCATACATTCTCAGGGAGTCACATCCATAGTCTCTTACCAGATCATCCGGGGAGACTACATTTCCTTTTGACTTACTCATCTTAATACCGTTCTTACCAGTGATCATTCCCTGGTTGAACAGTTTATGGAATGGCTCGTCAAAGTCTACGACTCCGATATCATATAAGAACTTGGTGTAGAAACGTGAATACAGAAGGTGAAGTACTGCATGTTCTACTCCTCCGATATACATATCTACCGGAAGCATCTCATCTGCTTTTTCTCTTGATACGAGTTCTTTATCATTGTGGTTATCTACGTAACGCAGGAAGTACCATGAAGATCCAGCCCACTGTGGCATTGTGTTTGTCTCTCTCTTTGCATCAGCTCCGCACTGAGGGCACTTGCAGTTTACCCACTCATCAATTGCAGCCAGTGGAGATTCTCCTGTTCCTGTAGGCTCGTAAGATTCTACTTCAGGCAGGCGGAGTGGAAGTTCTTCTTCCGGTACCGGTACATTTCCACATTTTGGACAATGTACGATCGGGATTGGCTCTCCCCAGTATCTCTGACGAGAGAATACCCAGTCACGCAGTTTGAAGTTCACTGTCGCACGTCCGATTCCACGCTCTTCGATGATATGTGGTGCTTCTTTCTTCAGTACAGAAGATTCCTGTCCGTTCCATTCTCCGGAATTGATCATGGTTCCGACAGCATCTGTATAAGCCTCTGTCATGTTCTCAATCTCTTTACCGTCTTTTGCAATTACCTGGATGATCGGGATATTGAACTTTGTAGCGAATTCAAAGTCACGATCATCGTGAGCCGGTACACACATGATTGCTCCTGTACCATAGTCAGCCAGTACATAATCAGACAGCCAGATCGGAACTTTTGCTCCGTTGATCGGATTGATCGCATAGCTTCCTGTGAAGACACCTGTCTTTTCTTTATCCTGCATACGGTCTACGTTAGACTTCATAGAAGCATCGTAAATGTACTGCTCTACTGCTTCTCTTGTCTCATCGTTTGCAAGACTCTTAGCCAGTTCATGCTCTGGTGCCAGAACCATGAATGTTGCTCCGTATAAGGTATCTGGTCTTGTTGTGTAAACTGTGATCTTCTCGTCTCTTCCTTCTACAGGGAAATCAACCTCTGCTCCGTAAGATTTTCCGATCCAGTCAGCCTGCATCTTTTTAACCTTTTCAGGCCAGTCCAGTTTATCCAGGTCATTTAACAGTCTGTCTGCATATTTTGTGATCTTTAACATCCACTGACGTAAGTTCTTCTTTGTAACCTCAGCTCCGCAACGTTCGCATTTTCCACCGACTACTTCTTCGTTTGCAAGACCTGTCTTACATGAAGGGCACCAGTTGATCGGGAATTCTTTCTCATAAGCAAGACCTTCTTTGAACATCTTAACAAAGATCCACTGTGTCCATTTGTAGAAATTCGGATCTGTTGTATTTACTTCTCTGTCCCAGTCATAAAGAGCTGCGATCTCATTGATCTGACGTTTGATATTCTTAATGTTGGCAGCTGTGGAGATCTCCGGATGAACGCCCATCTTAATTGCGTAATTCTCAGCCGGAAGTCCGAATGCATCCCATCCCATTGGATGAATGATGTAATAGCCCTGCTGTAATTTATAACGGCTCCATACATCGAGATTACATATCCTCTCCAGTGACCTACGTGAAGTCCGTTTCCTGACGGATATGGGAACATATCCAGACAGTAATATTTTTTCTTTCTTATTTCCATTCTCATCATACTGGACGTTTACCGGGTTTTCTTCCCATTTTTCACGCCACTTTTTTTCAATTGCCTTATGGTTATAAGGGATTTTTGACATTTTTCGTCCTCCTGTTTTTTATATGGTAACTACTCATACCTGACAGCTTTGCTTGCATACTTTGGTATAAAAAAAGCCTGTTCATCTCGCTTTATAAGAGACGAAAAAGGCTTATATTCCGTGGTACCACTCTTTTTCACCCGACATCATCTGTCAGATGCACTCATTGATCTTCTGTAACGGGAAGTTCCCGCTTCTGCCTATGTTATCATGATTCCGGATAAATACCTTGTATCCCGTATCTTCTCTATCCACATGATCTGTTCAGCAAAAGAACTCTGAGGCGAGTTGGGAGTCTTCGTCTGCTGCCTTGCACCAACCGACAGTTCTCTTGATAACGCTGGACTCTTAATACTCCTCTTCTGCGCTTTTTTTCAATATTCTTCATTATTATATGAAGAATGTTAAAATAAGTCAAGGCCTGTCTTTAAGAAAGTGTATAAATCCACTGTGCCTTCTACTTTCAGCAACATTTTATCCAAAAAATTGTCAGAAAATTCATTTTTTGGTTGTTATTGCCAGTTCCATAGTGTATAATAAGGATAAGTAATTACTACTGATGCAGATCAGTAAATATGATACATAAAGGAGAGTGTTTACCATGGTTTATTTATTAGCAGGTCCTAAAGGAACAGGAAAAACACAGCAGATGATCGAGCAGGCTAACGAGGCTGCAAAAAAATGTAATGGAAACGTCGTATTCATCAAAAAAACTCACCGCGACACAGCAAGTGTAACTTTTGATATCCGTACTATCTGTATGGATGATTTTCCGGCAATCACCAATATTGACGAATATATTGGATTTTTATATGGTATGTACAGTTCTAATCATGATATCGAATGTGTATTTATTGACGGAATCTTAAAACATGCCGATATCTCACTGGATAATATTCCAGCATTTATCGACCGCCTGAAACAGGTTTCCAAAGAATGTGAAGTTGAATTCTATGTCAGCATCAGTGCAAGCAAAGAAGATCTTGCTGACGTAAATATGGAAGGATGCAAATATCTGAACTAATCCTTTCTGAATAGAAAGATCTGACAGTCCATTTCTACAATGGACTGTCGTTTTTGTTGTCTGAAATACTGATAGTATTTTTAAAATACAGGAGAAAAAGTATGAGCGGAATCAAAGATGCAAAAAAGAAGAGAGCCCGAAGGAGACGTAAGCGACAGATACAACGTATCTTATTAATCATTGCCATGGTATTGATCCTGATTGGATTTATATTCCTGGTCCGAGCTGCCATCCGCACTGTTGTAAATAAATTCACCGTCCCTGCAGTTACAACTTCGGCAAATAAAACAGCCGGTACCAAAAGCACTGCCGGAAAACATAAAACCAAAAAGAAATCTGCTTCAAAAAAGAAGACTTCGACCAAAAACACTTCCCCAAAGGCAGATTCTTCAAAAGAGCTGTTCAATTAGAAACCGTAACCATCAGTAAAAAAAATAAAAAAAATCCAGACAAGGTTTCTCTTACTATCAGTTCCACCGGAGACTGTACATTGGGAACCGATGAAAATTTCAGTTATTCTACCAGCCTGAATGCTTATTACGAATCATACGGTGCCGACTATTTCTTCCAGAACGTCAGATCCATTTTCAACAAAAAGATGATCTGTCTATCGTCAATATGGAAGGAACCCTGACAGATGAAACTGCCCGGGAGGCCAAAACCTTTGCCTTCAAAGCACCTGCCAAATATGCTGCAATCCTTTCCGGAAGCTCCATCGAAGCGGCCAATCTCGCTAATAACCACAGTCATGACTATGGGAAGAAGAGCTACACCGATACAATCTCCGCACTGGACGATGCCGGAATTGCTTCCCTTTGGTTATAACCGGGTGAAGATCTTCAAAGTAAAAGGAATCAAAGTCGGTGTTACCGGAATCTATGAGCTTGCGGATCACCAAAAACGTGCATCGAAGGTAAAAAAAGAATATCAAAGCATTGAAAAAGCCGGTGCTCAGATTATCATCGTAAATTTCCATTGGGGAATTGAAAAGCAATATACACCGGACGAGAACCAGAAGGCTCTTGCACATCTCGCCATTGATGAAGGTGCAGACCTTGTAATCGGACACCACCCACATGTGCTCGAGGGCATTGAAAAATACAACGGAAAATACATCTGCTACAGCCTTGGCAATTTCTGCTTTGGCGGCAATTCTACACCTGGCGATACGGATAGCATGATCGTACAGCAGACATTCACATTCCATAAAGGGAACTTAAAGAAAAGCAGCAAATTAAATATCATTCCCTGCTCCATCACTTCTTCCAGCGGTTACAACGATTACTGCCCGGTTCCACTTACCGGAGATGAGAAGCAACGGGTACTGGATAAAATTTCACAATACAGTGAAGAACTATAACTCTGCAAAAAAACTCTGCAATATGTTTCATACATATTGCAGAGCTTTTATCTGTCTTACTCTATTATAATGCAATCAGCATTTCATAACTCAGCACCATCACAGGCATCGTTATAATACAGAATATCACCGACATTACATTAATCACACTCGCATATCTGGAATCCTTTCCATAAATCTGTGCAAGCTGTGTGATCATTGCTGCCGCCGGAGCTGACGTTGCAATCAGAACAATCATCAAAATATATTCCGCATCCGGATGAATTCCACTCCGTTCCAATCCGGCAAAGGCAACAACCGCAATCAGCGGGAATACGATCAGCCTGAGCAGGCAGATCAGGTACGGACGCTTTTGATGGAATACCCATTTCAGATCCACATCTCCGATCACCATACCAATTACCATCATACTCGCCGGACTGATCATATCTCAAAACCACTGACACAACTGTCAACAACCGTTGGAAGCCGGATCTCCAGCGCAAAAAGCGCAATTCCTATGATCATCGCGATCACATTCGGATTACACAGGATTTTCCTGATATTCAGCTCCTTTTCCTGTCCGATCAGTTTCACACCATGCGTCCACATCAGTACCGTCTGTACCAGGATAAATGCAGTCGTATAAAAAACCCATTCTTCTCCCAGAACAGCTCCCACCAGTGGAATCACAAGATACCCTGCATTTGTATAAATGATGGATGCTTTTTCAATACTGTTAAAGTGGAATATGAATGATAAAATTTCCGATCCGATGATCAGAACCATATGCACTACCACTGACAGTCCGATTGCGATCATCAGCCCCTTAATCTTATCATCTGTCAATTCAATCTGAAACGAATGAACAACGGCACACGGATTACAGATATACACAACCATATTTGAAATGATCCGGCTGTCCTCTGTTTTAAAAAAGACCAGCCCTGACCACTCCGAATCCCACTGCCATCGTAAGAAACATAGCCAAAATCTGCTCCGCAAGAAGTATACTAATTTCCATTATCCTCTCTCATTTCCTGCATCATTTCTATATGATGAATCTTGTTACTCCTGTGTACCTGTTTCCTTCTCTATCTTATCAGAAGAAGTTTTATCTTTTCTTTTTCACCGATGTCAAGTTTGGTAACCGTATTGACATCTTTATCTTCTTTGTAAGTGACTGTCACCTGTTCTCCAAGTTCACACTTTATTACATCAATAATATCTGCTACTGACACATCATAAATCGCATCAGAATCTTCCAACATCAGATAATAATGTGAATTTCCATCCAGAACCGCCTGCGCAATCTTTGTAATTTTTCCGGATATTTCTTCTTCCTTACGCGTGTCCTTTTTTTTTCCTTCACACCATTTTTCAGAAGAAGTTCGTTATAATTCTCCTGACACTGGCTGACACTGTCCCCGATTGCAACGATCTGGTATTTCTGAACATTTACCATGGCATATTTTTTTACCAGACCGGCATCGTCTTTTAATGCAACAAAATATGTCGGCTCACCCGCAATGTTCAAAAGTAATGGAAATGTTGCCTGGTATTTCAGGTTCTGCACCTGTCCTTCTGCGGATGACATTGCAGAAGATTCTGTTGCACCTTCTACTTTATAATATTTCGTCTCCATTGTACGCTGATTTGCCAGAACAAATCCAACATTTGACTGATCTCCGTTTACAGAAGTAACACCCGTGTACATCCACACATCATCATTTAATGCCAGATAGTTATAACCGTCCGTTGTCTCCAGACAGTCTTTCTGACTCAGCACACTGTTAAAGAATCCGGGTTTTAATTTTCCATAATAATCAAATAAATTTACTAATAAGTCTGCGGAATATACACGGTCTACCCACTGTGGAACATTTCCGACATCATATGTCTTTGTTTTTCCCGTCACAGCATTACAGATTACTACTTTTCCTACTGTTTCACCACCAAATAATCCAATGTTGAATTTCTTTACCGGTGCGATCCAATATGGATCTCCATTTTCATCAATCTCAAAGCTCAGCTCTCCATAAATATATGTCGGATGTGCGAAACGTAAATGACGATAAATATTACGGTTGAAATGATCACTCGTTGTATATTTCATACCCTGTTTCAATTTGACAAGCTCCGTAGACTGATTCGCCATATTAATCCGGATATAAGACGGAATTCCTTCACTCTGGTTGGTAAACCATTTGATCAGGCTCGCGTATTTCAGCGGAGTCACACGGACCGGATTGCCCTTATAGTTGATCTGGCTGTAGATATCATCCGCCTCAAACTGTGATACCATGTCCACCATGCTTCCCATCTTACGGTCACCGAGAAGTGCTGCCGTATCCTTATCCAGAAGCGGGATCTTGTCAAATGACAGTTCATCTACATCCTTTGTAAATTCACCCTCTTTAACTGTCATAAGCTTCTGATACTTTTTTGGCATTAATAACCGGAGAAGAAAACAGTGTTCCCAACAGATATACAACTCCTAGAAACACTATCACTCCAAGAAATCCTTTTACTACTTTTTACTTTCTCTGACTTCATATCTGTTCAATTTCTTTCTTCCCAGATACAGAACAGCCAGGATCACCAGAAAGATCATGATAAAAAACCATGTCTCCGATGAATGAATGTTGATTGCCGGTATTGCCGCATAGTAATAGATACCTGCAAGGATTACAACAAATACCGTGATTATTGCTTTCGTTTTACCTTTCATAATTCTCTCCTCTCATACAGTGATACTTTGGTATAGAAAATCAGGCGGCTTCCTAAGTGCCACCTGTTATTCTAAAATTTTCTGCGCCATGCCGGTGCCGTAAACAGCACTAGGAACGGGAATATCTCCAAACGTCCTGCCAGCATGTCAAAACATAATACTAATTTTGATAATATAGAAAAATCAGCAAAATTACCCATCGGTCCAACCTTTGCCATACCCGGTCCGACATTGCCAAGTGTTGTAAGGACCGCACTGAATGTCGTCTCAAAATCAAAATTATCCAGTGATACCAACATGACCGATACGATCAAAATTCCGACATATGCTATAAAATAAATGTAAATCGTACGCAGAATATCGGAACCGACTTTCTTACCGCCGATCCGGATGATTCCGACTGATTTCGGGTGTGCAAGCTGTACGATCTCTCTTTTTATACATTTGATTCCCACCAGAAGACGGGATACCTTAATACCACCTCCGGTTGAAGAAGCACACGCTCCCACGACCGTCAGCATCATAAGTATTGATTTTGAGAACATCGGCCATTTTGCAAAATCCGTTGTCGCATATCCGGTTGTTGTGATAACCGTCACGACCTGGAATATTGCATAGCGGAACGCCTTGATCATACTCGGGAACATCGAATGGATATTCAGTGTGATCAACGCTGTTGCTCCGACGATCAGCATAATATACGTACGCAGTTCCTCATTCTTTCTGACTGACTTAAAATCACCTAACAACATAAAATAAAATAACGAAAAATTCACTCCGAATAATGCACAGAATGTTGTGATCACTCCATCAATATAAGCACTGTGGAAATGTGCAACACTGTCTGCATAATTCGAGAATCCACCTGTTCCTGCGGATCCAAAAGAAAAGATCATACTGTCAAACAGATTCACTCCACCCAGCATCAGAAAAATGATCTCTACAACCGTCATGATCAGATACATACCATATAAGATACGCGCTGTAGACATTGCTTTCGGAACGAGTTTGTCCTTCTCCGGCCCCGGAACCTCTGCACGCATCAGGTACATTGAGTTCTTTTTATCTAATGATGTAAGCACCAGTACAAACACCAGCACTCCCATTCCTCCGATCCAGTGAGTCAGACTCCGCCAGAACAACAGACACTGCGGAAGCGCTTCTACATCTCTTAAAATACTGGAACCTGTCGTTGTGAATCCGGAAACCGTCTCAAAAAAACGCCATGTAGTTTGGTATAAAGCCTGATATCGTAAAAGGCATTGCGCCAAACAAAGACCATAAAATCCATGCAAGTGCAACGATTACCATACCTTCTTTTCCGTAAATATGACTTTGCTCCGGCTTTTTACACCTGCCAGAAAAACAGTAACAATAATATCCCCGCAGGTATCAGAAATGCAATACCACTCATTTCCTGATATAATGCCGCTACGATTACCGGGATCATAAGAAGCACTGACTCAACTCCCAGCATTCTGCAAAGGATATATCTTATCATTTTTGTATTCATAACCTTTGTCTATCTCCTTATTCCAGTATGTCGCTGAATTTATCAATATGATCCATTGTTACGACCACTACACTGTCACCGACTTCCAGATGATCCTCACCATTTGGAATAATAATACGCCTTTTTTCTTCCTATGCAGGCGATCAGATTATTCTTCTTTGTCCGCAGTTCACGAAGCGGTACATTCGTGAAACTGCATTCGCATTTGATAATGAATTCCAATGCTTCCACTTTTCCACCCAGGAGCTGATACAGAGATTCTACGTTCACATTGCTCGCAGATTCATTTCTCGCTCTGACATAACTCATAATTGCATCTGCCGTTGCACTTTTTGCCGACACGATCGAATCAATTCCAAGCCCTTCTACCATCTGCGCTCTGGAATCCTCATTGACCTTTGCGACAATCTTATTGACTCCCTGCAGTGTTGCAAAGAGTGCCATAATAATATTCTCTTCGTCCATACCGGTAAGTGCGATCAATGCGTCCGCTTCATGGATTCCTTCTTCCATAAGAAGATCATGATTGGCTGCATCTCCGTGAATAACCGTTGCCTTCGGCAAAAGTTCACATAATTCCTCGCATCTTTTCATATTCTGCTCAATGATCTTCACCTGCATGCCTACCTGCAAAAGCTGCATTGCAAGATAAAAACATACATGTCCTCCACCACAGATCAGTACCTTTTTCACTTTTGCATTTCTGTGTCCCAGTGCACGGAAAAATGACTTCAGATCCTGATGCGCTGCAACGATATGCATTTTATCGCCTTTTTCCAGAATAAACTCTCCATCCGGGATATAGATTTTCTGACCTCTTTTTACTGCACATACCAAAATTTTAATCTGGAATTTCCGATATACTTCTGCAAGAGAAAGTCCTGCAAGTGCACTGTCTTCTCTTACAATGAATTCTACCAGTTCCACACGTCCCTTCATGAACGTCTCTACTTTACTCGTCTCCGGGAAAAGCAATACCCTGGCAATCTCATTTGCCGCTGTTCTTTCCGGATTGACTGCCATACTCAGATGCAGATCTTCTTTCAACAGATCGATCTGTCGATAATAGATCGGATTTCGTACACGTGCAATCGTATGTCTGGCGCCTAATCTCTTGGCCAGCAGACAACTTAACATATTCAATTCATCTGTCGATGCACATGCGATCACCAGATCTGCATGCGGAACATCTGCCTATCTCTGAACGTCTACATCTGCTCCATTTCCGGTAATGCAGAAAATATCAAGCTTATTCACGGCCTCCTTGAATTTTCCCTCATTTTGATCAATCAAAACCACATCATAATTTTTCTTCGGACAGCTGGGTTGTCAATTTATGACCAACCTTTCCGTCCCCAATAATCACAATTTTCATTCCCTGACCTCACAATTATCCACTTTGTATCTTTATTATTATCCGGATACCTGTATTTTTTAACACAAGAGATTATAGCATCTTTGTATTAAGAAAAAAAGCCCTTCCGGGCTTTTCTTCTATTTATACATTTTCTTAGCAGTTTATTCTTCTTTTGCACGTTTACTGATCTCTGCTTCCTGCACATCTGACGGTGCCTGCTCGTAGCGGCTGAATTCGTAAGAATATACTCCTCTTCCACCTGTCATAGAGCGAAGCACTGTACAATAACCAAAGAGTCCTGTCATCGGAATATCTGCCACGATCTCCTGTTTTCCACCAGAAACAGGATTCATTCCAAGTACACGTCCTCTGCGTTTGTTCAGATCTCCCATAACATCACCTGTGTAATCATCCGGAACTGTTACTGTAAGAGATGCGATTGGTTCCAGAAGTACCGGGGAAGCTTCCATGAATCCTTTCTTGAATGCCTGGATCGTAGCCGTCTTGAATGCCATTTCGGAAGAATCTACCGGATGATAAGATCCATCATATAAAACAGCTTTTACTCCAACTACCGGATATCCTGCAAGAGGTCCTTTTACAACTGCTTCCTGCAGACCTTTTTCTACTGCCGGGAAGTAATTCTTCGGAACTGCTCCACCTACCACTTCTTCTTCAAATACATAAGGTGTCTCAAGATCACCAGATGCTTCAAATCTCATCTTTACATGTCCGTACTGTCCATGTCCTCCTGATTGTTTCTTGTATTTGGAATCGACATCGGATTTCTTCTTGATCGTCTCACGGAAAGCCACCTTTGGTGTCTCCAGTTTGATCTCACATTTATAACGTGTTGCAAGTTTACTTGCTGTAATCTCCAGATGCTGGTCTCCCATACCATAAAGAAGTGTCTGACGGTTCTCGCTGTCATTGACTATTTTAAATGTTACATCTTCTGCCATCATTTTCTGCAATGCCTGAGATACTTTTTATCCTCATCGCCTTTATTGTTGCAGATATATTTCATATATGTATATGGTTTGGAATATTCTGTCTTTCCATACATAACAGGCGTATTCTTCGTAGACAGTGTATCACCGGTCTTTGTATTCGCAAGCTTGGCAATTGCTCCGATATCTCCTGCAAATAATTCGCTGACTTCTGTCGGCTTATTACCTACCATTGTATATATCTTTCCAAGTTTTGCCTCTGCATCAGAATCTCCGTTATATAATGTATCATCCCCTTTTAATACACCGGAGCATACTTTAATAAATGAATACTTTCCGATAAATGGGTCTACCATCGTCTTAAATACATATGCTGATTTCGCTTTTGCGAAATCATAATTACCTTCAAAAATCTCATTGGTCTTGCGGTTGATTCCTGCACAGCTTCTATTATCAGGACTTGGGAAAAATCTTACGATATCGGAAAGTAAGTTTGCAACTCCCTGTGCCTGAATATTAGATCCCATAGCAACCGGTACGATATCTCCGTCCATAACTTCGGTACGCATTGCAGAACGGATCTCTTCTACTGAGAACTCATCTCCATCAAAGTATCTTTCCATAAATGCTTCACTTGTCTCTGCAACTGCTTCCAGTAACTTATCACGATAAATCTCCAGATTTGGTTTACAATATTCCGGAATCTCACATTCTTCTCTCTGTCCGACACCTGTGTAACGTCTTGCCGCATTCTTGATAACGTTCACATATCCTACCAGTTTCTCATTCTCACGGATCGGCTGGAAATGAGGTGCAATCACCTTTCCATAACGATCTGTAAGGTCCTGTACCACCTGACGGAAACTTGCGTCGTCTACATCCATCTCCGTTACATATACCATTCTTGGAAGTTTGTACTTGTCACAAAGTTCCCATGCTTTCTCTGTACCGACTTCAACTCCTGCTTTACCGGATACAACAATAACAGCTGCATCAGCGGCACTTACAGCTTCTTCGACTTCTCCGACAAAGTCGAAATATCCCGGTGTATCCAGAATATTGATCTTGGCTTTCTCCCATTCAATCGGAATTAAGCTTGTACTGATTGAAAATTCACGTTTCTGCTCTTCTTTATCAAAATCACTGATCGTGTTACCATCCGTAATCTTTCCCATACGGTTTGTCGCCCCTGACACATAAGACATGGCTTCTACAAGACTTGTCTTGCCGCTTCCTCCGTGTCCTAACAGGACCACGTTTCTGATTTCGTCCGTTCTGTAAACTTTCATATAGCTGCCTCCTTAGCTTAGTAAAATCTCATGTAGACATTGTACTAAACTTTCTGTTTTTTTACAATACTTTTATACACTTTAACCATATTATTTTTGTATTTATTTTCAAATAAATGTGATTTTTCACTTATTTCAGAATTTTCTTTGCAATTTTATACTGCAGATTGTCTATTTTCTCGTTTTACCCTATTCGCTTTTTTCACTTTAAAGCATTATAGTATTGACAAATCCTCTTACAACACGTTACAATATGAACTGAGTTTCTAGATCAAAGCACAAGGAGGAAACATCATGAAACACAAAATTGGTTTTATCGGGCTCGGACTGATCGGTGGTTCTATTGCAAAGGCCATCCGCCAGTATTATCCCGATTATGAGATTGTGGCTTTCGACAAAAACAAAGAATCCCTTTGCACTTGCAACCCAGGAATCTATGATCGATGTTGCCGCAACTACCATTGACAATAATTTTCAAAATTGTAACTATATATTCTTATGCGCACCGGTCGCATATAATACAGCCTATCTGAAACAGCTGACGGAATATCTGAATGATGACTGCATCCTCACAGATGTCGGAAGTGTAAAGACGAACATCCACGAAGAAGTGCAGAATCTCGGTATTGGGAAGTATTTCATCGGGGGACATCCGATGGCCGGATCCGAGAAAAGCGGTTACAGTAATTCCAAAGCTATGCTGATTGAAAATGCATACTATATTCTTACTCCGACTCCTCAGGTAGCTGAAGAAAAAGTACAAACTTATGAAAAATTCGTGGAAAGCCTGAAGGCCCTTCCGGTTATTCTGGACTACCAGCTTCATGACCAGATTACAGGAACCATCAGCCATCTCCCACATATCATTGCTTCTTCACTCGTTAATTTTGTCAAAACACACGATACACATGATGAGATGATGAAAAATCTTCTTTGCTGGAGGATTTAAAGATATCACACGTATTGCCTCTTCTTCTCCGATCATGTGGCAGAATATCTGCCTGAAGAACAAGGACAATATTGTAGATATATTAGATAAGTACATAGACTCTCTGGAAGATTTCAAAGAAGCTATCGAACGTGAAGATGATCTGGACCATTGGAATCTTCTTCGGCCAGAGAATTTGAAGAAGGGTTTGCCGTATGAATTACGACGATCATTCCAGCAAACGCGCCGGTGATTACTGGAAATTCAGGTATCGCAATCGTTTATGAGCGTTAGAACAATTGAATCGCACCCACAAGGGGATTAAAAGGAGAAGTAACCATACCGGGAGACAAATCCATCTCACATCGTTCCATTATGTTAGGTTCCATTGCGCTTGGAACCACAGAGATCATCTCATTTTCTGGAAGGAGCCGACTGTCTTTCCACGATTGACTGTTTCCGTAAAATGGGTGTTGAGATCGAAAGAAAACCATCCAGTATCCTGGTACACGGGAAAGGTCTGCGGCCTGACCGCCCCGGCTTCTACTTTAAATGTAGGAAACAGCGGAACTACAACCCGCCTGATCTCCGGAATTTTGTCCGGGCAAAATTTTGCGACTACATTATCCGGCGATGATTCTTTGAACTCCAGACCAATGAAGCGCATTATGACACCACTTAACACCATGGGAGCACATATCAGAAGTCTCAACGACAACGGATGCGCCCCGCTTCACATAAGACCTGGTGCTCTGCATGGTATTCATTACCAGTCACCGGTTGCCTCTGCCCAGGTAAAATCGGCAGTTCTGTTAGCCGGACTTTATGCAGACAGTCCTACTTCTGTTACAGAACCTGCTCTTTCCCGTAATCATACGGAACTTATGCTTCAGGGATTCGGCGCATACGTTGCCACAGATCTTCATACAGACGGAACTGCCACTGCACATGTAGAACCATGCAAAGAACTTTACGGACAACAGATCTGTGTTCCTGGCGATATCTCTTCTGCTGCTTACTTTATTGCGGCCGCACTGTTAGTTCCTGGTTCCGAGCTTCTTGTTAAAAATGTAGGAACCAACTTCACACGTGCCGGTTTCTTAAAAGTCTGCAAAGCCATGGGAGCCGATATTGAAACCGTCAGCCAGACAATCGAGGGCGGCGAAAGCCGTGCTGATCTTCTTGTCCGCTACAGCCACTTAAAAGGAACTGTAATCGAGGGTGATATCATCCCGACTCTGATCGACGAGATTCCGATGATCGCAATTATGGCAGCCTTTGCAGATGGTCAGACAGTCATCAGAGATGCAGCTGAGTTAAAAGGTAAAAGAAACGAACCGAATCGATACTGTCACTGCAGGATTAAAAGCGATGGGAGCTGTTATTACACCAACCGATGACGGCATGATCATTGAAGGTACCGGACATTTAAATGGTGCTTCTATTCAAAGCTACCTTGATCACCGGATCGCAATGGCATTCTCGGTTGCGGGACTTGCATCTGACGGTGAAACGCAGATAGTGGATAGTCAGTGCGTGGATGTGTCTTATCCGGAGTTTTATGCGACGTTGAATTCGGTTTCTATTTAATTCATCATCGTGACCTCTCAGTCCATGAGAAAGACTTGGTGTTATGTTTGTTGCTGAATGTCACGATGTAGATGTTCTAAGGCAGTCCGCCTTCCCTAAGAAACCTTTGTGTGTAACTGGAAAGTTATAGTGAATGCCTTAATTTTCCAACTTTTCCGATAGATACACTTCCGGTATCACAACGGTTACAATTCCCGATATTTAATTATTATGGCATGCGAAAACGTGACTGAATAAAAGTATGGGAGTGATTTCTGTGCATATGAGGTCATGGTTAGTAACTCTTGAGTAATAAAATTGACCGTTAGCCTTGGAAAAATCATTGTCTGAGACGAATGTCGAGCTTTGATTTTTTCAAGGCTGCTTTTAGGACAATTTTGTTGCTCTAGAGTTACTCCATGATCGAATCAGCACAGAAATCACTCCCATACTTTTTATTCAGGACCGGGGAAGCCGCCATGATGATTAAATAGAAACCAACATCCTTCTCTCCTCCGCAATCCGAAGCAGTTCCCCATCTTTTGGTTCATACTTCCAACTTTCACTCCCGCATTGATCACTTTTCCGCATCTTTCCATAACTTCTAATGTCCTCTGGTAAGTCTCATCGGATATCGGTTCATATGGCTCTTCGCTGATGATCCCGGATGCCAGCAGCCGTGCCAGCTGATAGTCGCTCTCGCCCGGATAGAGGATTCCGGCGGCAAATGGAATCCCGGCTTTCTGAAGTTTTCTGTAGACCGGGATTCCTGTTTTACCGGAAGATAATACCAGAACTTCCGGTTCTCCTTCCGGCTTTGGAAGTTCCACACTTCCGAATATCGGATCGTAATAACCATTGTCGATTTCATAAAGATCACGAATTGTTGCTTCCGTGAATATTTCTTCCGGATCACCAAATTCGGCAATCCGGTCGCCTTTGACACAGATAACCTGATCCGATATTTTTTGCGCCAGATCAATCTCATGCAGAGACATAATTACAGTAATTCCGTTCTCTTTGCCATCTTTCTTAAGATTGCCAGCAGTTCCAGTTTATGACGGATATCCAGATAAGAGGTCGGCTCATCCAGGATCATCACTTCCGGTTCCTGACAGATAGCCCGGGCAAGCAGCACCCCGCTGCCTCTGTCCGTCACTGATTTCCTGAAAATTACGGATTCCAAGTTCCTGTGCATGTACCGCCTCTAATGCCTCATCCACCTTTCTCTCATCTTCCCTTGACAAGATTCCAAGTCTTCCGGTATAAGGATAACGCCCGGTCGCTACAATATCATGACAGGTCATCAATTCTGGTTTCATCCTCTCGGTCAGCATCACGGCCGCCTTAACTGCCATCTCTTTATAAGAAAGTTTACGGATTTCCTCGCTATCTATGTATACTTCCCCGCCAATCAGCTTTAACTGTCTGGTGATGCTTTTTAATATTGTAGATTTTCCCGCTCCATTGGGACCGATCAGTGTCACGATCTCGCCTTTTTTTATTTTCAGATTAATATCGTTATCAGCGCATTCCCCTGATATCCCACTGCGAGATCTTTCATTTTTATATAATACTCTGTCATCTTCTACCTGCCTTTCTGCCCACGCACCATCATGAAGATTACAACAGGCGCTCCGAATATCGAAGTCACCGTACTGATATTCAATTCCATTGGTGCAAATGCCATTCTCGCGATCAGAACACAGATCATACAGAATACCGCTCCACCAACAAATGTTCCTGGTATCACTACCAAAGGTTTCGATGTACGAAGTGCATGTTTTACCAGATATGGAACCGCTATTCCGACAAATGAGATCGGACCTGCAAATGCAGTTACGCTTGCCGAAAGAATACTGGACAAGAGAATCAGTGCCACCCTGAAAAAGCGGATATTCACTCCCATGCTCTGCGCATAAGCTTCTCCCAGCTGATAAGCACCGATCGGCTTAGACAGGAAAATGTAAGTACAGTCGTCACACCGATCACGATCACAGCTACCTGTACATTACTCCAGTTCATTCCGGAAAAGCTCCCCTGTGACCATCCATGAAGATTGACAATATCTGAATCCTCCGCAAATGTCACGACAAAATCTGTGATCGCCGAACAGATGTAGCCAATCATGATTCCACCTACCAGAAGTGTGGCCATATGCTTCATTTTCCTGGATAGCAGTAAAATAAAACCGGTGGAGATCAATGTCCGATAAATGCCGCAACAATCAGTGTATAAGAAGACACAAATGCATAGCGTTCCAAAAGAATATCATTGCCAGTGCCACCATCATCTTCGCTCCGGACGAAATTCCAAGGACAAACGGTCCCGCGATCGGATTGGAAAAGAAAGTCTGAAGTAAGAATCCAGATAATGACAACGCTCCCCCAAGGATTGCTGCCATCAGAACCCGTGGCAGACGTATCTTCCATATAATATTTGCTTCCGTTCCGCCCTCTCCCCGTCTTGCCAGTATTTTCAGGATCTCTGGCAAGGAGATATGTACATTTCCTGTATTGATATTCAAAACCGTAACAATCAAAAATGCTGCCGTCAATACAGAAAATACCAAAATATATCTGGAACGCCGTTTAAAAATTTCCTTTTGATAAACAGATCCGGCCGTATCCTGCCGATCCGTTTTCTGATTATAAGTGTCTGCCACGTTATATTTCTCCTTTGATGAAAAATCAGGTGAACATTTCCTTTTGCCCACCTGATTCTTATTATACTGTATTATTTTACCCTGTACAAGAATGTCATATCCTTCTCATCTCCATCTGTCAGCATCAGATGAATATCCGTCATCAGATTACCGACTATATCCGTTGCCTGATACAGTGATTTGCCGGTGCACCATACATTACCGTTCTTCACAGCTTTAAAATCCTTAAACAGTTCATTCTTTGCCGTCAGCTCTGCAATACTGTTTATCGGACTGTCAATTGTTGCATTGTAGATCAGATAGTCTGCTTCTTCCGCCTTTGAATAGAATTCTTCCATTGATAATTCTACCGAAGCACTCTTGCTTTCTGTATTCTTAAGATCTGAAAAATGTATTTTCCTCCGGCAATATCAATCATCTTCGGAATATAATCTTTACTGCTTCTTACGACCACTGTTCCATCTGCATTAACAAAGAAATAAGCAACCGTCTTTCCCGTATTCTTAAAATCTTTCAGGTTTTCGATCACCTTCGTCTGTTTCTCGAAAAATGTATCTGCCACATCCTCTTTATTCAACATTGCCGCATAAGCCTTGATCCATTCTGTTCTGCCAAGCGGATGACTTTCATAGCTGGACCGGTCGATAAATACCGGAATATCCAGATCTTCGATCATTTCCTGTACTTTTGGCGTATGCAGGATCATCGTTGATTCAATTGCAAGATCACAATCCTCATCTACCAGCATCTCATAATCCGGCTCACTGTATTTTCCGGCGAACAATATCCGGCCTTCCTCCATAGCTTTTTTCGCATTATCAATATACCAGTCTGAAGCCTGTGCGCCTGACATCCGGATACTGTCCAGGCCATCCATCGAATCGAACAGTGCCATTGCCGATGTTGCTTTGCAAGATAAATGTGATCCAGCGGCTGTTTTAATACCACGATATCTTTATCCAGATCTGCCGGTTTCTTCTTTCCTTCCGGAACGATCAGATACTGTCTGTCATCATGCACATCCAGTAATTTATATCCACCTTTATAATAGTAAACATCAAAACCTGTGGCATATTTTAACTGCATCGTCTTCTGATACTTCAGTCCGTCTATCTTCGGAGCTTTCTTTTCTTCTGCCCCGTTTTCTTCTGTCTGCTGTGTTCCGTCTCCTTTGGACACACCCGATTTGCCTGAACTACTGCATCCAGTCAGTGCTCCTGTTACCAGAAGCACTGTACTTGCAAATACACACAACAAGCGATATGTTCTCTTTTTCATTCTTTTCTCCACTTTTTTTCTGATTACATGATATTTTGTCTGCATTCCGATCATTTTATGCGATCCGCATTCTGGTCATCTTATATAACCCTTTATTCTGCACTCTGATCTTCACATCCGAGGATTACCTGATAGACTTTTTCCCATTCTTTCTTTGCATCTTTTCCCTTTTCATCTTTTGAACGGTCAACGATCACAGGCATCTCAAGAAGCGTCATCTTCTCGGTCATCTTCTGATAAGCTTTCATTTTCTTTCTGGCGCTTTCTTACTACTTCCTTTTTAGGCAGGATACCGGAAGAAAGGAGTGCCAGATCACATTTATTTTTTACCAGTTTCTTATAATTTAATTTGCCGGATTTACCTGTGTAAATGATTTCTTTCTTTTCCATCTTTTCTTTGATAGTCTCATTCTTACACTTCTTTTTCTTTACACCAACTGCCGTCACTTTATCATTCTGTCCCAGTTTGGCTATCTTGAAATGATCTTATTGGTTCCTGCATAGATATGATCTGCCGGCTGTCTCACCACGATAACTTCCTTATCAAGTCCTGCAGGAATCTCTGCATTTTCCGGAACGATCAGATATTTTACAACTTTGTTCAGATACAGTCTTTGCCTGCTCCTGCTCTGCAGGATTCAGTCCGCTTGTATCCGAAGACTGTTTCCACTTCTTACCGGTGCTTTTCTTCCTGTCTTTTTGCTCATATCAATTTCCAGAAGTGTGATCCCCTGATCATAATGATAGATTTTGAAATATTTTGCATGCTCGGCTTTTGTCTCTGACTGATATTCCAGGCCGATGATCTCAGGTGCTACTTCATCCAGTTTCTTACTTGCAGCTGCCGTCTTACTGCTGTCACTGCCATTTACACCGATCACGGTAATTTCTTTTCCATTGGCTCTTGTTGATGCATTTGCTTTTTGCTGCTTCCGCAATGTATACAAAAATCGTATACTTAATCTCATGTGCTGCAGACATGGCTGTTGTCATACCTACAATCGTATTATTCTTATTCAGTTCCACCGGAATTACAAAGGAAGTGGAGCTTCCTGTTTTGGAACTTGGATAATATACATTTCCATTGGCTTTCACATACTGGTAATGCGTACTGCTGAATGTGATCGTTGCATATGCCTGGCCACCGGTAACTGTTACCTTACTACAGCTGATTCTTACCTTTCCGGTTCCACCTGACCATGAGAAGCTGTCCGGTGTGTATACACCATCTTTTAAGCCTGTAGCACTGTTAACTCTGGCTGTTGATTTGTTCAGATCTGATTCGTATTTTGATTCTTTGTCCGGTTTTCCATTGTTTGTTGTATTATTTCCTGTATTTCCGTTATTGCTTCCTGTACTTCCTGAGTTATTTCCATTGGAAGTATTTCCCGGGTTGTTATTATTTCCGCCCGATGTCAGCGATCCATTGCTTCCGTTATTGCCATTCGAAGCATTTCCATGATTGCTGTCCGCAATCTTAGTCATGCCTTCTGAATGGAATGTCAGTGTTCTGGTATCCCATTTATTACTCTTCGTTGTATGAACGGCAATCGTCATTACCTCATCCAGTTTCTCTACCGGAATCTGAAATGTATACTGCTCTGCAAGAAGCGAATCTGGAAGTATCCAGTTACTTTCATCGTTCGGCGCGTCATTTACATCTCCCAGATAGATCCTGTTATATCCCCGTCCGCTCAATGTTACTGCTTTGCCGTCATCTGTCCATTCTTTACCGTCATTACACAGTTTGTGACACGGATCATCTTTCCACCGGCTTCGGCATTCACCTGATAGTTTCCGTCTGTCAGGGTCTTATTTTCTGTTTCCTGTGCTGTTACCGTTACCTTACATGTGGCTTTAATCTCTGTACCTTCAGAGTTATTAAATGTTGCTGTTACCTCTGCAGTTCCTGTTTTCATTGCAGTCAGCTTAGCCTGTGATCCGGATTTTTCAACCGTTACAACCTCCGGATCAGAAGAAGTCCATGTCATATCCGGTGCTGTCTCTTCTGCTGATAATGCCGGTGTAAACTTAAGCGTCAGGTTCTTAACTTCTCCCGTCTTCATACTGAGTTCCGTTCCTTCACTGAAGCTTACACCTGTGATAACCGTCTGTTCCGGAGCTTCCGGTGTTGTCGGCTCTGTATCTTTGGAAATGTTGATGTTTAGCTTATATTCTGTATAGGATCCCATCTTTTCCACATATCCGATCACATTCATCTCTTTATTAATATCAACCGGAATATCAAATGCGCTGGTTCCTGCTGCACTGTCTGTTCTTTTTTCATATTCTTTTACAGTGCCATTTACATTTACCCACAGTTTTGGATATCCGGCACTTGAAAATACAATTCTGGCAGTCGCTTTTCCATCCTTTACTTCCACTTTTTCACAGGTGATACTTGTTCTGGATGATCCGCCTACTTTTGCCTCTACTTTATATGTTCCGTCTTTCAGTTCACCGGTTGTTCCACTGACCACTGACAGCTTTGCAAGAGCCGCATTCTTCTTCGCGTCTTCGTCCTCCGCAGTATCTGTTCCTTTACCGGCTGCTTCCGCTTTATTTTCTTCCTGACTTTCAACCGCCGTCACACTGCTTTCTGCCTGTCCGGCATTCGAAGCAGTCTCATTCTGCTCCGCTTCACTGCCCTCCTGTACATTCGCATTCACAGCATTTTCTACAGCTGCATTCTGATCTTCCGCATACACTCCCGATACCGGTGCAACTGCCATAGATGCTGCCATAAATAAGGCCAAAAATTGCTTGGAATTGTGTTTCATCTTTTACTCTCTCCCTACTACTTTTCTGTCACCAAAAATACCCTTCCACGAAATCATCCGTAAAAGGGTATAAAATGGCCTTGTGAATTTATTATAATTTTCCTCCATTTTTGTACAACCAATTACTCGTGGTCCGGATTTACTTCCATGTACGCTACAGGCAGGTCTCCTGACTCACAGATCCATACATCAGAAGCTTGTCTTCCCGTTATCCAGTGACTTTTTTCTTTTCTGATATTCCCTGCTCACAGTGACGAGTTCGTACAGGACTTGCACCTGTTTCCTTTTCACCGGCTCTGATCAATCTTATCCAACCGGCACCTGCAGTTTTCATTCTATTCTTTTCACCTTGACTACGATACCACAAGTATCTGTAAAATGCAATTATTAACCCAGATTCTGCTTCTGTACCATATCTTCCGTACGATATTTTTCAAATGTAGAAAGTACCTCTTTCTCATCAGAACCATCTACTACAAAGATCAGCCTCTGATTCAATGTAACTGTCATCATTCCCATAACTGATTTTCCATCAATGATAAGTTTATGTACAGTATCTTCAATCAGAGTATCAGCCTCTACTTTCTGACACATTCTTGAAAATTCTACAAGCTGTTCCGGTGTTTCAAATTTTACATTCATTTTTACCATAATTAAGTCTCTCCTCTCAGGTGTATCCATTATTTTCGTTACAAACACATCTGTTCATAAAAAATATAAATCAGTATACTACGTTTTTTCTACAATGTAATATATTTTTTATTTCTTAACATTGTCTTTTCACATGGGATATATTATACTTATCTGGCATCATCTGGATAAAAGATAGCAAATTATTTTTATATATCAATTTTATATATTATTTTGGAGGATATTATGAGTACATACGATTATTACCGCATTTTCTACCATGTCGCACAACAGCACAGTTTTACAAAAGTGGCAGAGGTATTACACAATAACCAGCCGAATATTACCCGGTGTATGAATAATCTTGAGACAGAACTTGGCGCCATCTTTTCGTCCGTTCGAACCGTGGGGTCTCACTGACTCCGGAAGGACAGAAGCTTTTTAACCACGTTGCAATTGCCTTTGAACAACTGGAGCTCGGAGAAACCGAGTTGAAGCGTGACCAGAGCCTTACCAGCGGACTCATCTCCATCGGAGTCAGCGAAAACGCACTACGTATTATGCTGCTGCCAAAATTAGAAGCATTTCACAATCATTATCCACATGTAAGGCTTAAGATTTCCAACCATTCCACTCCGCAGGCAATCGCTTCCCTGGAAAGCGGGCTGGTGGATTTCGCAGTTGTAACAACACCTCTTTCGGTCCAGAAGCAGTTCCAGAAGATTTCCCTTGGTTCTTTCCGGGAAATTCTGATCGCCGGTCCGAAATACAAAGAACTGGCTTCTCACATCTGCTCGCTGGAAGAACTTGCGGAATATCCTTTTTGTCTCGCTGGAGAATAACACCAGCACCAGAGATCTTCATATTCAGTACTTTTCTTCCCACGGCTTTCCGTTCCGTCCGGATCTGGAAGTTACATCTACCGATCAGTGTCTGGCCCTGATCCAGCACAATCTCGGTATCGGCTTCTATCCGGAGAAACTTGCAGAAGAACCGCTGAAGCGCGGGGAAATTCTTCAGATTCATCTGAAAGAATCTCTTCCTGCAAGACACATCTGTCTTGTACAGAATGCTTCCAGGCCACAAAGTATTGCAGCACAGAAACTAATCGAGACATTGATCCGCATCTGACAGCGGATCAATGTCTCTTTTTTTCTTCTATTATGCTCTGCTTCTCCGTGCTTCTATATCCAGGAACATCAGCAGGAAGCTGACAATCAAAAGTCCGCACGATACCCATATCATATGGATTCCGTAATTGGCAGAAAGATTGCCGCCGATTCCGGCTCCTATCGCAAACAGAACTATGATTCCCAAATAATACATTGCCTGGCGCAGCTGCTCTGGTCTTCTTTCTCTCAGATAAAAAGACAGTGCTGCCGTTCCGCTTCTCAAATTACCGATACACATCGTACTCGCATATGAGAATCCATTCACCTTCCGGAAACTCTGCACCTGCATCGCACAGGCAAAGGATACCAGAACAGTCGCGATCATATTTCCGCGTTGTGGAATAAATCCTACAATGAACAGGATTATAATCTCTGCTCCCAGAATTCCCTGTCTCCAGTGCAGACGTTTTGCATATTTATACTTATGCTGGATCTGTTCTGCGATCAGAACACCCAAAGCAAATGCAAAAAGCGGAAATAAATACTTCAGTCCCGCCTCCCATTTTCCCGTCATGAAATTCTGGCTCATCAGCACCACGTTACCTGTCTGTGCATTCGAGAATACTTCATTACGCGTATTATAGGTATATGCATCCTGAAATCCTCCTGATAAAGCCAGAAATGCACTACAGATGAATGCCTCCGACATCTGTTTCCCGGAAAATAAACTTTTCATTACTCCCATGTTTTCATCTCCTTAGAAAAAACGGGGAATTGCTTTTTACACGTTTTTACGTTTTCAAACCAATCCCCCTCAGCAGACTATTATACGAGAGAATATCAAAAATGTGAAACGTATATTTAATATATCTTTCATATCTTTTTTATATATTCAATTTGATATTAAGCCTCCCAGACTTCTTCTGCAACTTCTTTTACAAACGAAACCTTTTTCCACTGCTTTTCATTATTATTCTGGATTATTCTTACATCCCGCCTGTGTATTTTTTCAACGCTTCCATATACACCTTTCCATACCGGCTCAGTGCCACATCTTTCCGCACGATCGTTCCGATCCGCATATATTCATCCACCAGAAGCGGCTTCCCGATGATATTCTCACCGTTCAGTTCTTTACTGATCACGCCGGAGCTTACCGTATACCCGTCCAGGCCGACCGCCAGATTGAAAAGCGTTGCCCGGTCTCTGACTTTGATGTTCTTATTCCGGTCCAGTGTGCTTAATATCTCTTCGGAAAAATAAAAGGAATTATAATCCCCCTGCTCAAATGACAAATACGGATACTCCTCCAGATCTTCCAGTGTCAGTGCTTCCTTATCTGCCAACGGATGCTTTGAACTGATAAATACATGTGGCTTTGCTACGAATAACTCTTCGAATTTCAGATCATTCTGACGGATCAGTTTCATGATGATCGTCTCATTCTGTGAAGAAGTATACAGAATACCTATCTCACTTTTCAGCTTCGCCACATCTTCGATGATCTCATAAGTCTGTGTCTCCCGCAGTGTGAAATCATATTTTCTCGCATCAAATTTACGGATCACATCTACAAATGCATTGACCGCAAAAAAAGAATAATGCTGGCAGGATACGGAAAATCTCGGGTTCCGTTCATTTACATTCAGATACCTCTCCTGCATGAGGCCGACCTGATCCAGTATCTGTCTTGCATAGGCGAGAAATTCATCTCCCTCTGCGGTGATCGTCACCCCTTTATTCGTCCGGTGAAAAATCGTCACCTGCATCTCCTGCTCCAGTTCCCGGATTGCATTGGTAAGACTCGGCTGGGAAATGAACAGCTCTTTTGCCGCCTCACTTATCGTCCCCTTCTCCGCAACCATGGTAATATACCTTAACTGCTGTAATGTCATAAATTCTTCCTCCCTACAGCATATAGATCAGTGCGTTACAGATACATGCCGCAATATTACTTCCGCCTTTTCTCCCCCTCGCTACAATATACGGGGTATCTTCCAGAGTCAGGATCAGCTCTTTGGACTGTACCACATTTACAAAACCAACCGGCACACCGATTACAAGCTCCGGACGGATTCTTCCGTCTTTGATCAGTTCATACAGATGGATCAGTGCTGTCGGAGCATTCCCAATGGCAAAGATTAGCTTTTCATTCCGTTCACACGCTTTTTCCATACTGGCAACGGCTCTTGTTGTTCCATTCTTCTTCGCCGCCTGCGCCACATCTTCATCCGACATAAAGCAGTATACCTGACCGCCATACTGTTCCAGTCTCTTTTTGTTAATTCCGGAACGTCCCATCTGTGTATCGGTTACAATGGAAGCACCGCCTCTGATCGCTTCAAGTGCTTTTTCTCCACCGCATGCTCGGAATACACCAAATTCTTCGCATAATCAAAATCCGCACTGGTATGTATGCAGCGCTTTGTAATTGGTGCCTGAATCTCAGGAAGCACGATGCCTTCCTGCTCCAGTTCTTCCGTAATGATCTCAAAAGCTGCGCTTTTCGATCTCTGTCGGAAGAACATTTTCTATCTCTATTTTAGTATGTGCTTTGCGTGATTATTTTTCTGTATATTCAACGTTTTCTTCCTTTCTCTTCATAGTCCGTCATAGCCCACATCTCATCTTTTCTAACTACAAAACTTGCCATCGGCAACTTCTCTTGCATACTTTGGTATCTACAGCTCCTTACGAATACATAGTAATCCCGAAAAATTATTTCTGCATTCCCATGATCTGATAGATTGCCTTCATGTCCAGATGTTTTCTGAGTGTATCTGCAAGAAGATCATACTGGCTTTCTTTGAATGCTTTCAGGTCCACACCTTCCACTTCTTCCATTGAAAGTCCTTTCTTTTCTGCCAGGGATTTTACGATCTCCGATACAATTTTCTCCTTATCAAAAATGCCGTGGATGTATGTTCCGTATACATTTCCATGCGAGATTCCGTCTGTACTGTTCTCTATTCTGTTTTCCGGCTCCATATCCGGAATCTGTCTGTCCTTTTTTCTTCACCGTATCGTGAATCTGATTCATCGGACATCCTTCCAGAAGTTCGGTCTTTCCCATATGGATCTCGTATCCTTCAAACTTCAGATTCTCAAGTGCTTTCAGATTCCCCTCCACATGAAGGAGTGTTCCATTCACCCTTGTTCTGGTCTTTTCTGTGGTAAATGTAGTCGTTACCGGCAAAAGGCCGAGTCCTTTCATACTGCCGCCATCTTCCACGCCTTCCGGATCACTGAGCGACTGCCCCAGCATCTGATAGCCGCCGCAGATTCCCCAGACCACACAGCCGCCGGCATGCGCCTTTAGAATCTTCGCTTCCATTCCGCTCTGTCTTAACCATTTCAGATCTCCCATCGTATTTTTTGTTCCCGGAAGGATGATCATATCAGGATTTTCCAGTTCTCTTGGATTCTTTACATAACGCAGATTCACTCCCGGAGCATTTTCCAACAGCATGAAATCCGTAAAGTTCGAAATTCTCGGTGTCCGGATGACTGCGATATCCACCAGACCGATTCTTTCTTCTGCACCTTTTCCACCCTTTGTCATGTTAAAACGCTCTGTCAGACTGTCTTCATCTTCAATCTCGACCTGCATATACGGTGTAACTCCGACTACCGGAATGCCGCCTCTTTCTTCCAGCATGACAATACCGGGATCCAGGATTGTCTTATCCCCGCGGAATTTGTTGATGACCAGTCCCTTTACACGTTCTTTCTCATCATCTTCCAGGAGCATAAGCGTCCCCAGAAGCTGGGCAAATACTCCTCCGCGGTCAATATCTCCGACCAGAAGCACCGGCGCATCTACCATCTTCGCCAGCCCCATATTTACAATATCATCTTTCTTCAGGTTGATCTCTGCCGGACTTCCCGCTCCTTCGATCACAATGATATCATTCTCTTCTTCTAATTTGTGAAATGCTTTCATAATGTCCGGTATGAGCTGCTTTTTATAAGCAAAATATTCTCTTGCACTCATATTCTTCAGGACTTCACCATTTACGATCACCTGTGATCCTACATCGTTGGTCGGCTTTAACAGGATCGGATTCATCTCTACCTGCGGCGCCACGCCTCTTTGCCTCTGCCTGCACAACCTGTGCACGTCCCATCTCCAGTCCATCCTCTGTAATAAAGGAATTCAGTGCCATATTCTGGGATTTGAACGGAGCCACCTGGTATCCGTCCTGTTTGAATATTCTGCAAAGTCCCGCACACAGAAGACTCTTTCCTGCGTTGGACATTGTTCCCTGTATCATAATTTTTCCAGCCATGTTATCAACCTTTCATTCTCTTCTTCAGATCTTATTGCAATCCGGTAATGCCCTTCTGTCAGTCCTTCATAGTTACTGCAGTCCCGGATCAACAGTCCTCTTTTCAGTGCCTTCTCATACAGCCCTGCTTTTCCTTTAAAAAATATATAGTTTGCTTCCGATCCCCATACATTCAGACCAAGCTTTCTCATCCGCTCTGTCATCCAGAACTTTTCTTTTTTTATATATTCTCTCGTTCTCTTTAAATATGCTTCGCAATCAACAAGTGCTGCCACACCTGCTTCCTGTGCCGTTACCGACACATTCCACGGCTGGAGCATTGCCCTCATTCGTTTCCTAAGAGCTGCATTCTCACACAATGCATATCCAAGTCTTACACCCGGCATACAGAATATTTTCGTAAATGCTTTGATAATGACCACATTCGGATACTGTGTCAGATACCCCCGGCATTCATATCTTTCTGGTTCTTCCAGAAACTCTATAAAACACTCATCCAGGACCAGTATCGTACCGCATTTATTACACCTGTTCATCACACGGATCAGCAGTTCTTTTTCCGTTGTCTGTCCGGTCGGATTATTGGGATTGCACAGAAATATCATATCTGTATCTTCCGTAATCTGTTCCAGTATATCCTCCTGTATCCGGAAATCCTGTTCTTCTTTTAATCTGTAATATTGTACCTCTGCTCCAACTGTGCCAAGTGCCCGCTGCTTTTTTCGGTCTCACTGCCATTACGACAGCAAAAAAAGCTCTGCAGCACCATTGCCGCAGAGTATCTTTTCTTTTTCTATTCTCTCAAAATCACTGATCGACTCCCGAAGTCTGTCGCATCTGACATCCGGATAATACATGATCCTGTCTGCACTTTCCTGTACGCTCTTTCGTACCGCTTCGGGAACTCCCAGCGGGTTACTGTTTACAGAATAATCTGTAACAGATGGATTCCGGTAAATGTCTCCACCGTGAACTGTCTCTTTTGGTTCTGCCAACGTTCCTTCACCTGTGCGGATAAACCGCTCTCTCTGCTATTTTGCTACAACCATCTTACTCACTTTGCAGAAAATAGTCAACCGGAATCTTATACCTGAATTCTTGTTGCCGCATCGCTGCTCATTGCGATCCGCTCCTCACCACTCCTGATGATCAGGTCTCTTCCGGAATTCTGAATCACTGTGATCTCACTGCCTTCATCAATCTTGCATTTCGGATCTTATCCAGAACTTCCGGGATGCCGAACATCCACTTGATGGTGTAGCTTTTTCCAGCCGCCGCCTTTGACAATGCCTGCATAACTAACACCTTCTTTACCTCTTTTTTATATTGTAAGTTGCACTGACTATGTTAGTCAACAGGAACATTGTTTGCACAATTCTAACTTTTTTATTCATAATTTGCAGATAATATTATTTGTTTTTTGATTTTTATTATCAATATCATCTACAGAACCAGAATCCGGAGGATGATTCCAAGTATCAAACCAAGCATTGCCGTCCCATATAACAGCTTATGCGATCTCCGGATATCCAGTAGTTCCATCTCCCGGACCGGATCTCCGATCGTCGGCTTCTTATGCAGCTTTCCAAAATACCACGCATCTCCTGCAAGCTGCACATCCAGCGCCCCCGCCATGACTGCTTCTGTCTGTGCCGAGTTCGGACTTTTATGATTAAAGCGGTCTCTTCGGAAGATACGTGCTGCATTCTTCCATCCATTCCGGTCAGATATGCAGCCAGGATCATCAACACTGCCGATACCCTTGCCGGAATGAAATTCACCACATCGTCTAACTTCGCTGCTGCCGTTCCAAACCACTGATACTTGTCATTCTTATATCCAACCATCGAATCCATCGTATTGATCGCTTTGTATGTAAATCCCAGAACAGCTCCGCCGATCAGCATATAAAATAACGGTGCGATCACACCATCTGATGTATTCTCTGCCACCGTCTCTACGGCCGCCTTGGTCACACCTTCTTCCGTCAGATTCTGTGTATCTCTTCCGACGATCATGGACACGGCCTTTCTCCCGGCCTCCAGGCCCTTGTTTTTCAGTGCTATGTAGACCCTGTCACTTTCTACTTTCAGGGATTTCGTTGCAAGGATCTGATAACACCAGAAGCTTTCCAATGCAAGTCCAAGCTGCCAGAAATACTTATATGCAACCGATAAGATCACCGCCGGAACTCCTGTACTGACCGTCACAACCACCAGCACCAGAATCTCTCCACCGATGCGTTCCCCTGTCTTATTCGCCGGCAGACAGTTTCTGATAATTCTTTCGGTTCCCGATATCAGATGCCCGATCAGCCTCACCGGATGATACAGCCATCTTGGATCCCCGAAGATCAGATCCAGAACAAAGCCCGCCACGATCGCGATCGTCATATATGTCATTCTCTGAAATTCTAAGTTCATATCCTTCTCCATTCTTTATCTGATAATCATAATAACTTCCTGCTAGCGTTCCGTCTTCCTTTACTGCATACCGTTCCATGATACTCATGATCGTTCCGCCATGTGCCACAACCGCAATCGTCTCCCGGTCATGTGCCTGCGCATCCCGTACGACTTCCCGGAACCCTTCCAGTGTCCGCCGGATGAACGCTTCCCTGCTTTCCCCTTCCGGAAATGGCAGCTTTCCACCACTGTCTATCCATGCCTGATACTCCGGGCGCCGGAAAGTTCGATATAATTATGATTTTCAAACAGGCCAAATCACACTCCCGTAACTTTTCATTACAGCTATATGCTCCTGCTTTCATCATCTCCGGATAAATGATCTCTGCCGTCTGCACGCACCGCTTCATCGGACTTACATAGACATATGTAACCTCAGGATACATTCCTTTTCTCTCTTCCAAAAGCTGTATTCCTTCCAGACATAAAGATTCATCCGTCGTTCCGATATAGCGTTTTTCTTTATTTCCTTTCGTCATCGAATGACGTATCAGATAAATCCTCATACTTCCTTTATCACCTGCCCGATTCCGCACATCACACGGTATACTTTCTCCGAATATGCCGCAAGGCGCGTGCACACTCTTCCGGTCTGCTCTCTGTATTCCCGTTCCATCCGGTCAACCGGCACGATTCCGTATCCGATCTCATCTGTGATCAGGATCAGTTCCGGATTCTTCGAATCAGTTCTTCTGCAAGATCATCTATCGGTTCTCCTTCCTTTATCTTTCTTTCGATATACTGATGGAAATGATATATTCCTTCGCAGCTATATAGTTCTCCTTCCGTACATACCGCACCGTCTGCCCATGTGACATCTGGGTAGATTTTCTTTGCGAATGCAAGTTTTCCCTGATATGCGCCGCCTATTATCATGATCATGACTTCTTTTCCTTCCTCCAATCCTGTATTTTCATCTTTCTGTTATTTTCTACTATTTCTCTGCTGTTTTCTTTCTGCCACTTGTTTTCTTCATTCTTTCCACACTTTTATCCAGCCTGTTCATCATTTGATGATTCCGCTTTTTACTATGATATCCACTACTACCACGACAAGCGCCATCACAAGTTCACATACCTGCAGGAAATATCCACACAGATCCCCGGTCACACCGCCGAAATTCTTCATCGCCATCCGGTAATAATATCCAAATACCACGCCTGCCGAGATCACACATCCGATTCCGCAGATCCCTCCGGTCAGTGGAATCAGGAAACACAGTACAATCAGATAAATGCCCAATACCATTCTTGTAATTCTGGTCGATGCACTTTCCGAAAAATCTGCCACCATACCTTTCTTCCTTGCCTGTGGAAATGTAACTACAGACAGTCCACTCAATGTTCTTGATAGCATGAAGCTATATGCGATCACTTCCATACTCCGTACACTCAGACAAGAATACACGCCAATATACATCAGAAAATAGATGGTACATGAAATGATAGCAAATGCTCCTGCGTGGGAATCTTTCAGTATTTCCAGACGACGCTCTTTCGTCTGCCAGGAACTCAGCGCATCCTGTGTATCCAGAAATCCGTCCAGATGAATTCCTCCCGTAATAAATACCGGGATCAGGATCAGAAATATTACAAAAAATAAGGAATAATTTCCTCCTCCATTCCCATCAAACCATTTTGAAAACCGAAACACTCCATAAGACAAAAGTCCGATCACTGCACCGATCCATGGAAAAAAACACATTGCATACGATTTATTTTCATCTGTCCATTCGCTGCGCGGCATCGGAATCCTGCTGTACATAGAAAACGCAATTTTGAAACTATTCCATATTCTTTTTATACTCTTCATACTTCTTTTGCTCCTTACGAATGCATACCGGAATTCCATACACAACCTCCGTTACTATATCTGCAAGCTCTGCAAGACTTTGATTCACCATTCCGATGCATTCCCGATATTTTTCCGTCTCTTCGCTATAGCTGTTTATATCTGCGTTCACTTCATTTGTAACAATTACAAGACGTGTCGTAGAATTGCTCAGTCTGCGTACTCCTGCCAATACTTTTTCTTTTGTTTCTTTTAAATCATTCAATGTCCCATCTTCTCTGTAAAGCTCATTGGCCACCAGATTCGATATGCACTCCAGAAGGATTCCCTGATTCTTTGGTATCTCAAGTTCTGATAGATCTGTATATTTTTCCAATGTCCGGAATCCTTTTCCGGCTCTCAGCCTGTGATGTCTTTCAATCTTTTTCATCGTTTCTTCTGTGTATGGCTGCATGGTTGCAATATATATGTAAGTACCATCCTTCTTATTTCTGCCTGTCAGCCAGTTCTCCGCATACTCAGATTTACCGCTTCCGCTTCCGCCTGTCACCAGATGTATCATTCTTTCTCACCTAATTCTTTATAATCTTCGATGTCATTTTCTGAAAATGTACTCATCCGTCCATACACTTCTGCCGCAAGATCCAGCACCGGAAGATATGCCACAGCTCCGGTTCCCTCACCCAGGCACATATCTGCATGCAATGGTGCATCCATGTGTAACTCTTTCAGGATCTTTTGCATTCCAGGTTCTTTCGAGACATGTGACACAATCATCGCATCTTTGACCCACTCACAGATTCTGACGGCCGCAAGTGCCGCAACCGCTGAGATAAATCCATCAACTACAATCGGGATTCGATATACAGCACCTCCCAGATAGAGTCCGGTGATTCCCGCCAGATCGAATCCGCCTACTTTTGCCAGTACATCCACCGGATCATCCCATTTCGGACGATTGACCGCTATCGCCTTCTCGATCGCGTGTATTTTTCTTTCCAATCCTTCGTTCGTCAGTCCTGCTCCCCGTCCCGTTATCTCTGCCGGTTCGTCTCCCAGAAGTACGGAAGCCACAGCACTGCTGGTCGTCGTATTTCCGATTCCCATCTCTCCGGTAGCAATGATCTTATATCCGGCTTCCTTCTTTTCCTTCACCTGATGGATCCCGGTTAAGATTGCCTGTAACGCCTGCATTCTTGTCATAGCCGGACCTTTGGTCATATTTGCGGTTCCATTTGCCGTTTTATATCTTGGGACTTTTGTATCCGCTGCCATACCGATATCGATGGGAAAGATGTCTACACCGGCTTTTTTACACATGATCGCCGCACTGGTATTACATGTCAGAAAATTCTCTGCAACAATTGCAGTTACTTCCTGTCCTGTCTGCGTTACACCTTCTTCTACCACTCCGTTATCCGCACACATCACGATCAGCGCCTTCCGGTTCAGATTCACGTCTGTATCGCCGGTCAGTGCCGCAATCTGCATAATATGATCTTCTAGTTTTCCCAGACTGTGTAACGGTTTCGCAATGGAGTTCCACTTTTTCTGCGCATTTCCTTTCGTTACTACATCTGCCGGATGAATGCCCGATACGATCTGATGGAATTCCTGTTCCAGTTGTTCTAAACTTTGCTCTGCCATGCTTTTATCCTCTCTGTTCTCTATGTTCTATCTCTTTCCCTAGCTCTTTTCTCTTGCTCCCTGCATCTTCTGCATTGTTCCAGAAAGTTCTCCGGAATCTTTTCATTTCCATAATAATGAATATGCGGATATCCTGCCAGTACCGTATCGGTACTGATCATGCATTTCCACGAACGGTTTGACATTGGTTTTTCCGCCAGAAATGCTTCCCCGCATACTTCTGAATCATAATAATGAAATTCATGTGCCGGGATACCTCCTGCTTCTTTACCGAATATTCTTCCCCTGTCAGGGTAACATAGCCGAATCGCTTTAAGGAACCTGTCGGATAACTTTTCCCTTCTAAAAATCCAACCATTGGAAATTCTGTGCCGCTTTCATCTCTGATATATTCCTGCAGGTACATGAATCCTCCACACTCCGCGATACATGGCATTCCGCCGTTCAATGCTTTTTAATACTCGTCTTCATTGACTCATTTTTACTTAGTTCTTCTGCATATAGTTCCGGATAACCGCCATAGAACAAAAGTCCCGACAGATTTTCCGGAATCTGCTTATCGTAAAGAGGAGAAAAAGGAATCAGTTCCGCTCCCATCTCCTGCAAAGCAGTTCCAGATTATCCTGATAGAAAAACAGAATGCATCGTCACTTGCAAGCCCGATCCGTACCGTATCTTTTGTTCTAACCGATTCTGTACTATACTGTGCATTTTCCGCCAAATTTTCTACCATTTCTGATGTATATCCTTGCGTTTTCTTTTTCCTGCAGCTCCGGTGCATTTTCTGCCAGTTCCAGAAGGCCTGCGATATCTACACTTTTCAGAATCTGTTCTCCCAGTCTTGTGAGTTTGTCTTCCGTATCTTTTCGTTCTTTTTGGAAGCTTCAGTCCCAGATAACGGCTCTCCAGTGCACAATCTTTCATAACCGGAACATAGCCGTAGACTTTGATTCCTGTCCGCACCTCGATCATCTCTTTCATTCTTCCATACATCATCGGAGACAAACGGTTCAGAATTACGCCTTTGATACGGCTGTCTTCTTTATAATGCAAAACCCCTGGATACACGGCACTGCAGACACGCTTAGTCCTTTACAGTCCAGGATCATCACAGCCGGGGTATCGGTAATTCTGGCAATGTCATAAGCACTCGCCTCTGAAGAGATCCCTGCGATCCCATCATAGTATCCCATAACACCTTCCATTACGGAAATATCTGCTCCGGCACCATTTTTTTCAGGATCTCTCTGACTCCATTTTCTCCACACAAAAAGGAATCCAGATTATAGCTGCTGATGCCGATCACAGTCTTGTGGAACATTGGATCAATGTAATCCGGCCCGCACTTAAAAGACGCAGGATTTATCTCCTGCATCTTCATTGCTTTCAATATTCCGCAGGTCAGCATGGTTTTACCTGCGCCACTTCTCATCGCAGTAATCAGAATTCTAGGAAGTTTCATTACTCAGATTCCTCCATTTCTTCCCGGATTTTCTCCGGTGTCAGATCCCCTACAGAGATCACTTTCGTAATATCCTCCACAATATCTCCGGTCATATCTTCCGGTTCCACCTCGTCCAGATTGATTTCTTCCAGAACGAAATCGTCTTCATTTTCCGGATCTGCTTCCTTTTTTGCCGGTCTGCTCGTAAAGCTGATCACATAGATCGGATTCTGTCCATTCATCATATGATAACTGCCCACTTTTTTTCGCACGGCTTACCGCTACCTGAATGACTTCTGCCTCTTCTATCTCATTCTCTTCCGTATATTTTAACACCTGCATCATCGTCTCGAGTGAGATTGCATTGAGCACCACCCGTACAAATGGGTTCTTCTTCCGGATAGCATCCAGGATTTCATACAACTTTCCTTTACTGCCCCCGATAAATACGCAATCAGGTGCCGGCAGTTCTTCCAGTGCCTCCGGCGCCATACCCTCTATCACATGCAGATTATCCACGTGCATCCGCCTTGCATTTTCACGGATCAGTTCCTGCGCCTCCACTTTCTGTTCGATTGCATAGACGTTACCTTGCGTTGCAACCATGGCGGCCTCTACGGAAATAGAGCCTGTTCCTGCTCCGACATCATATACAACTGCATCCTTCTTAATCTTAAGTTTAGCAATCGAAATGCTTCTTACTTCTTCCTTGGTCATCGGTACATCGCCACGTACAAATGTATCATCCGGAATTGCAGGAATCACCGGGTTTTCGCCACCGGATTCATTTTCAATATAAAGGACCGCCAGATTCTCTCCTTTGTAATGAAGCAGTGATCTTGCTGTTCCTGTCTGAATCTCTTCATTCTTATAAGAAAGTTCTGTTCCGATCCTGACTGTTACTTCGCCCATTCCATATTCCGTCATTTTTGTCAGGATCTGACGGATCTCTTCTGCATTACTTACAAGGGCGAATACCTTTTTATTCTCCTTAATGACCGCCATCAGATTTTCTTTTCTTCCATGCAGGCTTACTAGTGCCGCATCCTCCCATGTTACGCCAAGCTTTGATGCAAAATATATGATGGATGATACTCCAGGCACCACTTTTGTCTCAATCTGTGGGTCATCTTTCGTCAATTCCAGAATCTTCTTCGCACCGCTATAAAATCCTGTATCACCGGACAACGCAATCGTTACATTTTCATATTCCGGATTTTCTTTGATATAAGAAATGATCTCATCCGGGCGGTATGCTTCATATATGGTCTGTCCGACTTCTGCCACTGCCTCGATCATCCTGCCTGCTCCGATCAGAAGTTCTGCTTCCTGACAGCATCTTTTTGCTTCCAGTGTAACCTGGTCTCTGGCACCTGCACCGATTCCCACCAGTGTAACTTTCCAGTGATTATCCAGTTCCAGTTCTTTCTGAAGGAATTTGGACATTTCTTCAAAATTCATTCCCTCTTCTTCTTCCGGCCTTCCGATCACAACCATTTTCACACCGGCTTCTAGTGCAGCCTGACATTTCTGCGGGTATCCGCCTGCAAGTCCTGATTCTTTCGTTACCATATAAGCAATATCATATTCCTTTAACATGGCACGATTCATTTCCGTAGAAAACGGTCCCTGCATACAGATGAGATGACGTCCGGAGAATCCAAGTTCTTCACAATTAACTGCCACCTGGCCAATAGACAGAACGCGCGCATATACCCGGCTTTCGTAATCCGTCAGTCTTGTATAGGATTCCAGCTCCTTGCTTCCTGTTGTTACCAGAATATTTCCTTCTGTTTTTTCCAGATACTTTATCGCTTCATCCATATTTCCCACACAGATGCTTTCTTTGGTCTCTTCACTTCCTGACCAGTCTTAAATACGGAACCTGCATAACCTCGCAGGCACTTTTCAAGTTTTTGGTCACTTCTTTGGCATATGGATGCGTTGCATCGATCACATAATCCGGCTCAAACACCCTCATAAACTCGCCCATCTGCCCACTGTCCATCCGGTCGTGTGTCACCGTTATATTCTTCTCTTCCGGAAGCAGACTCTCCCCATAAGCGGTTGCCACACAGACGTGCAGTCTTACGCCTCTTCTTCCGAGATAAGATGCTAATTTTCTTCCTTCTGTTGTCCCTGCATATAATAGAATCTTTTTGTCTTTCATATACGATATCCCCTTGGTGTAACCATTTTTTTTCCCGAATTACTTTTGTCTGTTTATTTCCGATAAATACAGTAGAGAACATATCTACTGTTGTCTCTTTTAATTCTTTCAGTGTCAGTGTCTGCATTGTTTCTCCCTCGCGGGCAATGTTTTTCACTATTCCGCAGACGGTATCTTCCGCCTTATATTCCAGCATGATCTCACATGCTTTTGCAAGATAGGTACTGCGTTTCCTGCTGGACGGATTATAAAGGCAGATCACAAAATCAGCTTTTGCCGCACAGCGAAGCCTTTCTTCGATCAATTCCCACGGTGTCAGAAGATCACTTAAACTGATCAGACTGACATCATGTCCGACTGCTGCTCCAAGTACCGCAGAACCTCCCAGTGCCGCTGTCACTCCGGGATTACTTCGATCGCAACTTCCGGATATTCCTCACCGATTTCATACATCAGTCCTGCCATTCCATATACACCTGCATCTCCGCTGCATACCATTGCCGTTACAGCTCCTTTTTGCTGCCTCTTCGAATGCCATCCTGCACCGTGCTGCCTCCTGTCTCATGGACGTTGTCAGATATCTCTTATCCGGAAAATATTCTTTTAATAATTCGATATATACGGTATATCCGACGATCACATCACATTTTTCCAGCGTCCGGACTGCTTTCACCGTCATCTGTTCATATGCCCCCGGTCCCATTCCTATCACATATACCTTATTCAAACTTCACCCTCCAATTATCCCAGGCAAATGCTTTGCTGTCACACCATTTTCTGCCTGTTTTCTGATCCGCAGTGTACCACCTGTATATACAGCACTTCTTTCACATACATTATCCACTCCGGTAACCTTTTTTACAAATGTAGAAACACTGAATTCTCCTTCTACTTTTTTTTTAATTCTTCTGCCGGATAAAATTCCGGCTCTATGTTATATTTGTTGCAAAATGTAAGCAATCCCTCTTCGTCTTTTTTAGATCAATGCTTGCGATCCTGCCAATACTTTTCTTATTAATATGTGATTCTTTCAGTATCTTATCCACCAGCTGTTCTATCTGCTCTGCGGATGTCCCCCGTCTGCACCGATTCCCACCGTGATCCGTTGTGGTATCAGCCTTAATACATGACTGCTTAATTTTTCGTTCATATATCCCGATATAGATATCTGGATTCTCATAGGTTTCCGGTACGATCTTCACTTCTTCCGGCACAGTACCCTCTATCGAATCTCTTCCGCTCTCAATCGCGGCCACGACTGTCTTTCCTTCCAGAATCTTTGCCGAAATTTGCTTTGCCTTCTGCATATCTTCTATATAAAGATGATTCTTTCTGGCAAATACATCTATTGCCCATTTTCCCCGGATATCTGTAGCTGTTGTGATCACAGGCAGTGCTCCTGCCATCTCTGCAATTCTTTCAGCCATCTCATTTGCTCCGCCAATGTGCCCGGACAGGATCGGGATACAATATTGTCCTTTCTCATCCAGTACCAGTACCGCCGGATCTGTTGTCTTTGATCCTATAAAAGATGCGATCAAGCGCACGGCAATCTGTACTGCTCCAATAAAGATCAGTACATCCCGCGTCCGGAACTGTTCACCTGTCCATTCTCTGGCACTGCATTTTACCGCATCCTTGTCCGATTCCAGTTCTTTGCATTTTACCGCCTGCAGCACCTGGTGTCCTTCTTTTTCCAGTTCATGTGCTAAAGATCTCTCCAGTCTTCTTCCATTTCCGGTAAAAAACTGATCATTGCAATCTTCATCTTATTTTACTCCCTGACGGAACTCGGTGGTGAATTCCGGATCATACAGTTTCGAACGTTCATACGCATGATGTGTCACCACATCTCCAACGATGATCAATGCTGTCTTTGTAATTCCATGTGCTTTCGCAGTCTCTGCCAGTGTACTGACAGTACAGATGTAACTTTCTTCCTCCGGCCATGTTGCCTTGTATACAATTCTTTGCCGGCGTATCTTCTTTATAACCGCCTTCTATCAACTGGCCTTCCAGCTTTTCCAGAAGTCCTGTACTTAAGAAAAGTACCATCGTCGCATTATGACTTGCAAACGTTGCAACCTTTTCCTTCGCCGGAACCGGTGTTCTTCCTTCCATACGTGTGATGACAACACTCTGTGACACCTCCGGAAGGGTATATTCCAGATTCAGTGCCGCTGCTGCCCCGCAGAAGGAACTGACACCCGGGCAGGAATCATACGTAATTCCCAGTTCATCCAGATGATCCATCTGTTCCCGGATTGCACCGTACAGACACGGATCACCTGTATGCAGCCGAACCGTCATCTTCTGTTCCCGTTCTGCCTGTTCCATCACTTCCAGAACTTCTTCCAGTGTCATCTTCGCACTGTTATATATCTCGCATGTCTCCTTTGTACTCTTTAACAGCCCCGGATTCACCAGTGATCCCGCATAGATCACCACATCAGCCTGCTCCAGATAACGCTGTCCACGGACCGTGATCAGATCTTCGGCTCCCGGACCTGCTCCCACAAAATGTATCATTTTCCGACTCCTTCCTGTCCTGCAAAAGAACCTGCCACCAGCAACTTCTCCTGCATACTCTGGTATCTATTGTATATGTCGTTCTTTTCTGAATCTTTCTATCAGTTCTTCTGCTTTTTCTGTCTTTCCAAGGATTCCGTATACATTGGAAAACGTGACCGCTCCCACCTGTATCTCTCCTTTCCCCCGGTAGTTCAGATATTCCTCCATACGCATCATGATTTTTTCCATAATGCGTGTTCGTTCTTCCTCGCTGCATTTCTCCAATGCATCATCCGTCGTCACACAGTCAAGAAATTCGACTGCCTTCTCTCCGGCAATTCCCGCTCTCAATGCGGCCGTGGCGAATAAATCCATCCGACAGTCTGCCCATCTGGAATGGGTATTCATGATTCCGCCGGATACCTTGATCAGTTTCCCGATATGTCCGACCAGCAGGACACCTTTACAATCCTGTTCTACCGCCATATCTATAGTCTGACCAATATAGTTACTACATTTTACCACATCATTTTCTTCTATACTATACTGTTCTTTCAGAAAATCCAATCCGTAATTACCCGGTGCAATGATCAGATACCTGTACTTTTCCGCAAGGCATACCTTCATCTCTACTTCAATGGTATCGATCAGCGCCTGTTCACTCATCGGATTCACAATACCGGTTGTCCCAAGTATTGAAAGTCCTCCTTCTATTCCAAGTCTTGGATTAAATGTTTCTTTTGCCAGTCTTGCCCCTTCCGGAATCGAAATCTCTACATCAATTCCACCGGTATAGCCAACCTCTTCACAGGCTTCTTCTACTTCTTTTCTTATCATCTGCCTTGGCACACGGTTAATTGCGGCTTCTCCCACCGGCTGATTCAGTCCGGGCCTGGTCACTCTTCCTACCCCGATCCCGCCATCAATATGAATCTGTCCTGTTTCAGAAAGCCTTACCTGACTGTAAACCAGTACTCCATTCGTGATATCCGGATCATCTCCGCTGTTTTTTTGACCGCACAGGATACCATATCCGGCAATTCCCTGTCTGTATATTTTCTCTGTATATCCGTGATATCCAACTGCAGCTTTTCTCCCTGCGGCAGTTCTACCGACACCTGCTCTACTTTTTCACCTGTAAAAAGCATCTGCATTGCTGCCCTCGTTGCAGCCTGTGCACAGGTTCCGGTTGTATACCCTTTTGCTAATTCTTTTTTTCGGCATATGGACTCCTTTCCATCAGGGAGCGAGGTTTTGGCTTTTTAATATCCCCTGACGCAAAAATGGAGGACTGCAGTTTTCTACATTCCTCCACCAATTTTAGCGTTTTCATACTTACATGTCAAATTATCTGTATGACGGTTCTCCACTTATTCGTTACCATTTTTGTTCTTACATTCTTGTTCCCATGCTTTGCTTTCACCGCATGCAATCTTCATTCCCGAATCTCCGGACGGCTGGGTCTTGAAGTCATCCGGCATCTCATGAAGTACGATCGTCCGGCCGGGTATCAACCGCTTAATGCATTAAATAGCAACTCTACTGAATAAACATCGCATCCCCAAATGAAAAGAACCGGTACCTCTCCTTCACAGCCTCTTCATAAGCCGCAAGCACGTGCTCCCGTCCTGCAAGCGCAGATACCAGCATGATTAATGTAGATTCTGGAAGATGGAAGTTCGTGATCAGACAATCCAGTACTTTGAATTTATAGCCCGGATAGATGAATATCTGTGTCCATCCACTCTTCGCTTCCAGATGTCCATTCTCATCTCTTTGCCGATTCTACCGTTCTGCAGCTTGTCGTTCCGACGCAGATAACACGGTGTCCCGTCTCTTTTGCACGATTGATCTTCTCAGCCGCTTCTTCATCGATCATGAAGAATTCCGAATGCATATGATGCTCGGTAATCTCATCCACTTTTACCGGACGGAATGTTCCAAGCCCCACATGAAGTGTAACTCTCGCAATATCCACACCTTTTGCCTTAATCTCTTCCAGAAGTTCCGGTGTAAAATGCAGTCCTGCCGTCGGTGCTGCTGCCGAACCTGTGTGAGTTGCATATACCGTCTGGTAACGGTTCTTATCCTCCAGCTGTGTGTGATATATGGAGGCAGCGGCATCTGGCCAAGCTGGTCTAAGATTTCTTCAAAAATTCCGTCGAAATCGAATTTGATCAGACGGTTTCCTTCTTCTACCACATCAATGACTTCTCCCATCAGAAGGCCATCACCGAAACTGATCTTTGCACCGACTTTTGCTTTTTTACCCGGTTTTACCAGCGTCTCCCATACGTTGTTTTCTTTTTCTCTTCAATAATAATACTTCGATTTTGGCATTGGTCTCTACTTTGGAACCAATCAGTCTTGCCGGAATAACCTTTGTATCATTGATTACCAGACAGTCTCCCTCATGCAGATACTCTGTGATTTCTTTAAATACATGATGGGAAAAAGCCCCGGTCTCCTTGTCAAGGACAAGAAGTCTGGAACTGGAACGATCCTCAAGCGGATCCTGTGCAATCAGTTCTTCCGGCAATTCATAATAAAAATCCTGACGTTTCATAATTATGAATTCCTTTCCCTTTTATTCTTTACGTATCTTTTTCTGATATGTTTTCATTTACAGTTGCGTTTGAAGCTATTTCTTTTTCTGATTTATTTTCTACCAGACGATAGCCATTATACACTGGTTTTCCCAGTTTCTCAACTACAGAACTCTGTGTATTTTCTGTTTTTTTCAATTCCCGTATCCCAGACTCTTTCATTTGGACATTTTCCTGCGTTTTTGACAGCTCACCCTCTGATGTCTGTGGTTTCTGCTCTTCTACATTTGGCTTTTCACATTCTGGTACAACTGTTCCCGGTTGCGCCATCCATGCTTTTATCTTCTTCTGATAGACCACTCTGGTATCACAAAGCAGGTCATGAAATCCACGTTTTTCCGAATCAATTCCTGCAACAATATAACCGATATTCACCGGAAGGCTACATAAGAATCTTCCAACCGTCTCGCGGTACACCACATTGAACAGTGTCAGCTTCTCTTCCGGATTTTTGAAACTACCCGGAGATTCATCGCTTTCTTTCCAAGTGTCGTTCCTGTCAGATAGGTAAATGCAATAAAATACAACACTTTCAGAGCATACAGTACGATATCTTTCAACGAATAATGAAACAGGATGTCCGTTCCCGTTATCGCACCGCCGCCAGCCAGTGAGATACCTGCAAATATCAGCCGCACGATCAGGAGGCCTGCAAATACTACCACACTGTCGATCATATAAGCCGCCATCCGCACCCAGAACCCGGCATACTCCAGATTCCCACTGGCACAGCAACTGTTCTGTCTGGCTAACTTCTCCTGATTATCGTAACTGTTCTGCATAGTACATCGGCACCCCGCTATCTACACTTTTTGGCGGTTTCCGTCAGAACCTGCGCTTCTGACTTCGGAACTAATGATTCTGCTTTGGAAAACAGCGACTGCAAAAGTCCTTCATCTGATTCCATCTCATAAAATGTAGATGTTCCAAGTTTTTGCTCATCGCATCTTTCATATCCGGATACAGACTGATCTCATCGATCAGACCGTTGTTCTTCGCCTGCTTTGCAGTATAAGTTCTTCCGTCTGCCAGTTTCTTTACATCCTCCACTGACATATCACGGCCGTCTCACGATATTCACGAATTCCTCATAAGCTTCATTGATCTGATCCTGATAAATAGCAATCTGCTCGTCCGTAAATTTGCTGCTGTCCTTATTCTTTCCGCTCGTGATACTTACATAACGGATTCCAAGCTTTTTATACAGACCGGACATATCATATCCTGACATGATCACACCGATGGAACCGGTCGTTGTATTCGAATTTGCATAGATTTTATCCGATGCCATAGACACCATATATCCACCGGATGCCGCATAATGTGCCATATAATCCCAGATCGGACGTTTTGTTGTCTCTTTATATTCTTTCAGTTTCTGATACAGTTCTTCGGATTCATAGACAGTTCCTCCCGGAGAATCTACATACAGAAGAATTCCTTTATTGTTAGAATCATCCATCAATTCATCGATATAATTCATCGTTGAATCATGCTGATATCCGCTGGATGCCTCCAGTGCACTGCTTCCACTCTGTTCCTGGATCGTACCTTCTACTCTTACGATTGCAATATAATCTTCAGACGGTGGATTAAACTGATACGAACCTCCGAGATTAATTATATCATCTGCACTGCTCTGAAGCAGATTTTTTGAAATTGTATTGGTAAATACGCTGGCAGCACTGACTCCAACGAACAGTGCTGCCGCTACTACCAGACCTATGATCTGTTTTTTCTTCATACGTAATCCTCTTGCTCTTTTTACCGAGCTTTTTATCTGATATGAATGAATGTTTTTTATTTACGAAGTTCGATTCCCATACCCTCGAGTGCCTTTAAGATACGGTCCATAGCTGCAGATACATCTGCATCTTCCAGAGTCTTATCCTTTGCACGGAATACGATAGAATATGCAACAGATTTGAATCCTGTTTTAATCTGAGCACCTTCGTAAATATCGAACAGTGAATAGCTTTCCAGATATTCACCGCCCTTCTTTCGATCACATCTTCAATCTGTCCTACCAGAATCTCTTTTGGCATTACCATACTGATGTCACGTGTCACTGCAGGGAATTTTGCAATTCCTGTATATTTACGATCAAATGTTGCTCTTGCTACGATCTCTGGCATATCGATTACTGCAATGTAGGCTCTTGTTCCGATTCCATAGTTATCTGCAACTTCCGGATGTACTTCTCCAAGATATCCGACTACTACACCATCATAAATGATGTTTGCCTGACGTCCCGGGTGAAGGAATGATTTTCCTGCATTCGGATCGTATTTTTCTTTCTTATGAAGTCCTACTTTATCGAAGAACTCTTCTACGACACCCTTCATAGTGAAGAAGTCGCCTTCGCCATACATACCAAGTGTGAACTGTACTCTTTCATCCGGCAGTTCTGTAAGTGGAAGTGCCTTTGGAAGATAAATGTTAGCCAGTTCGTATAATTTTACGTCTTTATTTCTTCTGTTATAGTTTGTTGCAAGTGATGTCAGCATACCATTCAAAGAAGATGTACGCATGATACTATAATCTTCTCCCAGTGGGTTCATGATCGGAATAGCCTTACGAAGATCAGAATCTTCCGGAAGCAGAAGCTTGTCAAATACCTTCGGGCTTTCGAATGAATATGTCATTCCCTGGCTGAATCCGCAGAACTCCGCAATATCGCGGGCGATCTCCTCTACTCTTAACTTGAAGGATAATTTACCTGTAGTAGCTTCTCCTCTTGGCAGCGTTGTCGGAATATTGTCATATCCGTAGAATCTTGCAACCTCTTCCGCAAGGTCGGCGATGCGGAATAAGTCATGACGGAAAGTAGGTGCGATGACTTCGCTTGTCTCTTCATCGAATTCCAGATCGATCTTCTTGAAGTATCCGATCATTTCTTCTTTAGAAATGTCTGTTCCAAGCAGCTTGTTGATCTTTTCCGCATCAAATGGTACTCTTACAGGCTCTTTCTTCCTGCTGTATACATCAACCATTCCTCCGACAACTTCACCGGCTCCCATCTCTTCGATCAGCTGGCATGCACGGTCAATGGCTGCCTCTGCATTATTTGGATCCAGACCCTTCTCGAATTTACCGGATGCATCGGTACGAAGTCCGATCTTCTTGCTTGATTTACGGATGTTGGTTCCATCAAAGCAAGCTGCTTCGAATAACATTGTCTGAACATCGTCTGTGATCATAGAGTTTTCTCCACCCATGATACCAGCGATACCGATGGATTTCTTACCGTCACAGATCATCAGTACAGATTCATCCATCTCTCTTTCCTGTCCGTCAAGAGTTGTGAATTTCTCACCTTTTTTTCTGCAGTACGCACTACAATTTCTTTTCCTTCGATCGTATCAAGGTCATATGCATGCATTGGCTGTCCGTATTCTTCCATTACATAGTTTGTAATATCAACCAGGTTGTTGATCGGGCGGATTCCTACAGAAGCCAGACGTCTCTGCATCCATTTTGGAGATGGTCCGATCTTAATGTTCTTTACGATTCTTGCACAATATCTTGGGCAAAGTTCCGGATTCTTAACGGTTACTTTGATATAATCTCTTTGCATTCTCATCATTTCCTGTTGGTGTGACAACAGGTGGATAGAACGCTTTATTAAATGTAGCTGCTGCCTCTCTTGCAATACCTACAACACTGAAGCAATCTACACGGTTAGATGTGATCTCATATTCTACAACGACATCATCTAGGCCAAGTGATTTGATCGCACTCTCGCCTACAACGGCATCATCATCAAAAATATAGATTCCGTATTCCCGATCACGATCTTATCAAGATCTGCATCTAATTTCTCATAACCTTCGACTTTTGTACCAGACAAAGTCATTGCATCTGTATATTCCTGAGCTGTTACATCAAGATCCGGAACATACGCTTTTATCCATGATAATGAAGTATTCATTTATAAATCTCCTTTTCGTATTATTACTTGTGCTCGCTAGAACTGTTTTAAGAATCTGATATCATTTTCGTATAACAGTCTCATATCATCGATCTCGTACTTCAGAAGTGCGATACGTTCCAGTCCTACACCGAATGCGAATCCTGTATATTCTTCCGGATCAATTCCGCACATTTCCAGTACGTGTGGATGTACCATACCACATCCGAGGATCTCGATCCATCCGGATCCTTTACAGAAACGGCATCCTTTTCCACCGCATTTGAAGCAGCTTACATCCATCTCGGCACTTGGCTCTGTGAATGGGAAATGATGTGGTCTGAATTTTGTCTTTGTGTCTTCTCCGAATAATTCTTTTGCAAATACTTCCAGTGTTCCCTTTAAGTCAGCAAATGAAATATTCTTGTCGATGATCAGTCCTTCGATCTGATGGAAAGAAGGTGAATGTGTTGCATCTACTTCGTCTGAACGGAATACACGTCCCGGTGACAGGATACAGATTGGAAGCTTGCCCTGCTCCATAATACGTGCCTGTACAGGAGATGTCTGTGTCCTGAAGCACGATGTCTTTATTAATATAGAATGTGTCCTGCTCATCCTTTGCCGGATGTCCGTCCGGGATGTTCAGTTTACGGAAGTTGTACTCATCATACTCGATCTCAGGTCCTTCTACGACTTCGTATCCCATACCTGTAAATACACGCTCTACTTCTTCCAGTGCGATTGTATTCGGATGACGGTGTCCGACGCAGTTTTTTCTTAGCCGGAAGTGTTACATCGATCACTTCTTTTTTCAGCTTTTTCTGCACGGATTGCTTTTTTCCATCTTTTCTTTATTTTCTTCCAGAACAGCTTCGATCGCTGCTCTTGTCTCATTTACCATCTGTCCAACCTTCGGTCTGTCCTCCGGTGCAACGTCTTTCATACCTTTTAATACAGCGGTAAGTTCACCTTTTTTACCAAGGAACTTTACACGCACATCATTCAGTTTTTCAGGCATATCGGCAGCTTCAATTGCTTTCAATGCTTCCTCTTTGATGTTCTGCAGTTTTTCTTTCATCATTTTTTCTTCCTTTCTTCGCATATCTTTATGTCAGCGTATGCTTTTTTGGGTATGCAAGAGAACTTGCCACTGGCAGCTTCTCTTGCATGCTTTGGCATAAAAAGCCCCGCCCCAAAAGGGACGAGACATATAACCCGTGGTACCACCCTGATTCCCGCAAAATATTTTTGCGGACACTCATTACTGCGTAACGTGCATCATACGGCATTCTCTACTTTTATTTCAAGAACACAGCTCGCGCGGGAAATTCATTCACCATCTGAACCCAAGGGAACTTTCAGCCTGTCGATTCCCTCTCTAGCGGAAAATGGCTCACTACTTACACGGTCATTGCCTTTATCTCATAATACTTAATTATTGTATCACATGAACAGAAGTTGTCAAGTCAGAAATTCTACTCCTGCTCCATATCCCGCAGGATCACATTCACTTCCCCGCCAAGCAGCAAAATATACATACAGAAGTACAGCCACAGCATGATCAGTACAATTGTCGTCAAACTTCCATACATAGATGAAAATCCCTTAAAAATATCCAGATAGACCGAGAAGATCCATGATACGATCATCCATCCGACTGCTGAAAATGCCGCACCCATCAACTGAACTTTCAACTGTACAATGTGGTTCGGCAAAAATTTATAGATCATCATTGTAAACACAAACAGCAATACCGGTGTAATGATTCCACGTATCTGCATAATCTGATCCACAAAGCGTTCCATAAGCGGATAATGTTCCGTTACAAACAGATTCAATGTATTACCAAATACTGATAACACCAGCAGAAAGATAATTACAATAATAAACGCAACTGTATAAAACGTTGCGCGTATTCTTAAAATAATATAATTACGTGTCTCCTTACAGTCGTAAACGCAATTCAGACCTGTCGTCAGTGCCAGTACACCTTTCCCGGCTGACCAGAGTGCAACGATAATGGTCAGTGAAATGATACCGCCGGACTGATTATATACCTGATTCACAATGGATGTGATCAGGCTGTCTACTGATTTTGGAAACACCTGAAGGACAGCCGTCATAACGTCTGCCTTCGTAACCGGCGTATACTGTACCAGTGTGATCAACAGTAATATGATCGGAATCAGACTGAGCATGAAGAAATACGCTGCCTGTGCAGCATAGGCACCTACATGATCTTTCCCGACTTGTCCGGTTATTTCCATTACTTTATCATATAGAAACTTAACTTTTTTCATCTTTTTCTCCCAAAATATTCGTCTCTATATTCTACCCGATTTTCTTTCGTTTGTCTATTAGAAATCATTCCGTTTCAGGTGTGTTTTTCTCAACTATTCTTTCATTGATTATACTTATTTTTCAATTGTTGTTCCTGGATAGAACATTTGTAATATTTCCTGATAATTCTTCCCTTTTTTTCGCCATTTCATTTGCTCCATTCTGGCTCATACCAATGCCATGACCGTATCCGCCGCCTATGATTTTGAATATATTACCAGCCTTTTTCACTTTAAAAAATGCGCTTGGAAGCAGCGTACCACTTTGGGCAACCGTACCATCCTGTTTCTTTATTTCATATCCATTTCCCCCAGCGCCTTTCGTATCTTATTCTCTGTATCAACTGTAATACTTCCCTTATCACCGACAGCTTTTATCTGCAGCGCAACACCTCCCGGTCCTGTTTTCGTTACTTCTAATGACTGTACCGTCCCGATATTCTTTTTTTACATTCTCCGCCAAAAGTGTACTCAATATATCCTGATCTATATCAGCTTTCCACCGGTACCATGGAAGTGATTTTTCATAATCTCCATTCTTATCTTTTACTTCTACCGACTGAAGATATCCATTACTTTCATTTTCACTCGTTCCCCAGGCTTTCATGGTTGTTGTCTTTCCGCAAGATGTTGAATAATAATACGTTGTTACAATATTACCTTTATATTTTAACACCTCGCCGGCAGTTTCCCTTACCGCTTCTGTGGATGCATCCTGCTGTGCCGAATTATTATATACCTGATAATCTGTGCTGTCATTGACATGCGCCTGATATTCCGGATAAGCATAGTCTTCCATCTGGCGTTCCGCGTAATTTCTTGCGCAGACTGCCTGTGCCTTTAAGGCTTCTTTCTGATAGGATGCCGGCATTTCACTGGGAACAACTTTGCATAGATAACTTTCCACCGGAAGTTCATTAATAATTACTATTCCTTCTGATGTTGCATAAAGATCCAGTATTCCGGCATAAGAAGGATTTCCATATCCTCTCCTGATGCTGCTGACAACCATCTCTCCCCCATCTTTTGCTGTTACTCTGATTTTTCCATTCTGAAATCCGACATCTTCCTTTGTGATCGTTATTTTCTCATTTTCTGCAGTCTCTTCCCTGGTACCAGTTTTTCTATTATAAGACCTCCCGTTGCACTGACCTTTAATTCTTTATGTACAATCTGTTTATATCCATCGGTCATGAGCAATATCCTGATATTTTTCTGTGTCTCTGCCTCCGTACTCTCTGATTTTTTTCTGGTCTTTCTTTTTATCATTTTTCTTTTCAGATACAGATTTCAGTAATTCTTCCCATCTGCTCTGAATAGATATTTCAGAATGCGTTTGCTCTTTTCCCACAGCACTTTCTTCTATGCCTGCTTTCAAGCCTCCGATCACACACAATAACAGTAAAATCCATGCTATATAGATACTGTAATGCTTTTTATTCCGTCTCCGCAATTTTCTTTCCTTTCTTTCCGCCCTTTATACCCGAAAAAAAGACAGCCGTAAAAACGACTGTCTTTTATCCCAAAATGCCGGTTCCTGTATTCTGACTCCTAGCACCCAGCTAGGTGGGTATCCGCATCTGCTTTTCTGCCTTCCACTGCAAAATCGATGGCCTGACATATTACAGAGATGTAAGACTCCCGTTTAAAGTATTGTAGGTTCAAAACCACAGGAGTGTCGAACATTCCAGGTTTCCACTGCACTTATTATAACCCATTTACATGGATTTTACAACCCTATAACATTATCCGATTTTAATCAGATTCATTAGTGGATCTTATAACTGTGGTCCTGCTGAAACTAAAGCTTTACCTGCTTCATTTCCTTCATATTTAGCAAAG